>Ga0302248_1001730_pt1 | contig 15036 bp, 13 predicted proteins | sample AAG_UR_Leu_MG_FD_193528 | JGI IMG/M metagenome (GOLD analysis project Ga0302248, IMG submission 193528) | Enriched activated sludge microbial communities from anaerobic digester in WTTP, New Holstein, Wisconsin, United States - AAG_UR_Leu | ecosystem: Engineered > Bioreactor > Anaerobic >... | reverse complement strand
ACGCCCAACATAGCACTAGCCGAAAAACAGCTGGATGCTAACTTTTTTCAGCACCTGCCCTACCTGGAAACCTTCGCTGCCGAGCGAAAACTCTCTCTTGAAAGCGTAATAGCCGTCCATGTGGAACCTCTTGGTCTCTATTCGAAGAAGTACAAGAAAGTTTCAGATTTTCCATCCGGTTCGATAATTGCCATACCAAACGATCCGACAAATGAGGGAAGAGCTCTGCTATTCCTTCAATCTAAAGGAATTATAAAGCTCAAGCCAGACGCCGGCCTTCAGGCAACGATTCGAGATATTGTGGAAAATCCAAAAAAATTTGTATTTAAGGAAATAGAAGCACCCCAGTTGCCGCGTACACTCGACGATGTGGCAGGCTCGATCATCAATGGAAACTACGCTCTCCAGTCGGGCTTTAACCCAATAAAAGACTCTCTTCTTCTAGAAGGTGGAGAATCACCGTATGCCAATATCCTTGTTGTCAGAAAAGGCGATTCTAATGACCCCCGGATTCAAGCACTCGCGAAAGCGCTCACATCTCAAAGAGTTAAGGATTTTATCCTAAATACTTACAAAGGCGGTGTAATTCCAGCCTTTTAATCGGCCTCTCTGTTCAGGCTTAGTGATCCGACTTATCGATCCCGCCTTTTGCTCAAAAGGAGCCTTGCGCTGATCCATTAGCCTTTTACTGTGCAATCCATTTGCTGGACAGCATTTCCAAAAATGCCGTCACTGCTAGAAGATCGGCGCATCCTCCAGGGCTAATGCCACGCTGACTGAAGTCAGCATCGAGCTTCTGGACAAAATCTCGATTCTCCATTAGCCTCATTCCTCCGCGCGAAAGAGCAGCAGCAGCCTGAGCTCTGACATAGGCAAGACCATCCGACCCCGCTCTTTTTAATACCGTAGTATCGTCTACCTTTAGGTAGAGGATTAGAAGCGCATCGACCATCGCATCGTTCCATGACATGCCCGCCAAGAGATCGAAATGTAGCCTTGGCAAAGCATGATTTATTACAGAAGGAAAACCATCTTCCGCTTCGCCACGGACTCCTCTTATTCCATATTTGATGAACGATTGCTCTCCGGCGCTGAGATCAATAGAAGGAACCACAGCATTATTCGCTCTTATCGTATCGGAAGCGAGAAGCATCTCTGCTTCCACAAGCGAAACAAGTTCGCGAACGGTGATTCCGCTAACGATATCGGCAACCTCTTGTATACATCCCGATATGACAGCGCTTCTATCACTTATCTCGGCTCGCCTATCCGAAACCAAAAGCTTCCCTGCCGCTGCGCATGCTAAGCCCATGGAAAAAATGAGCCCTTTATGGGTATTGATTCCCTGTGTAGCCGCATACATGGATTTTTCAGCTTCGATTCCGAGCTTTCGCAGTTCTGCCAGAAGTCCTGGGCTTTCGCCTGCAAATTCTGCACCAATGCGGGCAAAATCTACAAAAAATGGTGCTAGGGCTGCCGCGCTCGCAAGGAAGGTAAAATAATCCATGTCTGAGTGTGCGCCTCTAGAGAAAGGATCGACCAGCCCGGGTTTTGGTGCTGCCGAGACTTCATAAAGCGTTGCGGTCAACGCGAGATTCCCCACTTGCGCAATCAAATCATCCCAATACATCGATTTGTCTCAATAATCAATCTCAATCGCGTGTTTTATGGCTATCATAAGGATTTTGAGCTTCTTAAGGCCATCGAATCTGATATGATCGCCTCGATATGCGCTGCAATATCCAAAAGAGAATGACACTGACCGGCGGAACATACCATAGCCTCATTATCACAGACAAGGCATTTTCTGGGCTCAAAACCCATATCCCTTCGCGAAAGAAGTCTAGCCTCCGCATCCGTCACATCGATATCCCCTAGCGCACCCAGCACATGTCCTTCCTCTATGGATATTGCCATCCGCTTCAAGATCTCTTCATCGCAACAAGAGGCAAGCCAAGCACTTGGCCCATCATCGTACTGTTTCTGACCTGAAGCTATGATTGGGAAAGCCTTCTCCATTAGGGCTTCCGCGAGAGCATCCCGTAATTGCACCACAATCTCTTTATAAGGACCAGAAATTCTTAGAGAAGCCGGCATTCTTAGAGTGCAGAAAGCAAAGGCTAATCTATGCCCCGAGAATTCTTGAGCCAATGATTTTGCAAGCAGCTCTTCTTCCTTCCAACGAAGCTCGCGAGCCGCAAGCACGGTTTGCAAACTTAACACACAATACTTCTTTCGATTGCAGTCTCTAAGCGAGCACGAAGAGTACATTCAAGAGCTCCTCTATCCTGAACATGGATACGCGCTCCTGTAATTCCAGCACTCTCTGCCATTTCCTCGGTGATTTGTCGGATCCTTTTCCCATACTGTTTAATTACTATGCTTTCAATGTCGTACTCTATGTGGTCTTCTGACACAGGCGTTATTGTTACGAGCACGTCGCTGGATTCCAGCGAGCCAGCAGTAACTGATTTGAGCACTCTCATTGTCTTCTCCAAATTTTTACCTCCGAAATTAGATCAAAACTTATCAGTGCCTCGAATCGCTTTGGCGAATTCTCTCTATTACCGGCGCTGCCTCCTCACTTTTTAGCCAATCCCATGTGGTCCCTGGAACAAATTTTTGTACCTCGGATAAATTACCTTCGCGAATCATATCTCGAACTTTAGATGCACTTACGGGAGTCCCCCACAGCTCGAAACGGGGAATTTCGTGTAACGCTACCGGTGGAGTCTTTGCATCTAATCCAAAAGCCTCGGTCTCTTTAGCTTGAAGAATGATCTTCATTATATCGTTATAAATCGAGGTGGTGGGACAGTATGGCTCCGTTCCAACAAATCTATCGGTGACTTTGAGTGCAGGCGCGATGTGCGTCCTAAAAATGCTGACATCGAGCGAAGCGTGCATTCTTACCGCTTTCCACGAGGCTTTATTCACATCCGGACGAATAAAATAAGTTGGAAATGTAGCAGAAGAGATAATATAGGGTCCGCCCTTCATTACCGTCACATTTCGTAAATCTGCGACTCCCTCTTGTACAAGTTTGTATCGAACTTTGAAAGGAAATAAAGATCTATCCTCCTCTACGACCAGCACATAGAGCCAGGGTACATGCGAGGATGCATACTCTATAAGATATCTATGGCCAAGCGTAAATGGATTGCAATTTATTACTACTGCTCCGGCATGATCGGGCTTATCTTTGGCCAAGGCCCGTATGGAGGCTAAATAGGATTCGATACCGGCCGTTCCCCACTCTAGCAACGCGGCTCCTCTTGGAACCGCAGCTACCTTCCTAAATCCCAGGCTCTCGAACCTGGATATATCTTCGCTTATGGTGTATAGAAAAACTTGAGTTATCCCTCGGTCGACGGCTCTTCTTATTAGGGAAGAGACTATAGCCGCCGAGATTCCTTCGCCTTCATAATCTATATCGACTGCTATACCCTGCAGAACATTGCGGACAAGAGCGCCTGTAGCAACGAGCTGCTCGCCCACGAAGAGACCCAAGACCAGCTCTTCCCCTTCCGGAACCATAAGTCCGCGGGAGGTCAAAAGCGCCTCTCGTTGTGCGAGCTCGTCCTTTGAATTAAGAATTCTCTCTTCAAGCCCAAAATTCAACTCGCTCATATGTTTACCGATTATATTTTCCAATCTACCGGTTCGATAGCCTTCGACGCGCGGCATTTAGCGCTCCGCCGGCTAGTATAATTTCAATCTGTCGCTGTGAAAGCCCATGATGAGCCATAAAAGTAGTACCTGTACTTTCGTTCTTTACCTCGAAGCGATCAAGTCGCAACCCTTCGTGTATATTTTTGATATAGAGCATATCGCCCTGGCTGATATTTTGGATTTCTTCGGAACTATCGAATATTAAAGGAAGAATGCCGGCATTTACCAGGTTTTGCCTGTGGATCCGCGCGTATGAGACCGCAATCACTGCCCTAATCCCCAAAAAACGAGGCGAAAGCGCCGCATGTTCACGGCTTGAGCCCTGCCCATAATTTTGCCCAGCAACAAGAATGCCGCTTCCTGCAGCCCTTGCTCTTGCCGGAAAGTCTGCATCTAGTACCGAAAAACAGTACTCAGAAATAGCGGGCAGATTCGATCGCAGAGACATGATTCTGCTTCCAGCGGGCAAAATATGATCGGTTGTTATATTATTGCCCATATGCATCAGTACTTCGGCTCTGAGCTCATCTCCGATCGCCTCGAATTGCGGCAAGGGCGCTATATTGGGTCCACGTCGAATTCCTGCTTTTTCTCCTTCGGTCGATGGAAAAATAAACATAGAATCATCATTGATAAAGCTCTCTGGGATCGATATAGTCACACGCGATTTGACTGTGCGAGGATCTGTAATGACGCCGGCTATTGCGGAAGCAGCGGCTGTCTCTGCGCTTGCAAGGTATAGCCTGGCTGATTTTGTCCCGGATCGCCCTTCGAAATTTCGGTTGCTCGTGCGAAGAGATACAGCGTTCGTTGCTGGCGCTTGTCCTATTCCAATGCAAGGGCCGCATGCGCATTCAAGAATCCTTGCTCCGGCTTCGACAAAGCTCGTCAATATTCCATCCCTGGCTGTCATTAGCAAAACCTGGCGAGAGCCAGGAGCCACGACAAGACTCGTTTGGGGCGCAACATGATGGCCTCTCAATATCGATGCGCTGACCGCAAGATCATAATAGGATGAATTTGTGCAGCTGCCGATAAAACACTGATCCACGGGCAAGCCAGCAATTTCGTGGACTGGCACCACATTGTCCGGCATATGGGGCAGCGCTATCATCGGTTCGAGAGTATTTAGATCGATGATCATCTCCTCATCATAACTGGCATCTGAATCGGCAAATAGCCGAATGAAATCTTCTGCTCTTCCCTGTGCCTCCAAAAAGCGTTTAGTAACCTCATCGCTCGGGAATACCGAAGTGGTCGCGCCCAGCTCCGCGCCCATATTGGCAATAGTGCCTCGCTGTGGAATGCTCAGTGTCGATACTCCCTCTCCGGCATATTCCAGTATCTTGCCAACACCGCCCTTTACCGTAAGCCTTCTCAATACTTCGAGCACGATATCCTTAGCGCTCACCATTGGAGACAATCTGCCTCTCAATTCCACTTTGAGAACCCTGGGTCTGGGAATGGAGAAAGGCAAGCCGGCCATTGCAAGCGCTACATCTAACCCACCAGCTCCTATGGCAAGCATTCCAAGCGCTCCTGCGGTAGGAGTATGGCTATCCGATCCTAATAGCGATTTGCCTGGAACTCCAAAACGTTCCAGGTGCACCTGATGGCATATTCCGTTCCCCGGCCTAGAAAAAACGATTCCATATCTCGATGCTATATCCTGCAGGAAATTATGATCATCTGCATTTTCGAAACCCACTTGTAGCGTATTATGATCCACATAACTCACTGAGAGTTCTGTCTTGACTCTATTTATACCCAGCGTTTCGAACTGCAGGTAAGCCATTGTACCGGTGGTATCCTGGGTAAGAGTCTGGTCTATCCTGATAAACACTTCGTTGTCTTCGGACTTTGATTCCTGCACAGCTTCGACTCTATGACTATCGATCAGCTTTTGGACAATATTCTTTCCCACAGAAAAATCCCCCCTTCGATTTCTGAAAGATTTTTCTTTACAAATTTCAGAACCTCGCGTATTATGTCATTATACATCATGTATACGGTATACGGAATACCGAATGCAAAAAATCTTTGATAAGGATATAATTCGTTATGAGCCTTTTACAAGAAGTTCCTGATCTTCATATCCAACCGATGCGTGAAGTCATCTATGAACGCCTTAGAAAAGCAATAGTATTGGGAGAATTGCAGCCTGATAGCTACTTTACCGATGCAGATATTGCTCACGAGTTCGGTGTCAGCAGAACTCCAGCTAGAGAAGCGCTCCAGAAACTCGAAAGCAACGGCTATATCGAACGTGTTCCCAAGAAAGGAAATCGCATCCTCGGTATTTCGCCTTACGAGCTTGCGCACTCCTATGCAATTCGCAAGGCGCTGGAGACTCTTGCTCTTAGATATGCGGCTGTCCGCATTACAGAAGCTGAGCTCGCTGAAATGAAAGATGTTCTGGATAAGATATACGAAATAAGACAGAGCATGACAGGTGATGAACTTCTCGAAAATCTCTTGCCCAGTATTAAACGCTTCAATGAAATAGCCTTCGAGGCTTGCAAATCGTCTAGAATTGCAGAAGCCGTATGGTCTGAGAGAGAGATTTTCGACCGCTATCGCGTCTTGCGCATGGTCTTCTCCAACCGCATAGACAAAAGTATCCACCGCAGAAATGAGCTTTATAAGGCCTTCCTTGCGCATGATCCTGACCTTGCTTGTCGGATATGGACAGATCATCTTAACGAGTCCTTCCTGATCTGGCGCGAAAAATCAGGCAATTCGGAAGTGTTGAAGGATTTTCAATTCTTTTGAAGATTTAACCGACCAGGCCATTGGCCGACGGTAGATCATAAATTTCAAGTTTTTAAGGAGGAGACCGAAATGAAAAAATTGTCTCTATTAGTGCTGACTGTTGTTCTTCTGGGACTTGTCGCAACAGTTGGCGCTGCACCTGCTTGGAAGCCGACTAAGACTATCGAGCTCGTTGCTCCGGCCAACCCGGGTGGCGGATGGGATATGGTCTGTCGCGTAATTCAGAAAGCGCTCACCGAGGAAAAACTCGTCGATAAGCCGGTAATCATTACGAATAAGCCGGGCGGTGGTGGGTCCGTTGGTTGGACTTATCTAAAAGGCAAAAAAGGCCAGGGCGAATATCTAGCCGCGACCTCGAGTTTGCTCATTTTAAACAATCTTCTGGGCACAAGCGATCTAACATATAAGGACTTCACTCCAATCGCCTGCATGCAAGCGGAATGGGAGGCCATCGTAGTGCGGGAGGACTCCCCCTGGAAAACGGTAAATGATCTCATGGAAGCGATAAAAGCCAATCCTGGCGCGGTTCCTATAGCCGTCGGTCCTTCGCTGGGCAACGACGATCACCTTGTTTTCCTGCAGCTTGCAAGAACCTATGGTGTCAACCCCGCAAAAGTAAAATTCATCGTATATCCGGGTGCTGGCGGCGAGGAAGTCCCAGCCCTACTTGGGGGCCATGTAAAAGCCATGGTCATTGGCCTTGCGGAAGTGCTCGAACAGCATAGAGCCAAAAAACTCCGCGTAATCGGAGTGAGTTCGCCCGAAAGATTGGAACTTTTGCCCGATGTGGCAACGATAAAAGAACAGGGAATCGACATTGTATTTCCACACTGGAGAGGCATTATAGGCCCTCCAGGATTGACTCCTGAACAAGTTGCCTATTGGGATGAAGTGTTCACAAAGATGGTACAGACAAAAACCTGGAAAGAGCAACTCGAGAACTTGCTTTGGGATGATTACTACCAGAATTCCTCAGACCATGCCAAATTCCTAGAAGAACAAACAAAGGTTTTCGATGAGCTATTGACCGCAGTAGGTTTGAAGAAATAATCCAACAATTATGAAGAGCCGGTGCTATGCCAAGACTCGCATGCGCCGGCCTTTTTATTAGACATAATTTCTGGGGCGGAGGTCTTGAATGACAACAAATATTCTTACGGGAATCATCAGCATTGTTCTAGGCTTGGTGTATTCCATAACGGCCTTGCGCCTGCCTCGAATGGCTATGGGAGACAGGCTAGGCCCTAAAATATTCCCTTATTTCGTCGGTATAGTTACGATAATAACCGGCATTGCCTTGATTTTGCAGGATAGAGATCCAGAAAAGCGCTCGAAGAAAGCCGAATTTGGTTTTAAAGAACATAAAAATCTATGGTTAAACATAGTCATTTTGACAATTGCTGGCATCCTCTTTGGATTTTTCATAGATGAATTGGGCTATATGATAGCTACTGCGTTGTTCATCTTCTCAGTTTCAATGCTGATAAACAAAGGAAAGTTGGTACAAAACATAGTGATTGCCGTCATTTTTCCCGTGGTGACTTACTTTGTATTTGGGGTTGCACTTAAACTGAGCCTTCCTCGCGGTATCATTGAAACGATGCTTCCATTTTAGGAGATACACCCATGCAATCCATTTTGACAAATCTATCTATCGGGCTTCAGACCGCATTTACATTTAATAATATTCTTTGGGTTTTCATCGGAGGCACATTGGGCACCATAATAGGCATGCTACCCGGCTTAGGACCTGCAACAGGTGTAGCTATTCTAATACCCATTACCTTTGGCATGAACCCAGCCACGGCTCTCATAACCATGGCAGCGGTATATTATGGAGCTATGTTCGGAGGCTCCAGGGCAGCGATTATGTTGAACATACCTGGAGATGCTTCCGCTATTGTCTCTTGCTTCGATGGTTATCCAATGACCAAAAAAGGCAAAGCCGGTACAGCGCTTGCCATCTCCGCAATCGCTTCGTTCATCGGTGGAACGATTGGCATGATATTTCTCATTTTTCTTAGCCAACCAGTTGCTTCCGCGGCGCTAAAGTTTGGACCAGCGGAGATGTTCTCGCTCATGGCCTTTGCCCTGGTGGCAACCATCACCTTATCAGAAGGGAACCTTTTGAAAGGACTCTTTTCGATAGTGGTAGGGCTTATGCTCTCGACCATAGGAATAGATCCACTTGCTGGAGTCGTACGTTTTACCTATGGAGTTTCGAGTCTTAATGAAGGTATCGATTTTCTTGTAATCATCATCGGAGTCTACGCCGTCACCGAAGTATATAAAAACTTGAAATCAATCGATAGAGTATATGAGTTTGATTCCAAAAGCATTGGCAAGGTAAAAGTGAGCAAGGAAGAGTTCAAACAATGCATTGTGCCTATGCTCCGAAGTACACCACTAGGATTTATAATCGGAGTTCTTCCTGGCATGGGCGGTACAATCGCCACATTCATGTCCTATGCCATGGAAAAGAATCTTAGCAAACACCCAGAAGAATTTGGAAAAGGAACGATCGAAGGTCTAGCCGCACCTGAGGCTGCTAACAATGCTTGCTCCTGTGGAGCCATGGTTCCCCTTCTTACTCTTGGCATTCCAGGTTCGGGGACCACAGCGGTCATGCTTGGCGCTCTTATGCTCCTGGGCGTAAGGCCTGGCCCAACCCTGTTCACCGACCATCCGGAGATCGCCTGGGGTGTCATTGCTTCCATGCTCATTGGAAATATTATTCTTCTTATTATCAACCTGCCGTTGGCTATTCCGCTCGTTCAGCTTCTCCGTGTACCACAGAGAATTATGCTGCCAATTGTAATGGGATTGGGGCTCATTGGTGCATACTTCCTCAACTATAGCTCCTTCGATCTGATTCTCGTCATGGTATCAGCACTTGTCGGATATATTTTCGTCATTCTGGAGGTACCGCTTCCACCCCTTGTGTTAGCTCTGATTCTGGGCGGCACAACTGAGCAGTCCTTTAGAAACGCCATGGTTCTCTCCGACGGGAATCCTGCAATTTTCTTCCAGAAACCAATTTCGGCTGTATTTATTGTGTTAGCTGGTGTATCACTTGTATATGCTTTGGTAAAAAGGAGAAGACAAGTTGCAAAATGAGTAAGGCATTTCAGAAACACTCAATGCGTTCTCTGCTCTACATCCCTGGCAATAACCCGAGTATGCTGCAGAATTGTGCAATCTATGGCGCGGATGCCGTTATAATGGATCTCGAAGATTCGATTTCCATTTCTGAAAAGGATTCAGCGCGCAACCTTGTAAAACATGCTCTTCGAGACCTAGATTTTGGCGATATGAGCATAATAGTTCGAGTAAATGCAAGGGACACTCCCTATTTTGAGCAAGATATCGAAGAGATTATCCCGGCTAGTCCAGATGCAATACGTTTGCCTAAAGTAGATTCGGCGTCTGATGTGCTCGCCGCCGATGAATTGATATCCAGACTGGAAGAGATAAACGGTCTGCCAAAGGGCAAAATAGGCATTCAAGCCATGCTCGAAACCGCACGCGCAATTATCAATGTAAATTCGATTGCTGCTTCATCACCACGTCTCGTAGGACTGACTCTAGGTGGGCAGGATTTGGCGGCCGATCTTGGCATACGTGCCACAAAAGAGGGTTATGAGCTAATTTACGCGAAGAGCGCTGTCATCATCGCCGCAAAAGCATTTGGGCTCCAAGCCTTCGATACTGTCTTTACAGATGTCAATGATCCCGAAGGTCTGCGAACCCAGACAGAGCTCAGCTTTGCTCTTGGATTTAGTGGAAAAGCCGCCATACATCCATCGCAGGTCTCCATTATTAACTCTGTCTATACTCCAGATCCAAAAGAGCTTGCAAAGGCAATCAAGATCGTCACAGCCGCTAGAGAAGCCGAACAAAAAGGGCAAGGGGTTATAGCGGTAGACGGACGCATGGTAGATGCTCCGGTTGTGTCACAAGCGCTAAGGATTCTCGAACTTGCACGTTTAGCTGGGATGGAGGTGTCAGAACTATGAGCACCAATTGTGTACGCAACTCGCTTGGCAGGCTCGTTCCTAGAGAGATTCGCGGTCTGGGGGCTGTAGAACCATTCTCAGGACCTTATGCAAGGCTAGATGGTTCATTTATATGGACGGCCTCTCCGGTCTCTCGAAGAGTGCCGACTATCAGTGCCAATAAAGTAGTCTCAAGCCTGAGGGCAGCAATAGAGCGCTCCGGTTTGCAGAATGGTATGACAATTTCTTTCCATCACCATCTTAGAAATGGCGATGCAATAGTAAGCCTTGTATTGTCCGAACTGGAGAAAATGGGCTATCGAGACCTGACCCTTGCGCCCTCTTCTCTGGGAGACTCACATGACTGTGTGGCGGATGCAATAAAGAAGGGACTGGTAACGAGACTGAATACCTCTGGAGTCCGAGGCGAGGTTGGCAAGGCCATTTCGAATGGCTATCTGGAGAGCCCTGCGATAATACGAAGCCACGGCGGACGAGCGCGAGCTATCGAAGAAGGCAGCCTTAAAATCGATGTCGCATTCCTGGGTGCACCAGCTTGCGACCGACTTGGAAACATGACTGGCGTAATTGGCAACACAGCATGTGGCTCTCTAGGCTATGCCATGGTGGACGCTCGATACGCTAGCCATGTCATTGCAATAACCGACAATCTTGTCGACTATCCTCTGTCCCCCAGAATCAGCATTCCGCAATATCTCGTAGATCAGGTAGTAGTTGTCGATTCCATAGGCGACCCTTCCAAAATAGCAACAGGTGCCACCAGAATAACCAGGGATCCATTACAGTTGTATATAGCTGAGCTTGCCTTCAAGGTCATCAAGGCTTCAGGCTATTTGAAGAATGACTGCTCGTTCCAGACAGGCGGAGGCGGACCAAGTCTCGCAGTTGCACGCTATGTGCGGGATTATATGAAATCTAACTCCATAAAGGGCAGCTATTGCATAGGAGGAATAACGGGCTATATGGCAGATATGCTCAAAGAGGGCCTCTTTAGGACACTCTTTGATGTACAGAGCTTTGACGCTGCCGTAATCGATTCCATCGCACACAATCCGAACCATGTGGAAGCAGATGCCTCATGGTACGCCAACCCATTTAATAAAGGCTGTCTTGTCAATGATCTCGATGTAGTCGTACTCGCAGCCCTCGATGTCGATATCGATTTCAATGTTGATGTCTTAACAGGCCACGATGGCATTCTGCGCGGAGCATCCGGAGGTCATTCGGATACCGCTGCTGGGGCAAAGCTCGCTCTGATCACAATTCCTTCTATGCGAAATGGTGTCCCTTCCATACGGGAAAGAGTACAGACCATAGTAACTCCTGGAGAAACCATCGATGTCATCGTTACCGAGAGAGGTATTGCCGTGAATCCCAGACGAGAAGATCTCATTGCCAGACTAAAGGATTCTGGCCTTCCTATAAAGAACATTCATCAGCTGAAGAAAGATATCGAGGCTATTACGGGCATTCCCGAGGAAATTTCCTTCCAAAACGAAATCGTCGGAATAGTGGAATACCGCGATGGGACTATTATAGACTCAATACGAAAAGTCTAATAAAAGCGCCGCCGGAGGCATTATGAAAGAAAAGATGATCATCGTTGCCGCAATTCTGGCCGGGGCTTGGATAGGAAGCAGGCTCAAGCTGCCTTCTGGCTACCTTACCGGGGGGCTGATCCTTGGCCTTATTGTCAAGGGAATTGTAGGCGGCAATGTCCCCAGCAGTGGATCTGTCTCAATAATTTCGCAGCTTCTTGTGGCATATGTTCTAGTGGCAACATCAAATGTGGAGTCGCTAAAACAAAGACCCGAAGTAATTCCTGTGGCTCTTGGATATGTTGTGGCGCTTTTGGCATTCACCACTGGTTTATCTTTCATTCTCAATAGGTTTTTCCACATCGACTTGCTGACAGCTATGTATAGCACAGCACCTGGAGGCATTAGCGGCATGGCTATTACCGCCGTGGAAGCCGGAGCAGATACGGCTATTTCCTCGGCATTTCAGGTGCTGAGAATTGTGCTCGTTCTTGTCGCTACGCCCATATTAGCAGGGATTCTGTCAAAATAATTAAAGAGAGAAGGCCATCAAGATTCTTATCAAGATCCTTATACGCACAAGGGAAAAATCTATGGTCTGTGACCTTTGGTCAGTGGTCTTTGGACGCTGCAAATTCATGAAAATTTATGCCCTATTGTTCGCAGCGAATTCATGACAGCCAAGAGCGACACGCCGACATCCGCGATCACCGCCTCCCACATATTGGCAACGCCAACGCTCCCAAGTATTATGAATGCCCCCTTTACCGAAAGAGCAAAAACGATATTCTGAAGCACAATCTTGCGAGTAAATTTAGCTATGCGCAAGGCAAGCGGAATCCTTCGGATGTCATCGTCCATCACCACAACATCCGCGGCTTCGATGGCCGCATCGGAACCTAGCCCACCCATTGCAATACCTAGATCGGCATGGACTAGAACTGGCGCATCATTCATTCCATCGCCAACAAATAATATAGATCCATTTTTTTGGCGATCCTCTCTGATTTTTTCGAGCCGCTCAACTTTTTGATTCGGCAGGAGTTCGGCGTAGAACTCATCGAGCTTAAGCCGCTTTGCTACATTTTCAGCCACCGACACAGCATCGCCAGAGAGCATCACCGCCTTGCGCAGACCTAATTGCCTTAAGGATTCCACGGCTTCGGCCGCACCCTGCTTGATGGCATCTGCAATAATAAGGTAGCCAGCATAGCTACGATCGACAATAACATACGCAACCGTACCATCGACATCACAATCCTCGTGAGCAATCTTTTCTTTATGGAGAAGCCGATCGTTGCCCACAATGATGTTATGACCACTTACCTTTGCAATAACACCAAAGCCTTTAAGCTCTCGGATATCTTCGGCTTCTTGCTCTTTCGAAATCGCGGAGGCGCAAATAGAACCTGCGGCGAAAATAGAACGAGCAATCGGATGCATAGATTGCGATTCGGCCGCAGCAGCCCATATAAGAAGCTGGTCCTTCGAAAAGCCATTGCGGGGTACGACATCGATCACTGAAAAATGACCTTCGGTCAAAGTCCCCGTCTTATCAAAAACGATTGTATCGACCTTTGCAAGCGTATCGATATGATTAGCTCCTTTTATGAGAAGCTTCTTGCGAGCTGCGCTTCCTATCCCTCCGAAATAACTCAATGGAATAGAAACAACAAGGGCACAGGGGCAAGATATTACAAGGAGAACAAGAGCTCTATAGACCCATTTAGACAAAGAAGCCACAAAAGAAGGGCTCGGCATGACGATGGGAGGAACAATGGCAATAATAGCGGCAATGGCTACCACAACTGGTGTGTAGATTGCGGCAAAGCGGCTTATGAATTTCTCGGTGGGAGCCTTATGAGATTCAGCCTCCTCCACCAGTTCGAGAATCCGAGCAACAGCCGTCTGGCCAAACCCTTTCTCTACACATACAAGGAGTCTGCCTCCATCGTTTACAAAGCCGGCCAATACCTTGTCTCCTGGGTTCACATTCCTTGGTATCGACTCGCCTGTAAGAGAGGAAGTGTCTACCGCAGAAGATCCTTCTACCACCTCGCCATCGAGAGGAATCCTTTCCCCAGGCAATACCTCGATCAGCGCTCCAACAGGGACTTCCTCAGGAGAGACAAGTCGGCGAATGCCTGTTCCGCTATCTTCTAGCCCGTCGATTTTATTTAGCTCATCAGCTTCCTTGGATCCCTTGTTCTTTTCGAAAACACGCGCCCATTCAGGTCGAAGATCCATAAGAGCCGCAATCGAGCCTCTAGACCGATCGACAGCTAGATCCTGCAAATATTCTCCTACCGTATAGAAGAGCATGACTCCAACAGCCTCTGGCAAATGATGAATTATCATCGCGCCTATCGTCGCAATGCTCATCAAAAACATCTCATCGAAGACTTTGCCATGGCGTATATTTTGAAAAGCAGCCAAGAGAACGGGAGCTCCAACAAGCAGATAAGCTGGGACAAGCACTGCGTATTCGGCTATAGAAAAGGGGGTAGCGTGGAGAGCGCTATTGAAAATCGCCCCTATGAGAAAAAGGACTCCAGCGAGAACAATCCTTTCAAGAGTCTTATTCGAGGTTTTATTCTCCCTGGACTCTTTTAGCGCCTCGGGCTCTCTAGCCGTCGACTTGGACTTTTTTAGCTTTGCATCGAGCACCTCGGATTCTCCGAGCGCCGAACTGGACCCTTTGAGCATTGCATAGGATACCTCGGGCTCCTCTGCCTCCTCAGGCGCCTCCTTCCTTTCGCTAATCTTTTTCTTTCTATCTTCTTCACAGATCAAGCATAGATGCTCATTCTCTCGGTGTTCGATCATAGAAACCTCTCTTGGCTTTCAGTTCCTCGATTTTTCGGGTAAGGTTTATGGTTCATGAAAGTTGACTCTAAGTACGTTCGATATAATGCTCTTTTGCCTGCTCGATGAGAGCGAGCACATGATTGTCATCAAGGCTATAGAAGACGTTCTTCCCTTCTTTTCTAGTCTTTACAAGGCGCATTGTCCTTAGAAATCGAAGATGATGCGAGACC
>Ga0302248_1001727_pt1 | contig 15060 bp, 13 predicted proteins | sample AAG_UR_Leu_MG_FD_193528 | JGI IMG/M metagenome (GOLD analysis project Ga0302248, IMG submission 193528) | Enriched activated sludge microbial communities from anaerobic digester in WTTP, New Holstein, Wisconsin, United States - AAG_UR_Leu | ecosystem: Engineered > Bioreactor > Anaerobic >... | reverse complement strand
GCGGCATTGCGGACTATGGAATGGGCGATCTTGAAGAACAGCCGGCTGTGCGCGCACATCTGTCGAGCCAGAAGATCGCCCCATTCCTGGGATCCATCAGGCGATCGCACGTGCTGCCTCTCTTGCTACGCAAACGTCCCCGGGCCACATCGTCCGGAAAGAGCTCCGTCGATTCACGATTGCCAGGCGAAAAGCATGGTATGTCGCCGATTCGACATTGTCAACGGTCCACCAAGTGCCTCCAACTGCCCCGAAACCCGAGATCTCACTCGCCTCGAAACATAGGTGAGCGCGCCGGCAGGGCTGTGACTTACCCCCATGGCCGTGACCATACATGTTTTCCGCCTGACTATGGCTCACGGCGCGCTCCCCATTCATACCCATGGGATGCTCAAACGCTCCCGCTTTTTGGAGGAAACTCAGACTTCGGCATGGGCGAGTGCCGCGCGGCCCAGGCATGAGCGCGGAGAGCTGGCCCTGGCGCTTGCACTGTCGGTGAGTGCGGAGAGAATCTGGGCGACGGGAGGACCGTACCTATGCCTGACCTGCCATCCAGGCTCGACGAAACGCTGGACGCCAAGCCCTACGAACCGCCACGGAAGCGACGGTTCACGCTGATAAGTTTCATGGTCGGGGTCCTGGTCGTGGCCGTGCTCGCCCTTGGGCTCCTGGTTTTCAAGACTCTCAGGAGAACTACTGCTCATGGCCCACGTGTGACCGTCGGGTTTCTTATCACCGATGTTCGGCTCGCCTGCGAAAACTTTCGGCTGGAGACAGGCCGCTATCCATGGGTGAAGGCGGATGAGGTAACTGCCGCCACCGAGATAGATATCCGAGATGTCTACGCAGAGCTTCGGGGCCTGCCCGAAGCCAAACTCAACACCAGCCAGGACTACCTTGGTGACGTGCGCAAGAGGTTCTTGAGGGATGGCATGCTGGTGGATCTCTGGGGCCACGCGATCATGATCCGGGTCGATCCCAAGACCGGCCAGGCAGTCATCTGGTCCTGCGGCCCCAACGGCGTGGACGAGACCAACGACGGCGGGTCGCCCGACCCGGCGAAACTCCCCAAGGGCTACTACTGGTTCGGCAAGAGCGACACCGGGGACGACATAACGACGTTGTGAGCCACGGGTTTGCCACGCCAGTCCCCTCGCGCCGCAGGGCGGGGAGAATGCTGTTGATCAGCCCAAGAGTCAGTAACAGCTGACAACTTGCTCCTCAATCACAACGCCTCTCCAAGCCCATGCCCGGACCGCGTGGGACTCGCCAATGCCGAAGGCTGGGTTTCCTCCAAAAAGCGGGCGCGCTTAAGCATCTCAGTGTCATAAATGGGGAGTTCGCATGCCCATTGGAGCGGCTGAACGATGCGCAGACTGACGCAACGGGCTATCATGATGGCTGCCCTCGCGCTTATGTCCGCCTCCTGCTCCGGTGGTGCCACTGGGACATTGTGGGAGAATACCGATCCCACAGAGCGAATCTATATCCCCTCCACGGAGATCACCCAGGCCGAACTTGAGCGCAGGGGTGTGAAGTACGAAACATATCACGGGACGCTGCTCGACGGCTATTTTGTGGAGAAAAGCAAACTGCAGAAGTTCCGCGACTACGCCTTCCGGGCTCTGGGCACGCCCGTTACGGTGACGCTCGATACGGCTGCTGGGGTCACCGTCGTTGGGGTGTTCGTGCTGCTGGAATCGGGCGTTTACTACACGCCACGCTAATGAATAGCCCGTCCTTGCGCCGGCAGCGGGGGCGGGGAAGATGGCGGGGGATCAGGCCCAGAGCCGGGCGGGAGGATGCCATGATCGCGTCACGGGTGCTTGTCCTGGCTCCGCTCGCCGCGCTCATTATGGCGGGATGTCGAGCCCCGGCTGAGGGCCCCAATGCCGGCTCCCCAGCTCGCGATAAGGCGCATGCGAATGGCAATGCCGCGCCTGTGGCTGCGGACGACGCCATGATCATCGCGTTGGTCAAGTCGCTGTGCGATCCGGACAGGGATGTCGGCGAGCAGGCTATTGAGACCCTCCGGGACATGTGGCCTGCCAAGCAGGTCTTCATCCCTGCGCTGGTTGACGCTCTGTGCGCCAAAAAGGTGACGGACCCGATTAGCGGTGAGCGGTTGCTCTGCGATATTCGCGAGGCCGCCGTTCCCGCTCTGGTGGAAGTCCTGCGCAAGGGCGACGAGGACTCGCGTTGCGAGGCGATGCGCATCCTTGCCCGGATAGGGCCTCGCGCCAAGGGCGCTGTCGCTGCACTGATCGAGCAGTTGCAGCAGCTCGATTCGCCAACCAGATTCGAAACCATTAATGCGTTGGCGGCCATCGGGTCCGATGGCGGGAAGGCGGCCGTCCCGGAACTCATCACTCTGCTTGGGCACGATGACGTGTCTGTGCGCCGGCAGGCGGCACACGATATCGGCAAGTTCGGGCCGAACGGGGCGGAAGGTGTCAACGCTCTGGTCAAGGCCCTGGATGATCCTGCGCGGTTGGTCCGCTCGGACGCCGCCGAATCCCTTGGAAGGATTGGCCCGGCAGCCAAGGCTGGCACACCGGCGCTGAAGACGGCCATGGAGGACAAGGATGCCTCTGTCCGCGGTGCCGCCGCGCTGGCCTTCTGGCGGGTGACGGGCGAGGCCGACGTCGTCATAGCAACCCTGGTGCAGTGCCTTGGCGACAAGGGTCCGCAGGGCGGAGGGTTGGCTCGTGCCTCGGCGGCAGAGGCGCTGGGGACCATCGGGATGGAGACGGCCGAGACTGTACAGGCGCTCCGCAAGGCGATGCAGGACGACGATTCGTATGTGCAGGTGGCCGCGGCGGCGGCTCTCTGGCGAATCACCGGCAAGACAGACATGACCATAGGCCCTCTGATCAACGCACTGCGGGCCAAACCTTCCGATCCGAACACGGCGCGACTGGTAACCAATGGTGCTCTGCAGGCTTTGGAGGAGATGGGTGCGGCGGCGAAGCCGGCAGTCCCGACATTGGCCGGCATGCTCATGGACGAGAAGAGACGATTCGACCACTACAGTGTTCTGAGTATTCTGGCGCGTCTTGGGCCGGCGGCAGAGGAGGCTTTGCCCAATCTGATCGCACTGCTAAACACCAAGGATTCGCCCGGTCGCTTCCGGGCAATTGCCGTGCTCAGATCCATAGGCCCTGGCGCCAGGGAAGCCGTCCCGGAACTCATCAGCGCACTGGAGGACAAGGAAGAGCGTCTCCCTCTGCCGGTGATGGATGCCCTGGCCGCAATCGGCAAACCCGCAGCGGGTGCGCTTCCCGAACTTCGGCGACGGCTCAAGAGCCCGGACGTGCGCGAACGAACCAGCGCCGGTCTGGCGATCTGGAGGATCGCAGGCCAGACCGAGGAGATTGTCCCCGTGCTGGTGGTGGCTCTGAAGGAAGCCCGCCAAGGCAAGAGCGCAGACGCCTGTGCGTACGTCGCGCAGGGCCTCGGGGAGATCGGACCGCCGGCCAAAGAGGCACTGGCCCTGCTTCAAGAGCTCCTGGCCGACCACAGAGCTTTCGTGAGAACCAGTGCCGCAGTGGCGGTCTGGAAGATATCCGGGAGAAATTCCGGGAGCATCGCGGCCATCCTGCCGGGACTCGGCTCCGCATGGTCCTATGAGAGGGCGAACGCAGCCCGGGCACTGGGTCGCATCGGGCCGGAGGCCAGCGAACACGCCTCGGCGCTCGCCAAGTTGATTGGAGACGAAGACAGCCTCGTGCGATCCGCGGCCGTCCGGGCGCTTGGCGACATGGGCCCGGGGGCCAAGGCAACCGTGCCGGAAGTCGAGAAGCTTCTCAAAGCTCCCGAGCGCTCGGTCCGCGCCGCCGCCGCCGAAGCGCTTAAGAAGATCAGGGGCGAGGAGCCACCGAAGTGAACGAACCGGTCAGCCAGCCAGCCAAGCACGGGCGGAGCCTGGTGGGCTTCTACATTGCGCTGGGCGTGGTGGCGGCGATGATTGGCTTGGCTGGCCTGCTATGGAAACCGGCCAGCGCGAGGCTGGCTTTCCGCCGACTATGGAACCGCGGCGCTTCCATGACCATCCTGGATCAAGCTCTCAACGATCCGTACCGGCGCACCGTCTACGGCCAGCTAATCAGAGACAAATCGGCGAGCCCTCTGCTCAAGGAGCGCCTGGAGGCCCACAAGTTGAGCGCCCTCCTCAGCGACGAACCTGACGCGGTCCTGCGCCGTATGGCAATCGATGATGGCTTCACCCGCGAAGTGCGGCGCTGGCTGTTCTCCGAGGGACACGACAGTACCGCCGTGGTCATTGTCGAGGTGGATCTCAGCCACGTTAGGCGGGTCATTGAGGTCCTCGGGCCAGAGGGCCTGAAACGTCAGGTCAGCTACAAGGAGGACATCCCGCACGAGATAAGAGGCGTAAGCGCCCACATCTCACTGCGTGACGGCGAGGAGTGCAATGAGGCCGAGCTAGATCGGCTGCGCCAAGGCCTGGCCCGCGATTTCGAGATCGATCCCGCGAAGATCGCCCTCGTGACTTGGCGACCAAGGAAGGGCGAGGAGTCACTGAAGTGACCGAGTCAGTCGAGCCTGTCGCCCCGCCCCTCCGCACCTGGCGGCCGATGGCGGCGTGGACTGCCGGCATCCTGCTGGCGCTGGGGCTGGCGTGGTTCATCTGCGTGCTGGCGGCTTCCTTCGTGCAGGTTCGGGCGGCGGTGGGACGTATCGACGCAGCGATAGAGCGTATTGCCTGTGGCCAGGGTGCCCCGGCAACTGAAGGCAAGGCTCCTGAGCTAGAAGTTGCTGCGCTTGGTGGGCCGGAGAAGGCAGCGGCCAAGTGCAGCCTGTACCTTCGCTGCCCGGAGTGGCTGGCGACTGATGACCAGAAGGGGACGGCCTTCATGATACTGTCTGCGTGTGGTCCGCCGGCGGTCCCCCGTGCGGAGAGCCTGTTGCGCTCCAGTAATGGTCACGTCCGGGCGGACGCAGCCCGGGTGCTGGGCGAGTTGAAGGACCCGCAGTCCGTGAAGTTGCTGACTTGCGCGCTCCAGGACCCCGAGAGCCAGGTCCGTTGGGCAGTGCTGGTGTCGCTTGGCAAGTTACGGGTTTCCCGGGCAGTGGCGCCGTTGATTGAAGCACTCAGTGATCCCTCCAGTTCCGCTTTTCAGCGCCAGGAAGCGGCAGGGGCCTTGGGTGAGTCAGGAGACCTTCGTGCCATCGAACCGTTGGTCAAGGTGCTCAAGGATTCGGATGCCTTCGTTCGGATGATAGCGGCGGATGCACTGGGCAAGTTCAAGGACCCCCGCGCCATCGAGCCGCTGAAGGAGCTCTTGGGGGACTCCGAGGGAGTTGTCCGCTCCGCCGCCGCCGAGGCGTTGAAGAAGATCAGGGCCGAGGAGCCCAAGCCGTGAGTGAGCCCGTCCCGCCCCTCCGCACCTGGCGCCCGATGGCGGGTCGAGAAGTGGGAAGGCAGCGATGAGATGAAGACGACCTGCGCCGCTTTGGTTCTCATGTGTGCGCTCGGGTGCAGGGCCACGCCTGAGCCCAACGAGATGTCTCTTCGCGTCGCGCAAGACTTCCACACATACATCCACCAGTTAACAGCACGTGAGGGCTACTGCTGTATGATGTTAGGGTTTCCGGAGTGGGGGACGCGGGGCATGGAGCCTTCCTTGGAGCCGGTCGGCAGGTGGCAATTCACGACTGACGACCTTGAATCGCCCCTTCAGCGCATAGTGCTGATCATTCGGCTTGTGCCTGCACGAGGCAACAAGTCAACGTCGTGTTTGTCCACCTGGCGAGGCTACGACATCGAGGTTGAGGAGCGCCGGGATCAGAAGGACGGGCACACGAGTGCCACGCCTCTGATCGAGGCCATCAGGCGTGGCAAGCCATGACCGTTACGCCTGGGTCCGTTCCTCCGACGCCGCGGCCGTGAAGAAGATCAGGGGCGAGGAGCAACCGAAGTGACCGAGCCAGTCGAGCAGGCCAACCCGCCCCTCCGCACCTGGCGGCCGATGGCGGCGTGGACGGGGGCCATCCTCCTGATCCTCGGCCTGGCCTGGTTCGTCGGCGCGGTGGTGGTGCCGGTGTGGCAGACGCGACGCGTGGTTTTGGCCGTGTACGCTGAGGAACCTGTGGGTTTCAGTATGATGTCTCGCCATGCGCAGGAGGAATGTCGCAAGAAAGCGATTGCGACACTCGGGGGTCCTGAGAGGGCAGCAACTCGCCTGAAGCACTTTCTCATGCTCCCGGAATGGGCAAACCCGAAACGCAGCGATACAATGCCGCCTCTGGCCATCTTCGATATCGGTCCGCGGGGGGAAGCACTGGAACTGTTAGGCCACTGCGGGAGATCGGGAGCAATAGTCTTGGCCGGAATCTTGGATGGCAACGATACAACTCTTTGCCCACTGGCTGCATTGGAGTTGGGCGAGATTGGCCCAGAGGCCGAGGTGGCTGCGCCTGCTTTGATCCGAAAGCTCGGTGATAACGCGGAGTCCGTCCGCTCCGCCGCCGCCGAGGCGCTGAAGAAGATCAGGGGCGAGGAGGCCAAGCCGTGACCGAGCCGATTGGCAAGCCCCTCCGCACCTGGCGGCCGATGGCGGCCGATGGCGGCGTGGGGGCGGTGAACTATGCCAGCCCTGCTGTTGCGCCGGCCGCGGGGGCGGGGAAAATGGCGGGCCGAGAAGGCCGGAGGTGCGCAGTGAAGATGCCCGTCGGGAACTATCGCGTGTTCTGTCTGGTCGCCTTGCTTGTACTGATGTCGGGATGCGGAAGGGATGCGGCCCCCGCGACCCAGCCCTCGCCCCCGCAGACGAGCCCGGCCGCCGGCGGAACCTCGCGATGGGGCCAGGCGGTCAATGGCCTCCAGGCTGGCATTACCATCAAAGTGAGCCGGGCAGCGGCACAAGGCGATCTCAAGGTTACTGGTCTGCTCAAGAACGTGGGGCAAGAGCCAGTGGATGTGAACACGTTTCCCCTGGGCTCTCCGGTGCTCTCTGTCAAAGTGTATCGAACCAGGGACGCGGACCCGGAGGACCACATCCTGACTTCCCCGCCGACCCCGCCACCGTCTCCCGAGACCGTGAAGCGCTGTGTCCAGAAGCTTAAGCCCGGAGACGTCCTGAGCTTCGACTACACGCTCTATATGTTCAGCCCTGAGCTTGCCCCCGGCAGCTATTGGGTTGAGTTCTGGCATGTTCAAGGCAAGGATCAACTGCGATCTCCTCGGGTAGAGGTTCAGATCGTCGCGCCGCCGAAACGCTGAAAGAGATCCGAGCGAGGAGCCGCCGAAATGACCGAGCCAACCGTCCAGCCCGCCCCTCCGCCCCGCACCTGGCGGCCGATGGCGGCGTGGGGAGTGATCGCCCTGGTCCTGCTCCTGGTCGGATGGCGCGTGCTCCGGCAGTTCGTCCCCAGCGGCGCCAGCTTCTGGCCGTACGTTCTGGCCTCCTACGAAAGCGGGCGGTTCTCGTCTCCGCACGGCACGACCACCGTGACCGTCTTCCTCAACGACGCTGGGGCTGCCCATAGCGGCAGCTATTGGACCTGGATCGTCGTGGACCACTGGCTTGCCGGCAAGCGGGTGGTCGGCCAGGGCTACAGTCTCGACGACTTCTCCGAATCGCCACCCAAGATCAAGTGGGTCGATGAGTACTCTTTCACCATCCCTTTCGCCAAGGGACGACACGACCGGGCGGCCAGCGACACTCTTGTGACGGTGAAGAAGGGGACCTAAGCCCTTGCGCCGGCCGCGGGGCGGCCGGGCGCGGAGTTACTTGCCGGGCGGCAGCGGCGGAAGTTCCTTGATGGCCTTGGCCACGACCTCGTCGTCCGGGAAGGCTTCGCCCAGCTTCTTGAGGTAGTGGGCACGCAGCACCCGGTCCTTCTCCAGCAACATGGTCGACAGGAGCAGGTCCCGGGTCGACTGCGCGTTCTTGTCGTCGATCTGCTCGACCAGCGAATTGATGGCCGACCTGCGGATCTGGCTGTTGGGGTCGGTCAGGGCCTTCTTCAGATGGTCCAGGGCCTTGCTGTTGCCAGTCTGGGCGAGGGTGGAAGCCGCGAGGGCCCTTTGCCGGTGGTTGGGGTCCGAGGCAACCTTGCCGAGGATGGCCACCGCTTCGTCTCCACCCAGCCGGCCGAGCGCCGTGACCGCCTCTTCCTGCACGAAGAGATGCGGATCGGCCAGGGCCTTCTCCAGCAGGGCCAGCGCCCGCTGGTCCTTCATGCCCATGCGCCCCACGATGGCCACGGCCTCCCGGCGCAGCCCCCATTCGGCGGAGCCGAAGGCGACCTCCAGGGCCTGGATGGACTTGCCGCTGCGCACATCCTCCAGCACGCGAAGGGCCGAGTTGCGGACCGCCTGGTCCGGGTCGGACATGGCCTTGACCAGGAGGTCGCCGGCCCTGTCGCTGTTCACGCTGCCGAGCACGGAGATCGCCTGGGCGCGGATGCCGCCATTCTCGTCCCTGGCCAGTCTTTCCAGCGGGGACAGAGCCCGCTCGCCGCCGAGCGTTCCGAGGGCTGCGGCCACCGCCATGCGCACCTCTCCGCTTTCGTCCGTCACCAGCTTCTCGAGCATGGCCAGGGACTGCGGTCCGCCGATATCGCCCAAAGCGCCGGCCGCCGAGCACCGGACGTTCCGGTCCTGCTGGCCGAGCAGCTTCTCCAGCCACTGCCAGGCCTGCTGCCGGTCCAGGGCGGCCAGAGCCGATGCGGCTGCCGAGCGAACGTTCCTGTCCGCGTCCGCGAAGGCCCTGGCGACGTAGTCCGGCGTCCTGGCTCCTCCCCCGCCGATAGCGGCAGCCGCCGCGGTGGCCCGAACCCGGCTGTCCGGATCGGCCAGGGCGCTGTCCCACAGCGCCAGGCGCCGCTCGCTGCCGGCACCGGCCATCGCCGCCACGGCTGCTGCCCGCACCGCCACATCCGGATCGGAGACGGCCCGCTCGATGAACGCGAAACACCGGTTGGCCCCGATGTTGCCCATCGCGTGCACCGCATTCCCGCGCACCGCGGGCGATTTGTCTTTCGCCGCCTTGTCCAGGAGGGACACGGCCTTGTCCCCGCCCAGCCGGCCGAGGCCCTCCGCGGCGCACTGCCGGACCTCTTCGTCGGCGTCCTGGATGGCGGCCTCCAGCAGCGCTTCCGCGCGCGCGCCGCCGACATCGCCCAGGGCCGGCAGGGCCTTCAACCGCAATGCCTTGTCCTTGCCGGACAGCATCTTCTCCAGCCGCCCCATGACTTCTTCCGTGTCCGGAACCGATGCGGGGCTCCGCCGGCCCGCCTGGGCCAGGGCCCTCGACAGGCGGTCGTCGTGCAGATGGAACCGGTCGTCTTCCTTCGAGTAGTCGATGCTGTCCAGGCACTTCTTGACGAGCGCCTGGGCCCTGGCGCCGCCGAGCCGGCCCAGAGCCGCTATGGCCCCGGTTACCGCGTCGCGCTTGGGGCCATACAGGTCCTCTTCCATGAGCGGCCAGGCCCCTTCGTCGGCGGCCAGGACCGCGTCCCAGCTGAGCCGGCGCAGGCTTTCCCGCGCCTGGCGCTTGACCATCGCGTCGCTGTCGGTCAGGGCCGCCTCGGTCAGGAGGGGGACCGTCCGGACGTCGTCCAGCCACCTGCCCCGCCACACCGCCTCGCGGCGGACGGCGGGCTCGCCGGCCTTCAGGTCCGCTTTCAACCGGTCCAGTTCGGCGTCGCCGACGCCATGCTGGAGGATGGCATGGGAGCGGTCCTTGGCCCACCAAACCTTGAGGCCCTGGCCGGCGGCCACGCCCTCGACGAGGGCGGGCCCGTTGACGGTGCCGAACCGCATTGCCTCGGGCACGGCAAGCGGCCGTCTCCCGCCCAGCACGTGGACCCGCAGTCCCCTGTCTGCCAGCTGCCCGTCGAAGACGCGCCAGGCATCGGCGGTTCGGGCAACCACGCCAAAACCCGCGTCGGCTGGTCCCCCGGCCGCGGGGGCAGCTTCGGCGGCCGAGCATGCCGCTCCGGACGGCCGCGCAGCCAGGCTGCCGGCGATCAGAATTGCGAGGAGAGCTGCCCTTGCCAGACCGTGCTGGTGCATACGATCCATCTTCCTCCGCCATGAGTGCATGGCGGGAATGTAGGGTTCCAGGAGGACCCGGTCAAGCTCGTTTCCCGCGGCCCGGGCGAGCAGGGCCATTTCAGGAATCGCCGAGCGCTCCGTTCGTGAGCGTTGTGTTGTTGCGCTCTGCGTTCCCTCTTGCGCACCATGTTCATGCCCATACAATGCAGTCGCGCAGCGGGATGGCCGCTGCCATGGAGGTTACTATGATGGGTGGGAGACGGTCACGCCTTGCGATCCGGTGCCTGGGGTTCGTGCTCGCCGTGTGCGCCGGTGCGGCGGCTCTGGGCGGCGAACCCGCGCCGGACAAGGGCAAGGGCGCCCTCGGCGTGGAGATCAGCCTGGCGGCCAAGGACCTGGCGTTTCCGGAGTTCATGGAGGCGCTCAGGAAGGCCATTCCATCCCTGAGCACGCCGACGCAGCGGCCATTCGCGGCCACGGTCCCCTACGCGCCCGAGAGATACACCGTGTCGCTGGTCACCCGCCGGACCAAGCCGCTGCCCCAGGTCCTCAGGCTGCCGCGCAAGGAGTTCGAGAAGAAGCTCGAGGAATACAACCGGCTTCTCGAAACCGAAGGCTTTGCCAGCTGGATGGTCAAGGACAAGGCGGTCCTGTATTCGCTCGAGACCAAGAAGCCCATGTCCGTGGGCGATGTCCTGGAGGTGGCGGCCGCATTGACCAACCTGGCGCTGGTGGTCGAGGGCGAGAAGATCAAGCTGGTCCGCTTCACCGAACTGCCGCTCGATGTGGACGCCCTGGCCACGGACCTGGGGCTGGACAAGACGGGAGAGGCGCCCCCCGGCACCGGCAAGCCCGGCAACGGCCCTCCAGGGGGCGGCGCCGATGGCGCGGCGCTCGCCAAGACGCTGGCTGCCCTGAAGGCCCACCCCCAGCGGGACGCGGACCGGGCCAGGCTCCTGTGCACGATGGCCGAGCAGCTGAAGAAGTTCTGCTGGCAGGGCATGTCCCCGCGGGCCCAGGGCGCGATTGTGGCGGCGGCCAGGGAGGTCCTGGCCATTCAGCCCTCGCTTGCGGCCCGGCAGCCGGAACCGCCTGCCGGTGCGCAGAAGGCCAAGGACGAGCCGGCCTACGACTTCCTGCTCCTCGCCGCAGGCGGGCTGAGCGACGATTACGAGGAGGCGGTCAGGCTCACCGGCGCCGCGGCCAGAATGCATGTCGACACCTGCTGCGACGCCTACTACGACACGTACTTCCACGTGCTCTCTGGCGCCCGCCACCTGGGCGAGGTCAAGTTCCCGGAGCTGCTGGTGAAGGAAGCCGAAACGGAAGTGGCCTATCGGCGCAGGGGCCTCGGCGACAAGCCGGAGCAATACGAGAAATGGGTCAACACCCCGAACAAGAAGGCGGTCTGCCCCATTTGCGGCGTGCCCAAGGACCTGCACACGGCCGACAGCCACATGCCCGGGCTGGGCACGGCCTATTACCGGCTGGGCCAGGCCTATCGCGCCGCCGGGCGCCATGCCGACGCCATAGCCCCCCTCAAGAAGGCCCTGGCCTTCGACCCTGTCAACGGCGGCGCATCGAACCGCGTGGCCCTCGGCGGGCAGGATCCCCACAAGATCCACAACCCCGGCTCTCCGGACGATGCCCGGCTGGGCATCTTCAATGCCATGATCGGGGGCGGGAAGACCGATGAGGCCATCGACTACCTGCGCAACGAGTTGGCCGAGTACCGCGGCACCAATCCGAGTAAGCTGCGCATGCCCCTCTTCGACCTGCTCAAGAAGCAGAACCGCCAGAAGGAGGTCGTCGACATCCTCCGAGAAGCGCTGGCGGCCAAACCCGACGACACCGAGACCTTCACCGATCTGGTGGGCGTCCTCAGGAGAGGCGGCGACATACCGGGGGCGATGGCGGCCTGCGAGGAGTTCGCCAAGAAGAACCCCCAGAACAAGACCCCCGGCATGCTCCTGGAGCAACTGCGCCGGGACAAGCCCCAGCAGGGAAATGGGCCGGAGAAGTTCTAGGACGGAGGCCTGACGATGTCCAAGCCCGAACGAACCCGCTCCTGGATGGCCGCAGCGCTGACCGCCGCCGTGGCGCTCCTGGTGCTGCCGGCCGCGGCGCTGGCCGGAAACGACTACATCGAGGCCGGGAACCTTCTCAGGCGGAACGACCCCGCCGGCATCGAGAAGATGGAGAAGGTCTGCAAGAAGGAGCCCTTCGCCAGCAACGCCTTCCTGGACCTCTCGCGCGGCTACCTGCGCATTAAGAACGATGCGCCCATGGCCATGGACGCGGCGCTGCGGGGACTCGAGCAGTACGACGACAAGTGGGAGTACAAGGTGGCCAAGGCGGCGCTCTACGACGCCTTCTCGGCGGCCGCGGCCAAGGCGGCCCCCGAGGCGCTCGGCGCCCCGATGGCCCGGCTCGAGAAGCTGGCCAAGCGCGACGCCCAGGCCGCCCAGGGAGTGCTCGCCAAGTACGACGCCTACCGGCCGGCCAAACTCGTGCCGGCGCTCTCGGCCCAGGCCCAGGCGCTCCAGGCCCGGGGGACGCTCGGACAGGCGCTGGTCCTCCACGACCGGGCGGCCGAGGCCGCCAAGGCCGCCGGGATGGAGACCGAGCTCGACGCCAGCCTCAAGCCCGGTCGGGAGCTTGCCGAAAAGGCCCGCCAGGAGCTGGCCGACGCCCTGAAGCTCGAAGGCCAGAAGCGGTTGGAACAGCTCGGGGCGCTGGCTGCGAAGTACGATGGCCATGCCCTGGGCAAGGAGGCCAGGGCCAAGCTGGAGGAGTTCAAGAAGCCAGCCGGCGACGGCAAGGAACCTTCAAGATAAGCCCACGACGCCCTTGGCCTGGCCTCCGGCACGCCGTCTGGCGGGTTAACAACCTTCCATATGCTTACTTACCCGGCGGAAGGGCGAAATGTCGGAGGAGGGAGTGGAAATCTGTGGTAACTCCCCGCCCCTCGGCGCGCCGCAATGACGGGGCGCTAGGACATGTTACTTTTCCACCGGCTTCTCCCCGAGCACCAGGATGCGGCCATCGACGGCGGCCAGGAGCGTCCGGCCGTCGGGGCTGAAGGCCAGGCTGACGACGTACCCTGAGGAAGACCCACGAGGAAGAGCTATTGTCCCGAGTTGCGCCCCTGTCGTCCAATTCCAGAAGACGATCCTCGCTTCGTCCCGTGTGTCCCTCAGTTGGTCGCCGGTGACCATAACCTTGCCGTTCGGACTGAACGCGCAGGCGCTGACCGCGCGTTTGGCCGAGTCCAGGGCCAGTGCCGATCTGGTCTTGCCGGTGTCCAGGTCCCACAGTTCCAGAACATTGCGCCCAACTATGCTTGCCAGACCCTTGCCATCGGGGTTGAAAGCCAGCTGTTTGAATGGTGGGCTCAGCACCCTGCGTTCACCTCCTGTTGTGGCATCGCAGATGGCCACGACAAACTCCTTGGCCTCGGGGGCGGCCCGCCGATATGCCGCGTAGGCCTTTCCGTCCGGCGCATATCCCAGGAATATGCCGCCGCCCTTAGGCAAAGACTTGATCTCCTTGCCGCTCTCGCGATCATAGAAGAGAGTGCCATCCCCGTCGAGGGCATCGTAACCGCTGATCACCACGGTGCGGCCATCCGGGGAGAGAAAGCCAGCAATCCTGCATGGCTTGGGAAACGCGTACTTCCGAACCACCTTGCCGGTGGTCATGTCCCATAGGCCGGCCTGAAAGCGCCCATCGCAGGAAAAGAAACTCTCACCGCCCGGGAGCACTCGCAGCTGGCTTGCACTATACATCGGGTTGAAACCGCTCTCGGGCCAGAACACGGTGCGCACCGAACCGGCAGCCAGGTCCCACTGGATGATGGGACTGATCATGCGTCCGCCCTGGTTGCAGTCGCCAGACAGGAAAGTCTTGCCATCCGGGCAGAAGGCCAGCACGATCCCCCGATCGTTGTGGCAGGCAAACTCCGCTATCTTGTTACCGCTCTCTGTGTCCCACACGACGGCCATTCTCGAATCTGCGTCAGTGGCGGCGATCTTCTTCCCATCCGGGCTGAAGGCGAGGCACTCGATCCTGTACGGCCAGTGGGGCAGCTTGCGGATGGTTTCGCCGGTTTCCACATTGCACAGGATGATTTCCTGCCCCCAGAGGCCAGCCAGAGTCTTGCCGTCCGAACTGAAGACGAAGTTGATCATCTTGGGAAGCTCTCGCAGACGCTTCCCCGCGGAATCGAGCCGGATCACTTCTCCGAGCCCGTTCGACAAGACACAGCCATCGCCCCCCGGAGCGATGACCATGCAAGTGACAGCACCCTGCGTAACTCGGACGGGCTTGGATGGCTGCCCTGTAGAAATATCCCATTGGGCGAAAACACCGCTGCGCCTCAGCGACCAGCAGGTCTTGCCATCTTTGGCAAAAACCACCTCCTCCCGTATGGAGGGAACGAAATCGTGCTCTGGCTCCGTGAACTTCAACAGGTTCTTGCCAGTCTTGAGGTCGTACATAGAGTTGCCGGAGACAAAGGTGGCCCCATCGGGAGAAAGCGCCAAATTCCCGCCATCACCGGCAATTTCGTGAAGTTGCTTGCCGGTATCCAGATCCCAAACGAATACACTGCCATGCGGCCTGGTGAGGGCCACGGCGAACTTGCCATCCGGAGTAACCGCCGGACGCCAAAGCCTGCCGGACGTCTTCGGGAGGCTCCGGATCAGCGTCTTCTTTTCGAGATCCCAAAGGTTCAGGTTCTCGTCTGCTGTAATCAGAACCTTGCCGTCGGGACTGAACGCCACGCCACAGCCGCCGGGCCGGACGCCCAGTTCCTTAAGCACCTCGAACTTGGCATAGTCGGGAGGTGCCGGCTCCGCGGCGGCGACGAAACCAATCAGCATGGCCCATACTACCAAGATGCGGCTCCCGACCTTCATCGCCAGCGTCCTCCGCTGTCAGCTTACCCCGCCCGGCGGTGGCGCGCAAGCTGGCCCACGACGCAGCTCCTCGCCGTCCACGCCGCCATCGGGCGCCAGGGGCGGACGGGCGGGGCG
>Ga0302248_1001725_pt1 | contig 15071 bp, 10 predicted proteins | sample AAG_UR_Leu_MG_FD_193528 | JGI IMG/M metagenome (GOLD analysis project Ga0302248, IMG submission 193528) | Enriched activated sludge microbial communities from anaerobic digester in WTTP, New Holstein, Wisconsin, United States - AAG_UR_Leu | ecosystem: Engineered > Bioreactor > Anaerobic >... | reverse complement strand
TATGGGTGGGTCGTGGACAAGGAAAAAGATTTCATTGGCGCGGCGGCCCTCCGGGAACAGTTCGCCCGGGAGGTAAAGAGAAAACTGGTGGGATTTACCATGAGGGAACGGGGCATCGCCCGCCATGGTTACAAGATCTTCAAGGAGGACCGGGAGGTCGGCGTCGTCACCTCCGGCACCTATTCCCCCACTCTTGGAAAGGCCATCGGGATGGCCTTCGTCCCGTCGGAGCTGGCCAAACCGGGGACCACCTTCGACATCCAGATCCGGAACAACTTCGCCGCCGCCCAGGTAGTCCCCTTGCCGTTCCATAAAAGAGAGCGTTAGCACGTCTTTTTCAATATCTTTATCTGAAAGGAAGAAAGAAGGTTATGTCAAAGATCAATCCCACGGACAGGAGATACTCCCGGGAGCATGAATGGGTCATCGACAACGGCAACGGCACGGCCACCGTCGGCATCACCGATCATGCCCAGGAGCTGCTCACGGATATCGTGTTTGTGGAGCTGCCGGAGATAGGCAAACAGGTCAAACAGATGGAACCAGTGGCCGTCGTGGAATCCGTCAAGTCGGTCTCCGATGTTTACGCACCGGTGAGCGGAGAAGTCACTGAGGCAAACAGGAAACTGGAGCAGAACCCCGAGTTGATAAACGAGGATCCCTACGGCAAGGGCTGGATTGTCCGGCTGAGGATGGACAATCCGGAGGAGTTGCCGGGGCTTATGGAGGCGGCGGACTACGAGGCATTCATCGCCGCGGAGGAACATTGACATAGACGCCCAAGTTCCTGGCGCCCTTGCTTGAGCGGTGGGGAAGCCTGCCGGGACGACCGCTTGCTTCCATGTCACCCGGTTTTATAGGGTGAGAAGAGGAGTATTAACCACACAAAACCATAAGGGATAAAACGATGGATTACGTTCCCCACACCCCGGCGGACGAGCAACGGATGAAAGAGGCAATCGGCATCGCCGTTCTCGACGATTTGTTTACGGATATCCCCCCCCGCTTCCGCCTCAGGGACGCCCTGGCCCTTCCCCCCGGCATTCCGGAACTGGAATTGGCGGCGCTCATGACGGACCTCAGCGCGCGGAACCGCCTCCCCGCCCTCACCCTCATGGGGGCCGGGTCCTACCGGCACTGGCTCCCCGCCGTCGTGGGCCATGTCATTTCCCGTTCGGAATTCTATACCGCCTACACCCCTTACCAGGCGGAGATCAGCCAGGGTATCCTCCAAGCGATCTACGAATACCAGACCATGATCGCCGGGCTGACGGGGATGCAGGTCGCCAACGCCTCCATGTACGACGGGGCCACGGCGATGGCGGAGGCCGCCGTCCTCGCCGCCAAGACGCTGAACCGGCCAAAGCTGGTCGTGGCAAGATCCGTCCATCCCGAATACCGGCAGGTCGTCCGGACCTACGCCTGGGCCAACGGTTATGAGGTTGTGGAAACGCCGTACCTGTCCACGGGTCAGGCGGATCTCGACGTCCTGGGCCGAACCGTGGACCGGGACACAGCCGCCGTCCTGATCCAGAGCCCCAATTTCTTCGGCGTCATCGAGGATATAGCCCCCATGGCGGCCATCACCCACGCGCCGGGGGCCTTACTGGTGGCGGGCTTCACCGAGGCGACCTCCCTGGGAATCCTCAGGCCCGCCGGCGCCCTGGGGGCGGATTTCGTCGTCGGCGAAGGTCAGGCCTTCGGCAATCCCCTCAATTACGGCGGACCCTACCTGGGGATCTTCGCTGCCGCGGAAAAGTTTCTCCGCAAGATCCCCGGACGTCTCGCCGGGGCTACGGTGGATAAGGAAGGGAAGCGGGGCTTCGTCCTCACCCTCCAGACCCGGGAGCAGCACATCCGCCGGGAACGGGCCACCTCCAACATCTGTACCAATGAGGCCCTCTGCGCCCTCGCCGCCGCTGTCTATCTGGTCTGCCTGGGGAAAAACCTCAAGGAACTGGCGGAGTTGAATATCAGGAACGCCCAATATCTGCGCGCCCGACTCCTGGAGTTACCCGGCTTCGCCCCGGCCTTCTCCGGACCGGTTTACAACGAATTCGCCATCCGCTGCCCTGATCCGGCCGCCGTCAACAGGAAGCTCCAGACCGCCGGCATCATCGGCGGCTATGAACTGGGCCGGGACTACCCGGACCTGGCGGACGGACTCATCTTCTGCGCCACAGAGCTGCCAACCAAAGCAGACATGGATCAAGCAATTAATATCATAAGAGATTAACGAGAACCATTTAATGGTTCCAAGCTGCCGATCCGGTTCATCAGACAGCAATCATAATGCAGCAAAAGGAAGGAAGGATCAATTATGGAAGACAAAAAAGATGCAAAAAAACTCTCCATGGCCAGCACCAAACAGGAAATGCTGTCGGCCTACAACATGTTGCTAAAACAAACTCAGGAAAAACAGGAGGCGGAACTGAAGCCGGAAAAAAAGATCGAGGAGAAAAAAACGAAAGAAGCCGTACAGACCGCCGAATCTCTCACGGCGGAAGGCGTTTCCCGGGAAATCAACAATCTGAAGATCGACATTGGCAAAATGCTTACCCAGATCGCCGATCGCCTCGATACGGAAGTCAACAAATTTGCCGCTGTCCAGCAGGCAATCGCCGCCAAGGAACGGGAAATCCAGGAACTCTATGACATAGAAAAGGCGGCGGCAACCCTCGCGGCCCTCATTGAGGCGCAAAACGCCAAACGTATTGAGTTCGATATGGAAATGGCAAAGAAAAAGGAAGAATTGAAGGAGGAAATCGACGCCACCCGTGCGGAATGGCGGAAAGAAAAGGAAGAGTACGAGGCCGCCGTCAAAGAGCGGGAAGCCGCCGATAAAAAGAAACAGACCCGGGACAAGGAGGAGTTCGACTATAACTTCAAGCGGGAACAACAGTTGGCCAAAGATCGTTTCGAGTATGAAAACGCCAAGCTGGAAAAGGAAATCAAGGCAAAAAAGGAACAGGCCGACCGGGAATTGAAGGTCCGGGAGCAGGCCGTCGCGGAGCGCGAGGAGGAGTTGACGGACCTGAGAAAACGGGCCGCCACCTTCCCCAAGGAGATGGAAACGGCGGTTAACAGGGCCGTAAAAGAGGTCACGGACCGGTTGACGCTGGAAACGAAAAGCCGGGAGGAAATCCATAAGAAAGAATACGAAGGGGAGCGGAACGTCCTGAAAACCAGGATCGAAGCGTTGGAGAAGATCGTCAAGGAGCAGGGCGATTACATCGCCAAGATAACCCAGCAACTGGAAGCGGCCTATCAGAAGGTCCAGGACATCGCCGTGAAGACCGTGGAGGGGGCCTCGGACGCAAAGTCCCTGGCCAACCTTCAACAGTTCCTGGGCGATCAGATGCGCAAGGGCGGGACGGAAAAATAAGGGCAACGAATACGAGGACTTTAGAAATAGGATCATCGCATTGACGGGCATCCCCGATAACTGACGACACATTCACGTTAAACATAACCAAATTTTATTTTTTGATTTTTTTAACTATTTACAGAAAGCTATGCGGACATAAAGATGCAACAACGCTTTAACAGCCATGTCCCGTTTTATCACAAAAATGAAAATGGGCATATTGAGGAGTTTTTCACATAAACAGGGAGGCGAAGACAATGGGATTTTATGAATTGCAGGATATCGCCGGCCGGGAAATCGTCCCGGGGTTCACCGCCCGGTTCGTTCATTCCGAGCGCATGACTTTTTCCTACTGGGAGGTCAAGGCCGGGGCGGTTCTCCCGGAACACAGCCACCCCCACGAGCAGGTGGCCAACCTCCTTACCGGCAAGTTCGAAATGACGATTGCCGGCGAGACCCGCATTCTCGCGTCGGGCATGGTGGCGGTGATCCCCCCGGAGGCCAAGCACAGCGGCCGGGCCCTGGCGGATTGCTACATCTTGGATGTGTTCTATCCGATCCGCGATGACTACCGCTGAAATGGCAGCTGAAAATGAGGACCGCGGCTGGGCTGGAGAAGGAGGGATAAAAGATGGATTTGATATTTGAGAAGAGTCGTCCCGGACGACAGGGTTGTGCCATTCCCGCCGGGGACGTACCCGCCGTAAATCCGCGGGAGGTCATTCCTCCGTCCCTGCTCCGGGACGAGCTGCCCCTGCCGGAGGTCGCCGAGGTGGATCTGATCCGCCACTATACGGCCCTCTCAAGGCGCAACTTCGGCGTCGATGTGGGTTTCTACCCCCTAGGCTCCTGCACGATGAAATACAACCCCAAGATCAACGAGGACGTGGCCAAGTTCCCCGGCTTCACCGGCCTGCATCCTTACGCCCCCGTCGCCTTTTCCCAGGGCAGCCTCCAACTCATGTATGAATTGAGACAATATCTGAGCGAGATCTTCGGGATGGCGGATTTCACCCTCCAGCCCGCCGCCGGCGCCCACGGGGAGCTTACCGGCATCATGATCTTTAAAAAATACTTCGAGAAGACGGGGGAGAAAAGGACGAAAATCCTCATCCCCGATGCCGCCCACGGCACCAATCCCGCCTCGGGGGCCCTCTGCGGCTACCGGACCTTGACGGTACGCTCCAATGCCGACGGCGGCGTGGACATCGATCATCTCGCCTCCCTCATGTCCGATGATACGGCTGGCCTCATGCTGACCAATCCCAACACCCTGGGGCTTTTCGAGCGGAACATAGAGAAAGTATCCGATATCATTCACAATAAAGGCGGGCTCCTCTATGGTGACGGCGCCAACGCCAACGCCTTCCTCGGCAAGGTCCGCCCCGGAGATCTGGGCTTCGACGTCATTCAGTTGAATCTGCACAAGACATTTTCCACCCCTCACGGCTGCGGTGGTCCGGGGAGCGGTCCCGTGGGTGTGGGTAAAAAACTCGTGGATTTCCTGACTATTCCCCGGGTGATCAAGACCGATGAAGGCTTTGCCTGGTCCTCCGAATACCCCGACGCCATCGGCCGGGTCCGGACCTTCTTCGGCAACTTCAACGTCATGGTCAAGGCCTATGCCTATATCCGCACCCTGGGGCCGGCGGGGCTGAAGCGGGCCGCTGAAATCGCCGTCCTGAACGCCAATTACATCAAGGCGCGCCTGCAACCCTATTACGATCTTTCTTTCGACCGGCCCTGCATGCACGAGTGCGTATTTTCCGGCACCCGCCAGGTCAGGGAAAGCGGGGTCCATACCTCGGATATCGCCAAGCGCCTCCTTGACTACGGCTACCACCCCCCGACGATCTACTTCCCCCTCATTGCCCCCGAGGCAATTATGATCGAGCCCAACGAAACGGAAAGCATCGAAATCCTGGACGCCTTCTGCGACGCCATGATCCAAATCGCCTCCGAGGCGCGGGAAACCCCCAAAGTAGTTAAAAGCGCCCCCCTGACCACCCCCGTGAAGCGCCTCGACGAGGTGAAGGCGGCCCGGGAACCGAATGTTTGCTGGAAAGGGTAAACCTCATGAAAGCTCATAGTTCGCATAGCATGATTACTTCATAGGTCACGTTATACCGGAACTGGCCACTAAATTCTCCAAGCTCATTTGTGACATTCCCAAAATGCGCGACTCATACTCTGAATTCCATCATCATCTTTATGAGACGTCTTCCCCTGGGTCAGCCGAACCAGGTGATTGAAGCAAGCATGCGGCATCACAAACACAAAAATATCTATATAATCAAGATATATGGCACATAATGATTTCTCCACTATTCGTCCGGCAAGTCTCACGGATCAATCCCCAACTATCTGGGCAATGGTAGCTCACGAAACCGGCTTGTATCATTTTGTGGTCTAACGAAGGTGAGATTTGATGTCTTAAACGGTATGCATCGACATCATATAGCGATAAATACCGCAATCAGACTATAGCCTTAGCCTCAAGGCGAGGACTTTTCTCCCTATCCCATAGGGGAATAAAAATTCGTGGAATGTAAATAATGGCAACTCGGTGACTGGAATCCCCGATAAAGTGAACTCATAAAGAATGTTCTCTCATGCGAAATAAAAACCTCAAGTCTATGAAAAGCATGATTTTTTTAGGAATGCCCTTACTGCCGCACGTCATGATCTGCGTCTTTATCCTTTTATTACCCGGCGAGGTTTTCGGTCAAACCGCCACGGCTTTTAGTCCCGATGATCCTTATTTTTTCTACAATCAGGAAAAAAGACCGGATTATCCGGGCCAGTGGCATCTGGAGAATAATGCCAAAGCCATCGAGGGAAAGACAAACGCCGGCGTCGATGCCGGGCTCCGGGGGGCGTGGAAGCTCGGATACACGGGCAAGGGGGTGGTCATCGGCGTCCTGGACGACGGCGTGGAGGGAAGCCACGAGGACATCAAGGAAAATTACAGCAAGGCGTTGAGCCGCACCTTTCTGGACGAGCAGATCCTAGCTCCCACGGGGCCAAGATACCTCGGGGACAACCACGGGACATCCGTGGCGGGCGTGGCCGCCGCCCGGGGCGGCAACGGCATCGGCGGCACCGGTGCCGCCCCGTATGCCACCCTCGCGGATCTCCGGGTTTTAGGCGACAGCGTCAGTTCGACGGACTATATGAAGGCCTACCTGTGGAAAAGCGGCGTAGAGAAGGTGGACGACAAACTGGTGATCAAGAGGGAGGCGGAGATCCAGGTCAAGAATCACAGCTACCACCGGCAAGACTTTTGGACGCAAGGCGACGACGCCGTCGGGAAGGTGCTCAAGCAGACGGCATTGAACGACGTCATTCATGTCTGGGCGGCGGGCAATGAACGGGGAAAGATAGATGAAGATTCGGGGAAAAACAGGGATCTCAACAGCAGTTATGTCCTTACCGTGGGCGCCCTGGGGAGCGACGGGAAATTTTCCGATTACAGCAGTTATGGCGCCAATGTCTTTGTTGCCGCCCCCTCGAACCGGACCGACGGCACCGGGCTGGGGATCATAACCACGGATAGAACGGGGGCCGATTTCGGTTACAACCGCTATTCCAAGGACAAGAATCCCAAGGGCGATGATGGAGATGTGTTTCCCGATATGAATTATGTCAGCGATTTCGGGGGAACTTCTTCCGCCACGCCCCTGGTCTCCGGCATTATGGCCCTGGGCAAGGAATTGAACAAAAATATGGATGTCCGCATGGCGAAGCACGTCCTGGTCCAAACCAGTACCCGGGTTGACCCCGACGATAACAGCGCCACGGGCGGCTGGGTGAAAAACGGGGCGGGGAATTGGTTCAATCCCAATTACGGTTTCGGCAACATCAACGCCGGCAAGTTCGTGGAGAGGCTAAAGACCGTCAAGGGGGTCACGAACCAGACCTCAGCCGTATCAGGGACTCAGACCGTCAACAAGCCGATCGAATATATCGACGGCAGCGGCAATGGCGGGACGAAGCAGTCCTTCACTTTTTCGGCAACGGAACTGCCTGACAAGCTGCGACAGCCCCTCGAGGGGGTGGAGGTGAATCTCAACTTCACCCATTCAAGCCGGGGCGACCTGACGGCAAACATTGTCTCCCCATATACGACGAAAAGCCGCCTCTTCAACGCCACTACCCACTTTACCGATCCAAAGCAGCAAGACGACAAAAGTGTCACCGATTTTTCCTGGACTTTTCTCAGTAATGCCTTTTGGGGAGAGGACCCCCTCGGTGGAAAGGACAAAACCAGCGGCAGTTGGGATATCATCATGGGGGACAAGGTAAAAAAGGACAGTGACAAGCTGGGGACATGGAACAGTTACAACCTTACCCTGTTGATGGGGGAGCTGATCTTCAGCGACTCGGGCACGACAACGCAGGCCAAGGACATCAAGGCCAGGTCCCTGTCCTTGAAAAGCACCGATGAGAGCTTCATCAATCCGGAAGGCAAAAAGCTCGAAGTCAGCGAGAGGATCGAGGTGACCGGCGGGGAGTTGACCGCCAACGGGCAGGTAAAAATGGTCCGGCCCGATCCGGATGACGACGGCAGCGACGAAGAAGGGGGGGAGTTTATCCTCGATGGCGGCATAGTCTCGGGGACAGGGGTTATCGAGGCCCCCTACGGTTTTTACCACTCGCAAGGCACGATCAAGCCGGGCAATTCCATCGGCACCCTCACCCTGAACACCCCTGACGCTAAGGGAGACTATTACCAGGAACCCGAGGCCAAACTCCTTATCGAGGTAGCCTCCCCGACCAGCAACGACCTGCTGGCCGTCAACGGTGCCGCCGATCTCCAGGGCATCCTCGAAACCTCCTGGACGGGGGGATATATCCCCGCCGCGCGGACCAAATTCGGCAATATCCTTACCGCCTCCTCGGGAGTGACGGGCCGCTTTTCCCGCCTCCTCACGAATATAACCCCCACGGTCCTCTTCAAGCCCCAGTACGACCTCCCCAACCAGATTTATCTCCTGGTGGAACGGGATTACAACAACGAGAACCTCCTGCCCTATCTTACGGCCAATCAGCGGGCCGTGGGCGCCATGCTCAATTCCGTGGGCAACACGGCCGCGGGTGATCTCGATACGGTTTTGGGAAAGCTCGACGCCCTGGGCACTTACAGGCAGGCCGCCGCCGCCATGGATCAGATCGCCCCCCGGGGAGACATGACATCGGTGTTGGTGACCCAGAATGATGCCCGCCTTCAGACGGCCAACATCTCCGCCCGGCTCCAGGATATCCGCAGCGGCGTTCAGGGTGTGAGTCTGCGGGGGCTGAACATCATGATCGAAGAGAACGACGATTTGAATCGTTATGGGAAGCCCGTCTTGTTGGCCTTCAACGGCGACGCCCTGCCCGAGGGATTCCGGTTGGAAGGCAACGACAACTGGGGGATATTCGCCACGGGGAACGGCACGACGGGAAACATCAAGAATGCCTCCGCCCAGGGAGACAGTTCCTTTCGGAATGTGGGCATTACCGCCGGTGTTGACTACCGCTTCACAAGGAATCTGACCGTCGGCCTCATGGGGGGGTACGGCAGAACGAGGAGCGATCTCGATAATCTCGGCAGCACCGCCGTGATCGGCACATACACCCTGGGCGTTTACGGAACATATAGCCGCAAGGGCTTTTATGTGGACGGTTTGGCCAATTACGGCTGGAGCAACACCGACAAGGACCGTCGCATCGTTTATCCCGGAGTTGACCGCACCGCTGCCTCGGACCAGCGGGGATCCACCTGGACTTTCAGCGGCGGTGCCGGCTATGACTTCACCCTCGGCAACTGGGTCCTTACCCCCAAGGCGACCCTGGATTATCTTCACTTGACAACGGATGATTATACGGAGTCCGGGGCGGGTGCCCTCGATCTGCGGGTAAACGGCGAAAAGACAAAGATGCTTCTGGGACAGGTCGGCGGCAATGTGACCTATGTCTGGAGATTGGACAAAATGACCGTTTTGCCCCGCCTGTGGGCGATGTATGGCCGGGAATTCAACGCCGATGAGCAGGTGGGAACCACGGCCAGGCTGGTGATGGGCAGCGCCGCCTTTACCGTATATGCCGTCCCGCCGGACCGGGACTTCGCCAACATCGGCGGCGGCATCGCGGCGATTCTTCCCAAGGGAGCGTCCCTCTCCTTGAACGTCTCCGGCCAGGTGGGACAGAGCAACTACTCCGCCTATAACCTCAACCTCGGCGTGAGAATCCCCTTCTGAGAACCGGCGGACATATGTGGATGGGATGATTTTTCCTTGTCAATGCCTTGACCAAAATGCATGCCGGACAAGACCAACAGTTTCCGGTCATCCGTCCAGGCCGCCGGCTTCCCCGCTATCGAGGGCCCAGATCCAGTCGCCGTTCTTATGGCGCATCCGGGCCTCGCACTCATAGTATGGCAGCTATTCTCAGAAATGCCTTTTCAACACAATCTCCTGACTCCTTGAGATCATCGGAATAGGTGGGATCAACTTCAGACAGCAAAATCCCGTCTCCCAGGACCCACCCGCCTTTGCCGCAGCAGGAACTTGCATCAGGGATTGCATATGAATGAAAACGAAGGTTGACAATATCGACAAATAGAGGCAGTCTTCATACCCCAAGGATTTAACGGATCAGCCCGGAAGCGGTATGTCCATAGAAATGTTGAAATCATGATGAAAAAACAAAAAAGAATCGGCCCAAGCCATTTCCAAAATCAGGTGAAAAAATGATGAAGAACGTTATTTTCCTCTCCAAAGAGGAACTGCTGGAACGACTCTGGCAGGCGGACCCCAAGATCAAGAAGATCCTCAGGGATTCCAAGCACATCGAGGAGGCACGCCATCTGCTTTTCGACTACTTCAACTACCTGAACCGCTCCATGTTCAACATGAAGCCCGACACCTATTATTCAGATATGAACATCACGGAAAAACGCAACGCCCGGGAGTGCATCCGGGTCTTTTCCAACACCGTTCGCACGGAAAACGAACACCTCACCCATGCCTCTCCTCTGCAGCTTCTCTACGACCTGGCCCATGACCCCGATACGGCCCTGCCCCTGGCGAGTGAGGCCTTTCTCTGCGAATATCTCGCCTTCTTCCGGGGCATCACGGGCAAGTCGGGAAAACATTCCAAGAGCCAAGACCTCTTCCAGATGAAGGACGGCCGGGAGGCGGCCCTACTCCGTTCCGCCCAACTCGACGAGTACGCCGCGATGATCCGACGATTTTTCCGCCGCTACCGCACGGGGTTCGACCGCACCGTGGTCAAGCGCCGGAAAAGCATGAAGAAGGAGATCCTCGCCCACTTCAGCGCCACCGAGGATGACTGGCGGGACTACATGTGGCACCTCAAGCACATCGTCAAGAATCTGGAGACGCTGGCCGCCATCGTCTCCCTGGACAAGGACGAAGAGGCGGGGATGAAGGCGGCGAAGGAATACGGCATCCCCGTGGAGATCACCCCCTACTACCTGTCGCTCTTCAACAAGGACGGCCGTACGGAATATGACCGCCAGGTCCGGGCCCAGGTCATCCCCAGCGCCGCCTACTGCCGGTCCGTGGCGGAGAGCCGGGCCAAGGGCTTCGACATGGATTTCATGGGGGAGAAATCCACCAGTCCCATCGACGGGATCACCCGGCGCTATCCTGAGATAGTCATCCTGAAGCCCTTCAACGCCTGCCCCCAGATCTGTGTGTATTGCCAGCGGAACTGGGAAATCAAGAGCATCGACGAGGAGGTGCAGATGAGCCGGGAAAAGGTCCGGGAGGCCATCGCCTGGATCGCCGAACATGAAAGCATCACCGAGGTCCTCGTCACAGGCGGCGACCCCCTGACCCTGAAAAACGACTATTTAGACCATCTCTTAGGAGAGATTGCCGCCATCAAACACGTGGACCGGATCCGCATCGGCACCCGGATCCCGGTGACGCTTCCCTTCCGGATCAACGACGGTTTTCTTGCGGTTCTGGCCAAATACCACGAATGGGGCAAACGGGAGATCGCCATCGTCACCCACTTCGAGCACCCTACGGAAATGACGGAGGACGCCCTGGCGGCCGTCAAGAAACTCAAGAACGCCGGCATCAACGTTTACAACCAGCAGGTCTTCACCTATTTCAACAGCCGGAAGTTCGAGACCTGCCTCCTGCGCCGGGTCCTCAAACTGTGCGGAGTGGACCCCTACTACTCCTTCAGCACCAAGGGCAAGGAAGAGACGGTGGATTTCCGGGTCCCCATCGCCCGGATCGAACAGGAACGGACGGAGGAGGCCCGCCTGCTCCCCGGCCTGGTCCGGACGGACGAACCGGTCTTCAACCTCCCCCGACTGGGGAAATCCCAACTGAAGGCCTGGCAGGACCACGAGGTGATCATGATCCTTCCCGACGGCCGGCGGGTCTATCGTTTCTATTCCTGGGAGGTGCGCCTGGTGACGGCCCGAGATTATCTCTACACGGACATCCCCATCTACGATTACTTGAAGCGTCTCGATGCCGACGGGGAAAACGTGGCCGACTACAGCACGATCTGGTACTATTTCTGAGTCTCCCCCTGGCAAGGAGAAAGAATAGCACTTTTTTGTCAGGGCATCATAATTTGTACGGGAGAAACGACAATTATGGACAAGTTGTATCTATCCGATACGGACAAGAAGATCGGCGGCGTCTGCGGCGGCCTGGGGGAGTTTTTCGGCAAGGATTCCACCCTGTTCCGGATCCTCTTCATTCTTTTGATCCTGTTTTCCTTTGGTGTCGGCGTCATCGCCTACCTCGCCATGTGGCTGGTGATTCCCAAGCGACCGCAACGGTAGGGGATGCCCGTGACGCAAAGATTATGAAGGCGCCTGTCTTCCTCCTGATCGGCAAATGACCGTAAGCTCAAGAATTTGGAATTCTTTTCGTCAAGGCTCATACGAAGCATCCTCTTTCCGGGGAGGGGATGAGGCTATCCTCACGCCGTCGAAGCAGAGACGCGCCTTTTTTACCCATCCCCGCCGCGCGTTCCCGTCATTGGAGCGGAAGCGGTGTTGAAGGCGGCAAGCATTCTTCAAGAGACGGGCGGCGGGGAATATCTGCGCAAGCCCCCCTGGCTCAAGGTAAGGCTGCCCGGCACGAAATGGTGCGGCCGCATCCGGAACACCCTGGCCCACCACGGCCTCCATTCCATCTGCCAGGAGGCCCGGTGCCCCAACATGGCGGAATGTTTCCAGGACGGCACGGCCACCTTCCTCCTCATGGGAAACGTCTGCACCCGCAATTGCCGTTATTGCAACGTCAAACACGGCACCCCCGGCCCCGTCGATCCCGGAGAGATCCCGCGTCTTGTGGAGGCCGTAAAACACCTGGCATTGAAATACGTCGTCCTCACCTCCGTCACCCGGGACGACCTTCCCGACGGCGGCGCCGAGGTCTTTAGCCATGCTGTTACGTCCCTGCGGGAGTCGCTTCCGAAGATCCGTATCGAGGTCCTCATCCCCGATTTTCAGGGTCGTCAAGAGGATCTGGAGAAGGTGATCGCCTCCGGACCCGCCGTCGTCAACCACAATATCGAGGTGCCACCCTCCCTGTTCGCCGATCTGCGGCCCCAGGGTAACTATTCGGCATCGCTTGAAATCCTCCGCCGTATCAGCGACAGGGAAGCGACCGTAACTTCGAAATCCGGTTTCATGATCGGTTTCGGGGAAACCGGGGAGGACATCCGGCGGCTCCTGGCGGATCTTGCCGCCGTCCGCTGCCGGACGGTGACGGTGGGACAGTACCTGCAGCCGACGCGGCGCCACGCCCCGGTCCGTAAGTACTACCACCCCGAGGAGTTCGCCGCCATCCGGGAAGAGGCCCTGGCGCTGGGCGTTCCCCACGTCGAGGCGGGGCCCCTGGTGAGAAGTTCATACCATGCGGGGGCGGAGGCGCTCTGACCTCCTCCCAAGGCATTGCCGGAATAATCATTTTGCCCCAAAGGAGGATCTCGGGCGCCACATCCTGCCATGACCCCTCTTAAAGGGGAGGAAATTGATTGATGAATGCAATCATTAACATAGGAATGTATGTTCAGACGGAAAAAAAGGATCTGTCATGTCGCGGGAGAGTTTTGATCTGATCGTCATCGGCGGCGGGCCGGGAGGTCACGCCGCAGCGGAAGAGGCGGCACGCTTGGGCGCCCGGACCTGTATTATCGAGGAACACGCCTGGGGGGGGACCTGCACACACCGGGGATGCATCCCCACCAAGGCCCTGCTGACCTGCAGCAGGCGCTATGCGGACCTGAAGAAGCTCAAGCGCCTCGGCATCAATCCCGGGGATGCGGGCTTCGATTATGCCGCGTTCCAGCGCCACCGGGAGCAGATGATCAGAGTCTCCGCCCTAGGGGTGGAAAAATCCCTGAAAGAAGCCGGGGCGGTAATGAAGATCGGAAACGGCCGCATCCTCTCCCCCGGACAGGTATGCTACACCAGCGGCGCCGGCGCCGGCGAGGTTCTGGAGGCGTCCCACCTGGTCATCGCCTGGGGCGCGGAACCCTCTTGGCCGTCCTTTGTCGACTTGCCACGCCCTCCCCTGGGGACATACCCGCAAGCGATGTCCCATGTCCTCCCCGCCGCCGGGTCGGCGCCAGCGGCGCCTGAATCCCCCTGGGCGGACGACGAAAAGAAGTATGCCCCCGACTCCGCCGGGCTAAGGCCCAGGCGGCTTCTGACGTCCGACGCCTTTCTCCGGCTGGCCACCATGCCGCAAAGCGTGGTCATTCTCGGCGGCAGCGTCATCGGCGTCGAGTTTGCCACATTTCTTGCCGAAGTGGGCGCAAAAGTGGAAATCGTGGAAATGCTTCCGAACATTATCCCCTATGAAGAAGAGGATGCGGCTGTCCTGCTGGCAAAGGAACTGCAAAGGATGGGAATCAAGCTCCACACGTCCCTGTCGGTGAACTCTTTGGAAGAAAAGGCCGAAGGTGTCGTTATGGCAGGCGAACAGCATGGAAAAGGCGTGGCATTGGAGGCGGAATACGCCCTGGTCTGCACGGGGCGACGACCGCGGCTTGACGAGAGGTCCCTGCGGGAGTTGGGAATCGAACATAACCGGCGCGGCATCACCGTCAATGACCGCCAGGAAACCAACGTCACCGGGATCTATGCCGTGGGGGACGTCACCGGCGGCATCATGCTCGCCCACCGGGCCCGGCAGCAGGGACGGGCCCTCGCCAACCGCCTCTTCGGCGACGGCACGGTCGCCTATCGCGAAGAAGCGGTCCCCTCCGTAATCTACTCCCATCCTCCCGTCGCCCGGGTCGGCCTCACGGAGCGACAGGCCAGAGAGAAAGGCTGGGACATAGAAATCCGCCGCACCGATTACGGGGCCAACATCATGGCCCGGACAGAACTTGCGGGTCAGGGATTCGCCAAATTCATCTTCCACGATGGGCGCCTCCTCGGCGCCACCATTGCCGGAGAAGGAGCGCCGGAACTCATCGCCGCCCTGGCGCTCGCCATGACCGCCGGCGCGGACCTGAAGACCCTCCAGGCATGGATCATCCCTCATCCGACCCTTTCCGAGGTTTTGCGTCTGTAATGTCCTCGGATTGATTTAGCTGTCCCTTTTTTCCCTGATAAAGTCCTCGAGCATCTGGTAGGCGTCTTCGTCGAAAAACTGCCGAGGAGGATGCTTCATGAAATAAGCGGAAGGAGAGAACAGCACCCCCCCCTTCC
>Ga0302248_1001724_pt1 | contig 15081 bp, 8 predicted proteins | sample AAG_UR_Leu_MG_FD_193528 | JGI IMG/M metagenome (GOLD analysis project Ga0302248, IMG submission 193528) | Enriched activated sludge microbial communities from anaerobic digester in WTTP, New Holstein, Wisconsin, United States - AAG_UR_Leu | ecosystem: Engineered > Bioreactor > Anaerobic >... | reverse complement strand
ACGGGCTGGGGGCCTGGGGGGACGGCAGGACCTTCATCCTGGGGACCGAGGGCTACATCGAGATGCGCAAGTACATCGATGTGGCCCGCAGCAAGGACGGGGACCAGGTCTTCCTGGTGGACCACCAGGGGGAACGGAACTTCTTCGTCACCGGCCAGGTGGGCTTCCCCTACTTCGGCCGCCTGGTCCGGGACTGTCTTGACCGGACGGACAAGGCCTTCTCCCAGGAGCTCTTCTTCCGGGCCACGGAACTGGCGGTGATCGCCCAGCTGCAGGCCGTCCGGATCGAATGACGTCACGGCCCCCCGGCAGACCCGGGGGGCATCTTTTTTTTCATCATCGGAGCCGAAGCCTCGACTTTTTTCGGATCCGGTTGTATAATACCTGCTGGAGCGTCAAAATGACTTCCGGCATTTGCGGGTTCCGGCGGTTTTTCACCCTGTTGGCGGCGCTGATTTTCTCCATCCCCCTTTCTTTCCCTCAAGACTTCGGAAGCCTGATAAAAAGCCGCCTTCCCCACATCTCCGCTTCAGGAGGCGTGACGGTCATACCCTTCGACAACTGGGCTTCAGGGAGCTTCAATCAGCTCATGTCGGTGATCAATCCCATTTCGGCGGGAGAGCTGGACAAGCTCCTGGACATCCACATGGACGCCACGGCAACGACGATCTATGAGGGCGACCTGTGGTTCAAAAGACTTGGCCTGACCATGGGCTTCAAGGTCAATGTGGACGACAACTTCATCGGCAGGATCAGCCGTCTCATGGGCTATCTGGGATACCGTAACACCTCGATCCGCCTGCAGACCTCCCGTCTCCGGGGCTCCCTCTCCTGGGACCCCTCCCACCCGGTGGCGGGCATGCCGAACACCACGGATTTCGACAACCGGTTCATCACGGTGGATCTCCTCTATTACCCGAAATCGCCGGGTTCGACCTTTTACTTCGGAGTGGGCTACCAATCCTACGAGCTTCCGACCCAGATCGAGTGCCTGGTGCTGAACCCTGCGGGGAGCATCGTATACGGCCGGCATGTCTACCAGCCAGATATGAAATTCCGGATTTACTCGTTTCTGTTCGGCTTCGACACCCTGAAATCGGCCTTCATGGAGGTTCCGTCGCTGACGAACACCGGGGACGGTTTCGGTTTCTGGGCGGCAACCCAGGACCGCTTCGGCGGCGGCATGTCGCGGATCAGCGATGAGACCGAAGCCTGGATAGAGGCGGCCAATCCCGGCCGCTTTCTCCGGGATAACAATCAGATCATCATGATGGTGGATTACAATCTGACCCTGGGAGTCCGTTGGACGGGGAACCGGGGTCCGGTGCGGATCGGCGCGGGGCTGGGGTACAATGTAGGGGGACAGGTCATCATGGCCATGTCATCCTCCTGGGGGCCCATAACCAGACAGAATCAGGTGGATGCCTCGCCGGACCTCTTCCTGTTCCACCATGGAGTGATCTTCACCTTGAGCGCCTCCTTTTAAGGCGTCCGGACGACCCCGGCCCCATCGCCGGGCCGGGCTCCGCCTGTCAGCCCCCCTGTCGGGGGCTCCGGGGCCGCGGAGCGGCGGGGAGGCCTATAGGACGCCGTGGGTATCCATGCTCTTCCCGGCGGGCTTTCGGAAACGGAGTCCGGGAATCGGCGGCAGGCGGCGTCCAGGTCAGGTTTCTCCTCCCTGCGCCCCGGAGTCCCAGGCCGGAAGAGGCTCCCGGCAGCGGACGGTTCCGCCGGAGCGCAGGTAGTAGAGCCAGGCCCGGGCGGGCCTCCCCCAGATCTCCTCCGCGGCGGTCCGATACACCGCCATCTGAAACCGGTGAGCCTCCGGCGCCTCCACCCGGTCGGTCTTGAAGTCCACCACGACGGTTTCCTCCGGCAGCGGAAAGACCAGGTCCATCACCCCGTTGACCAGCGGGCCCCCCTGCCAGGGTTTCGCGATGAAGGGAACCTCCGGCTCCGGCGGGACCCCGGCCGCGGCGGCCCGGGCGAAGAGATCCTCCGCCAGGGGGGAGGCGAAGAAACCCGCCGCCAGACCCAGGGCCTCCTCCAGAAAAGCCTCGTAGCTCTCCGGCCGGGGGCATTCCCCCCGGAGGGGGCGGCCGGCGCGGACCGCTTCCTCCTCCGCCCGGCGGAGGAGGAAGCCTTCCCGGGGCCTCTCCTGCGCGCCGGGGCCTTCCCTCCCCGCGTCCGCGAGCCGCCGCCGCAGGACCTGCTCCACCACCCGGTGGCACAGGGATCCGAACCAGAGGTCCTGATCAGGATCCCCGCCGTCCCCCGCCGCTGCGCCGGCCGCCCCTGCCCCATCCGATCCGATCCCCGATTGTTCGGGCCCCGGCCGCACCGGCGCGGTTTCGGGTCGGGGAGCAGGCCGCCCGGCGCCGGTTTCCTTTTCCGTTTCCTTTTCCGTTTCCTTTTCCGTTTCCTTTTCCGTTTCCTTTTCCGTTTCCTTTTCCGTTTCCGGCCGACCCGGGCCGCCCAAGAGCGCCGCCAGTTCGGTGACGGAGTACTCCCGCCGGGGGCAGCTGCGCAGGAGGGGCGGCGGGGTGTAGACCGCAGCCGCCGTCGCCGGAGACCGGGCTGCGTCCCCCTGCCGGTACAGAACCTCCACCGGGACATCGGGGATGAACCGCAGCTCCCAGGGGGAGGCTGAGGGATCGGGGTTGTCCGGATCCAGCCCCAGCGCCCGGAAGATCATCGTGAGGAAGGCCTTGTCGGAGCCGCGGTTATTCCGGGTAAAACATCCCGAAATGAGCAGATGGTTTTCCGCCCGGGTGCAGGCCACATAAAGGAGGCGCTTCCGCTCCGCATCCTCCCGGGCCGCCTCCTCTTCCTCTCCGACGGCGTGAAAATAGTCGTGTTTTCCCCTCCTGCTCCCCCAGGCGCAGCTGAGTCCATGTTCGTCGGACCAGCGGAAAAGATCATCCCCTTCCCTTCGGGGACGTCCCACATTCCCCGAGTTGACCAGCGCCACCACCGGGAACTCCAGACCCTTGGCCCGGTGCACCGTCATGATCTTCACCCCCTGGGCATCGTCCCGCAGGACTTCCAGCTCCGGGATCCGTTCGTGGTTGCCCAGGTTGGGGCGCAGCCGGTCCAGGAAGGCGGCCAGCGTCTCCCCGGGGACCAGAAGGGCGAATTCCCGAAGATAATCGTAGAGTTCCAGAAAAGGGTGTAAGGCCGGGTCGCGGAGGAGAAAGAAACGGTAGCCCCCCCGGTGCCAGAGGTGAGACAGAAGGGCGGGAACGGTAACGGAATCGGCGGCTTCCCGGATCCATCGGTACAGCTCCTCTCCCCGCCGCAGCTTCTCCTCTTCCGCCGGAGGCGGGGTGAGGCCGTCTGTCCGGAAGGGGGGCAGGTTCAGAGGAAGAAGTTCCATCAGAAAGTCATCGGACAGCCCCACCAGAGGAGAGCGCAGAAACGTGGCGTAGGCCGTCCGGTCCCAGGGATGCACCGCCGTCTGCAGGGCCGCGTAGAAATCGTTCACCGGGGCCTCGAGGAACAGACTCCGGATTCCTGAGGTGGTGTAGGGGACTCCGAAAAGGCGGAACATCCTCTCGTAGCGCATCTGCCCGCTGGTGGAGCGCATCAGCACCGCGAAGTCCCCGTAGCCCGCCGGGCGGGAGGCCCCGGTTTTTCCGTCTCGCAGCATGAGGCTTTCATTCCGGACCCAGTGGCTGATGGCCCTGGCCAGATGGTAGGCCTCCGCCGAATCGTTGTCCAGGAGCCCCGGGGGCCGATCCGGACTGTAGGGTTTACAGAAGATGGAGATCGTCCCCTCCGACCGCCCCGCCCGTTCCGGATTTGGGCTCATGCCTTCGAAACGGGCCTCGTGGTCCGCGGCGGCGCCCTCCATGACCCGGGAGAAGAGGGTGTTGAAAAAATCGATCAGCCCGGGATCGCTCCGGTAGTTGTACCCCAGCCGGCGGCCGGAGCCGCCCTGGCGGGACAGCTCCTCCTCCAGGCTCTTGAAGACCCGGACATCCGCCCCCCGGAAACGGTAGATGCTCTGCTTTTCATCCCCCACAAAGAAGAGCTTCTCCGGCGCCAGGTCCGCAGGGTCGGGGATCCCGGGGGAACAGCGGTCGTCCCTCTCCGCCAGAAGATACAGCAGGTTTTTCTGCAGACTGTTGTTGTCCTGGAACTCGTCGATCATGATGTAGCGGAACCTCTTTTTGTAATGGCTCCGCAGGGCCGGGTCCTCCTCCAGGGAACGGACCGCCAGCTCGGCGCAGTCTCCGAAACTCAGGACGCCTGAACTGCGCTTCATCCGGTCCACCTGAACATGAAAATCCTCCAGAAGGAGGAAAAGATCCCGCGCCAGGGGCCGGTGGGCCCGGGTCTCCAGAAGGGTGGTCAGGGACCCCAGAGATTTCCGGGCGGTGTCCAGACAGTCCTTGTAGATCTGGACCTCCGGGTCCGTCACCGCGCCACCAGGCTTTTTAAGCCCGCCGATGACGGCAAGGACGGCTTCCAGTCGTTCCACCCCTCCCTCGGCATCCACCACCGGACCGGTAAAACCCGCCAGCGCCTCCTGGGCCGAACGGATGACGGCAGCACGGGCGGAGGCTTTCCCCGGGGAGGGAGAAAGCTGCAGGATCTTCGCCACCACGGCCTCCAGTGCCCGCGCCCCTTCCTCCAGGCTCCTCTGAAGGAAGGCATCCTGCCTCCTCCCCATGGCGGGAAAGTCCAGGGATCTCCCCACGGGAAGTTTGTTCACCGCCAGCTCGGTGAAGCCCCGGAGCACCGCCTCGAGACCCTGATTTTTCACCAGCCCCCTCAGGGAGGGGCGGTCCTGGTTTTCCAGAACAAAAGAGAGACTCAGCCGCGCCGCCCGCTCCCGCGCCCCGTCGTCATCCAGCTGGAAGGAGGGGGGAACCCCGTAGGAGGCGGCGGTTCCCCGGAGGATGGAGGCGGAGAAGGCGTCCAGGGTGGAAATTCGGGCGGAGCTGAAATCCTCCACCGCCTTCCGGACGAAATCGTTGTCTCCCCTGCTCCGCAGAAGATCGTAGATCCGACGGTGCATCTCCGCCGCCGCCTTCCGGGTGAAGGTGAGGGTCAGGATCCGATCCACCTCCGCCTTTCCCTCCGCCACCAGCCGGTAAAAACGCTCCGCCAGCACCCTGGTCTTGCCCGACCCCGCCCCGGCGGTGACCACTGTATTGCGATCCGCTCCGATGGCGGCGCTCTGATCCTTGTCCGGCTTGTTTCTGTCGTCCGCCATCACCGTGGTCCCCTCCTTTCGATGAGATATTTCCGGCGGCAGAGCCCCCGGAAGGCGCAGGGTTCGCAGTCCTCGGGGTAAAAACGGTAATCCCCCCCGCGGATCCGATCCGCCGCCGAAGCTCCCAGCCGCAGAAGCGTTTCCAGAACTTTCCTCATCTCCTCCGGTCCCAGATCTGCTTTGCCTGCCGCCGCGTAGGCCGCCCGGTAGCGCCCCTCCTTGACTGAATAGTACAGCGCCCGGTCCACGGGAAACCCCGACTTTTCCAGGAGATAGACATAGGAGGGGATCTGCACCGAGGGGACATCCTTTTCTCCCCGCAGCTCCGGTCCCGTGGGAAGTCCGCCGGTCTTGTAGTCCACCACCTGGCATGCGGCGTCTCCGGGCACGCCCGAGACCCGGTCGAGACGCCCTGTGAGGACAGCCTCCGCCCCCTCCAGGTCGCAGGACAGGGAAAATTCGGTCTTCCGGGTCTCGTGGCCGTCGAACTCCTCCGCCTCCCGGTCCAGAAACCACCACAGATCCTCCGTCATCCGTTCCGCCCAGGCCCGGCGCAGCGGCGAAAGGGGCCAGGTCTCCTTTCCCGGAAGCCCATCCAGGGTCCCTTTCACGATGGCGGGGACCAGGGCCCGGTAGGCTTCCCGGTTTTCTCCCCGGAAGGGGCCGTCCCGACGGCTTATCTCCCGGGCCAGTTCCCGGAAGGCTTCGTGGTAGAGTATCCCCTCCATCCGGGGGTCGTCTCCGACGGCATCCAGCCGGGATTCCTCCAACCCCAGGCAACATTCCAGCAGGAAGCGGAAGGGGCAGTGGGCGAAAATCTGCAGACTCGAGGGGGACAGGCGGACCTTCCCGTCCCGGAAGACCCTCTCCGTCAGGAGTCCGGCGGCGGTTCGGGCGGGAAGGATCTCCCTGCCGGCATCCAGGCCCCGCTTCGCTCCGGAGGCCAGGGTGTAGCGCCGAAAGCCTTCCTTCTGGATGGGAAGAGGCCCGGCGGGGAAGGGGTTCTCTCCGTGTCCGGACCAGTAGGCCCTCTCCCGGAGGGAGGCATCGGCCCGGCGCTCCTCCTCCAGCCCCGGCGTCTTTCGGACCTTCTCCCGGGTGACGAAAAATCCCGCGGGAAGAGCCATGCCCCGGCGGGTTTCCCCGGCGAAGCTGAAAAAGACCCTGTCCCCCGAGGCGGTGTACAGGGAGAGGAGAAGATCCCCCACCTCGGCCGGGGAAAGGCCCAGGGCTTCTTTTTCATCCTCCCGGAGGAAGGCCAGGGACCGATCCCCGGTTTCGGTGGATTCATGCCCGGCGTTGATGATGAAATGGCGGGACGGGAAGATGCCCGCGGTGACCCGGTAGGGATAGATGTCCACCCCTCCCGCCTCCGGAGGAGATACATAGATCGTCTCGTCCAGAACCTCCGTCAAGGCCCCGAAGGGTTCGGCTACGGAGAATCCCGCCCTCTTTTCCAGTTCCGCCAGCTCCGCCAGGACCCTCAGAGCGTACTGGAAGACCCGCAGCGGTTCGGGTTTCCAGCCGTCGGGGTCGAAGAAGGCGGAGGCGAAGGCCTGGGTCCGCATCCGGATCTCCTCGAAATCCGGGGCGTTCAGGAGCCTTTGCAGGGACCGGACCAGTTCCCGGAGGAAGGTCCGGCTTTCCCGGTCCGCGGCCCGGAGCGCCTCCTCCCAGGGGTCCACCCGGCCCCCCGGGCCGGAGTAGGCGCCGTGACAGCTTCGGGCGATTCCCAGGAGAATCACCCGGCGGATCAGGTCCTCCTCCTTCCAGGGGAAGGCCCCGTTCAGGAGTAGAGCCTTCAGGGCCTCCACCGAGAACCCCGAGGAAACCACCCCCGCCGCCGCGGCGAAGAAAGCTCCCCCGGGAGATTCCGTGAGCTTCCGCCCCCCCCTGATTCTGATGGGAACACCCTGGAGCCCCGCCTGCTCCTCCAGATCCTCCCGGACCTCATCCAGACCCGGGACGCTGACCACGATCTCCTCCGGGGGGACCCCCGAATCCAGAAGAGCGGCCAGCCGGGTCATGAGTCCCCGGACCTCCTGGAAACCGTTTCCGTACTCCTCCAGAAAGGGGGTTTCCCCCTCCGGTGCGGGGACCGGGAGAACCTGGCGGGACCCTTCCAGGACGGGCCGATATTCGCCGAAGTCGTCCAGGACTTCGGGGAAAAAGAGGAAGGCCCTGCCGTCGAAGCGGGGGGGCGCCTTCTCCTGGAAAGCGGGTTCGTAGAGGTTCCCCGAAGCGAGAAACTCCCCGTACAGGCTTCGCAGCAGGCTCAGATCCCGGAGAAGATCCTCCTCCAGGGGGCGCCCGGTCTTCTCCGCCGCATCCAGGACCCTCCGGAGCTGGGGGAGGATCTGCCGGATGCTCCCGGAGAATGCCGGGGAGACCTCGGAAAAGCCGGGCCGGACCAGCCGGCGCAGGAAGGGGGCTTCCCGGTTCTTCCGGAGCAGCTCCCGGACGAAGAAGACCCGCAGCGCCGTATTTACCGGCCGCAGGTCCCCCGGGCCGGGGAAGACCCTCTCCTTGAAGGTGTCCCAGGAAATTATCCGATCCGTCCGGAAGGCGGACAGCCCCGTCAGGGCCAGTGCCCGACGCTGCCAGAACCGGGCCGCCACCTCCGACGGGAAGACGAACAGGACGGCCCCGTCCCGGGCGTTCCGGCTCAGAATCTCCTCTACCCTTCGCATTCCCCCCCCTTCATTCCGCGGGAATTATATCCCATGGCGGGGGCGGGAACAAGGAAAAGGGGCCGCTGCCCCGGACGCGGCATCTCCTTGACCCCGGGGGCGGGTCATGACTACATTATCATAATTACCACAAATGGAAAGGAAAAATATGCCGGGCAACCAGATCATCCCCGTGGAGCATACGCTGCCGAACAAACTGCTGATCATTCCCCTTCTGGGAAAGCCCATCTTCCCCGGGATCTTCACCCCCATGATGATGGCCTCCGGGGAGGACATCGCGGTGGTGGAGAAGAGCCTCGCCGGAGACTCCCTCATCGGGATGGTCCTGATGAAGCCCGAGGACGCGGACAAGCCCGCCGCGGCGGACCTGTACTCCGTGGGCACCGTGGCAAGGATCGTCAAGAAGATCAACCTCCCCGACGGGGGCATCAACATATTCGTCTCCACCCTGAAGCGTTTCAGGATCAAGAAGTTTCTGCAAGAATCCGCCCCCATCACCGCGGCGGTGGAGTACCTGGAGGACGAGGAGGAGACGGGAATCGACGTGAAGGCCCTGACCCGGGCCATCCTCAGCGAGATGAAACAGATTTCGGAGAACAACCCCCTCTTCTCCGAGGAGATGCGCCTGAACATGGTCAACATCGACCACCCCGGAAAGATCGCCGACTTCATCGCGTCGATCCTGAACGTGGACCGCCGGGAACAGCAGAAGATCCTGGAAACCGTCAATGTGCGCAAGCGGATGGAGCAGGTTCTCCTCTTCATCAAGAAGGAGCAGGAACTCCTGCGGATCCAGAAAAAGATCCAGAGCCAGATCAACGAGAAGATTGAGAAGAGCCAGCGGGAGTACTTCCTCAAGGAGCAGCTGAGGACCATCAAACAGGAACTGGGGATGCCCGTGGACGCGAAGAGCGGGGAGCACCAGAGATTCAAGGAGGCGGTGGAAAAGCTGGGGCTGGAGGGGGAGGTCCGGGAGCAGGTGGAGCAGGAGCTGGAGAAGTTCAGCCTCATGGACCCCAACGCCTCGGAGTTCATCGTCACCCGGAACTACCTGGACACCATCGTGTCCCTGCCCTGGCGGGACCCGGAGCCGGAAACCATCGACATGAAGAAGGCCAAGCGCGTCCTGGACGCGGACCACTACGGCCTGGAGGACGTGAAGGAGCGCATTCTGGAATATCTGGCGGTGCGGAAGCTGAAGAAGGACACCAAGGGCTCCATCCTCTGTCTGGTGGGACCCCCGGGGGTGGGAAAGACCTCGGTGGGCAAGTCCATCGCCGGCGCCCTGGGGAAGAAATTTTTCCGCTTCTCCGTGGGGGGCATGCGGGATGAGGCGGAGATCAAGGGCCACCGCCGGACCTACGTGGGGGCCATGCCGGGCAAGATCATCCAGGGCCTCAAGATCGTCAAGACCAAGGACCCGGTTTTCATGATCGACGAGATCGACAAACTGGGCGTCTCCTTCCAGGGGGACCCCTCCTCGGCCCTGCTGGAGGTTCTGGACCCGGAGCAGAACGTGGCCTTCCGGGACCACTATCTGGACCTGCCCTTCGACATCGGCCACATCCTCTTCATCGCCACCGCCAACACCCTGGACACCATCCCCCGGCCCCTGCTGGACCGGATGGAGGTGATCCGGCTGTCGGGCTACATCGAGACGGAGAAGATCTCCATCGCCAAGAGGTACCTTCTGCCCAAGTCCCTGTCCGCGGCGGGGCTGGACAGATCCATGGTAAAATATTCAAACGGCGCGCTGACGGAGATCGCCCGGGGCTATTCCCGGGAGGCGGGCCTGCGAAACTACGAAAAAGCCCTGGACAGGATCCACCGGAAGATCGCCCGGAAGATCGTGCTGGAGGAGATAAGTCCGCCGGTCCTCATCGGGGAGAAGGACCTGGAGGGCTATCTGGGGAGGCCGGTCTTCTCCGAGGAGGAGCTGAAGAAGATCACCGTCCCCGGTCAGGCCGTGGGGCTTGCGTGGACCGCCTTCGGCGGCGAGACCCTGATGATCGAGGCGGTGTCCAACCCCGGCAAGGAGGGTTTCCGGCTCACCGGACAGATGGGGGAGGTGATGCAGGAGTCGGCCAGGATCGCCTACACCTTCGTCCGGCACATCGCCGGGAAGTTCGGCGTGGGGCCCGAGTACTTCGAGAAGAATCAGATCCATCTGCACATCCCCGCCGGGGCCACGCCCAAGGACGGCCCTTCGGCGGGAATCACCATGGCCGCCGCCCTCCTGTCCCTGGCCACGGGGAAAAAGGTCCGCCGGGGTCTGGCCATGACCGGGGAGCTGTCCCTGGTGGGGAACGTCCTTCCCATCGGGGGCCTGAAGGAAAAGACCATCGCCGCCCGACGGGGGCGGATAAAGCAGATCCTCATTCCCAAGCAGAACGAGAAGGACCTGGAGGAGATTCCGGACCATGTGAAAAAGGGGATCCAGTTCATCGCCGTGGAGAGGATGGACGAGGTCATCCCGCGGCTGTTCTGAGATTTTTTCTGACGGCGGAAAAAACCACCACGCCCTGGGTGAGCAGGCTGGGAAGAAGGGTGATAAGCCTGAACTGATTTAAAGGGAGCCGCTCCTCACCGCCCATCCCCCCGCCGCTTCCGCCGCCCGGCGCAGCAGGGAGTCGGCGAAGAGGGCCATCAGGCTCACCGGAACCGCCCCCCGGAGGATCATGAGGGCATCGAAACTGCGGATCCCCGAGACGATGGGGACCCCGAAACCCCCGGCCCCCACGGCGGCCCCCAGGGTGGCGGCGCTGATGGTGACGATGAGGCTGACCCGCACCCCTGCCAGGATCACCGGAAGGGCCACAGGGGCTCTCACCGAGAAGAGAGTGCGGGCCTCGTTCATTCCCATCCCTCGGGCGGCCTCCACGATGTCCCCGTCCACCCCCTCCAGCCCGTCGATGGTGTTCCGGAGGACCGGCAGGATGCCGTAAAGGCAGAGGGCCAGCAGGGTGGGGCCCGTTCCGTACCCCAGGACCGGCACCGCCAGGGCGATGACCGCCACCGAGGGCAGGGTCTCGGTGAAGGACGAAAGGCCCACCAGGAGATTCCGGAAATCCCGCCCCCGGGAAAGAACCGCCAGAAAACCCAGGACCACTCCGGTGAGGACCGAAAAGGATCCGGCCAGAAGAACCAGAACCAGGTGCTGCAGGGCCAGTTCGGGCAGACCCGCCCGGAGGGGCGCCCCGGTTCCGGTCCGAACCAGGGGCCGCAGCAGGGCCTCCAGCAGTTCGAAGCGGAAGATGGACACTAGAAAGAGGGCCAGGAGAAGGAGGGTCCCCAGCCAGGGTCGGACCTTCATTTTTCCCACTCTCCCGCGCCGGAGGCGAGGAAAAAACCGCCGTCCTCCAGAGTCCCCAGGACCTCCCCGGCCTCGTTCAGGATCCGGAGCCGGGAGGAGGTTTCTTCTTTCGGGCGAAGCCGGAGGAGGTTCAGGCCGTAATCGGACCCCAGAAAGCGGGGGATGAAGGGGTCCCGGCTCCGGAACAGAAAGTCCTCCGGCCTTCCCCACTGGACGATTCGTCCCCGGTTCATCACAGCCATGGTGTCCGCCAGTTCCAGGGACTCCTCCACATCGTGGGTCACGAAGAGGACCGTCATCCCCAGCCTCCGCTGGAGGCCGCGGAACTCCTTCTGCAAGAGCCGCCGGTTCAGGAGGTCCAGGGCGCCGAAGGGTTCGTCCATCAGAAGGACCGACGGCTCCGCCGCCAGGGCCCGGGCCACCCCCACCCGCTGGGCTTCGCCCCCGGAGAGCTCCCGGGGGTAGCGGCGGGCATAATCGAAGGGAAGCCCCGTCATGGATAGAAGCTCTTCCACCCGCCGGGCGATGCGGTCTTTTTTCCATTTTTTCAGCCGGGGAACCACGGCGATATTGTCGAAAACCGTCATATGGGGAAAAAGCCCCACATTCTGGATCACATAGCCCAGGCTCCTCCGTAGTATGTCCGGGGGGACCTCTGTCGTGTCTCGGCCGTTGATCCATACCCGGCCGGAGTCCATGGGGAGGAGCCGGTTGATGAGCCGCAGGGTGGTGGACTTTCCGCAGCCCGAGGGCCCCAGCAGGACGCAGAGTTCCCCCTTCCGTATCTCCAGATTCAGGTCCTGCACCGCCGGGACGTCCCCATAACTCTTGGCGAGTCCCCGGATACGGATCATCGTCCCCTCCCGCCGCGCCGCAGGAGGAGGTCCTCCAGACGATGCATGAGCCGGTCCGCCAGCAGGGCCGAAATCGCCACCGGAAGGGCGCCGAGGAGGACCAGGTCGGAGGCCGCCTGGGCGAGACCCAGAAAAATGATCGCCCCCATCCCCCCGCCTCCGATGAGGCCAGCAAGAATGGCGTTACCCATCGATTGGGTCAGGGCGGTTCGGATTCCCGAAAGGACGACAGGCAGGGCCAGGGGCAGCTCCACGGCAAAAAATACCCGGCTCCTCCCCATACCCATCCCCCGGGCGGCCTCCACCACCGCCGGGTCCAGGGCCCGCAGGCCCGCCAGGGTGTTTCCCGCCACCGGCAGCAGGGCGTAGAGACAGAGGACGATCAGGGCCGGGGCCCAGCCGGTCCCTCCCACCCCCAGACCCGCCAGGGCGGGGAGCTTCTGCCGCAGCAGGGCAAGGGGCAGGATCAGGAGGCCCAGCAGGGAGAGGGTGGGGACGGTCTGGGCCAGGTTGATCCCGAAGAAAAGGATCTTTTCGTCCCGCGGCCTCCGGTGACTCAGAACCCCCAGGGGCACGCCCAGGGCGGTCCCCAGGATAGTGGCCCCCAGAGCCAGGGCACCGTGCCGCCGCAGCTCCCGGAAAAAGGCGACCCGGCGGATGAAAAACTCCTGGACCAGGGAGAGGTCGTCCAGGACACCCAGGCCGAAAAGGAGGACCAGACCTCCGGGCGCAAGCCAGAACCCCAGGCTTCGCAGCAGGGGCCTTTCTTTCAGATCCAGGAAGCTGAGATAGCCGTGACAGTACATAACGAAAAGGGCGGCCCAGAACCCCGCCCCCAGGGAGACCCGGCCCGCCGGCCCCAGACCCGGACCCCCCGCCGCCGGCAGCCCCGGTCCCCGGACCAGGGCGCTTCCGGCCCAGCCCGCCGCCGCGGCCAGCAGGACCGCCGCCGCCGGGGCCGGGAAGGCCCGCAGCGACGGGCCCGCCACCTTCCGCTTATCCCCGGGGATCCGGTTTTCAGAGAGGGCCGATCCGGCCATGAGAAGGGCCACGCCGCACAGGAGGACAAAAAAAGAGGGGGACACGGAAAAGAGAAAGACCGCCCGGCCCGCCAGGACCCGGTTGGGCCGGACCTCCAGGAAGGGAAGAAACAGAAAAACCGCCGGCAGAAGGGCCGCCGCGCCGATGGCGGCCCAGCGGCGGACCGGCCGGGACCCGGTCACCGGTCCAGCAGCCCCTTCCGGGTCAGATAGTCCCGGGCTACGGCCTCCGCCGGACGGCCGTCGAAGGCGACCTGGGCGTTCATCTTCTGCAGCACTTCCAGGGACAGGCCGCGGAAGGCGGGGGTGAAGAGGTCCTCCAGCTCCGGGTACCGACGGGCCAGCTCACCCCGGAGGACCGGCGTGGGGAGATAGACCGGGGGCACATTCTTCGGGTCCGCCAGAACCAGAAGGTCCAGCTTGTCCAGTGCCCCGTCGGTGCCGTAGACCAGGGACACATTGATCCCGTCGGTCCCCTCCGCCAGGGCCTTGAGCATCTCGGCGGTGTTTCCCGAGGACAGAAGGACCAGCTGGTCTTTCCGCAGTGTGAACCCGTAGGCCTTCTCGAAGCCCCGGAGCCCCAGGCTGTTGTCCGCGAAGGTCTGGGCGCAGATGAGCTTCACCCGCCCTCCGCCGTTGACATAGTCGGCGAAGCTTCCCATGTCCCGGACCCCCGCGGCATCGGCGAAGTCCCGTTTCACCGCCAGCATCTCGGTGTTGTTCGCCTCCGCCGGGCTGAGCCAGAAGAGGTCCTTCCTCTCCCTGTCCAGCCGGCGGGTCATTTCGTAGCCCCCCTGGGGATCCGACCAGATTGCCGGGTCAAAGCCCCCGTGATAGTACTGGCCGCTTCCGGTGTAATCGATGACCAGGTCCACCTCCCCCGCCTCCAGGGCCGCCCGCAGGATGTCCGGGGTCCCGAACTCGGTCCTGTCGATCACCTGGAAGCCCGCGTTTTTCAGCAGGAGCGCCAGCATCTTCCCCAGGATGGCGCCCTCGGAGTCGATCATCGAAGCCACCGTCACGGGGCCCTTGGCGGGGCCGGTTTCGCCGGCGGCCTCGCCCTTCCGGGAACAGCCCACCGTCGTCAGGACCGTCAGCGCCGCCGACAGCGCCACGGCCGCAAGAAGTCCCGTCGACACGGATCTCTTTTTTTTCATGGTTTCAATATAAAGTTTTACCCCCCGCCGATCAAACCCGTTCCCGGGAATATTTTTTCTCCACATGGTCCCGCCAGACATTTTCGAACCAGAAGTCCTCGTCGGGGATGGGCCTGCGGGGGATGAAGGAGTGGGAGAAAACCGGGCCCCCCCCGGGGGTATCGTCCGGCCCGGAGGCCCCGCCTCCTTCGCCCCTGCCGCCTTCGCCCCTGCCGCCGGCCCCGCCCACCAGCCGGGTCACCAGAAGCCGGTCCCGGAACTCTTCCGCTTCGGGCTTGAAGCGCCACTCCTTTTCCAGTTTCGGGTGGACCTCCGTCCCCGCCGGGTCCATCACCAGACAGGAGCCCCGGCTCCCGCCGCCGGCTTCGAGATAGGCCTGGATGGCCGACAGGTAGGCGGCATGGGCCAGGACCAGGTGCCGGTTCCGCAGGGCGGCGGGCAGTTCGTCCCGGCCCTTCACCCTGGTCCGGGGGAAATCCGACGCCTGGCGGCGGGCCTCTTCCAGGGCCGCCTGAACCTTTTCCCGGCTCCGGATATGGGCCCCCGTCCGGGTCATCCGGCTCTGAAACTCCCGGCGGTAGCGGTCCTGGGGCGCCCCCTCCCCCTCCTCCAGAAGCCGGCCCACCAGGGCCAGGATTCTCCCGGCGACCCGCTCCGCCGGTCCCGCGAAGTCCCGGAAATCCAGATCCCGGTCCCGGTAGGCCTGGGAGATCTTCCAGGCCGCCCGCAGGGCCCCCACCTGTCCGGAGTTCAGGGCGGAGCCGCCGGGGCGGTATACCCCGTGGGAGCCGTTGACCTCTCCCACC
>Ga0302248_1001721_pt1 | contig 15098 bp, 13 predicted proteins | sample AAG_UR_Leu_MG_FD_193528 | JGI IMG/M metagenome (GOLD analysis project Ga0302248, IMG submission 193528) | Enriched activated sludge microbial communities from anaerobic digester in WTTP, New Holstein, Wisconsin, United States - AAG_UR_Leu | ecosystem: Engineered > Bioreactor > Anaerobic >... | reverse complement strand
CCGAGGTTTCCGACCGGCCGTCCTGAGCCGGGGATACGGCGGCCGCCTCACCGGCAGCGGCAACGTCGTCTCCGACGGGCAGAGCGTTTTCCTGTCTCCGGGCGAATGCGGAGACGAACCGGCCCTGATGGCCGCCAGCCTCCCCGGGATCCCGGTGCTCACCGGACCGGAACGCATCGTCTCCGGTCGGTTGGCTATCGAGAGATTCGGGGCCGATGTCCTCGTTCTGGATGACGCCTTCCAACATCGCCGTCTGGCCCGTGACGTGAATGTCGTGCTCCTCGACGGAACATCGCCCTTCGGCAACCGGCGTCTGTTGCCCGCCGGGCCCCTGAGAGAACCGCCCCGTCCTGCTCTGGATCGGGCGGATATCATCGTCAAGACTGGTGTGGAGGCGCCGCCGGGACGTGCGGCCGCCGACCCGACCGTCGACGGAGTTTCTCGTCCCGTCTTTCGGGCCTCCTATGAAGCATTGGCACTGAGGCCGGTAGGCGGCGGCCCCCCCACCCCTCCGGACAGCATAAGCGGTAGAAGGATCCTTGCCTTTACGGCCATCGCCGCCCCGGAAAAATTCCGGGCCACCCTGACGGCCCTGGGGGTGGAGATCATCAAATACCTTGCCTTTCCCGATCATTATTTCTACAAGGAAAGGGATGTGCGGGCTATAGCGGCAGAAGCCAAACAGCTCCAGGCGGAAATGATCGTCACCACGGAAAAGGACGGCGTCAAGTTGAGTAATTCTTCGGCATTATTAAGTGATTTGAAGATCTTGAAGATCGGGCTGCGGCTGGATCCCGATGCGGATCTCTTCTTTGACACCCTGAGCAAACGCCTGAAAAGATGAAGAAAGAAAAATCCACGACCATTATCATTTTCCTCTTCAAATGCATCCCCCTGCCCCTGCGTCGTCTCCTCTTCCGGGGACTCTTTCGGCTCTTCTACCATGTCTCCGCCAAGCAGCGCCTCATCACCCTCCACAATCTGCGCCGGGCCTTCCCGGAAAAGGATCTCCGGGAGATCATCGGAATCGCCAAGGGAGCGTACCGCCATCTGGGGCTGGTGGCGGCGGACTTTTTCGAAATCCCCTTCATCAATCGGGACAATGTGCACAAATGGGTGACTTTTGATGGGCTGGAGCATATCGACGCCGCTTTCGCGAAGGGCAAGGGTCTGCTTTCCATCGTCGCCCATTTCGGCAACTGGGAGATGATGACCGTGGCCTTTCCCATGGTCCGCCAGCCCATGAACATCATCTATCGCCCCCTGGACAGCCCCGTCCTGGAAAACCTCACCGCCTGGGTGCGGACCCTCAACGGCAACACCGTGATTCCCAAGGGCGGCTCGGGCAAGACCATCACCCGGCTGCTCGGGGAGAACAAGGCCCTGGGCATCCTCAGCGATCAGAATGTCTCCGTCCGGGAAGGGGTGTTTGTGGATTTCTTCGGTCGACCGGCCTGCACCGCCGTGGGGCTGGCGGTCCTCGCCATGCGGACCGGGGCGCCGGTGATCCCCGCCTTCATGCCCCGGATGCCCGACGGCACCTATCGCTTCATTATCCAGGCCCCCGTGCCGATCGACGACACGGGGGATTATGAACAGGATCTCTTCACCAACACCCAGCGATTTACAAAAGTGATCGAAGAGATGGTCCGCCGTTACCCCGACCAGTGGTTCTGGCTTCACCAGCGCTGGAAGACGAAACGATGCCAGATGGAATAACGTCCAAACTCCTCTCCCTGAAGGTGCGGGGCGACAAACGACTGCCCCGGGAAGGCATCTCCCGGATCCTGGTGCGGGGGACCAACTGGATCGGCGACGCCGTCATGACCCTGCCCGCCGTCGCCGCTATCCGCCGCACCTGGCCGGAAGCGGAAATCTCGGTTCTGGCCAAACCCTGGGTGGCCGATATCTATGGCGAGGGGTCGGCCGTGGACCGGGTGCTTATCTTCGAGGAACCGGGATGCCATGCGGGACCTATGGGCAAACTGCGCCTCGCCGAAGAATTGCGCCGCGGTCGTTTCCAAATGGCCATTCTCTTGCAGAACGCCATTGAGGCGGCTATTATCGCCCGCCTGGCGGGAATCCCGATCCGAGCCGGCTACGATACCGACGCCCGGGGATGGCTGCTGACCCACGCCGTCCACCGGACCCGGGCGATCCGCCGAGTACATCAGATCGATTATTACCGGGAGATGGTCAAGGCCTTGGGCTGCGTCGATGCCGGCCGCGATCATCCTCTGAAACTTCGTCCGGACACCGCGGTTCTGGCGGACAAGCGCCTGCCGCCACCGGTTGCGAAAGAGAACGCTTTCTTGATCGGCATGGCCCCGGGCGCCACTTACGGCCCCGCGAAAAGATGGCCGGCGGAACATTTTGCCGCCGTGGCCGGCGAACTGCAGCGGAGATACACGGAAGCATTGTTGCTCCTCTTCGGCAGCAGACCGGACCGGGAGGTTACCGACAAGATCGCCACCGCCCTACCGGAACGCGTCCTGAACCTTGCCGGAGAAACCACCATCCGGGAGGTTATGGCCCTCATCGCCCGCTGTCAAGTCTTTCTCACCAACGATTCGGGGCTGATGCACATTGCCGGCGCCCTGAACGTGCCGACCGTGGCCATTTTCGGCTCTACGAACCCGGTGACCACTTCCCCTCCCGGCACCGGGAACATTATTATCAGAAAGCCCGTGGATTGTAGCCCCTGTTTGAAGACCGTCTGCCCCACGGATTTCCGTTGCATGAACCTCATCGGTGTGGAGGAGGTGGCGGAGGCCGTCTGCCGGTTTATTGAGAATCGGTACCCGTCCGAGCGGGAAGCGCCGGATCGGTCAAGGACCGCAGCAACAGGCAGTTGTCGCAGCGCGGAAGAAGGGATTTCCCCTCCCCGGCGGGGTTGCCGGGAAGGAGTTTGAGCATGGCGGCAAAGGAGTTCAATGGTGCGAAATCGAGACTGTCGGGGAAATCCATGCCCGCCGTATTTCTGGATCGGGACGGAACGATCAACGAGGAAGTCGGTTACCTGGACCGTCTGGACAAGCTGCGCCTTCTGCCCGGCGCCGCGGCGGCGGTGCGGATGATCAACGAAAGGGGCTGGAAAGCGGTGGTGATCACCAATCAGTCCGGGATCGCCAGGGGTTTCTTCGACGAGGCCTTCGTCGGCAAGGTGCACGCCGAAATGGCGCGCCTGCTCCGGAAGGAGGGGGCCGCCATCGACGGTTTCTATTTCTGTCCCCACCACCCCACGGAGGGAATCGGCAGGTACCGCAGAACCTGTTCCTGCCGGAAACCGGCGCCGGGGCTCCTCGTGCAGGCGGCGGCGGAGTTGGCCATCGACCTGACGCGCTCCTTCATGATCGGCGATATGCCCAAGGATGTGGAAGCGGGACAGCGGGCGGGGGCGAAAGGCATCCTGGTCCGGACGGGTTACGGAAACACCGTCGAACTGGGGTCGCTGGCACCCGATTACATCGCGACGGACCTCTTGGACGCCGTAAGTTGGATATTGGCGGGGGCGTCGTGAATATCCTCATGATAAAATTGAGCGCCATTGGGGATGTGGTCCACACCCTGCCCTCCCTATCCGCCCTGCGCCGTCTTTACCCCGAGGCCCATATAACCTGGGTGATCGAGGAAGCCGCCGCCGACCTAATCACCGGTCATCCTCATTTGAATCGGGTGCTTGTTTCCAGAAGAAAACTCTGGCTCAAGGATATGAGGGCCGGTTCGTTTAGGAAAAGCCTTACGGAAATCCGCTCCCTCCTGGCCGACCTGCGATCACGCCCCTACGATGTGGTCATCGACTTCCACGGCCTCTTCAAAAGCGCCCTGCTCGCCGGATTGAGCGGCGGCATCAGGAAGCTGGGCTACGCCAGCATGCAGGAAGGCAGCGGTCTGTTCTACAACGAAAAAATCCCCGAAGACATGAATAAACACGCCGTGGACCGCTATCTGGATTTTATCGTCCATCTGGGGGAAAAAGGGAGACTATCACCACCCGCAGCTCCTCCCGAGTTTCTCATCCCCTGGACCGACGATAATCTGAGGAACGTAACCTCCTTGTTCAAGGAGCGGCGACTGGATATCGCCAGGCCCTTTGTGGCCATGAATCCCGTCGCCCTTTGGGACACCAAACTATGGCGTCCGGATTCCTTTGCCCTCCTGGCCGACCGGATCGTCGGGGAGCTGGGCCTTCCCGTGGTCATCACCGGAAGCGCTCAAGAGCGGCCATACATCGCGGTGCTCCGGCAACAGACAAAGGCGGCGCCGATCCTCGATCTGTCCGGCCGGACGACCCTGAAAGATCTGGCCTGTCTCTACCGCCGGGCCGCCCTGGTCGTGACCACCGATTCCGGACCGATGCATATCGCCGCCGCCGTGGGCACCCCCGTGGTCGCCCTTTTCGGGCCGACCGATCCCCGGCGGACGGGCCCTTACGGTGCGCAGCACCTTGTGGTGCGCAAGGAAATGGCCTGCAGCCCCTGTTTCCGGAAGAAATGTCCGACCAGGGCGTGTATGGAAGAAATTTCGGGGGAGGAAGTCTGGGAAGGGGTTAAGGAAAGGTTGGAAAGGGGGCGGGATGGGGGAAAGGATACCGGGAGCTTTACATAACCGCGGGGGAAACGGCTCGTCGGTAGCGAAGCCGTTTTTCAAAGATCTCGGTTGAGGGGTTCCGGTTCATGCCCGAAATGACGGACAAGGTGGTTGTGCAAAGCTGAGGAAAATTAGTCGGGAGGAAGGAAAATATTTTATGGCCATCAATAAAGAACTGCTGGAAATTCTGGCGTGTCCCAAATGCAAGGGACCGATCGCCCTCACGGCGGCGGGGGACGGTTTGATCTGTAACCATTGCCGGCTACGGTATGAAATTCGTGACGATATCCCGATCATGCTGATCGAGGAAGCGAAAGCCCTCGACTGATCGCCTCCTGGACACTCCCGACGGAGATGGATTCCAGACAACGGCTCCGCCCCTGTCCGTCGCATCCTTTCTGATGACAGGGGGAACAATCCATCTCCGCCGCGACCACTTGGTGTTGATCGCCAACGGGGGCCCAGTCCCGCCAGTCGGAGGGGCCATATATGGAGATCGTCGGGGTCCCTACGGCGGCGGCGATATGGGGGGCGGCGGTATCCACGCCCACATGCAGGCGACTGAGGCTCAACAGGGCCGCCAATTCCCCGAGCGTCGTCTCCCCCGCCATGTCGATCATCCTTGCGGGACAATCCTTCGCCAGCGCCTCGGCGCGGGGGCGTTCCCCCGCCGAACCTACCAGCACGGTCGGCAGATCGTATTCCCTATGGAGCCATGCCCCGACCTCCCGCCAGTTCCCCAGGGGCCATTCCTTGTATGCCCACCGGGAGAAAGGGCTCAGAGTCACGAATCCCTGACCGCCTCCGGAACCTCCATCCCCGGCCGGCCTAATCCCCCGAGAAGCCAGTACGCCCCTTACCCGGGTCACCACCGCCGGGGAAACGACCAGGCGGGGATCGGTATCCGGCGTGGGAATGCCGAATTGCCGGACTATCCGCAGGGTCTGTTCGCTGGCCCCGAGGCGGAGGCGGATGTTTTCGTTGGTGGGATGGACCAAATGGGTGAAAAGACGGTTGCGGAACCAGGGAGCGTCCTTCACCGCCAGGGAGGCGCGATACGGCGCCCCGGTCAGCCGGGCCATGAAAGCCCCCCGTTCATCGGCCCGGAGGTCAAAAACGAGATCAAAGCGGGCCCTGCGGAAGCGGACAAGAAAGGCAAGCTGGGCGGTAAATCCCTTTATCAGACCGCCTCGACGCCTCTGCACCTCGAAGATTCCGGCAATGGCCGGATCGTCCTCCAGCAACGCCCCAACCCCTTCCCGGACCAACAGGTAAACCTGCGCCCGGGGCAGGGCCGCACTTACCGCCCGGAAGGCGGGGAGAGACCAGACGACGTCGCCGATATCCCCCAACTGGATGATGAGCGCCTTGCGCACCTTTCCCGGGAGTTCGAACCGCTCGCCGATGATCATTGCGGGGTGTACTCGGGAACAATGGCGCGGAGCCTTTCCTTGATGGCCCCGGTGTCGTAGGTGTCCGCCGTGACGATCAAGGCATCGATGGCGGCGCTCAGGGTCTGGAAATCCCCTTGGTTTCCATGGATGACCTTGATTTTTTCATGGGCCGTGGGCATTATTCCTTCGCCGGCCGTAATCAGTTCCTCGAAGAGTTTCTCCCCGGGACGCAACCCGATATACTCGATGGGGATGTCCCGATCCGGCTCGAAACCGTGGAGGCGGATCACTTCCCGGGCCATATCGACGATCTTCACCGGTTTGCCCATATCGAGGATAAAGATCTCCCCGCCCCGACCCATGGCCCCGGCCTGGAGAATCAACTGGGCAGCCTCGGGAATGCTCATGAAATAACGGGTCACCTCGGGATGGGTCACCGTCACCGGCTTCCCTTGACTGATCTGCTGCTGGAAGATCGGGACCACGGATCCGGAACTGCCGAGGACGTTTCCGAAACGGACGGAAACAAACCGGGTCTCCGCCCGGCCGGTCAGGGAGGCCAGCAACATCTCCGCCACCCGCTTGGCCGCCCCCATGACATTGGTGGGACGCACCGCTTTGTCCGTGGAAACCAGGACAAATCTCTCCACCCCCGCCTCTACGGCCGCCAGCGCGAGATTCCGCGTACCGACCACGTTGTTGTACACCGTTTCCCGGGGATGTATCTCCTGCAAGGGCACATGTTTGTAAGCCGCAGCGTGGAAAATCACCTCGGGGGCAAAATCACGCAGGGTCCGGCGCACGGCGGGCAGATCGCGGATGTCCGTCAGATAGGTCACCTGGGGGATACCGGGGAAAAATTGCCGCTGCTTCATTTCGATCTGAAAGAGGTTGTACTCGCTGAAATCGAGCAACCCCAAAGCCCCGGGCATATGCTGAGACACCTGCCGGACCAGTTCGCTGCCGATGGAGCCGCCGGCCCCGGTGATCAGGATGCGTTTGCCCGCATATGATTTCTGCAACAGATCCCTTTCCAGACGCACCTCATCCCTTCCCAGGATATCTTCGATCCGCACCTCCCGCAGGGCCTTTACCGAAACCTTGCCGTCTATCAGTTCGCCGATGCTGGGCATGGTCCGGAAACGCTTCCCCGTTTCTTCACAGAAGGCGACGATGCGCCGCATCTGCTCCCCCCGGGCGGAGGGAATGGCAATGAGGATCTCGTCGAAATCCTCCGGCAGGCTCCCCATATCCTCCACCCGACCCAGGATGAGCACCCCGTGGATGGCCTTGCCCTGTTTCTGAGGATCGTCGTCGAGAAATCCCACAGGATTCAGCTTCAGGCCGGGGTTCTCCAGGATTTCCCGGACGGCTTTCTCTCCCGCGGCGCCGGCACCGACGATGAGCAGCCGCTTGTCCCGCGACCCCTTTTTGGCCAACCGCCAGAATGAGGCGATGTTGTTGGTCAGCAGCAGACGGACGCCGATCCGGATGCCGCCGATAAACAGCAGGGTCAACAACCAGTCGATGATGAAGGCCGCCCGGGAGTACCCCCGGAAATGATACACATACAGGACGGCCAGAACCAGGATCAGAGAGGAGACGATCGTTGCCTTGAGGACATTTTTCATGTCCGCGAGGCTGGTGTAGCGCCACATACCCCGGTAGAGACCGAATAGGAAGAAGCAGGTTAGCTTCATGGCCACCAGGTAGGGCAGGATGTGGGCGATGCGGCGCCATTCCTCCTCCGGCAGTTGCAATTCATAACGGAGAAGATAGGCGCCGATATAGGCCGCGGCGATCAAGGCGGCATCTATGAACAGCATGTAATAAAAATGTCTGTTATGAATGAGTTTCTTCATAGGATTCGCCGGAAGCAAATCATTTTCCTGACCGTAGGGAAAATAGGTTTCTTTGATAAATGGCTTCGCCGCCATTTGGAAAGCTCTTTCACTTCTGCACCGGCAATGTAGGATTATTATCCATTACAGGGATAACAGGCGAGCACAGGCCTCGGCGAGGATAGGGTCATCCTTGGCGAAGCAGAAGCGGACCAGATTCTCGCCGCCGTCGTCATGATAGAAGGCGCTGCCGGGTACGGAGGCCACACCGGTCTTCCGCAGGAGATACATAGCCTTCTCCTTGCTGTTTGAACCGGGAAGGCGGGAGACATCCGCCAGGACATAATAGGCCCCTTGGGGGATCAAGGGCGGCATTCCGGATTTGAGCAGGGCATCACAGAGCATGTCGCGTTTGTGTCGATACTGCCTCGCCAGTCCCTCGTAATAATCGCCGGGTAATTCCGTGAGTCCTTGCGCCACGCCGATCTGCAAGGGCGCCGGGGCACATACATAGACGAGATCGTTGAAGTGGCCGATGGTCTGCAGCCAGCGGGCATCTCCCAGGGCGTAGCCCACCCGCCAGCCGGTGATGCTGAAGGTCTTCGACAGCCCGGAGATCGTGATCGTCCGCTCCCGCATCCCCGGCAGCAGCGCCGGCGGGAGATGGCGGCAGCCGTCGTAGAGAAAATGTTCGTAGATCTCGTCGGTAAAGACGAACAGATCGTTCCGCACGGCAAACTCGGCGATGATGTTCAATTCCGCGGCGCCGAACACCTTTCCGGAGGGATTGGCGGGGGTGTTGACGATTATGGCCCGGGTGCGGGGCGTAAGAACCTTCTCCAGGGAATCAAGGTTGAAGGACCAATCCGGCGGTTCCAGGGATACATATACCGGCGCCGCCCCTGTCGCCACCAAGGTGCTGATATGATAACCGTAAAAAGGCTCAAAAACGACCACCTCATCGCCGGGATTCAACAGGGCCAGACAGGTGCAGTAAAGGGCCCCCGTCGCCCCGGCGCTAACGACGATCTCTCCCTCGGGATCCACTTCCATCCCGGTGAAGCGCCGCTGTTTATCCGCGATGGCCCGGCGCAGTTCCGCCAATCCGTCATAACGGGTGTAGGTGTTTATCCCCTGCTCCATCGCCTCCCGGGCACCCTGCCGGACCACCGGCGGGACCTCCGTATCGCAGACCCCCTGGGAGAGGTTGATACCTCCCAGCCGGTCGCATTCGATGGACATGTTGCGGATCTCCGACTGGAGAACCCAGGCATGACGTTCGCTCAACTGTAATTTCATATCGTCTCTCTCGGGGGAAAGATTCTTGAGGTCCTGCCTTCACAAAGGGGGATGAAAACGGAGCTCCAGGTTCATAAAATTCGGGTCAGCACATCCCCGCTTGATCTCCCGCAAACAAGATACGAGCAAATATATCATGGCCGACAAAAGTCAATATCCGGCGAAAGAGTTTCATGTTCTGTCACGATGATGTACGCTTAAGCACTTCTCGGTTCCCAGGAGTTGATCAAGATTTTCCATAAAACGAGCGGACCACCTCAATCACATAATCCACTTCTTCGTCGTCTATTTCCACATTCATGGGGAGGGAGCATACCTCCCGGCTGAGGGCCTCCGTTTCCGGGAAGCCACGATCTTCCAGCTTTAAGGCCTCATGACGGTAATATGGTTTCCGAAACTGGGTCAGCACCTCGATCCCGTTGGCCTTTAGATACTCGGAAAAATCGTTTCCCTGCCGGGCACGCACCGTGTAGTTCTGATAGACATGATCCCTTCGAGGGTCATGGTAATGGGGTAAAAGGAGATCGGGAAGATCGGAGAGGGCCTCCCGATATCTGGCGGCGATGCCCTGACGCCGGATGATCCATTGGGGGAGATAGCGGAGTTTGACATCCAGAAAGGCCGCCTGGAGATTATCCAGCAGACAGGTGAAGCCGTGGCCGTGATATTCGCCGGTCTGGCGGTCCTCGCCGTTGTAACGCATCCGGGTGGCAAACAGGGCCACCTCGGGATCGTTGGTCGTAATCGCCCCGCCGTCGCCATAACCGCCAAGGATCTTGAAGGGGTAGAAGCTCCAGCAGCCGGTCAAGCCCCAGGAACCGGCTCTGGCCCAGGCGCCGTTACTGTCGCCCCCGGCCGGCGACGGCGCTGCGGTCGGTGACCCGTTTTCCTCTATCCCGAAAAGATCGGCGGTTTGTGTCTTTGTCTTTTTCATTTTCCGCCTCGCCGTCTGACCATGCTCCGAAGCGAACCGCTCCTTGACTTCCGCCGACGAGGGATCTGCCGGCGCCGCCCTCCTTTCCATCCCGGCCCCCAGGCTCTGGCAGGCGTCTTCGATGACCACCAGGCGGTATCTCTCCGCCAGTTCCATGATCCGGACCATATCGGCCATATAGCCGCTGAGATGCACGGGAATGATGGCCCTGATCCGGGAAGCACCCCGCCGGTACTCCTCTGTCAGCAGTTCCTCCACCCGGTCGCCGTCGATGTTGAAATCCTTCCCCACATCGACGAGGACCGGCTTGGCCCCCACATTCACCACCGCCGACGCGGTCGCCACGAAGGTATGGGCCGGCACGATCACCTCATCCCCCGGGCCGATTCCCGCCGCCCGCAGGGACATCTGGAGGGCGTCATAGCCGCTGTTCAGACCTACGGCATACTTGGTGCCCACAAAGGCCGCCAAATGCTCTTCAAAGGCGCGCAGTTGCCCCCGATCGATCAGGTCGCCCTTACTCATCACCTCGAAGTAGGCGGCGTCCAGTTCCTCTTTTATCATCCGGTAGAGTTTGGCCGGTTCGACGAATTTTACCTTACGTGGTACCATATATCCTCGATATTGTTGCTCCTTCGGCGTGAGCAAAACCACGCCGACCGACAAATCATGCCTTCATGATTCTTTTTACCGCCCCGGCGATATCCCCACCGGTGCGATAATATTTCTGCTCCAAAATCCTGCTGGCCGGGGCGGGGCAATCAGGCAGGGTCACCCTCATGACCGGCGCTTTCAGCGCGGCGAAGGCCGTTTCCACCGCCAGGGCGGCAACCTCCGCCGCCAAACCGCAGGTCCGCCAACCGCCGTCGGCAATGACCAGTCTCCCCGTCTTGTTGACCGAAGTGAGAATCAGCTCCTTGTCCAAAGGTTTTACCGTACGCAGGTCGATTATTTCCGTCTCGATACCTTCCGCCGCGAGAAGCGCGGCAGCCTTGAGGGCTTCGTGAACCGCAAAAGACGAGGCGACCACAGTGGCGTCGGTTCCCTCGCGCACCATTTTCCCCTTGCCGATGGGGACCTCATATATTTCCCTCGGCACCTCCGCCGTCAATCCATAAAGCCAGCGATCATCCACGAACATTACGGGATTCGGCTCCCTGATCGCGGCGATCATCAACCCCTTGGCGTCGTAAGGGGTGGCGGGCATAACCACCTTCAACCCCGGCACCTGGGCGAACATACCGTGCAGTGCCTGGGAATGCTGAGCCGCCTGTTCGCCGCCGCGGTTGATGATCCCCCAGAAGACCACCGGTACGGACAGCCGGCCGCCGTTCATATAATACCAGTTCGCCGCCTCGTTGATGATGGGATCGAAGGCGTAAAACATGAAATCCATCCGTGGATGGACAACGACGGGGCGCATGCCCGCCAGGGCCGCCCCGACAGCGGCGCCGGTAATGGCGTTTTCCGATACCGGGGTATCGATCACCCTTTCGTCGCCGAAACGCTCCCGCAGGCCTTGGGCGGTGTTGCCCACGTACCATGGGCTTTTCACCCCCTGGCCGATGAGAAACACCTCGGGGTCCACCGCCATCATCTGATGAAGCGCCTCGTTTATGGCCAGGCTGTAGCTCAATTCTCTATGCGAAGACATGTTTTTCCAGCTCCTCCACCCGGGGGGCGGCGCTTGCTCTGGCGAAAGCGAAAGCCGCCTCGACCTCACGTTCAACCGACGCCGCCATATCGTCCAATTCCTCGGCAGCGGCACCGCTTTCCAACAAATGGTTCTTGAGCCGTAAAATGGGGTCTCTTTGCAGCCAATCGTTCACTTCCTCCGGGGGGCGAATATCCGTATGGGTTCCCTGGATATTGTCGTCGGGCCCCACATGACCCCGATAACGATAGGTGAGAAATTCCAGGAAAATCGGTCCGTTGCCCCGACGACAGCCTTCAACGGCCCGAGCGGCTTCTTGATAGACGGCCAACACGTCATTGCCATCCACCTGCCTGCTCTCGATACCGAAGGGAAAGGCTATCTCGAAGATGTCCCGATGCACACGACACTCGCGGACCGGCATGTGGGTGGCATAGAAATTGTTCTCGCAGACGAAGATAATGGGCAGCTTCCGTAGAGAAGCAAAGTTGAGGCTCTCGTAAAGAACCCCTTCACCTGTGGCGCCGTCGCCGAAAAAGGTTACGGCAACGCCGCCGTCCTGGCGGATGGCGGCCGCCAGGGCCGCCCCCAGGGCCAAAGAGATGGTTCCGGCCACAATGGGCGCCGAGCCGAGCATCCCCACTTCCGGGGCAATGAGGTGCATGGACCCCCCCCGCCCCCGGGAGCATCCTGTTTCGCGACAGAAGATCTCCGCCGCCATCTCCTTCATGCTCCCCCCTTTAGCCAGATAATGCCCATGGGAGCGATGGTTGCCGAAGACATAATCCTTCTTTGTCAGCGCGGCACACACACCCACGGCGATCGCTTCCTCGCCGCTGTAAAGATGGCAGGGACAGCGCACCTCGCCACTGAGGATAGGCGCGACAAAGGCCTCCTCACAAAGACGAATCCGCAGCATCCGGCGATAAAAGCCCATCAGCAGTTCTTTCGTGAAATCCACGTTGCCTCCCGCTCTTCTTATAGAAAACTCTCTCTGATGTCCCGGACGGCCTGGCTTTCCGGCTGGACTATGGCCAGCAGGGTAAGGAAGATGATCTTGAGATCCACCCAGAAAGATTGCTCCCTAACATACTTCAACTGCAATTTCAATTTCGTCGGTCGAATAAGCTCCATATAGGCCCTTTCGGGATCCGCCGCACCGGCGAGCACCGCCCCTTCGTCGGCATTCCAGATGGAGGCCCAATCGGTTATTCCCGGGCGGACGGAAAGGATTTCCTTTTCCTCCTCCGAGAAGAGATCGGTGTACTCCTTAACTTCCGGTCGTGGCCCGACAATGCTCATCTCCCCCTTGAGGACATTGATGAGCTGGGGAAGTTCGTCAAGCTTGTATTTCCTCAACAACCTTCCATATTTGGTTAGTCTATGATCCCGATCGGATGTTGAAGAACCTCCAATCTTTTCCGCATCCACAACCATAGTGCGAAATTTCATCATTTTAAAAACGCGGCCGTTATATCCAACACGTTCGCCATAATATAATACTGGACCACCATCCTGCATTTTGACCAGTATCGCAATAAAAACAAAGACCGGCGAAATCAAAAACAAGCCCAAGACCGCGCAAAAAATATCAACTATACGTTTCAATTCCTTAATTCTCTGCAAATATTTTCAAGATGCTCTCCGTATTCGTCATATATCTGCTTTGCATCAAGCAAGGTTACATATACATTACGAGCCCTTGCTGACATATCCATATAATTCTCTTTCGAATAACAAAGCTTTTTTAAACATTCACAGAGTGCTTGGGCATCATTGGGAGGGTAATAGAAACCTATTTGATGCTCTTCGATAAAAGTTTTTATATCTCCCTGAAAAGAGGAAACGAGGGGCAAACCTGCAGACAAATACACAAAAGCCTTATTGGGAAAGAATTCCGCATATTGTGGCGTTGTACATGCACCAACATTAGAATATTTCAATAAAGTTATTATTTCATGCTGATTTAACCAACCTGGGAGAGTCACGTTGGCAAGACCTGCCGCCTTGGACTTAATGTCGTCCATAAGCTCTCCGTCACCGGCAATTACAAAATGTATATTTGAATCTTGTAATGCTTTCGCACATTCAATCAATACCGAAGGATTGTGATAGTAACCAAATGTGCCAAAAAAAGTTACAATGAACCGGTCAGTTAAAGGGGTCATCATCCTTACTATCCTATCCACCGGTTCATCATGCAAGTACTCGCTGCTAAAGCCAAGGTAGAAAACTCTATCCATCCAAGTCCCGGAACGGCCTGCATATCGAAGCCCCCATTCAAGCAGGGAATCCATCATCGCGATTATTCCGGTCGCCTGCTGCATCTGTTTTCGCAACATTCTTAATTCCGGTGTAAAAAACAACCTCGCTATTTTTCGTAAGGGTTTGGGTACGTGATCAAAAAAAATATCCGGCCATTGGTCACGGATATCAAGAAGTACCGGTATCCCGTGTTCATTTGCATATTTGACGGCCTGCCAGGCAAGATCGTAGGAGGGCATGGCCGCCAAAATGAGATCCGGCGGGGACATTTTTTGGACCCTTTTGCTGAATCTCCAGGCAATCACACGGTGATCGGCAATGCGGGATAAAGAGATGTTTTTTTTGTACCCTATGCCTTTGATGGCATGGATTCGATAGCGCTCCGCAATGGTGAGTTCCTGATCAGTGGTAAAAAGATGCCTTTTCTGAAAGTGATCGAATGTACTAGTCCACCAAAGGACATCATGACCTCTACGGACGAGACTGTCGGCCAATAGAGCAGTCCTGGCTTTCCGTATTCCGGGGGTAGCGGGCAATTCCTCGCCGATGGTAACCAGCCATACACGCATTTATAGGATCATACCTTTGGGGGAAAATGTGCATCCCCCATCCTTCTTTCTACATTTACTCCATAAACGATTGTCCCAGCTGGGACATTTCTTGTTACCACCGCCCCAGCCCCTATAATTGCCCCCTCTCCGATGACGACTCCTGGAAGGATAGTGGCATTAGCTCCAATAACAGCTCGGCTGCCCACTGTGACGCCCCTTAAGTTTTGTTTTGCATCCGGGCGGTTTGGATACTTGGCATTCGTAAGGACGACATTGGGACCGATCCAGCATCCTTCTTCGAGGATAGAGTATTCCGGAATGAAAGCCTGGGAGTGAATTCGCACCTGATCACCGATCTGTACATGGTGTTCGATGACGGTTCCCGTTCCTATGCTCACATGATCACCGATATTATTGCATTCCCTTATCAGGACATGATGCCCGGTCTGAAAATGATCTCCTATCATGTTCCCTGCATAAATCACCGTATGGGAACGGATAACGGCCTCGTTCCCTATTGTTGTTAATAGATCGCCCAGGCGAATACCCCGTGGTGTTTCACCAATGATT
>Ga0302248_1001710_pt1 | contig 15139 bp, 10 predicted proteins | sample AAG_UR_Leu_MG_FD_193528 | JGI IMG/M metagenome (GOLD analysis project Ga0302248, IMG submission 193528) | Enriched activated sludge microbial communities from anaerobic digester in WTTP, New Holstein, Wisconsin, United States - AAG_UR_Leu | ecosystem: Engineered > Bioreactor > Anaerobic >... | reverse complement strand
GATCGGAGAAGCACATCCAAAGCCAAGCAGTATGCGCAACGGAAGAGGGGCGGAAGAAGCTGCTTAAGATACTGCAATTCTATGATCTCATTGAAGAACGCGAGCAGCGCGTGAGCCTTCCGATTGAAGATCCGCAGGCCATCGCCGTGGTGAAGGTCCTCGAGCAACTCGGGCAGGGCGTGCCGCCTCAATACATCCTGGGCAGGGCCCTCTTCATGGGGAACACGTTTTACTGCACAAGCGATACGCTGATCCCCAGGTCCGAAACAGGCCTGCTGGTGAAAACGGCTTATGCGTATCTGGAGGGCAATAAAAGCAACGCTTCCCGTGGGCAGACGGTCATCGAGATCGGCACCGGTTGCGGCAACATCGCCGTGTCGCTGGCAATGCTCTGCGGCGAAGATGTGCGGATACTGGCGTCCGACATCAGCGCAGCTGCGGTGGAAGTGGCCCGCCGCAACGTTGAGAAACATCAGGCGGGCAGCAAGGTATCTCTCTTTTGCGGCGACCTCTTTGAACCTTTTCATGATTATCAGTATTGTGTGGATATTGTCATTTGCAATCCGCCATATATCCCGACGACCTCGCTGAAAAAATTAGGGCCTGAAATTATCAATTATGAGCCGGTCGTTGCGCTTGATGGTGGTCCATATGGCATCGTATTTTTTAGAAGACTTATAAACGAATCGTTGCATGTCCTGAAGCATCATGGAATACTTGCATTCGAGATAGGTGAAGGGCAAGAAAAGCTGATTGAAAGGCTCCTCGTGAATAATGGTGATTACAAGGATATTAAATTTCACAAGTACAATGAAAATATTAGGGCCATCAGCGCCGTCAAGAAATAGAGGATTCTAATGTTGACGCGCTAGTAATTAAATATTTCAAAAGAAAGGCACATAATCTTCGGCGAGTGTCTTAAGTCCGAGAAAAAAAGGATGTATTTCAGGAGCCTTATGATGAAAAATACAAAGAATATATTCATTACCGTACTGATTATTTTAATATTCATTATACAATGTGGGGGGGGAAGCATGGATAAGAAAGATGCCGTATTCTCTTCAATCAATGATTTAACTCAGGCCCAGTTGGATGCATTATCACAAAAGAAAATATATTTTGGGCATATGTCAGTTGGCACTAACATTATGGACGGAATACATGATCTCCTGAAAGAGTACCCGCAGCTTAAAGTAAGAGTAAGTGAGACAAGAGATGCGTCGGATTTGACAGGACCTATGTTTGCGCATTCGGCAGTAGGAAAGAACGTGGACCCGAGGTCAAAGTTGGAAGATTTTGTTCGAGTCATGGATAGCGGATTAGGCAATAAGGTGGATATTGCTTTTATTAAATTTTGCTTTGTTGATATTGACTCATCATCCCAAGTATCTGAATTGTTTGTTCTTTATAAAACCACAATGGATAATTTGAAAAAGAAATATCCCAAGACAACATTTATCCACGTAACCGTACCTTTAACAGCTGTGCAAGTGGGATGGAAAGTTCCTATCAAAAGAATGTTGGGTAAACCTATTGGGGGTTATGCCGATAATATAAAAAGGTATCACTACAATGAACTACTCAAGAAAGAATATGACGGAAAAGAGGTAGTGTTCGATCTGGCGACAATCGAGTCTACTTTGCCTGATGGTAACAGAGAAACATTTACAAGCGATGAGAAAGTATATTATTCATTAGCTCAAGCGTACACGCGAGATGGCGGACACTTGAATGAAAAGGGCCGTAAAGCTGTTGCTGAAGAGCTTTTAATAATATTAGCGACTATATCAAACAAATAAAATCACCCAAGTTTAAATATCAAAAACACATGAGAAATATGTTGATACATCTAATTGCTGCTGCAAGACCAAATTTCATGAAGATTGCGCCTGTTTATCACAGGTTAAAAGAACAGAAATGGGCAACTCCTCTTATTGTACATACAGGTCAACACTATGATTTGAATATGTCGGATGTATTTTTTCAGGATCTGCGTTTACCTTTACCTGATATAAATTTGGGTATCGGTAGCGGCTCGCATGCCGAGCAGACAGGCAAGGTCATGATCGAATATGAGAAAAAGCTTTTATCAGAAAAACCGGATCTCGTAATCGTTGTTGGCGATGTCAACTCAACGATGGCAGTAACCATAGCGGCAGTTAAAGTCGGTGTGAAAGTCGCTCATCTAGAGGCAGGCCTTCGCTCGTTCGACAGAAGCATGCCCGAAGAGATAAATCGAGTGGTGACAGACGTGCTTGCGGATATTCTATGGACGCCGTCTTCAGATGCGGACGAAAACCTTTTAAAGGAAGGAGTTGATGTTAATAAAATATGCAGAGTAGGGAATATAATGATTGATTCTCTTGAAATGTTAAGAAACAAAATAGAGTCTCAGTCTGCATATGTGGAGTTTGCTTTGCGGCCTAAGTATTATGGTCTCGTGACACTGCACCGCCCTTCAAATGTCGATAATATAAAGACGTTGGGATTGATGTGCGAGAAGGTATCTCGTATTTCAGACACAATTCCGCTGATATTCCCAATTCATCCCAGGACAAGGCAAAAACTGGAAGAATCAGGTCTATTTAATGACATGCTGAAGAAGAAAGGTTTGTACTTGAGTGAACCCTTGAGCTACATCCGCTTCATGAGTTTGTTATATAATTGCAAACTTGCAATAACAGACTCGGGAGGGATCCAGGAGGAAAGCACCTATTTGGGAATACCCTGCTTAACATTGCGAGACAATACTGAGCGACCCATCACAATACTGCAGGGTACAAATCAGCTATGCAAAATAAGTGAGTTGGAAGAGAAAACGGAAAGAATTATGAGGGGAGAAATTCGAAATGGATCAAAGCCTGAGTTATGGGATGGAAATACAGCGCACAGGGTTATTGATTCTGTAAGACATATATTCAATCGAACATGATTCATTTTGTCAGGATACACCGATTGTGAAGCGAGAAAAAAAGGACCCTGGTTAAGAGAACGCAACGAAATGAAGATTGTCTTTTGGTGTTCCTTAATATTTATATTTTATGTATACGCAGGATACCCAATCCTGCTTTATTTATGGACAAAATATAAGACAAATAAGATTCAGGTGAGGGAGTTGTCGCCCTTACCGATGATATCTATTCTTATCGCAGCAAAAAATGAAGAAGCCAACATAGGTAGAAGACTTGACAATCTTTTGAGTACAGAGTACCCAAAAGAAAAAATGGAAATAATCATTGTGTCTGATGGGTCGTCGGACGGAACTTCTCGTATTGTTATAGAGAAAATATATAAACAAGAAGCGCTAAGTTCTACAAATCAACAGATTGCAAAAATAATATTATTAGTGCTGGATGAGAGTCGGGGGAAAGCACATGCTTTAAATGAGGCATATCGGGCGGCATCAGGAGATTACATCGTGTTCACAGATTGCCGCCAGGTATTTAAGAAAGATGCAATTAAACGATTGCTTTCTAATTTCAGCGATCCACGTATTGGATGTGTGAGTGGCGAACTGATATTTAATAAAAATACGGGTAGTTCAATTGAAGAGGAGGTAGAAATATACTGGAATCTCGAAAAGCGAATTAGAAAAATGGAAAGTGAAATCGGCTCAGTAGCAGGCGCAACCGGTGCAATATACGCTATTAGAAAGCATTTGTATACACCCATGCCAGATCGTCTAATATTAGATGATGTTTATGTGCCAATGAAAATTGTTTGCGCAGGTTATAGAACACTATTTGATAGTGGAGCAATTGCATTCGATAGAGTATCGGAAGATTATTCTAAGGAAAGAGCGCGCAAGATACGAACGCTTCTCGGTAATTATCAGCTATTAAAATATATGCCTGAGTTGTTGTCACCCTTGAAGAATCCGATATTTTTAAGGTTCATATCACACAAGGTGCTTAGGCTGTTTGTTCCATATTTTATTTTAAGTTTGTTTATATCGTCGTACTTTGAAAAAGGTGTTGTGTATGATGCTATTTTTTATTTGATGTTAATAATGATCACTCTGCCGTTTTTTGATAAAGCGTTATCTCACATACCAACCATAAGCATTCTAGCGAAAATATCCAGAACATTTATTGCGCTTAATTACTTTGCATTGCTTGCGTTTTTGAAACTATTGAAATCTAAGAATGAAGACATCTGGTAGATAATAGGCTAAGCAGATCTTTTCAGGAGAGAATAGAAGAAAATAATGCGGTTCGAAATAATAAAAGACAACAAAGAGCGATTCAAAAATAGTATCCTCGAGATGTGGAAGAATTATCTTCCTGACACATCTCCTGGTAGGTATGAGTGGTTAAATAATGGGAATCCCGCCGGTGAGACATCATGGTATTTAGCAGTTGAAAAACGCAGTAATGAATTGGCTGGGATCATCACGGTCATGCCGAAGGAATTATTCATTAACAATCGAGTAATTAGGGCAGGGATACTTGGCGATTTTATGATTAAGGACAAATACAGGGCGTTTGGGCCTGCATTGGAATTGCCAAAAGCTGTTATCAGGGAAGCTAATACTCTGGGATATGAATATCTCTATACTGTTCCGAATGGTGCGTCAAAAAAAGTTATTGAACGAATTGGGTTTAAGACAGCGGGGATTGAAAAAAGATTCGTAAGGCCTATTAAGCTTGATCGATACCTTAAAGCGTACTTCAATAAGCTATACGCACCGGCCATTAGCATGATTGAGAAATTATATATGCTATGGAATGTTAGCATTTCATTATATCATAGCGGAGTTGCATGTAGAGTAACGGATATTGACAGTTCTTTCGATGAGTTATGGCGAGAAGTACGTCAGAATCGAGTCAGTGTGATGATGGGAGATCACTGTTCAGCATATCTCCGTTGGCGTTATATGCTTAATCCAGAACATGAATATCAGATAATAAAGCTAAAGAATAAGAAAGATGAAAGACTACGAGGATATTTAATTTATTACATGGAAGAAGGTAGACTTTATGTATGTGACATTGTTGCGTGTAAACGCAGTTGCATTAATGCGCTGATATATCAAGCAATCAAAACTGCTTATGAGGAAAATTGTTATGGAGCATATATTTCAATATTAGACAAAAATCCAATTCAACCATATCTGAAATACTTCAGTATGCTTAATGTGAAAAGTGATGAAGTAAATGTTATGTCATGGGGTAGTAATGAGCTTTCAACTATGCAATGGGCTTACTTTAGTGGTGAACGAAACCAATAATATCTAGATTACGAATAGCAAATAGGCGTCTGTGATAAATGGCATTGAAAAGAATACTCTATATAGAATCAAATGTAGATGGGACGATCGGTGGATCATACTATAGCCTTCTCTATTTGATACAGGGACTCAATAAAGCAAAGTATGAACCAGTAGTCCTATTCTGCGAAGAACATCCGTTACTGGAAAAATATGAGAGGGCAGCACAAAGAGTCATCATTCAAAACTATGGGCCCACGTCAAGCCCCCCAGAAAATACTATTACGGATGTATTAAAGATTATTCCGCGATTCTATAAATATGTAATAAAGAAGCAAAAGATTATTAAAGAAATTATCAAAAGTGTATCGCCTGATCTAATTCACTTAAATAATGGTTATGATATAAACCACGATTGGATATTAGCTGGTAAATTGAACGGTATTAAAGTTGTCACTCATGACAGAGGAACAAGACCCCCGGTCAGCATCCAAACGCGAATGTTTGTTCGATGGCTTGACGCTATTATCTCAGTAAGTGATGACTATCTGAACAATGTCATCAAAAATAACTTAAAACCGAAAATTGCTCGGAGGGTATATAATGGGCTAGATCCATACATGGTAATAAAGAGTATGTCTAATCATGATAGAAATATTATGAGAAATAATCTCGGCATCAAAGATAATGAAACATTAATAGGTATGATAGGAAACATTACGCCATGGAAAGGACAACATATATTTCTGGCAGCTATAAATATTATTCTCGAAAAGTATAATAATGTTAAAGTAATAGTAGTCGGTAAGACAGCACGAGGTGATGAGCAATACGAAAACGACCTAAAGCAATTCATCAAAGCAAATTCGATGTCTGATAAAGTATGTCTTATGGGATTCAGAAAAGATGTGCCGGAATTGTTAAATGCAATCGATATATTCGTTCATTCATCAATTGAGCCTGAACCATTTGGGAGAGTTATATTAGAGGCAATGGCACTTGGAAAACCAATTGTAGCAACAAATTTTGGTGGTACGATTGAGCAAATTGTTCACGGTGAATCTGGTATCTTGGTCCCACCGAATGATCATCGAAAGATGGCTGAAGGAATAGAGGGGTTGTTAATAGATCAGAAAAAAGCGAAGACTTTAGGAGAAAATGCTTTGTTAAGGCTCAAAGATAAATTTTCAATTAGAAACATGGTTGATGGCGTCGAGAAAATTTATAGTGAAATATTTTCGATAGGAAATAGTAATTAAGTGTTAAGTGCCATAACATCGTGTACAAATAAGTGTGCTACCGCATCGTAGAAAAAGTCTTCTAACAATCTAATAAACCCACATAATTCCAGTGAACACAGAGATCATGTCGGAGATGTTCATGAAGGATAAGCGTCAGCGATAGTGGATACGAACAGTACAGCGTTTTCAGGCGGCGAGAAGCCAGATTCTATCTGTATCTCGCTTGGTTTTTAGAGAACATTGCTATACTGGTGAGTTAAGCGAAACTAGGCCCAGGACAGTTCGTAGCGCGAAAGTCGGTTTCGCTGCTAAAAGACAGAAGCTCCCGCACCCCAAAAGAAGTTGGAAGAGAACATGAAAATGGTCCGCCTCAACCTCGGCCATAGGGTCCTGTTTTGTCTATCGCAAACCCTAATTGAATCGACGTAGGTAGGTATGTGGCATAATCTGTAATTATACTACTGAAAAATAAAAGTAACTGTAGCACTAGCTTATTGAACTCGGGTTTATGGATAATCAAACAAAAAAAATATTTGCGAGCTTTGGATGGATTACCATTATCAGATCGTCTGAAAGGTTACTAGGGTTCGTAACAACACTAATACTCGCTAAATATATTGCACCTGAGGCTTTTGGTATTATCGCAATCGCTGCAATGTTAATTGATATCATCCAGATATTTAAAGACTTTGGTATAAGTCAAGCATTAATATATAAAAAATCTGATATTAATATTGCTAGCATAACAGCATTTTGGTTAATGGTAACTTATAATATTATATTGTTCTTAATAGCCGCATTAGCTGCGCCATATGCTTCATATATCTATGACATTTCTATCATTACACCAGTAATCATTCTATTTTCTTCGAATTTAATATGGAACTCCTTTAGAGCAGTTCCTGCGGCTTTGATTGAAAAAAATATAGACTTCAAAAAATTGCTTGTTCCGGATATTCTCCCCATAGTTGCTGCATCGGTAATTAGTATACTTATGGCAATTAAAGGAATGGGTGTATGGAGCCTCGTGACGCGGTCGCTCATTATCAACATTGGAAGCATGATATTGATATGGAAATATACAGCATTCAGGCCAGCATTTAGATTCGATGTAAAAATAGCACGAGATATGCTCTCGTATGGGAAATATCTAGTTGGAGCTTCAGTACTCGCTGCGGCGCTGTATAATGTTGATAAAATGTGTGTGAGTAAATTCATTGGTGTTGCAGAGTTAGGCTACTACACTTTTGCTATGAGTATAGCAATTCTGCCTGTAAGCGAAATCGGACATGTTGTGTGCCGCGTAATGTTCCCTGTGTTAACAGAAATCAATCAAAACGAAGAAGCGTTGAGAAGTACATTTTTAACAACAATTAAATACACTGGCGCAATAAGCATTCCATTAAGCCTTGGTATCTGTATTTATGGTCCTTCATTGATTAATATATTATATGGAACAACTTGGCTTCCGATGGTGTTACCGCTTCAAATATTTTCGATATACGCACTGTTTCGGTCTATCAGTGTAGTGATTGCCGAAACGTTTAAAGCAACAGGAGCAACAGCGCTTATTCAAAAATATACTTTTATACGATTGCTATGCATTAGTATATTATGCATACCTGCGATCAAGTTGCAAGGCCTGGCGGGAATCTGTATGCTTGTGACGATAACTTATGGAGGCGTATTAATTATAGAATCTATAAAAATATGTAAGCAGACTAAACTGGGACTATTTTCTTACCTGGAGGTGTTTTATTTGCCAATTATAATATCATTGTTAGTAATCCCATTTATTTATTATGTTATGAGATTTAGTACTGATTTAAAAAGTATGTATGTAATGATATTCGCAATTAGCACGACGATTGTTGTTTATATTATGCTATTATCCTTCTGTGATCGGTCATTCATCTCACTATTAAGTAATATGATACATCAGAAAGGATGATACTGATGGAACTAATTATTATGATGGCATGATATTATTATGACTGAGAGTACAATTGCTTTGAAAGATAATGCAAAAAGCAATAAGCAAAATAATAAGTGGCATAGAGTTCTATTTCTGCCACAAGGCAACATTAATCATCCTAGTAGTAGATATAGATTGTATCAATATCTACCACTATTAAAAGATCATAAGATAAAATACAAGATATTATGCCAAGCAGAATCAAGAGATATATCAAGAATTACTCAACGACTAAGAATAATATATTATTTACTATGGGCTCAAGTCGTCTTCATACAGAAGCAATTACAATCTCAAAAGATGATGTTAATGATAGATTTAATGAAGAAAGTCGTTATATATGACATTGACGATGCGATATGGCTAGTAAACCCATCAAAAAAAGATGAACTATTAAATTACGATGAGGTGCAGGATTCAAACAAAAAAATGTATCTTGATAACATAAAACATTTCGACAAAGTGATAGCAGGCAATCATTATTTAGCTGACTGTGTCGCACGTCATAATAAAAAAGTAGATGTTATTCCAACTGTATTAAGAACATCAAATGAAATAAATAAGAAAAGAAGAACAGACAAGATTATCATCGGATGGACAGGAACAAGCAATAATCTTTACTGTTTAAAAAGATTGAAAAGAGTCTTTACGATGATACACGATAAATATAAAGGAGGCGTATTACTGAAAGTTATTTGTGATTTGCCGCTAGAATTCGATTCGAGCATACAAGTTGTAAACGCAAAATGGAATTTAGATACGGAGCATGATGAACTGTCTGAATGTGACATAGGAATTATGCCATTGATGGATGACGAATGGAATCGCTGTAAATGTGCCGGAAAAATGCTTATATATATGGCTCAGGGGATACCAGCAGTTGTTTCACCTGTAGGTGTAAATAAAGATATCGTGGATAATGGTAAAAACGGATTCTTAGCAGGATGTGAACAAGAATGGTTTGAGCATCTGTGCAATCTGATTGAAAACGAACGACTGAGATACAGAATTGGATGTGCTGGGAGACAGACAATAGCAGAAAACTTCACGCCAGAGAGGTACATAACAAAACTAGTAGAAATTCTCAGAAATACAAGAATTATGTGAAGATAATAAAAAGCTGTATTATACGAAAAGAATACGAAAACAAGATAAATTCTTTATAAATAGTTATCATATTAATCAAGATCAGAGATATTATATTGTGTAAGGCATAATGAATATAAAAAGACGCATCAGTCTGCATGAAATACAGTACAGGGCAGTGCAGTCTATGTGGAATTATGCAGACAGATTCAGATGGCGATCTAAAGAGAGAACTGAAATACATACAAGCGGGCAATGTATCAAGAGGCTTAATAATAAATTTTTTTTCAACCGTGATAATGCTGAACAGATAGTTACTTCACATATAAGACAATTTCCAGATATACAGAAGGATATTATAGAAAGGGCAAACAATATAATTGAACATCGTTTCAATTTATTGGGCAAAGAAAATATTCAGTGGTCTGGAAAGAAAGAGATCAAATGGAACTATGATCAAATTAGCGGCAAGGAATACCAAGCTGAATGGTGGCAAGACATTGACTATTATGACAACAAAAAATATGGAGATCCAAAATTCATATGGGAATTAAACCGGCACCAACATTTTATTATTCTTGGTAAAGCATTCAATATAACCGGAGATAATAAATATAGAGATACATTCTACCGGCACCTGGACTCCTGGGTTACACAGAACCGACCTAAAAATGGCATAAACTGGACGAGTAGTTTAGAAATAGCATTTCGAAGTATTGCCTGGATATGGTCGTATTATTTATTCGATCTTAATTCTGATAATTCTAGTTATGACATATCAGAAATAACTCGAAATCTTATATTAAATGGAGAGCACATAGCACACAACTTATCTTTATATCATAGCCCGAACACGCACCTGACAGGTGAAGCACTAGGCTTAATGTATATAGGCTTGGCCTTACAGGAATACGAGAAATCAGATAAGTGGGTCAGATTAGGCAGAAAGATTCTCTTGGAGCAGATTCCAATTCATATATTAGCTGACGGCGGATATTTGGAAAGAAGTATTTGGTATCATAGATATACTTTAGACATTTACATACATTTCTATCTTCTATCAAAACTTCACAATATTGAGATTCCGCAATCATTAGTGACGGCAATAGAAGCACTTGCAGATTTTCTTATATATGCATCAAAACCAGACAGAAGCATACCGCTCATGGGAGACGATGATGGGGGTCGTTTATTGACTTTAGATCACTTGAAGGGAAGTGACTTAAGGGGAATATTATCCACAATATCAGTTATTTTAGAAAGAGGTGACGCGAAGTGTCTTTCAGGTGGATATCAGGAGGAAACGCTATTTCTGCTAGGATCTGATAGTTTAAAGCAATACGAAGAATTAGAGAGCAGAAGGCCACAATTCACATCTAGAGGGTATTTGCAGACCGGTTATTATTTTATGCGTAGTGACTGGTCTAAAAATGCAAATTACATGGCTTATGACTGTGGTCCTCATGGCTGGCTTAATTGCGGCCATGCGCACGCCGATTTTCTGAGCTTTCAAATATCGAAGGGAGATCAAATCATAGCAATAGATCCTGGAACATATACATATTCTGGGGAATGTAGGGATTATTTCAGAGGTGCTGAATCACATAGCCTTTTAATTGTAGATGAATCGTATCCCGCAATTGCGTCTGGACCATTCGCATGGCATAGTATACCGAAGCAAAAGTTATTAAAATGGGAAACGAGCGATAATTACGATTATGTATCGGGTTATCTGGATGCGTCAGGTCATTGGAAGCATGTAAGAGAAGTTGTATATCTTAAACCAAATATATTTGTATTTTATGACCATGTAATCGGCTCAGGAATGCACGATATAAGCATAAGACTACATCTCGAAGATCTTAAATGGGTCATTTATGAAGAAAATAATATTTGCACTGATGAAAAAGAAAGTTGTGCAATAAAGTTTATTAAAAGAAACAATCTAGAGTTATCATTGATCGATGCTTGGATGTCACAAACATATGGAGATATAAATAGATCAAAAATGTTGATAATGAGCGCAATATCTGAATTGCCGTGCGAGTTCATATATTATGTTGATCTGGACTATGCAAAAAGAAAAAGTGACATCAGTATGAAAGAAATACAGGACGCATTCACTCTGATAAGAGGAAATTGGGTAGAGAATATTTTAGCGCATATATAGAAATGAGTCTCGTATAATGTGTGGGATTTGCGGAATAATTAACTCTGATTCGAACAATCACATTGATAAAGCGTTATTAACAGAAATGCGCGATGTGCTTACTCATCGTGGGCCTGATGATGCTGGAGTATATATCAATAAGAACGTCGGTTTAGCACATAGAAGGTTGAGTATCATTGATCTCTCGTCAGGCCATCAGCCTATATCTAATGAGGAAGGCACAGTATGGATTGTATTTAATGGAGAGATTTATAATTATGCGGAACTTAGGAAAGAATTGGAAAATAAAGGTCATCAGTTTCGTACTATGTCTGATACTGAAACGATAATTCATGCATATGAGGAGCATGGTGAGAATTGTCTGGAGAAGTTTAGAGGAATGTTTGCTTTTGCAATATGGGACCAGACAAGACGGCAGTTATTTCTAGCGAGAGATCGGCTAGGTAAAAAACCTATATATTATTGCATGCATAGAGAAGCATTTTCATTCTCTTCAGAAATCAAAGCACTCCTACATGATAGAAGAGTCGAAAGGAAATTAAATGAAAAAGCTCTTCATTATTATCTGACAGTACGTTATGTGCCTGGACCGGACACAATGTTTGAAGGCATATGGAAACTTCAACCCGGGCACTACATGGTAGTCAAAAATGGAAATGTGAAGCTCAAACGTTATTGGGATTTGGCTCATGGCAAGAAATGTGAAGAGTATATGTGTCAGTCGGAATATGTTGAAGAAAAATTCGAAGAAATCCTCGAGGACTGCATAAAAATCAGATTGATGAGCGAGGTTCCGTTGGGGGTATCTTTAAGCGGTGGTCTTGATTCAAGTGTTGTAGTTGCATTGATGTCAAAGTTATCAAACACACAGGTAAAGACTTTTTGTATTGGTTACGAGGGAAATAAAGAAGATAGTGAATTTGAATACGCAAGAAGTGTTGCGCAAAGATATGAGACTGATCATCATGAATTTTACATATCTGACTTAAATTTTTTTGATTTTATTCCAAAGTATGTATGGTTTATGGATGAGCCAATATCGGATTCAGCTGCAATACCGTTGTACTATCTTTCTAAGTTCTCTCGTGATTACGTAACAGTAATACTTTCTGGTGAAGGTGCTGACGAAATACTCGGAGGATACTATATATACAAGAAGATGTTACTACTGGAGAAATTCCGCAAAGTACCAGGACATAATACTGCCCTTGCTCTATTTAATTATATGAATATATTGGGTAAATATTCGAAATACATACATTATGCTAACCTTTCTCTTCATAAGCGATACAAAGGCGTATCGCGTGTATTTATGCCCCAAGAAATAGATGAATTATTCATTACGAAAAAGGATTACGAAGAAGAACTAGATTTGATATATGCCGACTTATTTAGAGAGGTTGAGAAAAAAGATGCACTCACTGGTATGCTATACGTAGATTTGAAAACATGGCTTCCTGATGATCTATTGATGAAGGCGGATAAAATGACCATGGCGTCTTCACAAGAGCTAAGAGTTCCATATTTAGACTACAAAATGGTGGAATATTGTTTTTCGCTACCAACACAATATAAAATAAACAGAGGTGTAACTAAGTATCTATTAAGAAAGATCGCGAGTAAACATGTTCCAACTTCAATAATAAATAGAGAAAAAAAAGGATTTTTTACACCTATCAAGCAATGGTTTAGAGGCGACTTAAATAAATGCGCGAAACAAGTACTATTGGATCCAGCAAGTGCATGTTCAACATACTTCAATCGACATATCATGGAAGACTATCTCAATGGCCATAAGAATAGATTAAATGATTACAGCGAGCAAATATGGAATTTACTTGTGTTCGAATACTGGTATCAGTGTTATATCAGAGATAATGATAATACAAAGGTAAATCATTAATGAAGAGCAAATCGATAGTATGCTTTGCAAATGACTGGCACAACGATCCGACGAGCAAACATCAGGTTATGAAAATATTGGCGATCGAAAACAAGATACTCTGGATAAATTCTGTCGGTTTAAGGACCCCTGCTTTCAATAAGTCAGATATGGCAAGGATCCTTCAAAAAACAAAAGGTCTTTTTAAAGGAATTGAGAAGGTAAATAATAATTTATATGTCATGTCGCCACTGGTGATACCGTTTCACAAATATAATGTAATCAAAAAAATAAATAACTACATATTGGCGCAACAAATCAAATATTACTTAAACAAGTTGAGAATGAAAGATGTGCAGATATGGACTTTTATGCCGACGATGTTAGACATGGTAGCAAAACTGAAGTATACTAAAATGATATATTATTGTGTGGACGATTGGTCAAAATTCAGTTTTGTAGATAGGCGCTTAGTTACACAAATGGAAACGGATCTAGTAAAGAAAGTTGATATCGTGATAGCTTCAGCAAAGGAACTTTATGAACAAAAGAGAAGACATAATTCAAATACACACTTAGTTCATCACGGAGTAGATTATAAACATTTTTCAAAAAGTATGAGAGATGACTGCTTGGTTCCAGCTGATGTAAAAGATATAAAGAAACCAATAATAGGTTTCTTTGGATTGATACATGAATGGATCGACTTATCGTTGATAAAGGGAATTGCAGAATCTCGTCCTGAATGGGCGATAGTGATGATTGGTAAGGTGTCAATCGATGTGACAGATCTGAGTGAGTTGCCAAACGTTCATTTTCTAGGGCAGAAAGACTATAAAGATCTACCGGGATACTGCAAAGCATTTGATGTAGCGGTAATTCCATTTAAGATTAATGAGCTAACAATGAGTGTAAACCCGATAAAGTTGAGAGAATACATGGCAGCCGGTCTGCCAGTATTATCCACGGCATTGCCTGAGGTTATGAAATATAGAGATATGGTGAATATTTGCGATAGTATAGATAACGCTGTAGTGAAGATTGAGAGTATATTGTCATCAGAAAATACGGAAAAACGTATTCATAGATCAAAGAAGATGGCTGAAGAAACATGGGAGAATAAAGTAATTGATATATTGAAAATATTAGAAGTTGAAGAATAATGAAACAATATTTATAAATGGTACCCGCCATTATATACATACATCAGATATTCCTATAATAAATCCAATACAGTTGAATGCAGCTCAAGAGTTGGCTGATCATTGCCATCGGAAATAAATAGTTGTGATGTATTTGTATGTAATATGTAACCAGAAAATAATAGCCTGATGTTATGTGATCAATAAAATACAGCATGTAAATATTATCAGAAAGAAAGTTATTATATAACTTATGAAATCAAATGTTATGATCATCACGCCATGTTTCGGCTATGGCGGTTTAGAGCGGGTTGTAATTGACATTATAGAGGAAATTGATAGAGAAAAATATAATATATCGTTTTGCACACTACTAAAGCCTCATCCAGAAATGTATGATCGGATTAAAAATACGGGGATTCCGTTGTACGTGA
>Ga0302248_1001686_pt1 | contig 15415 bp, 10 predicted proteins | sample AAG_UR_Leu_MG_FD_193528 | JGI IMG/M metagenome (GOLD analysis project Ga0302248, IMG submission 193528) | Enriched activated sludge microbial communities from anaerobic digester in WTTP, New Holstein, Wisconsin, United States - AAG_UR_Leu | ecosystem: Engineered > Bioreactor > Anaerobic >... | reverse complement strand
TCCCAGGCCAGAGCCTCCGGTGACAGAACGGTGAGATCGGGATGGGTCAGGGAGTGGCTGCAAATCTCGAAGTCTTTATAGACTTCGTAAAGTTCTCCCCGGCGCAACCGCCAAATGTCCCGATCCCCGCGGCGCCACCCGAAGGATCTGTCGTCATGATGGAGCCCCGGATTGAGGCAGAAGGTGGCTTTCGCCCCATGACGGCGGCAGATCTCCGCCAGGCCGATGTCCGCGACCACGCCGTCGTCCCAGGTTTGCAGGACCCTGACCATGAAGCCGCCTCCTTAGCATTATCAAATCGTCATTCAGCCCGTGGCGGAGCACGTCGAGCCTGGATGAGGCGGCGACCAGTGCTTCCGCATGAATCTGTTTAATCCGAAAGGGAAACAGACTTGGGGCGTCGAACAGGTCTTTAAGCGGGGCCGCCCCATTGGCGCGTGCGTAAAGCGCTGCTTCGGTCAGCCAGGCGATCAGCCGGGCGTCTTCAAGGGTCAGTGCCGGTCCGGGGGTGTAGATCCCCTTTTTGCCGCTTTCTTGCAGTACGCCCCAGTCCAGGAACGAACGCAGAACGCGACGGGCCGCCCGGACAACGGTCTCCCGTTCGCCATATTGCTCGCGGACTCTCCTCTGGACATGGGGGGCCGCGGCTGATCCCTGAAGGCGCAACAGCCTGCCGACGTGCAATGCCACGCCTGCCCAAAAGGGATAGACGGCCGTCACCATGCCCCAATGGAGAACCAGGTGATCACTCTGAGGAACTCGCTTGAGCAGTTCCAGCCCATCTCTGTGCAGCGGATCGAGCCCGGAAGGCGGCGTCAGCCACGTCTTTAGAAGGATCGAGATGATCTTTTCGCGATTGCCCCGCTCAGCCTGTCCGCCGATGGATACCTTCTCCTTCAACAGCTCTTGCAGTGCATCGGTGGTCGCGGCCTTATCATTCCCCGCCAGTGCCAGGTTGGCCGTCCGCTCAAGCCATTCCAGGCGCACCCGTTGACTGAATCCGATCTGATCTCTCCGTGTGGTCATTTCTCCTCCCTCTCGATCTGCACCAGAGGGACGATGATTTCTTCGATGGAAATGCCTCCGTGACTCACAGTGCGTTGCTTTTCTTGAATAAAGGCCTGGCGTGCCGGTGCCAGGAGAGACAAGCAGTCCTCCGGGAGCCCAATGGGGTGCCACTCCAGCGCGTCGGGATAATGCTCTTTCACTTTGCCGCGAAGGGTCGCATCGCGATAGATACGGACCCGTTCTCCGCGGGTGTCCGCCACGGCCCCCTCCGCCGGACGACCGCAGCCTTCAGCCTCGATATTGCCATGATCGGATGTCAAATAGACGCGAAAACCCCGGTTCAATAGCATATCGAGAAGCTCGCTCAGAAAGGGCTGCTTGGACCACTGGGCCACCTGATTATGCATCCCGGCGCTGCCCATTTCCATCCCGTGCATGATCCTATCGACCTTGTCCACGATCAGACCGGCAACCTTTACGCGGGGACGGGAGAGCGCTTCGGAGACGACGTCCAGGTTCCCGTCGCCCAGCCCCTTGAGGTAGAGGATTTCATTGACCGCTAAACCCTGATCGGCCCAGTACTGCCTCCAAAGAACAGGTTCCTTATCCGTGGTCTGGGTGCTGCCCGGAAAGAAGATCGGGGCCTTGCCGGCGAAGATGGTTTGACGCGAAATCGAAGTGAGCGTCGGAACCCAGGCGAAGACCGTCTGCTCTCGGAACCGGTAATCGGGCTGTCGCTCGGCGAGTGCGTCTCGGACGACCAACCATTGGTCCAGAGAAATCCCGTCCAGGACGAGCAGAGCGATTTTCCCGTCGCGATGGTCGTCCAACTGCCGAGTGAGAAACCGGGGGAGGTGGTGCAGCATAACCGGAGGCACCGGCGGCAGGTTGGCAAGCCCGGCATACCTCTTGAAGAGCCAGGCGGTGAAGCCTTGATCCACTTCGCCCTGAAGCATATCATACCGTCCACGTATCTCCTCCGGAACCGCGGCGGGCTCCTCGTTTATGAGCAGAACCAGTTCCGCCCATCCATGGGCAAAATGGGCCCATTCCGTATGCTTTGCCCCTTCAGCCGGAAGAGTTGTCACCAACCGCTCAATAAGCCTCTGCAGGCGGCGCGATCTGTCCGCGGCTGGATCGTTGCGGACGCCGATGGCTGCCCACGTCGCGGCCAATGTCTTGGCATCGTTGTGGGAAACAGCCTGGAGAAATCCTTCCAGAAAGAGGGTGTCGATGTAGACGCGCACGTCGGGATGGTCGAAGGGAAGATCTTGAGGCCCCGGCACCTGAAAATCGTACCCGGCGGATTCCGCGACGGTTGCCTGCGGGTCCTGCACAAAATGGTTCAGGAATATCGGCCAGCGCTCCTGGAGAAAGGTGAAAAAGGTCTCCCGGTCGGTGACCAGGGCCTCCAGGGGCCAATCTTCAAATACGCTGCTCTGACGCAAGAGTTGGATGAACCGTTCGTTCAACAAGGACGGCACGCGCCAGCCCTGGTGATGGCGGCGGAGAAGCACGCGCAGGAGATCGGTAGGCTGCTTAATCAGCTCAGGCGCCACGGCAAAGACGTGTCTCAGGATGAATTCTTTGGTCGCGTTGTCTCCCAATCTGCCGGGGGCGTGTTTCTGCTGTGCTTCATACAGGACGTCGAGATCGCCGCGATCCAGTGAAGCCACGACCGGATAGCTGAGATTGGGAAAAATATCGCCGAGATTGAAGGACAATTTACGGCCTGCCTGAAGCAGATCGTAGGGCAATCCACCGAGATCGACTGTCGGGGAACGCAATACGACCACGAGGTCCGTCTGTTCGCCGCGATCCCAACGGGACCGGAACCTCGATTCGTAGGCGTAGCGAAAGGCAATGTGGTCTTCAAAGGGGATCAGCTCGAAGCCGCGCTCACGGATGCCTTCGAGGATCCCTTCCTCGAGAAGGAGCCCGTCCGGATCGGCGACCAAGGTGAGTCGGGAGACCTTAGGGGTGAATTCTTTCAGTATTTGTGTGCGCCAGTTATTCATGGTCATTTAAGTTCAGATAATTCCATAAATTTCTGGCGAAAATAGTGAAAGCTCGGCGAGCGGTTTTCCTCGACGGTCATGAGGGGAGATATCTCTTCAGCCCATTTCGATTTCTCTGCCCCGACCGCTTGCCAGCCCCTGGCGCTTAGAGCCGATGAACCACCGGGGTAAATGGCGTCCGCCAGCTTTTCCCATGTCCCGCAGATGCTGTCATTCACATAGGAGGTCAATATGGCATCCCTTGCCCTCGGATAGGCCGACTTTACAGCATTCAAATCTCCCAGGAACCAAGCCTCGCCTTCCTCAATAGCGAAGCAAAAACGGGTCTCAGGAGCGGGCTTGCAGGCTCTGAGGATTCCGAACAGCTCGGATCGAAATACCTTCTGACATTTGTCATCAAGGTCGCAGACGAGAATTACGGCTGCCGTATAGTTTCGGTATGCGCCAAAGGTCTTTCCGTATCCCTTCAGGAGTTTAGGGAGATTGTCCAGCAATATACGCTTGCTGGCGTCATCCGCATCTCTCATATCCTTGGGTATTCTGCCGATGCCCTTGTACGAGTGAACGATGAATGTGTGAGAATCACCGATAATCTTCGGAACAAGAATATCAAGGGTCTTCTTACCGGACTGATCTTCAACGAGTATCTCGAAATGCATCGATTCACCTCGCATCCAGATAATCGCTGTACCAGAGACCGCCTAGAGGAAGACCTTCGTCAACCATGTTTTTCACGATCTCATTGTCGCTTGCTCGTTTGATCGTGGAAAACCCATCCTCTCCTTTTTCCAAGATCCAGACTTCTTCCGGTGATAATGCGTCCACAAAATAGGGTTGATGGGTCGTTATGAATATTTGAGAGCTGCCTTTTTGACCGGTGGCATGGCTCCGAAATTCAGCGGCAAGGGATTCCAGAAGCTTATGGTAGAGTCCGTTCTCGGGCTCTTCGATGCATAAAAAGGGCGGCGGTGCCGGATCGTCCAGCAACAGGAGGTAAGCAAAAACTTTGAGCGTTCCGTCTGACATCTGTTGCGCATAAAACGGGTCTTTGAAGCCTTTGTCGTTAAACCGCAGCAAAAGACGCCCATCCGCTGTCCTGTCGGTATCGATTTTCTGAATTCCTGGAATCCTGGCGGCTATGCGGTCGAGAATTGCCTGAAACTTTTTAGGATGCTCACGTTCCATGAACTGAACGACATTACCGAGATTGTCGCCGTGTATATTCAAATGTTTCTGCGGACCGGCAAGAGGCAGGCTACGGGCGGCATCGGGTGTGAAATAGCTCAAATGCCACCCTTCGATAAACCGCCTGAATGCCGATATTCTGGGGTGCTGTTTGAGTGATCCGAGAGTGGCAATGCCAAGTTTGCGAGGGTCCTCCAATTCCACGATTTCTGTTTCGCGGCTTTCCTCCGTTACTTCCTCAATGATCGATTGGATCAATTCATCAATATCCACCTGGCCCTTTGCTTCATCAATATTACGCCCTTCTCGTTCTCCCTTCCACGCAACGCCCTTCCCGTCGTTCAAAACAAGAAACGAAAAAGGCCATCCGTGTTTCTGCCCCTTTCGCCGCTGTCGGAGTCTCTCCCAATGCACATAAGGGCGTCCAGTTGAATCTTCATTGACAGCAAGTTCGTAAGTAATCGGCCGAGCGTTGCCCTCTTCTTTGTAATACACCTCGAATTCAATAGGCCCTTGCTGCCCCTGCGATCGGATACGCTGGAAGCCGCCTCGACCGCGCAAATCGCATGCTTCTTCCACCCCTGATTTCAGGCAGTCGGCTAGAAAACCGAATGCATCGAACAATGAACTTTTTCCCACACCGTTTTTGCCGATAACGGCCGTCATGGGGGTCAACGGATTGGCCTTTTGCAGATTCCAGAGCTTGCCAATTGTGATATCGCGCAAGACACGGAAATTTCTGATTCGAATTCCGTCTATGTGTGCCATTTTAGCCTCCTGTTGTTACCTTATCACGGCAATAATTATAAGAAGTTATCCACTATTATCCTAATCGCGTTATCGCCTGATCATACCACATCAAGAGCTTCGGATCTTCCTGAAGAACATTTTCGGGGATCCGCTGGGCCACGGCGATGATGGTGCGATAGTCGCGGTTCTGCCAGCACAGCTTGAACCCGGCCCGGACCGCTTCTAAACGGATGATCTTCAGTCTTTTTCCCTTGGGGATGGATTGGGCGCCCGGCGCGAGTCCTGGGAGGAAGGCCGCCTGCCCGGTCGTCTTGATCGGTTGGTATCCCGGCGGCAGGTACGTCCAGAACTCCTTGAGCAGGGCCCGCTCGCGCAGCTTTTCCAGATCGCCGGCTTGATTCGGGTCAGGGATGTACCAACGCCCCCTGGCCTGATTCTGGAGGTGCGTATTTGGGGTTGCCAAACCCATCAGGTCTTCGGTTGCCTCCCCGGTGTTGATCTCCTCACGGATCTGCTTGCGCAAAGGTTCGCTCTGCTTCATCCAGGAGACGATCTGAGGCGGGATCGATCCCTTCCCATCGAAGCCGAGGAAGTTTTGCTCCAGGAGTTCGGACAGCTCCAGCGGTTTTTCGTGTTTTTGCCATCCCCCGCTGAGTTCCTTCAGGAACAGGGGCGTCAGATCCTGGATCGTCATCGGCTTTGCGGCGAGCTGCTGCCGGATCCATTCGATGGCCGTGGGCTCGTTCGCGATCCCGATTTCCAACTGCATAATGTCCTTCACGGTGAGCCGCTTCTTGTCATATTCCGCGGCCTGGTCGGGAAGGAAATACATGCCGTCCCGTTCAGGGAAGCGTTGAGTCAACCCCATGGAGAACTCGGCGGCGGCCATCGGCACGGAAACGCCGCGCTGGACGTGAAAGGCCACCATCCTGTCATAGAGAAAGTACGCCCTTCGCTCGGCGATGATCTCCGCGCGGCCGTCTTTGGCGAGGAAGATGGGCAGGTTCTTCAAATGGGTGCGGACGAAATCCCAAACCCCGTCCTCAGAACCGGCCGTGATCCGGAAGCGCTCCTCCAGCCCGCCGTTGGGTTTATAGGCGGAAACGACCAGATCCTGTTTCATGGCCGAGCTGGTCACCTGGCGGTATGAGCCCTGCTGCTTGTCCAGGGTGCGCACGTCTGCCACGACGAAGCCGGCGGTCTGCATCGCCTCCTGGATGGCGTTCCAGACGGCGTTGTGGGAGTTGTGAAAAACCACCGTCATCCAGCGCCCCGGCTTGAGGACCCGGCGGTATTCGGCAAAGCAGCGCTGCATCAGGCGCTGGTACTCGGGGAGCGCCTTATTCTTGAACTTGTCGACGATGGCCTCGGGAGCGGCGTTGGTGACGACTCGGTGCCATGACTCAACGAGGAAGTTCAAGTCGGCATAGAAGATGTTCTCGCCGAAGGGTGGGTCGGTGAAAATATAGTCGATTGAATTGTCGGGGAGATCCAGAGCGGCCGCGGTTCCCGTGTTCACCATCGATTGCCCCGGAGAAGCTACGCCGGCGGTGAAGGCCTTGCCCAGGCGTTGCAGTTTGCCTGCGAGGATATACCAGGGGCTGCACTCCGAGTGTTGGGAGGCGACGTAATAGACGCCGGTCAGATACTGGTTGACCTGAGAAAAACCTGTGGGCCGATATCGATTAAGGACAGATGCGGTCCACAACGCCTGCTCGACAAAAAAGAGCAGCATGGCGCGGGTCCGCGGATCAGGGTGGGCTTGGGCCTTGCGCCAGAGCGCGGCAAGGGCCTGGCCCGCCCGAGGGAGGAAGAAGTGGTGTACGTGGGTGAATCCCTTCGGTGCGATCCGCGAGCCGTGGGACATCTGCTCCACGGGAAAGGGGTTGGTGGGGATCTCCTCCGGGAGCGGCATGGTCTCGATGCGCTTCAGGGTCGCCAGGTCGTGTGCATCCGGTTTTTTCTCGTATCGGTTTCCCCCAAGGCTATAGGAAATCAGTGAAGGCCGGAATTTGACCCGTTTCCATGGCTTGCCGCTTGCCGCGTCGGCCTGCGTGTCAAACACCCGCTGCAGGTTGTCCTTTGTCAGATTCGCTCCGCAGGTCGGACAAGGGAAGGCGTCCCTGACGCGCTTGGTTTCCTCATCCAGGGCTTCATCGAGAAAGACCACCTCTCCGGCGCAGTCGGGACAGGTGAAGACCTCGCTCCAGACGGTGTATTCGATGCGCCCTTTTGTCTTTCCGTCCGCGTGGAGGGTTTCGTACATCCAGCCGATCTCCCGTTCGACATCCCCCAGGATTTCTTTCCCTACTTGGAAAAACTCGTGGACATCAAAGGGCAGATTGTAGTTGGCGGCAATGAACGTCGCCGCCGGAGAAAGGTCGTTGAGGATGACGCGCCGGGCGCCCCAGGGCGGTTTGGCCCGTCCTTGTTTTTCCCACGCCATTTCAAGATTCTGCCGGTACTCCTCCGGCGCAGCCCCGCACCACCACGCAGCCACGCCGCTCATTCCCGATCCGCAAAATCCGTCCAAGACGATGTCTCCGGGTTCGGTATAATGGAGCAGTGACGGCACGATGGCCAGGTGCGGGACCTTGGTGTGGTAGGAATGGGCCTTGTAGAGCGGGTCTGTTTTCCCTTCGCTCACGTCCACGGCAAAGGGTTCCCTGATATAAGGCTGACCCGGATTGAAGGGCGTTCCGTGCTGCTTGACAAATTCTGCAAGAAAGGGATTAGGGCAGGCCGTATAATACGGCGGATCGGACATGGCCAGAATGTCCTCGTTCGCGCCGATGGGGAATCCCTCGATCGTGCGAAACTCCGGGTCTCTCAGCTTTTCACGCAGCTTCTCGATGAAGTATTTCCGCCGGTCCTCGTCATTCGGGAAGGTCATGCCGAGGCATTCAACCGGCCCACCGGACTGTCCTGCCGCAAATATTTGTAATGGTACCGTCTTGGAATCATCTGCCATAGTCGCTGTCCGTTTCGAGGAAGATGTAATCGACTTTATTCATTTTCTCCGTTTCTATGCACGTTTCTATGCACGCGTGCATAGAGTCAAACCACGCGTGTATAGGTTAAGCGTTCCGTGTATAGACTGCATGGCGCCTTTCCCCAGCCTGCTGGATCTTCCCCTGTTCTTTAAGGCGCTTGAGAAGTCGGTAAGCCTGGGGCGGGCTTAAACGACAGAGATCAGCCACGTCTCCTCGTTTGATGGACCCGTGTTTAGCGATATAGGCCAGCACCATCTGTTCCTGTTGAATCGGATCGAACCCGGCCTGGCGGATATAGGCGGCCTTCTGTCCTGCTTGACGATACATCTTGGCACTGAGGGTGTAGGTGCGGCCTCGTCCGGCCCCGTGTGCTTCTACGAGTCCCATTTCCACGAGTTTTTCAATGGCGGTGCGCGTGACCTGTTCCGGTTTCTGGGTAGCGGCGATCAGGTCCGACGCAGTCAAACGCCGTTCGTGACGCAGACAGGAAAGGATGATCATTGCGTCAACCGGCATATCGCCCGATTTCTCCTCCTGCTCAATCACCATCCTCAGAAATGCCGGGTCAGTTTCGGCGCTTTGCATCCTGACCGAAACTGTATAAGCGTCCGTCATCGAATAATCGGGCGCCGGACGGCCGTAGCGGAGCATGCCTGCGAAGATACGATCGATGCCCCGGCCGGTGCGCTCCGCCAGCCCGATCCGTTTGATCGCATCTGCCAGGAGCGGATTGCGCGAACGGGGATCGGCAACCAGCAGATTATCAAGGGTCACGCCCTCCACAAACCCGCCGGGATTGCTGATGGTAAGGCCATCGTCGTCCAGTCTCACATGCACGGCACCCAGCCGGCTGTAATCGCGGTGAACCAGAGCGTTGACAAAGGCTTCCCGAAAGGCGCGGCGATCGAAGTTGGGGATGGGTACACGAAAGAGCCCCACCTGAATTTCCTCTTCCGTCACGCGGGCATTGAACAAAAGCTCGACCGCCTCAAAGGTCTCCAGCAGCGGTTTGCGGAAAAACTCGTTCACCAGCACATTCGTGCCGCGAAGCACCTGGAATGCGGTTTCATACGCGGGCAAGTGCCGGCGCAAGAGTTCCTCGGTACCGAGAAGCATCAACCCCACCACGGTCGGTTGCCTTTGGCCTTGGACCTCTACGGTCAAGCCCAGAGCGCCGTCCAGTTCCTCATCCGCCAGCGGCAGCAAGTTTTGATCGCCGCCGTATTTCTTGATAGCGTTACGAATTCGCAGACGCTGCAACAAATCGAGCTGTTCAACGGAGATCTCTTCTAGTGGCATTGCAGAAGGATCGGTCAGCCCCAGGGATGACTGTCGCTGGATAAACTCGTGGGGATAGAAGGGGACGGACTCCGGTTTCCCCGTCGCCATGATTCGGCGACGCAAGAGCTGACCTTCGGTAGTCGAAACAATGCTTCTGGATTTCGGCACCACGATGCTGAGCACTTTTTTACCCTCGTGTGCCAGCAGTTCCGCTCGAACGGTCACTGGCGGACTGGTACGATTGGCAATCAATGCGACAAGACCGGCAATGTTCTGATGCGCTGGTTGAGTCCCCGTGACGGCGCCGTTATCCTCGACGCCCAGCAAAATCCGCCCACCTTCCGTATTGGCCATTGCCACGACAGTGGCTACGAGATCGCGATCCGGAAGCCCCTTGGCATCGCTCTTGAATTCGACAGTGAGCGTTTCGCCCTGGGCCAAAAGCGTTTTCAATTCCCGCTTATCCATATCCATAAGGGTTTTACTCCAAAACGATCCGTAATTTGCCGGCTTCCTTGCCTTTGGTGAGTCCTTCCAGATACTCCTCAAAACGCTTTTTCATCTCTGCCGGGGTGACGGGTGTACCCCCTGAGAAAAGGGCCTCGCGCAGGTCCATAATCCTGACTGGGACCAAGGTCAATTCCGTCAATGCCTCCTTGACGGCGGCGAGAAACTCTTGATCGATCTTGGCAGGGAGGGTCTGGGATTTGAGGAACGCCTCAATGATCTTTCTTTGATTCGGCGAAAGAACCTTGCTGATCCGTTCTTTGGTGGTTTGGTCTTCAAGATCGGAAAGAAGGGTCTTTGTCCAACTCTCGGCCATCTGGTCGAGTTCGCTGTCGAGATCATCGATCAGGGATGCCGCGCTCTTCGCCGCCGGTTCCGTTCCCGGCCTGAAATTACAGTGCGGGCATATGGGCGTCGCGTCCAGGTCCGGTTCCGTGAGTATAAAACAGCTTTCTATCTTCTCCAGTCGATATTTAAAATCCTCGACCTGCTGCCGCGGCAACAGGTCGATGGTGGAGAGTTTCTGCAAATCCTTGAGTCGTTCATCTCCCATCAGTCGCGCCTTGATCTTATCTTCCTTCACACCCAGGCGCGCTTTGGCGTGCATGGAGAGGTAAACCGTTAAAAAGGATTTCTTCAGTTCGACCAGTTTTCGTTGGGTTTGCTGCCTGAACGCTGCGGCCCTGCGTTTTTCCGGATCGACAATCCGGGTCAGGGTATCGTCCTTTACCGCCTTCATCTTGCCGATCCAGTCGTGGCCCGTCGGTAGGACCGCCTCGGCCGTGGAAAGGTACGCCGCTGTCGCGCCAAGGTCCGCGACCAGTTCCTCCAGCGATTTGATCTCGGTAAGGGCTGCAAGCCCTTCCCGGTGCCCGTTCACCTCAGTGGCGTCATAGCGGAAGTTTTTGAGCTTGCCGGTCGTGGTGTAGGCTTGAAGGGATTCGAGGAAGGTTTTTGTTTCGTCCAGTTTGGCGCTCAACTTCCGAGCGTCTTCATCCGTCAGCAGGTTACGTCCCCAGAAGATTAGGCCGGTCTGCAGGGTCTGCCGGGCAAAGACGATCGCCTCGACGAGTCGCAAAATGGTGGTTTGTATCTTGGTGACGACGCCGTCTGCCTTCTCACCGCCCATGGCGATAACCTGCGCTTCTCCCGGCGTCAGGGCAACGCCTTTGGCGCAGTAGGGGTGGAGCAACTCGATCAAGGCCGTGATGCCGGGCAAGTTCCAGTCCTTGGGTCGTTCGACATGTTTGAATTGCGTCAATTCGTCGATGGCCGTTCCGGCGAGTTGCGAAAGACCTGTGGCGTCGAATTTTTTGCCCGGGATGGCAAGGACCGCCTCTCCCGCATAGATCAGCGCAGCCAACACAACCACGGCCCATTCCGGTTCAAGCCGATACCCCCTGTCGGCGCCGAGGTACTCCAAACCCCTTTCATCCTGAATGAGTTCAGACCGGTTGACCACTTGCCCCTGACCTTTCTTCTTGGCAATGGCGAGGATATAGTCGGCATACCTCGATCGGTAAGGATCGAGCCTATCGCCTTCGAGCAATTCCAAGGCATCGAGTACCGCCGTGGCCTGCCTGGTACGGTTCTGGCCGGCGATGGCGCGGAGGGCGTCTTGCACGGCCTGGGCGCTGTTGCCTCCGGTGATGAGCACCGAGAAGCAAGGATACTCAGGCGCCTGCTCTTGAAAGTGGGCGCTGAGGCAGATGCCCGCAATAGTGTTGACCAGATCGCGGAAGTTGATGCGCTCGTGGGCGCCGATTCCCGAGATGGTCCGGATGGATTTGCCCATTGCCCACTCGGTCAACAATTTGGTACGCCCTTGGTAGGTAACCTCGAAGGCCCTGGCCATATTTTTCTGGAGCCATTGTACAAGGTCGCGCAAGAAATGCGATGACTTGGATTCATAAGTGCCCTTGGCGTGTCCCGACGCGGTGGAAGCAAGGTCCAGAGCGGCAGCGTAGCTTCGCAGCGCGACTCGAAATTCCTCATCCGGCTCTTTCAGACGCAGGAACATCTCGTCCGGTTTCTTTTCGTCCTTGAAGTGCGGTGGGTCGAAAGGTTGGATGAAATAGAGATAGAAGTCCCGGGGCGGTACGGCGGTGGATCGCTCGTTGGGTGCGCCGAAAAAGAGATAGCCCTGGCGCGCGGCTTTTCGGTCCAGCCATTCCAATTCGTGCTGCCAGATCCTGTAACCCGTCACGTAGGTTGGACTGTCCGTGACTTCCATGACGCGCTTCAAGGCTTCGTAATAGTAGCGATCGAGTTGTGCGGCGTCGAGGCTTTCAGCTCTTTTCTCGATCAGGGCGTCGAAGTCATCCGTTTTCTTGAGGTCAAGGTAGTATTGCCGGTTGTCGTAGTTGGCGGAGATGAACTGCCCGCTTACGGTTTTATGGATCTCCCGCAGGACGGTTTCCACCTGAGATAGCAGGTCGTCAGCCGGAACGCCCCCCAGTTCTTCGATGCCCGGCTGGTAAAGGCAAAGACCGTCGCGGAGTTCCTCCGCCGTAGCGCCGAGAGTGGCGTAAATATCGCCCGTCGTGAGACGGTGGATCGACAAGGCATGGATGAGCCGCAGGGCCATGGGCTTGTAAACCGGCCGGGTGAACGCTTGTTCGATGCGGGATTCAAGAACCTGGCTACAGTCGATGACAGCCTTGATGTCCGGCACCGACCGGAACGACGGATTCTCTCGCAGCGTGGTCCAGTAATCGTCGTAAGCGATGATCCCCGGTCGATCCACGGGAACGTGCTGGGCGATCAGCTTTTTCATGGCCAACGACAAGGTTTTGAGCACCTCCCGCTTTTCTACGGCGGTTATCCGTTCAAAGGTGTCGATGTAGTCCGGGTGAACGGGAAAGAGGCTCACGAATTCATCCATGCGCTCATTCATGCGACCGTAGAACTTTGTAAAAGGGGTCAGGTACTCGCGGATGGCGACCTGCTCGTCGGCGGTCTTCTTGAGCAGCCGTTCGGCCACGACGAACTTGACGTCCCGGCGGGCGATGAGAATTTGCTCAAAACGGTCCTTCACACGGCGGACGCTGTCGGCGACGAAGGAGAAACGGGGACTGTCGAAAATGGCTTCCTGGACCCCGGCGATGAAGCGAAATTTGAGATCTTTACAGACTTCGCCTATTTCACGGAGGAAGTTGAGATCGAGGATCAATTCCTGGTCTTTGCGGGTGCGCAGGTAGTCGAGCAACTCGTCGACCACCAGCAGCAGACCTTGATCGGGGTATTTTTGGCCAAACGTGGTCATCATGTCTTCGAAAGCCCGCTTATGGTTCGGTACTTTGTCAGCGGATGGAAAGGTGTAAGGTACACCCATTTCGGCCAGATGCTCTTCCATCTCCGCCACGAGGATATCGTGAAGAGACATGGTGGTTGCGCCGATCTCGCTTCGGATCACCTTGAAGCGGCCGCTGATTGCCCTGGCCGTATCGGCCACCCTCGCATCGCTCAGACAAACCGCCAATTCTGCATTTTCCGCCAGGGCGGAGATCACCGACAACAGGTGAGATTTACCCGTGCCGTAGTTGCCGACCACGAGCAGGCCCTTGTTGTCCATGGGGTGGTCGAACTGGAGTTGGGGAACGACCAGATTAATGAGTTTTTCCGACATCTCCGCAGAAATGACGTATGTTTGGACAAGTTGCCGAGCGGCGGCTGCCTGGTCGGCGTCCCGCAGTTGAACGACCGATTCAATGGGGTCGAACTGGATCAAGTCCCGATACTCAAGTCGCCCCGTTTGCGCCAAACTACCTGTCGTCTCTTTTGAGATATGCTTCGATTTTTCACCTTGAGGAGCTGTCATCGCGTAAGTCTCCCAGTGTTTTCGTTCATTATCACAGCGAGGCCGCCTCCGGCGCCACTATCAGGTAATCCTGCAAAGGATACCGCCTGTATTCGGCGTGCCCCGGTATTGCGTAAACCAGGTGGTTTCCTTCAATGGTGCCGTTCCAAGCGGCGACCACCGTCCTGTTTCTGGAAATTCCTTGGAGAAGACGTAAAGGATCCTGCTGGAGGTTGACGTCGAAGAGGATTTCGATGTTGTCGAGCAGGGTTACCTCGGCACCGGATGCGGCGACGATGTTGGCCAGGATGATAGATAACTGGAGCGACCGTTGGCGGGCCGTTAAGTCAAGTAGTTGCCTCGATAGCTCAAGATTGATGTTGATCAGTGGTGCAGCGGTTTTCTCATGGACGGTTCGAAGAACGGCAGTCTTGCCCGCCCCGGCCGCGCCAGCCAAGATGACGAGACGATGGTAGAGATCGGCAGCCTGGTCAATTTTACTTATGAGCCTATCTGCAAGCGGTTCCGCCATTGATGAACTCCATGTGAACCTGCGATCTCAGGCCCGATCTATCGAGCATTCCGGCGGTTCAGTATGATCCCCTATAAACAGGAATCCACAAATCCTCCTCTGCCAAAAACTTGGCTTGTTCCCACGGAAACCAGGATTTCGGCGGCCGTTTTTCAGATCCAACCCATCTGATCACGCAGGATGGCATCTGCCTAACCGTGATTTCATAATTCTGCGGTTTTCTATCACTATTGGCCGCAAAAATCCACCATCTAATTGCCGGTGAGGAGCGGTTGGCTGGGGTGTATCTGCCCAACATACATATAGATTTTAATCTAATATTATAAAAATATAAATCTATCTTTATAAATGCCGTTTCGGCGGTTTCCGCGCGGAGTGACGAGAATCGTCGCTCAGGAACCTTATGTTATCATTATGGAATAGACAAATCGAAAAAAATTTTACCCCCAAAAAAATGACCGGCGGTCAGAATAGGCTGCCCCACAGCGATCATTTTCGGTGAGGATTACCAATCGAAGTGCAGTATCTGATAATGAAGCAGAATCCAGTTCACCTGGTGATTATATATTTCGGATTCTTCTCTGTTTACGGAGACTTTGCGCATTCCCGTGGCCAGGGCCATGATCGCGTTTTGAATGTTCGCAAGATCTCTAGAAGTGAATGCCATTAGTTGTCCGCCATTTAATTTTGTTCCTGGCCACCGAGGAGAAGGCAGATGCCAGGAACGACACAAGGAGATAGAACGTATGTAGCTGCGGGGGTGGAATCTCAGAAAAAAAAGAACGGTTCAAGGCACTCCATTCCGCTCCGTTCAAAAAAAATGCAGGAGTCAAAAAATACTGTGCACTTCCCTTCAGGAAGTTATGTGACGATCAAATCAGCCTTTTTTATCAGGCTTACGGTATTTTGAGAAGTCTTTCGCTTCGCCAAACCCTAACAACTCTGACCTTGCTTTCATCAAGACGATAAATAATACGGAAAGGAGGAAAGATAAGCTCTCGTAGATTCGCAAGTCCAAATTCCGGAACAACACGTCCACTTTCGGGAAAAGCGCCAAGCCTTTCTACCTGAGAAACAATTTCTCTTAATAGCTTATCTCCCCCCGCAGGAATCTGTTGCTCGGCATACCAGGCACGCATATCATCCAGATCATTTATCGCCAAGATGGTAAAGGTGATCGTTTTCTTACGCTGCATGCCTATTCGCTCATTCCGAAACGTTTTTTTACATCTGCCAGACTTATTTCCTTTCCTTCTTCAATATCCATCAAACCACGTACAACGCCGCGTAAGAATGCCTGATCTTCTGCTTTTGCTTCATAATCTTTTAAAGATTCTACGAT
>Ga0302248_1001684_pt1 | contig 15442 bp, 16 predicted proteins | sample AAG_UR_Leu_MG_FD_193528 | JGI IMG/M metagenome (GOLD analysis project Ga0302248, IMG submission 193528) | Enriched activated sludge microbial communities from anaerobic digester in WTTP, New Holstein, Wisconsin, United States - AAG_UR_Leu | ecosystem: Engineered > Bioreactor > Anaerobic >... | reverse complement strand
GCGGTTGTCCCGGTTCTCCAGGATCTTCATGAGGGCGGCGATCCCGTCGTCCACATAGGTGAAGCATCGTTTCTGGTGCCCCCCGTCCACCAGGGTTATCGGCCGCCTCATAAGGAGCTCGGCAATGAATTGGGTTACCACCCGGGAGCTGCCCTCCTTGGCGGCATAAAGGGAATCGAGCCGGGGACCGATCCAGTTGAAGGGGCGGAAGAGGGTGAATTCCAGGTGTCCCCGGGTGCCGTAGGCGTAGATCACCCGATCCAGAAGCTGCTTGCAACAGGAGTAGATCCACCGTTCCTTCTGGATGGGCCCGACGACCAGGTAGCTTTCGTCCTCGCTGAATTCGGGGTCGGGGCAGGCGCCGTAAACCTCGGAAGTGGATGGGAAAACGACCCTTTTGCGGTACTTGACGCATTGCTTGATGATGTTGAGGTTCATCTCGAAATCGAGGTTGTAAACCCCGATGGGATCCTCGACGTAAAGTTTCGGCGTGGCGATGGCCACCAGAGGCATCACGACGTCGCACTTCTTGACATGATATTCTATCCACTCCCTGTTGATGGCGATATCGCCCTCGAGAAACTGGAAACGCGGATTGCACAGGGCGCGACCGAGGCGATCGTCGCTGAGATCCATACCGTAAACCCGCCAGTCCGTAGTCTCCAGGATACAATTGGTCAGGTGGTGACCGATGAACCCGTTGACGCCCAAAATAAGTATCTTCATCTTCCTTTGGCTCCCCAAGATCCCTTTCGCTTGGAATCTTGATTGTCTCAAGTTACGTTATCAAAAAACCTCGCAAGTATTGCATATTTCAATCTTTCTATGTCCCCGCCCTCGGAGGTTAAGATTTACGGAAACGACTGCGTCGCCGGGGAAAGGCTTTTCCCCTCCCCCCTAACCATCCGTCAGACGAGAATTGTTCGGTCCCGCCGGCGGAAATAGGCCCCGATCTCCTCTCCTTTCATCCTCCGGCCGACGATTTCGATGTCCAGGAGACGAAGACGGCCCTCACCGGTTTGGACACAAACCCGCCCCTCGTCATCGGCGAACGCCAGTCCCGGCTGGGTGCCCGCGCTCCCCACATGTTCCTCCCCTCTTTCACCGTTGGAGTCCGCGGCGAAAAGGTTTCTCTTCCCGATGACGTCATCTCCGGAAGGATCGTCGGCCAGCCGTCCCCGGGAGAGGATTTTTTCCGGTGATACCGCCGGCATCGTCTCCGGCGCCACTCCTTCACCCGCCGAAGGCGGCTCCGCCTCTTCCGGCAGTCCCCACCAGATCATCATCTTCTCCCCCTCGGGCAGAAAGGTGAAGGCCCCGGGATAGGGATCGGTGACGGCGCGGATGAGATTGTAGATCCGCCGGGCCGGCCATGTCCAGTCAATGCGTCCGTCCGCCGGTTTCCGGCCCCCGAAATAGGTGGCGCGGGCGGCGTCCTGGGGAATGCGGGGCGCCCTCCCCTTCCGGATCAGGGGCAGGACTTCGTCGAGAAGGATCGCGGCCTCCCGGCACAGCTTGCCATACAGAGTGAACGCCGTATCCGTAAAATCTATCTCCACGGCCCGCTGTCCGACTATGTCCCCGGCGTCGGGTTTGGCGGTCATGTAATGCAGGGTGACCCCCGTTCTTTCTTCCCCGTTCACCAGCACCCAGTTTACCGGGACACGTCCCCGATAAGCCGGGAGGAGGGAACCATGGAGATTGAAAGCCCCGGCACGGGGAATCGCCAGGATCTCATTCCCGAGCAACTTACGGTAATAAAAGGAGAATATCGCTTCCGGCGCCAGGGAGGCGATCCTTGCCACCCATTCCGGGCCATTGACATCTTCGGGGCAGTTCACCGGGATGTGCCGCTCCTGTGCCCAGGAGACCACGGAGGCAAACCAGCATTTTTCATCCGGATCGTCGGCATGGGAAAACACGGCCAGGATGTCGAACCCCGCACGTTTCAGGGCCTCCAAACCGGCGATGCCCATGTTGTGGTAAGCGAAGGCAACGGCTCTCACGACCCGCTCCGGTCCCGGCCTTCGTGGATGCGTTCGATGACGTATTCCGGACGTTTCCGGACCTCCCGGTAAATCCGGCCGATGTATTCGCCGATGACGCCCAGGGCGAAAAACTGGAGCCCCACGAAGACAAAGAGGACGGCGAAGAGGGTGAAGACCCCCTGGGCCGCCCAGAGGGCACCGTAAGCCAGCCGGGCCACGGCAAGGAAAATGCCGAAAAAGACCCCCAGGACGGACATGAATATGCCGCCGTACATGAGCATCTTCATGGGGAAATCGGAAAAGGAGGCCACCAGGTCGAACTGAAGGTTGATAAGCTTTCTCAGGGGATAGTTGGATTTGCCGCCATGGCGTTCTTCATGGGCCACCTCGATCTCCGTGACCTTTTTGGCGAATACCGTCGCCAAGGCCGGGATGAAGGTGGCGTGTTCATGGCACTCCCGCATCCGTTCCACGACGGCACGACGGTAGGCCCGGAGCATGCAACCCCAGTCCGTCATGTGGACGCCGGTGATGCGCCGGGCCACGATATTGATCAGTCGCGAGGCACCGAGGCGGAAGGCCGAATCCTGACGCTGCCGGCGGATCGTCCCGACGACGTCATACCCTCCTTTTTCCATCTCCGCCACCAGGCGGGGAATCTCTTCCGGGGGATTCTGGAGATCCGCATCGAGGGTGACGACAATCTCGCCCCGGACCAGGGAAAACCCCGCCATAATGGCGGCATGCTGGCCGTAGTTCCTGGTGAGTTCCACTACCCGCAGCCCGCCGATCTCACCGGCCAGGCGCTTGAGGATTTCCAGGGAACGGTCCCGGCTGCCGTCATCGATCATGATGATCTCGTACGGCCTCCCTATGGACCGCAGCACAGGAACCAGGCGCCCGGTCAGGGCCTCCAGGTTCTCCTCCTCGTTGTAAACGGGGATAACCACCGATATGAAAACAGGTTCAACTGCGCTCACAGGTGTCTCGTTCCGGTAAATATCTTTGGTCGCGAGGATTTTCTGCCCCACTGTCAATAATACTGGTCATTCGGAGGATATCCCGATCCCCGATTGACCGCGCTCTCATACAGACACATTTTTTCCAATTAGGCAAGCCTTTATCCCCCTTACGGCGCCGTAGGTCGGCGATTCCCCTTACGGCAGATCCGGCGTTTTAGAAACGTTGCCGTCAGGCCCTCATGATCTCCCGCACGGCGTCACAGACATAGTCCACGTCGCTGTCGGCCATGCCCGGGTACAGGGGCAGGGAGACGATCCGGTCGGCGGCCCGCTCCGTTTCCGGCAATTGCGCCGAGTAATCCCCGAAGCGCTCCCGCACATAGCGCAGGCGATGGGTGACGGGGAAATGGAGCCCATAACCGATGTTGAACTCGGACAGTCCCGCCAGGAAACGCTCCCGGCTCAGGGATACGATCTTCACGACAAAGAGGTGCCAGGCGTGGATGTGCGGATAAGGGGGAGAACCCGGCAGTTCGAGGCCGGCGATATTGCGTAGTCCTGTAAGATAACGGCCGGCCAGTTCGGCCCGCCGCCGGTTGAGAACCTGCCATTTCGCCATCTGCGCTACCCCCACGGCCGCCAGGAGGTCGGGAAGATTGTACTTGTAGCCCGGCTCCTGAATGTCGTAATCCGGGTTGCCGCCCTTGCCGTAACGTTTCCAGGCATCCCGCTCGATCCCATGGAACCGCAGGAGGCGCAGCCGCTTTTCCACCTCCCCGTCGTGGAGGGTGATCATTCCCCCCTCGCCGCTGGTAACGTTCTTTATGGGATGAAAGGAGAAGACCGCGGGATAGCCGCTGCCTCCCGCATGAACCCCCCGGCAGTAAGTGCCGACGGCATGGGCCGCATCTTCGATCACCGTGATCCCGTACCTTTTGGCGATCTCCCCGATCCGGTCCATGTCCGCCGGGGCGCCGGCGAAATGAACCGGAATGATCGCCCGAGTCCGGGGGGTGATCAAATCTTCCAGGAGTTCCGGATTCATGTTCAAGGTTGAATAGTCGATGTCGATGAAAACCGGGCGGGCGCCGCGCAGGGTGATCATGTTCACCGTGGAGGCAAAGGTAAGGGAAGGCGTGATAACCTCGTCCCCCGGACCGATCCCCATGGCCGTGAGGAGCAGTTGCATCGCCGCGGTTCCCGAGGTAAAGGAAACGGCGTGGGGCGCCGTGGTCAATTCGCAAAGGGACCTCTCGAAGGCCCGGCAGATGGGTCCGGTGGTGATCCACCCGGACTGGAGGCAGCGGGTGACCGCCTCGATCTCCTCCGTCCCGAGGGACGGCTTGCTCAAGGGCAAAAAATCCGTTCGTATTTTCATCAATAACTACCCTTTCCCCCATCTGGCGATTTTGGGCACTTCTAAACCGGATCGGCGCCGGCGTCAACGATTATCTTGATCCCGACGGGCCGTAGGAAGCAGATCTGATCGTCGGTATTGATCGTTTCAGGAGACGAACGGGGAATGTTATGGACCATCAGGGGCAAGTATTAGCCGTGCTCAGCGACCGTGACGACCGGCATCAGCTCGATATCCTGACCGATAAAGTGGCGATTGTTCCCTCCCTTGCTTTTCATCAATTACAATGGTGGCAGTGTTCCATCTTCCCCGCCGCGTCGGGGAGGAGTTGGAGGGTGGTGTGGTTGATCCCGTATTTGTGGAGGAGCAGCTCCTGGGCGGCGCGGATGATCGTTTCGTTGTCCGCCCCCTCTGCGGTCCGGAGATGGGCGGACAGGAGCTTTTGCGCCCCGCCGGACCGCCAGATGTGGAGATCGCGTACCGCCGTTACCGATGGGATCGCCGACAGATCGTCAAAAACCTCTCCATAGTCAATATCGGGCGGGACGGCATCAAGGAGGGATGAGACGGTCTGCCGGACGATCTTGTAGATCTCCCGGGCAATGACGAGGCAGATGGCGAGAGAGAGGAGGGGGTCAACGAGGGACCATCCCATAAGCATGATCACCAGGGCGCCGATGATCACCGCGAGGGAAAAAAGGGCGTCCTGAAGGGAATGGAGCCAGGCGCTTTTCATATTGAAGTTCCGCGCCGAGATCTTCTGCAGGAGCAAGGTGGCCGCTCCGTTGCCCACAAAGGCCACTACGGCGACCCAGAGCATCTCCCGTCCGGGGATCTCCGGCGGTGCCAGGAGCCGCTTAAGGGATTCCCAGAAAACGAAGGCGATGACCACGGACAGGACGATGCTGTTGACAAAGGCGGCGATAAATTCCATCTTGCGGTAGCCGTACGTCTTGACCTTATTCGCGGGACGGCGGGCGACCCCCTCCGCCCAGTAGCTGAAGCCCATGGCGGCGATGTCGCTGAGATTATGGACGGCATCGGAGATGAGGGCCATACTCTGGATGATCAGGCCGCAGATCATCTCGAAGACGACGATCCCGCCGTTGATCGCCATGGCGAAAGCCAGGTTCTTCAGCGACGCCGGCGGTTCATGATCGTGATGGTGGTTGTGTTCCAAAGTCCTTCACCTTTTGCAGGATATGTTACCTCTGATTATTTTATAAATCAATTCATTTAGTTGTGTCGACGCGCCGTCCGGCGAAGATCAGGTACAGGGAAGTCAGGAGAAAGAGCGTCACCAACACCCCTACCGCCGGTCCCCCGATAACGCCCACATCGCCTTTCTTCACCTCCGCAGCGAGCACTACGGGCTCATCGGTCAAGGTGGAGCGAACCCCCTTGACTTCCACCTCATCTCCGTTGGCAATTAGGGGAAATTATCCATCCGCATAATTCATCAAATTTTTAGTTGTCATTATCAACTAACAATGAAATAAGGCAGCCACAGATTCCCATGGCGCTACGTCGAATAATTGGGAAATGTAAGGGAGGATGGGTTGATGGACGAACAGGCCCGACAGCTTGCCGGAATGATTGAAAATATGATGTATTGTTTCGGGACGCGAAGCCTGGACGGGGAATGCTGCGAAAACATTTCCCATGGCGAATTTCGCGCTCTGCATACGGCATTGCACCAACGTGCCTGTAGTATGCAGGATATCGCAAAGAAAGCGTTGGTCACAAAAAGCGGGGCCACCCGCATTGTCCATCGCTTGGAAGAGAAGGGGCTGGTCCGTCGAGAGCAGGATCAAAATGACGGGCGGTTCTGTTGCGTAACATTGACCCAAGCGGGCAATTCGCTCCTGAACCGGATCGAGGACCAACTAACGAACAAGATGCGGGCGATTCTGGCGACGATGGACCCGGCCATGCGCGAGATACTCATCATCAGCCTGGGGGCTTTTCTCCAGGCCGCACAGGGGCAAACGACCGCCGGGGACAAACGGCCGGAGGCGGATTTGACCAAGGAGCGAAAGAATCGGCTGACCGATAACGGTTGATAGATTCAACCATCTTTGAAATGGCACATTCATCCGAAAGACGCCGCAGAACCGGACATAGTCAGAGAAGCAAGAAGTCAAAGGATGAACCCAAGAGGAGGAGTAATGCTTGCGATGAATAATCTTGCTGCCGCCGGCAAATTTTTTTTCGTGATTGCCGGAGAGCTTTTTCTCATTTTTATTGCCGTATCTTTTCTTGTCGGCATACTGACGGAATATCTCCCCCCCTCCCGCATCCGTGATTTTCTATCCAATAAACTGACCTGGGTACAATACATCCTCGGGGCGGGTTTGGGCGCCCTCACCCCTTTCTGTTCCTGTTCCACCGTTCCCATCACCGCCGGATTGCTCAAGGGCGGCGTCCCCTTCGGCCCTACCATGGCCTTTCTTTTTTCCTCGCCGGTGCTGAACCCGATCATTATCGCCCTGCTGTTCTCCCTATTCGGCTATAAGGTTACGGCGGTTTATATTGTTATCACCTTCTTCGGTTCCATGGCCGCCGCGGCCCTGATGTCGAAACTCGGAATGGAGAACCAAGTCAAACCGCTGGTGGATATGCAGCCGTCTTGTTGCGCCGGAGAACCAATGCCGGTCACCCCCCCGGTGTTGGTTCCGCCGACAGCCGCCGGTTGTTGCGCCGCCGACAGCGGTAAGCAGACCCTACCCTTGCTGACCTTCCCCGTCCTGCCGTCCTCCGGCGCCTGCTGCGCCGAGACCCCGGCAAGGACTATGGAACAGACGGCGGCATCATCATGTTGTGCCGCCGACCTCTCCGCGGACAACGGGGCAATAGGTTTGGAGCGGACGTCATTCAAGGATAACTTGCAAAGGGCCTCAGCCGCGGCGGCAGCTACCTTCAAGGGGGTGTTCTGGTATCTGCTTCTCGGCGCCGCCATCGGCGCTTTCATCTACGGTTTTTTTCCTCAAGACGTGGTGGTCAGATGGGCGGGCCCTGACAATCCCTGGTCCATACCCATCGCCGCGCTGATCGGCGTACCCATGTACATCCGGGCGGAAACGGTGATTCCCATCAGCGCCGCCCTGGTGGGGAAGGGCATGGGCGTAGGCACGGTGCTGGCCCTCGTCATCGGCGGAGCCGGGGCGAGCATCCCGGAGATGATTATCCTCGCGGCCATGTTCAAGAAGAAACTGATTATCGCCTTTATGCTGAACGTCTTCCTTGTCGCTATCGCCGCAGGTTATGTTGTGGATTTCATAATTTATTAAGATTTTGAATGTCCGGATAAGCGGGAAGAGATGGTCTGTAGTGGAAACAGTGAAGGGCGGCTCTCGGCGGCGCCGCCCTTCACTGCTCTCAAGATCGGTTACCTTTTCCATCCCCAGCCGGACCAAACGGGGACACCGGCGGCGTCGCGCAGGACGAGGGTCTTATCCCCTTTCTTCACCTCTGCGGCAATGATCGCGGGTTTCCCGAAGAAGTCGACCCGCGCCCCTTTAACCTCCACCTTGTCGCCCTTGACAATCTTCTCGTCGAGGCGTTCCAGGTACCAGGTCGGCCCGAGATGGACGCTGACGGTTTCCTTTTCCGTTTTGACCACCAGAGCGATCCCTTGATTCATGCGTTTCATGGGCACCGTCTGTTCCAGGGCGATCACCTCACCGGCGATGGTCTCCACCTTGGCGGGGTCGTACATCCCCTGGTAGGGAGTGCCCATGCCCCAGCCGCCGCTGCCGCGGCCGCCCCACTTCCCCGGCCCGGCCAGGGCCAAAGAGGCGGTCAATACCAATGCCGTGACGATCATCAAAGCTGCCAACCATCCTTTTGCCTTCATTTTCCTTCTCCTTTCTTGAAACCAGTCATGGATTACCGATCGAGATAGATCAATAGGTTCCTCTCTTTTTTCATGTGGGTAACTTGAGATCGAGTTTACCTCCTATGAGGCAGATCATGGTAATCAGCCTAAATTTCCATACGCGCCGCCGGTAAACTCGCTCTACACCACAGCTCCTCTGCATAACTTTTGAAGAAATTATCAATAAAGGTATTTTCAAAAAGGTGATGGCGTCACCATTCTTAACTAATTGGTTTATCTACGTCGTTTCAGGGCCTGGTCGAGCTCCGTTAGGCCTCTCTTTATATCCTTGTCCCCGACATATTTCCTGACGTCCTGAGGAGTATAGACGAAAACGAAGGTCGGCGTACCCCGCACTTGGTATTTCTTGATCAGTCCGTTGTATTGAGCCAGGACCGGCTGCACATCAAAAGGCGTGAGGGAAATCTGCTCGGCCTGGAGGGCATTGACCAATTGCGGCTCCGTGATGGCGCCGAAACGAGACGCCTTGTCGAAAAGCACCTTTCTTGCTTGGAGGACCTCCCGGTAGGATTTGGCGGCCTTCACGGCATAAAGAAAATATTTTGCGTAGAGGGGAGTAAGTTTGTAGATGGGCATATCGACGAAACTCACCTGGACCCCCCGTTCGGAGATCAATTTCTGCACCCTTCCATCCAACTCCTTTTCCAGATTCTGACAGGGTTGGCAAAAGTAATCGGAAAATATGAACAGATGATACCGGCCGGAACCATAGGTGGGAACGAGATCATGTTCTCCACCGGGGGCGGCCGCCGCCGGCGCAGCGCTCGTCAGGGCCGCCCAGAGGCAAACCAGGAGGGCGAAAACGGGCAAATTAGACTTGGGGAGTTTCACGATGATCTCTTCAACCTCTCAATAATGTTTTTTTTCAGGATTAAGGTCTTGTGTTGTTGATAAAGGCCTTGGCCCGGTCGCCGCGCAGATGCTCAGCCAGCCCGAGAAGCCCTTCAACCAGGTAGCGGGAGCGGTAGCCCTTTAACGTCAGATAGGTCCTGGCGATCTCGGCCCGGTCGTAGTGGGGGCAGACGGTGACGATCAGTTTCCCTTTGTCCAGCTCTTTAAGCCGGTCCGGCAGTTCGTTGATGGGAATGCTCTTGATGAAGCCGAAGCGCCAGGCCTGTTGTTCCTCGGGGAAACGGATATCGACGATCTGCGCCTGTCCCTGTCGGTATAGTTCCAGCATCTCGGGGATGCCGATCTTCATGGTGCTCCGTTCCCGATAGTCAAAGGAACGAAGATAATCGTCGAAGTTCACCGGCTCCCCCGCCAGAGCGGAAGCGGCAATAAGGATACATGCCAGCAAAGTGGTCCAAAACAATTTCATATCCTTGCTCCTTGCCAATCAAGATCGAAACAACGTTTTGATATGAGGGGAGACTGATAACTTCCCCACCATTTATTCTCAATAATACAGAGGCAGGATCGAGCCTTTGAAAAAAAGCCAAAAGGCTCCGATTCCGGCGGCGAAGGCGGCCATGGCGAGGTACTTGTGCATCCGCGGCAAGTTTACAGCGAAAAGGGCCAGGACACAGAGGCCGAAGACCAGGCAGAAGGGGCAGTAGGTATCGTTGACGATCTGGAAACGGACGAGGAGAATCTCGCCGCCCATCGCCCCGGCCAGCAGCACCGTCCGCAGATGATTGGTAGGCACGGAAAAGCGCGTCTTGTCCAGAAGGAGCATCGCCAGTAAGGCAACCATGAACAGGATGCCCACGATCTTCAGATCGATCCCTAAAAAAGTTCCCCGGAGGGAAGAACAGGAGGTATCGCACACCTCATAAAAGATCAACAGCCCGATGCCGACGACGGGGATGGCGATATTCATCCCTTTACGCATGGTTTCCCCTTTCATGGCGTTTGTTCTTCTCCATACCTAAAACTATGGCTGCAAGCCCTTCAGGGCCTTGACGATGTCCGGAGCCCCGATATATTTATCTTTCTTCCCCCCCCGGATAATGACGCAACTCGGCGTCGCGTCGATGTGGTCTTCCTTGATCAAAGCGTTGTAACGGTCCAGGATGGACTTGGGCTCGAATTCTCGCCAGGGGATGCCTTTGGCCTTGAATATCTCCTCCAAACGTTCCTTCGTGGTGAAATGACGATTCTCCGCCGCCTCGTTGAGCACGTTCCGGACACGTAAGGCCTGTTGATAATTGTTGTTCCCGTTCAGGGCGTAGAGGAAATAACGGGCGTAAAGGGCGCTGTAGCGGTAGAAAGGGGTATCCACCAGGGTCAGGGTGATGACGTTTCTTTTGAGCAGATCCTTCAAGAGGGGCTCCACCTGGGGCTCCATCCCCCGGCAGGGGGGACAGAAGTAGTCCGTATAGACCCGCACGTGAATCGGTCCGGTTCCATAGGTGGGAAAAGGCTCACCTAAGGCCGGGACGACTCCGCCCGTTAGTGCCCATATTTCGATTAGGGCGATAAACATGACCGATATACAACCTGCACCAAATTTCATCTCCATATTATCGAATCTCCTGCGCAAACTACCCTTCCTTACCCGTGTTTATGCAATAAGACAGTGCCATCATCCCTTGAGTTTGGCGTAGAGCCCCGTGAGCTTTGCCCGGTAGATCTGCCGGATGGTCGCTTCGTCTTCGCCCAGGGGCTTCACGGGGATCAAATCCATGACCTCCCCCGGGGTTCGTTTCGCTTGGTAGAGGGTCTTCACGGCCCCCTTGACCATCTTGACCAGGGCCTTTTCCGTCTCCCCGGCCGTCAGGCCGAAGGACAGGCCGAGTTCCTTCAATGCCTCCCACTGGAACCACAGATAGGTGGGTCCCATAGCTGTGAGGATAGCGTAAGCCTCCAGCTTTTCCTCAGCTACCTCCGGGCAGTCGCCGAGGATCTCGAAGAATTTCCGGATTTTCTTCTTCTCGTCAGTGGTGAAGGCCGAGGAGAAGACGACGGGATTGTAGCCTTTGTTGATCACCGACGGGGCATTAGGGATCATCCGGACGATCCGGTCGAAACCGCCCAAACCGGCAGACAAATGGGCCAGGGAAATCTTGGGGGCCAGAGATACAACCACGGCATCTTCTTGTATATGCCCCTTGAGGCCCGCCAAGGCCGCCGACACCGCCGGGGGATGGAGGGCGATAAAGACCAGCGCCGCCCCCGCGGGGCCTTCGACATCGCCGGTGCTCCCTTTGACGAACGGGAAACGTTCCGTCAATTTAGCCAGGATTTCGGGATTTGTTTCGCTGACAAAAATACACTCCGGCAGGTTATCCTTCCGTGCCAATCCTTCCAGAATGATGCCGGTGATCCTACCGCCGCCGATGAAACCCAAAGATTTGATCTTCATTTCTTACCTCCCCCTTATGGTCTGTTACCAACCCTGCTTTTAACCCTGCCCGTGGGCATCATAACATTTCTCCGTCAACATGAGCATGCAGACAGGGCGGTCCGAAGGCATTGATTTTAAACCGGCTTCGCAGCTCTTCGCCGCACAAGCGTTCATATCATCGTTATAGATTGCTGTAAAGGGATACAGTGAAAAGATCGGAAACGAAAGCGGTAAGCTCCTGGAGATTGTTGCAGGGACGAAGCTCGTGAATATAGGGACGATATGCCCCGATATCGCTGTCCCCGTCTCCCCAGAGGATCTCCGGTTCCGGATTCAACCAGACGATACGCCGGCATTTTTCTCCGAGCCGGCCGAGGATGTCCGCCCGGGGGGAAAGAAAGTTGTTTCTGCCGTCGCCAAGGATGATGAGGGTCGTCCGGCGGTCCAGGACATGGGAGAATTTATCGAGGAATTCGGCGAGGGCCCGGCCGTAATCGGATATCTCCGGATCTGAATCGTCGGCAACCTTTCCTTCGTCGCCGCCGTAAACGGCGCTGCGGGGGTGGTGGAGCTGATAGGAGGCCATGATCTCGTCGATGGCCGCCATGGTTTCCCGGCGGGTAAAGGTGTCACTCACCGGGGCGACGCGGGCGATAAAGACGAAGCTTTGAACCTGCCGGAAGCAATCCTGAAGGGAATAGAGGATGTTGAGCATGAAGGGGACAGCGGCCCATACGGAATAGGAAACGTCGCAAAGGGCGACGATCTTCGGCTTTTGGGGGAGGCGGCGGCGCCGGAAAAGCTTCATCGGCACACCGTCGTAGCGGACGGCATTGCGGAGGGTGCGCCGGATATCGACGACGCCTTTCTTGCCCGCCCGGTTGCGGCGGGTAATCCGGTCCTTGTATTTCATGGCCAGACGGGAGATGACGGCGTGCACCGCCTTTGCCTCCGCCGCGCTGAGGTGCTGAAAGGGGATCTCTCCCAGATTGGCGGGACCGCGACGTCCCTTACCGGTGGGAAAATGGAAGGGAACGATGGGGCGGGCGCCCTCCGACGCCGTCGGTCCTTCACCGGTGGGCGGGCCACCGTCGAGGAGATACTCTTGAAGATAGAAGCGCAGAGATTCCTCACCGGCGGGAAATTCTTTAGTGAGGAGTTCCCGGAGACGGGCCTCCATCCTTGTCCGCCGGGCATACGCCAGGGAAGCCTCCTCGCCGGACGCGACAGGGAGGAGATTGACCTCAGGGATGTCCAGGTCTGATGCTTGCAGTTTGAGAAGCAGATCGAGATAACGAAGGGGATCACGGGCCAGAATGTTCAACAGCTCTTCGGCGTCCGTTCCCTCCGCACCGCCGTCACCGTATATGTCTCGTATCTCCAGCAGGTTTTCCCGCGCTGCCGGGGTGCTTCGCCGAGTGCCCATGTTCGGGAGGCGGTGGAAGAAGAAGTCGTAAAGTTTGGCGAAGGTATCGCCGTCCCGGTGGTTCTTGAGAAAATTGGCTTTGAGGACCGTCAGGAATTGCCCCTCTGCGTCAAGGTCTATCCGGTCCATCTGCTCCACAGCATCAATTACCTCCGCAGGGGAAACGGGAATGCCCGCCGCCCGGCAGATCCGGGCGAACTGGATGATGTTCGTGACCATATTCCTGTTGTTTTTGATGGCGAGGTCGCCCCTCATTACCGATTTCTCACCCCCCGGCGACAGTCGACATTATGATTGTTTTGACCGGAGGCGTTCCTTTACCTGCTCGATATCGGAGCGGTGCTTGCAGAGGACGTTCAACGTTCCTATTATGAGCTCCATGGGAATCTCCGTCGCCTGGAGAGCCAGAAGGGAGCGGGTCCAGTCCAGGGTCTCGGAGATGCAGGGCTTCTTTTTCAGGTCGAGGCTGCGGATGTCCGTCACAATGCCTACGATCTTTTCTACCAGACGCTCGTCGATGCCGGGAACTTTACGGACCACGATTTCTCTTTCCCGCTCCGGGGAGGGATAGTCAATGTAGAGATACAGGCAACGGCGCTTCAGGGTGTCACTCATTTCCCGGGCGCTGTTGGAGGTGAGGACGACAAAGGGGATGTGCAGCGCCGTCTTCGTCCCTAACTCGGGGATGGAAAGCTGATAGTCGCTCAACAGTTCGAGGAGAAAGGCCTCGAATTCCGGATCCGACTTATCGACTTCATCGATGAGAAGGACGACGGGTTCCGGAGCGGTGATCGCCTTGAGAAGGGGCCGGGGCTGGATGAAATGATCCGAGAAGAAGGCGTTTTCCTGGGCGGCGATCTTCTGCACGGCGGCGGCCAGGGTGTCATCGACGGCAAAGATGTCGTGGATCTTCTCCTTGAGCATCTGAGTATAGAGCAGTTGTTTTCCGTATTCCCATTCGTAGAGGGCCTTGGCCTCGTCGATGCCTTCATAGCACTGGAGGCGGATCAACTCCCGTCCCAGGGCGCGGGCCACAGTTTTTGCCAGTTCCGTCTTTCCCACACCTGCCGGACCCTCAACGAGCAAGGGCTTCCCTGTGGCACCCGCCAAGAAAACCACCGTGGCGATCTCCGGGGAGCTGATATAGCCGTGCCGTTCCAGCGCCACCGCCGTTTTCTCGATACTTTCAAAATTCATTATCGTTGTCCCTCGCCGGTCTATTCCCTTTAAAAGGGATTTTTCGAATTACATAGTATTGCTCAATCAGAATATAGACCATCGACCTTCGTGTCAATAAGAAAAGGTCCGGAGAATCGGATAGGGAAAACCGATTATCTCCATATGCCATTAAAACCCTGTCATCGTCCGTCATGTCCTCCTATAGGCTAACCGATGAGCGTGTAAATCTTGTAGGCCGTCATGACGACGATGAGGATGCCGAAGCCCTGCTTGATCCGGCCGCCGGGGACATAGAGGCTGGTGAGCCGGGCTCCGAGAAAGGAGCATGCGGCCCCCACGAGGAGGAGCGCAATCGTAAGCTGGAAATCGAAGCGTGCCGTAGTCAGATGGGGAATCAGGGACGAAAAGGAAGGGGGAGTGACGGCAAAGGCGTTGATCCCCGCCGCCTTCTTGGGGTCGAAACCAACGAGGATCAAGGTCGGCATAAGGAGAAAACCGGGACCGACGCCCAATAGACCGCTCAAGACGGAAATAGGGATGGCCAGCATCAGGGCCAGCTTGAAATTCTCTGTCCCCGGCCGGGCCTGGACGGGGCGGAAGAGCCGGTAGGCGAGATAGATCACCGAGATGAGGTAGGCAATCCAAACAATCATAACCGGCGTATAGAGGACCAGCCAGGCGCCGAAGGGGGCGGAGATGGTGGTGACGACGGCCAAGGTGACGGCCTTCCGCCAGTCCACGTAGCCGCTTTTGGCGAAGCCGAAAACGGCAAAGAGGGCGGTAATGCCGTTGAGGAGCAGACTAAGGGGCTGGACCTGGTGGACAAGATCGGGAAGGAAAAAGGCCAGGAAGGGTACGGCGGCAAAGGCGACGCCCAGACCGAGCATCCCCGAGGCTACGGAGAGGACGCCCAATCCGGCGACCATGATGAGCGTGGGACTCATAGAACCACCTCCGGTGTATACAAAAGATGATCAGCTTCCGAAAAAAGGATTCCCGATAAAATAAATCGCGAGGAGGATTATCACTCCTCCCGCTCCTTTGCGAAACCAGTCGCCGGCCCGTTGCCAGGCCTGGCTTTCGATCATTTTGCCCACCAGGGCCGCCGAAGTCCCCGCCGCCAGGATGGGTAGGCTGTGGCCCACGGCAAAGAGGGTAATGAGCATCAGCCCCATGGCGACCTGCTGCTGAATGGTGATGATCGCCAATATCGGGGCGATGAATCCGAAGGTGCAGGATCCGGAAAGAATCCCGTAAGTCAGTCCAAGTAAAAAGGCCCCGCTGCGCCCCTGCAGATTGAGGCGTTGGAGGATGCCGCCGCCGGATATGGAACAGGCCTGGAC
>Ga0302248_1001680_pt1 | contig 15481 bp, 18 predicted proteins | sample AAG_UR_Leu_MG_FD_193528 | JGI IMG/M metagenome (GOLD analysis project Ga0302248, IMG submission 193528) | Enriched activated sludge microbial communities from anaerobic digester in WTTP, New Holstein, Wisconsin, United States - AAG_UR_Leu | ecosystem: Engineered > Bioreactor > Anaerobic >... | reverse complement strand
TTACGTCGTTGAGTGGGAGGCATCGGGACTCGCCATTACATGGATGTGCGGGGCGTAGCGCAGCCTGGTAGCGCGCCTGCTTTGGGAGCAGGATGTCGGGGGTTCAAATCCCTCCGCCCCGACCAATAAAATCAAGTAGTTACGAAAATTAAAATTGTTCAGAAAAGTGGAAAATCTGAACGGGGACAAATTTTTAACGTCCTTCTCCCTCAAAAACCACGGGCAGGGGTGAGGGTTCCCTTTTCGGCTCCGGTGCCTATCCCGTGGGTTCATGCTCATTATTCCTAACCTTCACGTTTTTCTGGACACCATTGAAGCCTTTCGCCGTTTTTGACTCCCCTTAAAATATACATTAATTGGCTCGTCCGGTCGGGGGGAATGGACTTCACAAGCTCAAGAAGCTCCGGGTCATGGTCGTAGCTGAAACCGTCGTTTTTATCTTCTGACGGCGGGAATTCAACATAGGCGTGCAGCATACGCCCCGAACGATAACAAGTATTATCGCCGTCCAAAGACTCAATGGAGACATCCCCTATCGAATTTTCGATTACATATAAAAGCTCGCCCAATATGGCTTCCACTGAATGAACATGGTTTTTGACGATTGCAACAACGTCGTCAATATCTAGCTCTTCGTTTGTGCATGAACATCTTGAATTGTTCAAGGATATGATGACTTGTGCCATGCCGCGTGACCCGGCCAATAACTCTTGAATAATTCCGTCAAGCGATTGATCTGCTACGTCAAGCTTCCGTCCGCTGTCCTTATGATGATATGTCCTCTCTCCATCTGCCGACGTTTTCCGTATGATTTCGTAATCGCTCCGAAGATACCCCTTTAATTGACTGACCTTTTCCATGTTTCCGTTGCCGTCGATCTCTTCTGCTTTCGATTTCCCCATTCTTTAATCCTCCTTAAACGAAAAAAGGTCATGGAACGCTTAAGGCTTGTTGAAGGCCTTCCGGCCCTTGCGGGTGACGGATTCCATGACCAATTCTGGCTTATAGGCACAAAAAAAGACATCTGTCGGGTGTCCTTACCGTCAACAAATTTTAAGCATGTTTAGAATACCAGCTTCCGGGATAAAGTCAAGATAAATTTTTTGGCTCACGAGAATGCCCTACAATCGCCGTTCCCTCTCTGGTGCGGGTCCCAACCTTCATGATCATCTTTTTAAGCTCCCTGGCGTCAACGTCGCAAGCCTCACAGAATGAATCAAACAACCCTCCGGCCTCCATGATGAAGCTCTTGGCCTGGCTATATCCTTCGGCCTCGGGTCCGGCCTGAATCGTTTCCACGGCGTCCAGGATGACGGAAAGCCATAAACCAGGGATGCCGCTGATTTGCCTGATTTGGTCATGGAGATCGTTGTCTGTCATATTCGATAATCATTAAAATGCGGCGGTTGAAGGGAGGGCTCAACAACCGCCGCGCGCCGGGGAGAATCATGAAGCCCGGCGCTTTATATTACAGGCATTGACTTACAATGGCCGATGGAGCAGAGACGATCCTTCCCGCTCCCGGAAAGCTATTTCCGTAAAGTCTTTCAAGGGAATTTCTTTCTCGCGGAAATCGACTTGTTTAAATCCGGGGATATTCTGCTTTAACTGCTGAATCCGTTCATGGTCGCAAATTGATTCCAGCTTCATGGCTTCAAGTTCCTCAGAAGCCTTTCGACAATACTCGGCGGCCTCGGCGATATATTTCATGTTTGAAGTTACATAGATTTTTTGTCGAAGCGTCACAAGGTCCTTCGTGCCCGCCTGCTCTGAAACCAAAACGTTACTCGAAGCCCTTAATTGCTGAAATCTTTCATGGAAAAAAGCTTGCGCCTCCATGATTGCGGGGTCAATGGTCGAACTTAGGATCGCCAAATGTGGCTTTCTCGCAAGATAGAAATCGTGTTTTGCATCATCGATGGCGATTTCCACTTTCCGCACGGCGGCAACGAATCCCGTCTCTTTTGTTCGCCATTCCGCAAGGGCGGAAAGTGCAGATTCCAGCTCCCCATTTAGGCGTGAGAAGGCTTTAGATTCCGCCTTCTCAATGCGGCTAAGCTCCTTGATTGCGCTGTGACGTGCTTCATAGATTTGCTCTGATTGCTGCTTCAGAATGTTCGCCGTTATTGGGTGCTCCACAAACCATTTCGGAAAACTCTTGAGTTCTTCAGTTGACATTGTGTTCATTTTTTTCCTCCTGTGAATTATTTTTGTCATATGTGCGCCGGCGAACTGAACCAATTTTTCCGCAGGCGTAATTGGTCATGAAATATCGGCTTTGCCTGTGATTTTCTCTGAATTTTGCCTCCTTTCTGCTCTTCCAAATTGGGAGAGAATGCTTTTTCAAGGCTGGCCCAGTTCATCATGGGCAGTCCGGCCCGGAGGGCGGCGGCATAGGCGTACACCTCACAGTCTAGGGCCTCATTGCGGGGCCCGGTCAAGACCCATTCCATGCGTGGGAAACCCTTCACATAACGGGTGACAAGCTTCTCTGATGTCAGTTGAATGAAGTAATCGTCCTCGATGCCAAAGGGAAAATGGAAGCACCCTGGTCCCGGTTCAGAAATTTTCAGTCGGGAATGAATGGTTGACTTTGCCGTGTCCGTGCCGATGCTCCACAACTGAACGCCATGGGCAATTTTCTGCCCTCTCCATGTAACGTCGACCGGCTTTGGATGTCCTATGATCGGGCGGCCCCGGAAATTTGACCCCTTTATTGCCATTACTTTGGGCGATCTTTGGCGAGCGAAATTATAAACGGCTTGGGTATGGTGCCCCCCGCTGTCTATGGCGGCGCTCACAATGCGTAGCATATTACCGTTGTCATGTTCAAAGGTACGGTTCAAAAGCTGGTCTGTGTCGGCCCATACCTGAGGTTGTTCGGGATCTCCGTAGATCTCACCCCAGAAGATCAACCATGATTCCTCTCCCCGGCCCCAGGCGCGAATGACCACGGCAAGGCGGTTGTCTTGTACGTCGATTCCGGCGGTCAGAAATAAACCTCCTTCGGGGACGGTAAGGATTGAGTAGGCTTCGCAACGGTTTTTCAGGAGCACCCAATCATATTGATCCCCCTTTTCCTCAAAGACCTCGCCCAGGCGGGTATTTGTCCAGACTTTCAAACGCTCTTTGAATGTCTTCGCCTCCAAGAATTCTTTGACGATTTGCAACCAGGAGACCCAACCCAGGGGAGAATAGAGAGAGGAAATCTGATAGCCGCGCTTCTGACGTTCTGGATAGGTCGGAATCCATCGGCCCTTTTCCAGCATGTCGGTCTTATTGTGTTCGTCAATCTGTCCATGGCAGGCGGCGCACTCATACCAGACATCAACAACCTTGCCGTGCTCGTCCCTGGTGAATTTGATTCCGAAGTCGGCCCCAGGTCCTCCCCATAAAAGGCGCTGATAATGCCCGCAATGGGGGCATGGGACATGGTAAAATCTTTGATCGGATTCCAGAAAAGACCGCTCAATTCGGGAAACTCCTTTGATTGTGGGCGTGGAGACCTCGAAAATCTTTTTTCGGTTCCCATAGGTATCCGTCCGGCGCTTTGCCAGTTCCGCCGGGTCTCCCTCGCCGCCTACGTCGTGTTCAAACCCGTCTATATCGTCCAAAAACAGATACTTGATTGACTTTGACCGGAAGAAAGCTCCGCTGTTGCTGCCAGACAAGAACAGAATCCCGCCGGGAAATTCCTTCGTTTGAATCGTGTTCCCGCTATCGCGCGTTCGGTGCTCCTTCACCTTGTTTTTCAGACGGGGTGTTTCCTGAATGGTGGGTTGCAGCTTCTGTTTGGAGTGATCCTTGGCAAGCTCGCAGGTGGGAAAGACCATCATCACGGGACCGGGCGAGGCGTCGGCTACAAAGCCAAACCAATTATTGCCGATCTCAGTGAAACCGAGTTGCGTTCCCTTCATGGCGCAAATCTCCTGAACTCGGCTTGAGGGTGACAGGGCGTCCATGATCTCCCGGACGTAGGGCGTCCGACTGCTGCGGTACTTCCCCGGCTCGCTGCTGCTCTTTTTGGGAAGCATCCGGTAAGAGTCGGCCCATTCGGTAACGGTAAGATCAGGATCGGGGCGGAGACCGGCATTGAAAGCTTCGGTGTAGATGGTGGCGGCGTCTAACATTTTCACCTTACCCCGTAATGTCTGAAATACTCAGTTGATTAAGATCATCATTTGTGAAATTCACGGCTTGCTCTTTCCTGCCCAGAGACCAATCCTGCTTGACGTTAAATCCGACGCTCCGCTCGTATGGGGTATCTTCGAGAATTTCATAAATATATGGCTTCCCGAGCTTTTTCACCATTTTGAACTCATTGGCGGTTCCCTTCGAGACTCCATCATGAATGATCAGAAAATGCGTAGATTCCTTGATGACCTCTTTTGCCCGATGCTCAAAAGCCCCTCGTAGATAGCGGAAATTGAGAAAGTGCACGATCAGAGGGATTCCAAGCTCTTTCGCTACTCGTTGCGCCACCTCGCTGACCCCTTGCGGCTCCTGGCATGTGCTGATATAGTCCGGCCTCCATTTTTCGATCGCTTCCAGGAGGATAATTTTGACCCGCTCATCCTTCAGGGACCGGCTCCCAAATACGCCAACAACGACTTGCCTTTCTTTTTTCATCGGCTCAATTCCTCCTTGGATAACTCCTCAAGGACCTGGCGGATCTCCCCAATTAAGAGTTCCGTCACCCTGCCTTGATCACTTTCGGCGGCGAGGATCGGCGATATTCTGTCGGGGATGTTCAGAAGGGCATCCCTGACCAGGCGAGCCTTGTTGAAGGCGGCCACCTTGACTTCTTCGGCTTCGACAAGGCGGCCTGTTTTCTCGTCAAGAGTGATTTTCAACAGCGCGGTTTTAAATCGCTCTTTCAGGGTTCGGGCCTCCTGGAAACTGAGACCGGAGGTCCCGGCCTGGGCTGCTACCTGGGCTTGCTGCGCTTCCGACGGCTTCCCGACGGGTAAAATAACCTTTTTAACCTGTCCCTGGGTGGCTGAACCCTGTCCAACAGGTAAAATCTCATCTCCAAGAATCTCCCTACGGGTGATGACGTTCCGGGCTAGGGCCTGGTCCGCCTTCTCGCGGTTGATGAAAAGAAGGCGTCCCTTTCGGATGATCGCCTTCTCCGGGATCGCTCCGTTGGCGAGGTAACGACGGATAGATCGTTCGTGAATTCCCCGGTGTTTGGCATATTCTGAGACCGTTAATTTGATCATAGCTCATAACTCGTTGATTTCAATGGCGTTAATTTCTTGTCCTGTGCCTGGGCGAATATCGCGCCCTTGGAACGACCCGCACGCGCACATCTCTGGAAGGACCCGTTAGGCGTTCACGGGCTGTGCTATCTTCGCGGCCCTTAGCTCCTCGGCATATTGAAGCGCGGCCAACTGCACACGCAACAAAAGAACGTTGGATTTTTCCGCAAGGCGTTCAATCTCCCGACTACAATCGTTAATCTCAACAGCTAAATCCTCGGCCTCAATAAAGGCTTGCCCCAATAGTTCCTCAATTGAATTTTTCATCTTTGGTCTCCTTTCAGCTTCCGGGTGAATATCGGATAAGCCGGGGAAGCGCGAACCTCCCCGGCATTTATTTGTCCTTATCTTCGCGTTGCCAACACAACAAAGGGCGACACTCGGTCTTTGCCTTTGTATGGCGTCAAAGGTGATGACCATCGGGGTTGTCCGTCGAAGTAATAGATGAAGCGGTAAACATCTTGATCATTGATGAAATTGACGTGGATGCTCACGGCCTCGTCAATACCGCCCTTGTTGGCTGTCACATACTGCGACCAATCGGCAAGAATGATGTCGCCGACGGTCCCCAGGGTTTCGCACTGTTCAACCTCAACAACCGGCGCGCCCTTGATTCTCATGACGCCCTGGGCGTCGTAGGTAATAAAGCGGGGGCTTGTATTGTCAGACCCGACAACTAAGGCGTCAAGCTGCTCTGTCGTATTGCGATTGACCATCCAAACAGCGCTATCTCGGCGTCCGGCGTAATGCTTCCACATCTTCGAGATGTTTGCAGCGAGGATTGTTTCTTTGACCTGTCCTCCTTCCTTCGGTACTGTAATCAAACATCCTGCCTTGAGGATGCCTAGCGGCTCATTCGCTCCGGTCCCGTGAATACATAAGTCTTGACACTTGAAAGCTATTTCTTCGCCGAAAAGCTGTAACATCTCCGCGCCGAAAGCGGTAACATTGCGCGAAATCTCCCCGGATGCGTACGCAAGGCCAACTAATTTCGACGGTACAAGACGCACTTCCCGAAATACGGCCTTACTGGTGGTGATCTCTTCCAGTTCCTTGGCAGTATAAATCCGGATGCCGCCGGTTCTGGCTCCCGTAAGCCTTGATTCTTCGTCAATGCCGTAGATGCTTAACGATTGAATCCCTGCATCAAGGGTGCGCGGTGCGGTCCTGGGCAAGATTTCTGAATTGTTGAAACCGTTAACAACCAATTCAACGGCGCTTTCCGTTTGCATGAGAAAACCACCGGCGGAGGACGTTGCAATGGAAAGTCCGCCGGATGCTGCGGCGCGGGTTTCCCTCAATGCCCGTTCCCGGTTCTGGCATTGCTCGATACGGGACCGGGCGGCGCGAAGCTCTGATTTTGTAATGTCGGCGCTTCCGGCCTGGGTAATCGCCTTGATGTCTAAAAGCTGTTGACCTAAGGCCATTGCCGTGGTTCCTCGATAAACTCTATCTTCTTTTCTCGTGTTCATACCAAATTCCTCCATAAAGTTAAGTTGTTGAAAGTTTTCCAAACCAGTCTTTCCAATCCTTCATCGTCATCATAATCAAGTCGCTGTCGTGCTGCTGCCCATGTATGTGAACCACTACGAGGGGTGTTTTTCCCATTGGGCAATTCCTGACGGCCTGGTCCATAAAACCTGTTCCGGCAAATTTAAGCCGGCTCTTCACCTCGACAGCGAAGGGTCCGGCCTCGATGTCGTGGCCTCCCATGATCCCTTTCCTAGTGCCGCACAAGCGTTTGGCTATGGCCTGTTCACAACGTTTGCCCCTGTCCCGGTTCGTCTTCGGGTTCATTGGTTTTCGCTCCATGCCGGGCAATCCGGGCGCTCGGGGCACTTCTCACAATATGATGCCTTGTAGCAATCGCCGTCGTGCGGACAAGGGTTGCTCATGGCCTCCGGCGGGGGTGCGGTTTCCACCGCCGGTTTCTCGGAAGCAGGGGCGGAGGGTTCGGCGGCCTTGCCTTTTTTCGTGGACTGTCGGGCCTGGGCCTGCTCCTGCCGCGCTGCCCACTTCCGAAACTCGACAAGGAAAGCGGGTATATCCTTTGCGGCCTCGGACTTGATCTCCTCAACAGTACGCTTGAAGTGTCCAGAGCATAACGAAAGGTACTTTTCCAGGTGTTGCCGGTTAATTGTGGCGGGGATTTGACTGTCGAACGTGGGCGCGTGGGCTTCCTCCTGGCCAACGTCGATAAAAGGCACCTCGTCGGCAATGGGGCGGCCTTCCTCTTCGGCATAAAGCTGTTGAAACTCGTCCGGCCAAAGGGTTCTTAGTCCCTGGGCCTCGGCGACCTTGGCAATCATGGTGGGCTGATTCTCCGGCTGCCAGAAGCGCGTCAGTTTGCCCTCAGAGGTCTTTTTCAGGTATCCAGACAAATTCACTTCGAGGCGGAAAGGGGTTGTCCATCCTTCCGGCTGTGCCTCAAACCATCCGCCAACAAGCTCTTCGTCTTTCAATACCAGGCCATAAGAATCACGGACCTGGCCGTCTTTCGTCTTGACGATCACGCCTTTTTTCCATCCATTGCAGTCTTTCTGTGCCCGTGCCCGTTTGCGGAAAAAATCCACTGAGGTGATGATTGCGGCGTTTTCCTTCTCGGTGTACTTCACGAGGTAACAATCCTTGACGAGCGGATTCAACCGACGTGCCCGGCAAATGTTCAAAAAGTACATAAGCTCAGGCACTGTGACCAATTCGCCCTTGCCCTGGACAAGGTATTTCTTCACGATCTCCGGGGTCAACCGGACCTCCTGGCCGTCGGCGGCGGCATAGACAACGGTTTTTTCCTCTTTGGGGGCGGTTAATGCTTTCGTTTCCATAAGTTATATCCTCCTATCTCAATACGGTTTTCGATGTTTCAAATATCCTGATTCCGGCGATTTGCCTGACGCCCATGCGGATCGCGTCCCGGACCCGCTTCTCATCAAGGATCAAGTATGCACGGGGGACCTGTTCGATGTCGGCCAACTCAAACTCCCATGCCTTTCTCTGGAAAGCCGCGCCCGTCTCGGTCCTGGTGACGTTTTCGGCCTTCGGGATAACGGGGGCCATAACAGTCGGGGCTTCGATCTCGGCGGCTTTTGCCTCCTCCTCGGCCTTTTTCCGGGCAACCTCGATCTCGGCGGCCTCCCGGGCCCGGCGCTCCTGTTCCTGGGCGGCGGTCTCCGCTTCCCTGGCCCGGCGCTCCTGGGCTTCCCTTTCAAGGCGCGCCCTGGTCTCCATTTCCGCTTTCCGGGCGGCCTCCTCCCGGGCGAGGCGGTTTGCCTCCTCCGCTTCCCGGCGCAACTTCTCCTGAAGCTCCTGGGCGGCCCGGCGGGCTGCCTCCTCCGCCTTGCGGCGCTCCATCTCAATCCGGGCCTGATAGATTGAGACCTTGTTCTTGATCGCCGCTTCCGCCTCGGCAAGGGGATCACTCAGGACCTTGCAAAAGGCATTGACGGCCCGGACAAACTCCGTCGGGTCGGCGATAACCTCCTTCCGGCGCGTTTCGATGATACGGGCGGCCTTCTTCGCTTCATTACCCAACGATACGGCCCGTTTCAGAGACGGATCGTCGGAAACCTCTACCGCGTTGGCGTCCGTTCTGATACGCTCCGCCAAAGCGGCAAAGTCCTGAAATCTCTTCTTTGCCGCGGGTAGATTGAGGGGGTTTTGTTCCAAGACAACCATCCCTGCATCATCAAGATTGCCTTCCCAGGGGGGCGCCGGCGCCGGCGTGGGAGGTCCTCCTGCCTCATGTGCAACTTGCGAAAAATCCAGCATATTTCTCTCCCTTCCTATGAATTAAAAAAGCGATAAGCGGTTAAACAGCTTAAAAACACATTGAAATCCTGCAAGGCGCTTTCCTCGTACCAATCCATCCGGGGCGGTTTCCCTTCGGGATGCAGTCTCAATGAACCAATTTTATCCGGGAAATATCCGGCTTCCCGGCAAAGGTGGGCGTAGGCGGCAAGCTGCAATCGCCATGTCTTGCTTTTCGTGACCGGGCTTTTCAGGTCAATCAAAAGGCGTTCACCTTCATGTGAGATAACAAGTAGATCAGGGTGCCCGACGAATCCGAAATGATCATCAAGCAATTCCAGTTCGGTAAAAATACACTCTTTAACCACGGCCTCGAACCATAGGCGGAAACTCTGAACGTATCCGGCAATGGCCCGGTCCTCCTCGCTCATGGGGAAAAATCCGATTTCCTCCGCAATGGCCCGGCAAGCTTCATGAACACGGGTTCCTCGTTCGGCGGCCCTGGTCAGAACGTCCTCCGGGACGTGATCAAATTTTGTCCAGGGCGCGATTGCCATTGTCACTGAAGGTGTCAGCATGACATGACCCTCCATCCATTGCCTTCATAGATTTTTTGCCGCTTCCGGGCGGCGGCCATAAGGACGGGGTTGTTGTCCAGGTAGTCAAAGACCTTCGCGCTATGCTTCCCAGGCGCCGGTCGTAATACGCGCCCCAAGTATTGGATCACGCGCCCGGAGAAGGATATGGGCGTTGCCATGAACAGTGTTGACAGTTCCCGGCAATCGAAGCCCTCCCCGATGAGCTGGCCCGTGGCGACAAGGACCGGGACTTCCCCGGTGTTCAAGCGTTCAATAACTTCTTGGCGGTCCCTTGGTGAATGCCGCCCGTGAAGCAGTTCGGCGTTGATTCCCTGGCGGCGAAGGAGAATCCATAACCGCTCGCAATGTTCCCGGCGGTCGGTCAGCAGGAGGCAGACCCCTCCACCGTTCCCGGCTTCCCGCGCTACATCGACGGATATAAGGCGATTGCGGTCTCCATCCTCGGTCAATACAGAAAGGCCCGTTGAATATTCAGCGGCCATGTCAAGCGGCGGGACGTACCCGGTCGGCCTCAAGATCACTTCCGCCGGTACGATGTGACCCGCCTCCTGCAAGTCAACCTGGTCAATTCGGTGAAGGCAGTCTCCAAGATGCCAAAAGATAAGCTTTGAAAGTCCGTCGCGCCGGTATGGGGTAGCAGATAGCCCCAACATATACTTGCTATCGAAGGCGGTGACGGCCTCCGTGAACGTTCTTGAAGGCGTCCGATGGCACTCGTCAACGACCAGGTGCCCGAAGTGGTGTTTGAGTTCCCCGGCAATGGGGTAGATTGAATTTACGATTCCGACGGTGATCTTTTCGCCGATCTTCTTCTTGCCGCCGCCGATGATGCCGATGTCTGCTTTTGGTATCCCCAGGAAGGTTTCTATGCGGTCGCCCCATTGATGCAGGAGTTCTTTCGTATGGACAATGATTAAAGTCGGTTGCCGCCGATCGGCAATGATCTTCAAGGCCATGACGGTTTTTCCGGATCCCGTGGGCGCTGACATGGTGCCCTCGTCGGCCTCCATCATACGGTCAACGGCCTCCTCCTGGAAGGGTTTCAGTGCCCCGGCAAAGGTGAAATCCACTTCCGGCAATGTCCGGCGCTGATCGGTGATCAAGATTTCCCCGTGCTGCCTGGCAAGAGATACCAACTGAGGCAAAAAGCCCCTGGGGACAGATAGGCGGCCTCCCGGTTCGGAATGGTAGAAATACAGCTTTTCAGAAATCCTCCCGGTCCATCGGCCCATTTTCTCAGCTTCGACATAGGCGGGGTTGTCCATCGTAAGCCGCGCCTTGATCTCCTGGCAAAGGTCGGATGGTAGCTCGGTCAGAATGAGATGATTCGAAATTTTGATCTTCATAAATTTATTGCCTCTAAGCCAAGTGCGTCATGTCAGATATTTTAGTCTGGTCGGGCAAGTCTGGTCTGGTATGGCAACCCCCCCCTTTAGGGGGGTTGCCTGCCCAGACTGGGCAGTTGTTTCATCAAGGGTTTTTGCCATAACTGCCACAACTGACAAACTCACGATATTTAAGGAAATTCTCTTTTTCATGGTCGGCATACCTGCGTTTATTTTTTTTCAAATTTTCTAAAAAGGCCGTTGCCACAACTGCCACACCAGACCAACTTGTTAATATCATTCTATTTTCAATCCTTTGCGTATCCATTTGAGATTTTTGGATTGTGGGTCTGATCGTTCGACGATATGGGGTGAACCTCCGGCGGTTGCAAACGCCAAAAATCCCCGGATTTTTTTATCACCTATCCCGGTTTTTTCTTTGAACAGCTTCTTAAACTCCCTAGCTTGCATTTCTTTGTCTGCAAGGATTTCAAAAGCCATTGGAAGGTATGTATCAAGCTCCGGTGCTGTTTTACTCGCCTTTGAGGTCTTTTTCGTTGCCAGGATGTCAAGACGCTCCTCGAAGCAATAGCCTTCGGTGTCCTCATTTTCCGTCCATAGAACTGTGAATGGTTCTTGAGGTCGATAATTGCGTAAGCTTGTTTCAATGACAAAAGCATCATCTTCCGTGGCGTGGGTGGTCATTACGATTGATGCGTCATAGTCCCTGGCAAGCACGCCGGCCCCGGCTCCTCGGTCTGTTATTGACCGGTCGCCTGGCGTACCTTTGGGGTCGTGGTGGGCATAGATGATAGCGGCTCCGGTATCTTCGGCCAGCCTGTCAAAAAGTTCCAGTGTTCCTTTCATGCCGTCTGCACCGTTGCTGTTCTCATCGCCGGTAAGGACTTTATAAAGCGGGTCGAAGCTGATAATGTCGGCGTGAAGAATCCTGGCGCATAGCCCAACTTTTTCAATGCCTTCTGGTCCAGATATGTTCCGACCTCGGGCGTTCAGTATCTGAAACCTGTTTTCCAGGTCTGAGGGGTTGATTGACATTGCCGGACACATGCGGAGAAGACGGCGGTGAAAATGATGCTCTTGAATTTCAAATTGGACATGCAAAACCTTTCGCGGCTTTGAGATACGCCAACCTAAGAATGCTCTTCCGGCGGCTATTGAGAGTAGCATTTGCAGCAGGAAAAACGTCTTTCGGGATTTCGATGATCCGATAAGGACAACCTTGTCACCTCGGTCAAACACGTCAGACAATATTTGATCCGGGTCTTTTGGCGGTTCCAGAATCCACGAGGCGGCATTTTTCAAAAGGGGAAATATATCTCTCGCTTTTCCCTGCGCCGCCGCCCGCTCCTGGACTTGCCGGCGTATTTCCTCCCTTGAAATCCCGTCAGCTTGGATTGAAGCGCGCTCCTCGTCGGCTAACTCTTGGTCGGCGAGATTGCGGCGCGGAAAGGCTTCAACTGCCTGGTTCATGGTCGCCCCGTTGCTCAAGCGATATTGCCGGTGCCGCTCTTTCCGCCGCCTTCGCGGAGAACCAGTTTTCAACCTCTGAATCAAGCCAACCGACGGAATTACCGCCTAACTGAACCCGTCGGGGGAATTTGCCTGCCCGCTCCATTCGCCATACAGTGGCATCTGAAAGCCCCACCATTGTCAAAAGCTCGGGTTTCCTGATTATTCGCGCCATACATTCACCTCCAAATAAAAAATGCCCATCAAGGACTTGCCTTGACGGGCATTGAAGCATGGTGACAAACGTTAAATCAAGAAAAGCTTAGTCTCGTCAATATGTTATGTCCCCCGATATTTGCGGGACATAAAAAATTTAAGGGACATCACCTCAATTATTAGATATATTTTACGGGGTCGCTTTCGCGTTGATTCTGCTTCTTCTTGGTCTCGTAGTTCTTCCTGCATTGGTCGCTGTAACAAATTGCCCTTTTTGTATCTTTTGCAAAGAAGAACTTTTTGCATAGCGGGCATCTTTTGATCCTTTTTGTGTTCATCACGTCTGCCGCCAGATAATCGATCAAGAGATTGCATGGCAATCCGTCAAGATACGCCGGGAATGCGGCGTCATTTTCCTTGTATTCGTAAGCATAAATCACTTTTCCTATTGGTCGGCGGGTGTCGCCGGTGAAAACGGCCTCTTCAAGCGAAAGCCTTTGATAATTTGCCAGGATTTCCTCCAGGTAGCGGCAACCGTCTTTTGGTAAGTCATCAAGTGCGGCAACAAATTGAATGTGATCGCATTCCAGGCATGTGAGGCGCGGTCCGGTCCATTTTGATTCGTTCAGGCCTCCGCTTGCCGTAACTAAGCCCTTTTGCGACAGAACATTCATCTTTGTAAGGCTACATGGACATCTTGACGCTACGGTATATCTATAAAGTTCGTAGAATGCAGAATCAAACATATTTCTAAGTTGTTTTTTCTTTGGCGGGAACGATTCTTCATACCCTATCACCTTTGCAATAAAGGCGTCCTTTTGAGAAGTGTCGCAAAATATTTTTTTCGCCTCTTGCGGTTCAACTTTATTGACTTCGATGGTCAGTTTGATTTTTATATCTAGGATTCCATATGGAACCCCTGCGTATTCCCATTGATATGCGCTCCCTCCTGTATCCCGATATTTTTCATCAATGAGGGCCTTTTCAATATCATTCAGTTTTTCAGTTGGTTGTTGTGGCGTATTGGCGTATAGTAAAATAATATCCTTTAGTAGATCGAGATTAAATCCGTAATTTCCTTTTTTCATTGTTTTTACCTCCTTGTCTCAAAAAGAATTACATTTTGCTGAGGATCAGTTAGGCCAAGGATTTCCTGCAACCGTTTTTCCCAACGTGCCAAAGCTTGGCGCTTTTCCTCATCATAGGAATGACGGTTATAAATGCCCATGACCCCTTGCAGCTTATGACCCAAAAGGCGCTCGGCGACCATATCCGAAACCCCGACCTCCGCTAACCTGGTCCGGACTGTTCGCCTCAGGTCATGGGGGGTGAAGGGCTGAATAATTTCGATCTCCGCCCGATGTCTCCTAAGGGAATTCGCCAAAGCACCGACGGTAATAGAAGCATCTTCTTTTCGTGGTTTCGCTTTTTGGGGCCTCTTAAATCCATACAGTGGGCTTCTTGCCGACACAAAAACATACTGGCTGTTGACGCTGTATTTTTTTGCCTGGTCAATCAATTCAGCCATTGTCGGAAGTATGGGCACTCGGTTTTCATTTCTCGTTTTCGTCAATTCCGCCGGTATGGTCCACCAGTCATTTACGATATGCTCCCATTTCATCCCAACCACTTCTCCGGGCCTCTGTCCGGTCAAGAGGATCGCTTTCAAGGCGAGTTTTACGAGGTGATAAATGTCAACATCTGTCCTTTCCAGGTCCAGGCAGTTCCAGAGGGTTTTGATTTCATCATCCGTCAAAACTCTTTCCCTCGTGCTTTCTTTCCCGCGCCTCATTCCGACCAGGGGTGAAAAATCGATTATCCCGCGCTCACTGGCAAAGTTGAACATCCTGACCAAAACGCCTTGCAGCCTATTTGCCGTCACCGGCGCTCGTTCCCTGACTTCGTCAATGAGAATGACTGCATCCCGGCGTTTAATGGAGGAGACTTTTCGATTTTTCCAAGAGGGGAGGGCGTCTTTTTCGACAAGCCTTTTTCTTTCTTTGCATGACGGAGTTTTGCTCAATTCCTTCTCCCAAAATTCATCAAGCAAGTCTTTGAATGTCGGTTCTGATTTGCGTTTTTCCTTTTCTGCGTTTTGCTTCTCACTTGGGTCAATTCCTCTCTCAACATCCTGAATAGCCAATGCGTGTTTTTCCCTGGCCTGGGCAAGGCTGACCGTGGGGTAGTGTCCAAGAGTAAGGCGCTTTGGTTTTCCATCAATTAAAAAGCGGCAAGTCCACACTTTTTTGCCTGTCGGCATGACACGCAAGGCGAGACCTTTTATGTCAAGAACATCATACCTATTCTTCTTGACTTTAAGTCTTCTAATCGCTAAATCTGTCAACGGCATTCCGGCCACCTCCAATCAATTTCTTGTCCCGCTGAAAACGGGGACAAAACGGGGACAAATTTTTAGCCCTTAACGGGAGTTCAATAGTTGAAAAAGAATATAGGGCAAAAAGCTTGTAATGTCAACAAAATATAAATCTACATTGAATAGGTTTGAAAAGAACTGAAGCACCATAAACAACGGTTTTTTTTGCTTTGGGAGCAGGATGTCGGGGGTTCAAATCCCTCCGCCCCGACCAATGATAATGCCATCACGGCGCAGCCGATAGAACAAGGAGCTAATTAATGAGTGAAATAAAAGAAGGAACCATCAGCCGGGAAAAGAAGGGCTATGTATTTTTGATCGGCGTCCATCGGGCTACGAAGATGAATGCCTTTACCTGGGATATGCTGGTGGATTTGTCCCGGGCGTTCGGGGAATACGAGGAGGACCGGGAGATGCGTTGCGCCGTTCTGTATGCCGAAGGCGACCATTTCACGGCAGGTCTCGATCTGGGCGATGTGGCGCCTCATG
>Ga0302248_1001663_pt1 | contig 15611 bp, 24 predicted proteins | sample AAG_UR_Leu_MG_FD_193528 | JGI IMG/M metagenome (GOLD analysis project Ga0302248, IMG submission 193528) | Enriched activated sludge microbial communities from anaerobic digester in WTTP, New Holstein, Wisconsin, United States - AAG_UR_Leu | ecosystem: Engineered > Bioreactor > Anaerobic >... | reverse complement strand
CTTATCAATCCCTTTGCCGGCATCTACAACATCGCCGACTATCCCGTCCGGCCGCTGTCCATCGTCAAGGCGGCCCTCCTCCTCCATGCCCAGGGCGACGACCTGGACGTCAACACCCTCGCCTACCTCTCCGTCAACCGGGCCCTCGACCGCCTGGAAAGGATCGTCGGCCCCGCAGGCGGCTATGAGTTCTGGCGCGGCGTCGTCGAGCCCTTCCTGAACGCCGAGCTCGCCCTCTGGGGCGATCAGGGCCGCCACCTCTGCAACTTCGCCGTCCTGGGCTTCGCCTGCTTCCTCGCCAAGAACCGCCCGCGATTTTTCGACAAAAAGGGGAATCTCGTAATAAAAACAGCGTGGACACACGTTTCTAAAAAACGTGGGTCCAGAGAAATAAATCTCCAGAACGATGATCGTTCCGACTTCGCCAAGCTCGCGGCCCTGGGCAAGCGCTGGGAGGAGCCGAAGGACCGCCTCCACCAGGAGGCCCCCCGCGACCCGATCCGCGTCGCCTATGAGATCAACCTCCACTTCTGGAAGAACCGGCCCCGCTCTCAGCGCCTCTGGCGGCCTGAGCTGAGCCTTTAGGAGGTGACCCTATGAGCAAACAGACAAAAATGGACAACGCGGTCATCCCCCTGATGCCCATCTGGGACGCCATCAACGACCTCACCCGCCTGCGCGGGATCGTCGCGGCGGTGACCTATTTGACATCGCCCCAGCATTTGAAGGAGGACGACGATTTCGAGGTCTTCCACGGGATCTTCAGCGACATCCACGAACGCCTGAACGAAGCCTGCAACGTATTGGAGCAGGCCCGCCAGGATGTTAAATTTATGAAAGAGGAGGCGGCGAGATGAAACGCGATTGGGACCTGGTCCGGGAGATTTTACTCCATCTGGAAGCCTGCGAATCGACGCGGGGGAACCTGCGTCCCGGCGATCTCGCGGGTTATGACGAGGAGCGGGTCTCCTACCATGTCCAAATCATGATCGAGGCCGGCCTGATCGAGGGCGAGTGCGCAAAGACCATCGCCCGGCCTCTTTATTGTATGGCCCACCGTCTGACCTGGGCGGGCCATGAGTTTCTGGACCAGGTGCGCTCTCATGCGGCCTGGAACCGGATCAAGGGCCTGGCCCGCGAAAAGGGCCTGGACATGACCCTGGAGGTCATCAAGCTGGCGGCGAAGCTGGTTCTGGAATCGCTGCTGAAATAGAAAGGAGAAAGATATGAACGAAGAAGAAAGCAACATCATGACGTTGACCCAGGCCCAGTGCGCCGTGGAGGACATCCTGCATCGCCTCCGGCCGGAAAGCCATGACATCAAGGTGAACTTCGTCCGGGGCGAGGCCTACGAGATGGAGGTGAACATGTGCATTCTGATCCTGCCTGACGAGGAATGAAAGGAGTGAAAATGGCGGAACTTCATAAAGATATGGAAATACGCAGGATCGGCGAGTGGTTCAATTTGATTTGCATCTGGTGCGGGCATAGCGGAGGCGGTCTCCGGGCAATCACCTCCATTGACCACCCCTCGGATCAACCGGAGGCTTTGGGGATCGGTCGCTGTTCAGAATGCGGGCAGGATACGAGATTTGTCAAAATGATCGGTCAGCCTCCGGTCTTCATTCCTGGGAAGCCGGAAGATTGGATAAGGGAAAAGGATTAGGCGTAAATGACCTTGCAAGAAATCAGGAAGGCCGTTGAGAAAGCCAAAAAGGAATGCCGGGAAGCCCACGTCAAAGTGATTGACGAGGAAATAGGCGGCGAGGTGATATTCGTTGAAATAACGGCAAGATTTAAAGTTGAAAAAGGTAAAAAAACTCTTGATTCTTGCAAGTAGTCATGTATAATCACAGCCAATTGTATGCGGACCGGTAAACCGGCCGCCCGATTAACCTTTTAGACGACAATTAAATAGTAGGACAAGGACGAGGTAAACCCGGCTTGTCAACCCCGAAAGGGGCTGATGAGCCGGGTTTTTTTATTGTTACGCACTGTGGATTTAAGCATGGAAGCAAAACCCTGGATATGGAAGCTTGGCCGGTTTCTCTCCCTGCCCTTCATTGTGGTTGCGGCCGTCGCCATGATTATCTGGCATTGCCTCATCACCTTTTATTTCTCCATCTGGGCCGCCTATATCACGATTCGCAGCCTGTACGAAAGGGGCGTGGTCGCTTCGGACGCCTCCCGGAGGACGCCATGAAGATCAAATTCGTCTACAAGATTCTTCCCGCCATCGTGATCTTCACGGATCGCGTCCCGGTCGGGTCTGCCGGTTGCGCCAACGCCATGATCGTCCGGATCCGCCCGAAGTACGAGGGCGACGAAGGTCTCCTGCAGCACGAACTCACCCATGTCAAGCAGGCTTACCGCCTCTTGATCCTTTTCCACAGCCTCCTTTGCCTCCTCGATGATTCTTACCGCCTCCATGCCGAGGTGGAAGCCTACCGGAAGCAATTGGAATACTCCGTGGACAAAGTGACCGATACTGCCCGGTTCGCCGGTTTCATCGCCGAGAAATACGATCTCGATATTTCACGGGAAGCGGCAGCCGTACTTTTGAGGGTGAAAGATGACTGAGATGAAGAAATACGTTGTCCGCTTCGGCCTGGTTCTCCTGGTCGTCCTTCCAATCCTCTATTTCACCCAGGGAACTAATGCCCTGGGCATCATTTTTTACAAGATATCCCTTTCGATGATCGGCGTTTCCACTGCCGAACTCGTCTGGGCTGCATTCTTCAAGCCTGTTTATGGGACAACGGAGGCGATGTCCGGCGATGAAAAAAGGAGCGTCATGGTGTTTCGCGGCTTGCTTTACGCTGCTCTTATCCTGGCCTTCACCCTCGGTTTGTGATGCCGGGAACCGCTGTTTGAAATACTGGCCCCAGGTGGTTCGGGAGGCCCGCTATCACGTAGGCATGAACGCTCCAGCGAGCGACTTCATGGGCCAGATCGAGGTGGAAAGCCGGTGCGACGCCGGTGTCACGGCATTCGACGGCGGCATGGGTCTTGGGCAGTTCATGCCGAAGACGGCAACCTGGATACAGGGAAAAGAGAAGGCCCTCCGGGAAGCCTTCATGAAGCCCATGCCCTACGATCCGCGATGGTCTATCCGGGCGCTGATCCTCTACGACAGGTGGCTTTACCGGAACGTCGACTGCCGGGATTGGCATTATGCCTACCGGGCATACAACGGCGGCCTGAAGCGGATGAACCAGGAGATCCGGAAAGCAGGATCCTGCGATTACCAAAAGGTCGAGGGAGCTTGCAGCAGAAAGGTCATCAAGATGAAAACCGGACTGCTCGACATGTGCCGGGTCAATATCGAGTATCCCTACAAGATTCGTAAAGCGGGTCGGAAGTATGAACGATGAATAGAACAACGATCATCGCAGGAATGTTGGCGGCACTGGCCATAACGGCAGCCGTCGTTTCCTGGTATCGGGACCAGCACCCGGCGGTCATTTCAAGGACGGAATACGTCAAGGTGCCGGAAATAAAAACGGTGACAAAAATCAAGACGGTAAGGGTTCCCATCAAGGAAGTGGTCACCATCGAAAAAGAAGTGGTTGTGGAGAAACTGAAGCTGCCCGACGAGGTGGCCAAAGACGAGAACAAGCAGGTAATCACGACCGGAGAAGTGACTCCATACGAAGGGAAAACGAACATTGTCGCTGTTTTGGACACGAATACCGGAGAATCGAAGCTCATTGCCAAACAGCAGCCCGTTCCCTTCATCGATTTTGAGAGCAAAAAGGAAATCGGGGTGCGGTATGGGGCAACGATCAAGAATGGAATGGAGGCCGACATTTACGGAAGATGGGATTTCTTGAGGATCGGGAACGTCCATCTCGGCGTTTATGGGGAAGCGAACACGAGCGGAGACGCCAAAGCGATGATCGGCATTTCATACAGGTGGTGAATGGACGAGATCGATGTCGCCCAACAAAATGACGAACTTTTCCGGCAGTCGGCGCTGAGAGCGCATTATGCCGGTAGGCAGAATACTTTGATGACAGCGAAGAGCGGCAAGGCAGGGCCTTCATCCGGCGGGAGAGGGACCCTGCCACGCCACAAAAACTGCTGCGATTGCGGAGAAAAAATTGAAACGGCGCGCCTGAAGGCCCTCCCAAATGCCGCAAGGTGCGTCGAATGCCAAACCAAATATGAGCGTCATGGCCGGGCTGGGTCAGCCGAGGCAAGGTAAGGTGATGCAGGGCAGTGCGAGGCAGGGCAAGGAAAGGCAAGGTTTTTAAAAAAAAGAAAGGAGTGCAGGTCTCTTGGGTGAAAATTGGCAACTTTTCATTTTCCTGGCCGGTCTTATCGCGGCCTGGAGCGTGCTGATCGTAGCGGTATTGCGGACCATGTTTAAGGCCCATTGCGACGACATCAACAGCCGCCTGGAAGGCTGGGGAAAGGACATCTCCAAGCTGGAAAAGGACGTCCTGGAAATGAAAGCCGACCTTCCTCTCTCCTACGTCAGGAAAGAGGATTTTGTGCGGTTTGAGGTTGTCATCAATACCAAGCTGGACCGCGTCCATGACTCCATCGAAAGACTGAAGGAGAGATTGTAATGAAGGAACCTCTTCCCATCGACATGGAAAACGCCAGGCGTTTTGAAATGCGCTGGCTGATCTTGAGAACGCTGCATGCAGCCCAGCCCAGCGGCACGTCGGAAGTCATGATCCGCAACGCCATCGAGCCCGTCATCCTGGACGTGACGTTGAACGACATTCGCCGGGAACTCGATTACCTGGAGGAACGCGAACTGATCGCGGTCACCCATCGGGACAGCCCCGTATGGCGAGCCAAGATCAATAATCACGGGATCGACATCGTTGAATATACGGTCGATTGCCGCCCTGGAATCGCCCGTCCCAAGAAATGGTGGTGATATGCCTTCGAGATCGAAGATCACGAAACTTCCGGATGGCGTCAAGAGAGAACTGGATAAACGACTGATCACCGGAAGTTTCTCAGATTACAGAGCGTTGTCCGAATGGCTTAGGGATCAAGGATTTGAAATTTCCCATGCGGCAATACACCGGTATGGCCAAGCCTTTGAAGAACGCCTGGCGGCGATAAAAATCGCCTCGGAACAGGCGCGTGCCGTATCTGAGGCGGTCGGCGACAACGAAGGCGTCATGAGCGACGCCCTGATCAGCCTGGTTCAGGAAAAAGCCTTCGACGTCCTGGTCAATCTGCAGACCGAAGACCCGGTGGCCTTCGCCAAGATCTTCCCGAAGATGGGGATCATGGTGGCCAAACTGAGCAAAGCCAGCGTCGATCAGAAAAAGTGGATGCGCGATGTGCGGAGCAAGGCCGAAAAGGCTGTTGAAAATATTGAAGAAAAACTGAAATCACAAAAACTTTCCCCGGATGCGCTTCGGATTGTCCGGGAGGAAATTTACGGAATCGTCTAATGCCGGCATTGACCCTTTATCCCTATCAGCAACGCTGGATCCGGAACAAAAACCGGTTCAAGGCGGGAATGTTCGCCCGGCAGACGGGAAAGACCTTCACGACCACCCTGGAGATTGTCGATCATTGCCTGGAGATGGAAACCCAGGGGCGCAAAGCGCGCTGGGTCATTCTTTCCCGTGGGGAGAGGCAGGCGAAAGAGGCGATGGAGGAAGGCGTGAAACGCCACTGCCAGGCGTACGGAGCGGCGATTCAGAGCTTTGACACGGAATGGGTGGGCGATATCCGCTACAAGGCGCTGGAGGTCTCGTTCCCCGGTGGAAGCCGTATCACGGCGCTTCCGGCGAATCCTGACACGGCCCGCGGTTTTTCCGCCAACGTGTTTCTCGATGAGTTCGCGTTCCATGCCGATTCCCGGAAGATTTGGCAGGCGCTTTTCCCGGTCATTTCTGCCGGTCACCGGATCATCGTCGTTTCCACGCCCAACGGCAAGGGGAACAAATTCTATGAGTTGATGACGGACAAGAGCCTGGACAAGGTCTGGATGCGCCAGACGACGGACATCTATGAGGCTGTCGCCGATGGTCTTCCCCGCAATATCGACGAACTGAAAGCGGGCATCAACGACGACGACGCCTGGCAACAGGAATACGAGCTGAAATGGCTGGACGAAGCGTCCGCCTGGCTGGATTACAACCTCATCAGTTCCGTGGAACACGATCAGTCTGGCAAACCGGGACTCTATACAGGCGGCCCCTGCTACATCGGAAATGACATCGCGGCCCGCAACGACCTTTGGGTCGCCTGGGTTTTGGAGAAGGTCGGAGACGTCCTCTGGACGCGGGAAATCAGAGTTTTGAAGCGCGCCGCCTTTGCCGTACAGGATCAGGTCATGGACGAATTAATGCGCAAATATCGCGTCTTGCGGCTCTGCATGGACCAGACCGGCATGGGTGAAAAGCCCGTGGAAGATGCGCAGCGCCGCTATGGAACATCCCGTGTGGAGGGGGTACTCTTTACCGGGGCCAACAAGCAGGTCCTGGCCACTGTGGGCAAGCAATCCTTCGAGGATCGAAAGATCAGGATTCCCCTCGGCGATACGGACCTCCGGGCGGATCTCCATAAGCTCCGCAAGATCACAACCCCCACGGGGAGCGTCCGTTTCGAGGCGGATTCCGACAGCGCCGGCCACGCCGACCGGGCCTGGGCCTGTTTTCTGGGCGTGTATGCGGCGGCCAATTGGGGAGGTCCGATTGAATTTCAATCCACCGGCGTCAAACGAGTGACCGCCGGGGAATCCATGAATTCCTTCATGGGGAGATAAGTCATGGCAGAAGAAGCCGTTAAAAAGCTACAGATTACTGACGAAGTCGCCACCATCGCGAAGGATATCGACATATTCTACGGATGGATCAAGCGCCTGGAAAACCCTGATCCGGTCTTGAGAAGCGAGTCTGCCGGGAGAGGTTTGAAGCTATACGATGAGGTGGATCGCGACGCCCATGCCGGGTCCGTTCTCCAGCAGCGCAATCTGGCTGTTGTCGGCAAGGAGTGGGAGATCATTCCGGCCAAATCAGCACGGAAACTTGGACGGCCAGCATCGACCTCCCAGGAGGAGGTTGTCGCCGATTTCGTTTCTGAAGTTTTGGAGAACTGCAATTTCGATCAGGCCCGCCAGGAGATCCTGAAAGCGGTTCTCTATGGGTTCTATTCCATCGAGGTCATCTGGAATGCGACGAAGGATGGCATAAAGATCAAAAAACTGATTGCCAAACATCCGCGGCGCTTCTCCTTCACGATGGATCGGGAACTGCGCCTTATCACGCCATCGAACATGATCGAAGGCGAGCCAGTTCCTGATCGGAAATTCGTCATATTCACCTACGGAGATTCGGATAACCCTTACGGTCGCGGTCTTGGCCAGCGGCTATGGTGGCCCGTATGGTTCAAGAAAAACGGTGTCAAGTTCTGGCTGGTTTTCCTGGAAAAATTCGGGATGCCCACGGTGAAGGGCAAATATCCTCCGGGGACGACGCCGGAACAGCAGCAGAAGCTGATGGATGCCATCGAAGCAATCCAGTCGGACACTGGAATCAAAATCCCGGATTCGATGGACATCGAGTTCCTGGAAGCATCCCGGGCGGGAACAGTCACCCATGAACAGCTATGCGAGTACATGGACCGGCAGATTTCCAAAGCCGTTTTGGGTCAGACTGCCTCTACAGAGGGGACTCCGGGAAAACTTGGAAACGAAAAAACGCAAGGAGATGTTCGCCAGGAGATCATCGAGGCTGACTCGGATCTGCTCGATGACTGCTTGAACGAGACGCTGATCAAGTGGATCGTGGATTACAACTTCCCGGACGTTTCCGCCTATCCGAAAATAGTGACATACGCCCGCCCGAAACCGGATCTCACGGCCCAGATCACCATAGACAAGACTGCCGTGGTCGATATCGGCGTCCCGATCCCGCTGCGCTATTTCTATGAAACCTACGGCTGGCCGGTTCCCGCCGAAGGAGAGGATGTGGCTGTGAGAAGACAGCCGCTCCCTCGGATTACCCAGTCCAAACCGGGGAATGCCTTTGCGGAGCTTGACGTAAAAAAAAACACTGAAACGAGCCGGGCTGTAACAGCGCAACGCGCCCTGGACGCCCTGGCTGATCGAAAAATATCAGAAGCTGTCCCGATCTTTGAAAACTACATAACGGAAATAAAACGGTATTTGGACGAGTCAAACACGCTGGAGGCTGCCCGTGACAACATGGTCTCCCTCTATGACCGGCTCGATTCGACGCCCCTGGCCAGGTCCCTGCGGGATTTCCTGACAGAGGCGGACGATAACGGAGTTCAAAGCATTGGACCCGTGAACCGCGCCTTTGCCGAGGCGTCCTGGGGTCCCGGAAAGCCGTTTCAGGAGCAGATGGACTTCTTCAACGCCAAAGCATTCACCATTTCCGGCGTCTCTAAGGCGGATCTGGTGGCAGGCGTAAAGGACTCCCTCTCCGCCTCCATCGAAAAAGGCACGTCGATGGAGAAATTCAGGGCCGACGTCAACGGCCTCTTTGTGCAGCACGGCTACGACAAGTTGAGTCCCTGGCGGATCGAGACGATCTACCGGTCCAATATGCAGTCCTCCTACCAGGCGGCCCGCTACCGGCAGATGACGGATCCGGCGGTGATCGCGGCCCGGCCCTACTGGCGCTACGTGGCCGTACTCGATAGCCATACCCGGCCCGCGCACTATGCACTGAACGGCAAAATCTTCCGGTACGACCATCCGTTCTGGCAGACCTGGTACCCGCCCAACGGCTTCAACTGCCGCTGCACCGTGGTGACCGTGTCACAGACCGAGATGGATCGGGAGGGCTGGACGGTCGAGACCGATGACCCGACGGGCAAGCTCTTCGAGCCCATCGATCCGGTGACCGGAAACAAGCTCATGGCCCGGCCCATGATGCCCGACCAGGGCTGGGGCGAAAAGGGCGGATCACTGGAGCGGATTTATGAAGGCAAAGCCGCTGCCGGTGAAAAAGGCGCGGTCCAATGGAAAGAAGTCAAAGGGCAACCCGGTCCCGTAGAGCTTGGCAGGCCGAAAGAAAACGCCATTTTGGAGCAGTATTGGAAACAGGCTCCTGAAAAGGTGCAATCGCTGGAGGCATTGATCGATAACGGCATGGACGAAACTGCAGCTTTTCTTACCATAGAGAGGGAATACAGGAAAATCATGGGGATATCACCGAATGAATCATTTGCCGTCTTGCGCGGCCCCGATGGTGAAATCGCCACTGCGGATATGACGGGTCTTGCCCATGCCATGCTCAACCGTGCGGATCGCCGGGAAAGATATGTGGCCTATTTCCGTAGCGCCATCGAAGCGCCCTACGAAATCCTGCTGACGGAATATGAAACGAGTGCCGGAAAAACGAAGTTTAGAAAGAAATACATTGGTTTGTATAAGGAGCCCAAAGAGGCGGTCGTTGTCGTCGGCGAGATATCACCGGAAGGCACGCTATTGTGGAATGTCATGAACGCCAGAAAGGGAACGATAGATCGCCAGCGGCGGGGGGTAAAGGTGCTTTATGGAGAGTAAAGTCAGGGAAACAAAGGATACCGGGTCTTTGCACCCTCCCTTGCATTGCGGTCGCGGCCCCCGGAGGCTACCGCAAGCAATTGAAATACATATAAACAGGGAAAATGGAGAAGTCAAGTGGAAATAAAGGTCTCCATAGAGGATCGGGAGGTCAGGGCTGAACTGGAGGCGTTGCAGCGCCGCACGTCCGACCTGTCTCCGGCCATGAAGATCATCTCCGAAACCGTTTACGCATCCATCCGGAGGAACTTCGAGGTCGGCGGACGGCCCCAGCGTTGGCAGCCTTCGCTTCGTGTCAAGAGGGAAGGCGGACAGACGCTGATCCGTAAAGGAACGAGCGGCGGCCTGCTGGGTTCGCTGAGTCCTTCTCACGGAAAGGACAGCGCGACGGTCAGCGCCAACAAGGAATATGCCGCCATCCACCATTTCGGCGGCAGCACGGGTCCCCGGATCATCAGGCCGAAAAACGGCAAGGCCCTATTCTGGCCCGGAGCCCGGCATCCGGTGAAGTCGGTGAAGCACCCAGGGTCGAAGATTCCGCCCCGGCCCTTCATGCTGGTGCAAAACGAGGATTGGACGGAGATAAAAAACGTCATCAACAGCTATCTGACAGCGAGGTGAAACATGATCAATTTCAAAGGATTTAATGACTGGATTCCCATCTTTCAGGGTGGACGCCAGATAGACAGCGCCGGGTGCGTCCATGACGGCGATGCCCTAATTGACAAGGCTCTGTCCACCTTTAACGCAGCCAAGCACGAGCCGCCGGTTGTCATCGGTCATCCGGTTGAGAATGCTCCGGCCTACGGCTGGGTCGAAGGGCTGAAGAAACAGGGGAATCTGCTGGTTGCAAAATTCAAGCAGGTGGAACCTGGTTTTGCCGACATGGTGAAGCGCGGCCTTTTCAAAAAGAGATCCGCTGCCTTTTATCCGGATGGAACCCTGCGTCATGTCGGCTTCCTGGGCGCGGTTCCTCCGGCGGTCAAGGGGCTTCCGGATGTGGCATTCGCAGAAGCGGAGGCCGTGACATTCGAGTTTTCCGATTATCAGACCGTCTGGGCGTGGGAGTCCATTGCCCGCCTCTTCGGTAAGGTGCGCGATTACCTGATCGAAAAGGACGGCATGGAGAAGGCGGATCAGGTGATCAGTGCATACCAGATCGAGGAGATCCCCGCCGCAGCGGAGAAGGGAAAACAGGAGATTCAGCGGGATGCGTTGGAACAGACGCCTCAAATCACGAATTACAACGAGAAGAAGGAGGAAAAGAGCATGAATTTCAAAGAGTTTATCCAGAAGTTGAAAGAACTGGTGGCCGGAGTCGAGCCTACGACGCAGACCGATCCTCCCGCCGGGAAGACCTTCTCGGAAGCCGATATTGAAGCCGCCAAGCGGCAGGCTGCCGATGAGGCCGCCCGGGCAGAGCGGGAAAAGGTGGCTGCGGAGTTTGCGGAACAGGCCAAGAAGACGCGCCAGGAAGCCCGTGGGCGAGAGATCTCATCCTGGTGCGAGTCGATGGTCAAAGAGGGGAAGATGACGCCCGCAATGGTCAAATTCGGCATCCCGGAGATGCTCCACGCCTTCGCCGAACGAGAGGATGTTATCGAATTCGGCGAGACGAAGGACAAGGCCACCCTCTATGACCGCTTCAAGACCCTCTTCGAGACCGAGCTGCCGAAGGTGGTCGAATTCAAGGAGGTGGCGACGCGGGACAAGGATACGGGTGGTCTGGGGCAGGCGGGATCGAAAGTCGAGGCCCTGATCCAGGCGAAAATGAAGGACAACAAAGAATTGTCCTACGGATCGGCTTTTGCCGAGGTGCAGAGGGAAAATCCCGGTCTGGCAAGGGAATATCAACAGGAAATCGGCGGTTAACCGCCCCGAGCGAAGAAAGGAGAAAAAAGCATGTCTACGGAAAATAAAATTTTGGATCTGACCTTCCCGGCGGCGGAAGACCTATCCAGCGATCAGTACAAATTCGTGGTCCTCAATTCGAGCGGCCAGGTTCGCCGTCCCGACAGCGCCTCCGAGGTGGCCATCGGGATCCTGCAGAACGCTCCGGCAAGCGGAGATGCTGCAGTCGTCCGCGTCGTCGGCCAGTCGAAGGTGCAGGCCAACCTCGCCATCGGCATCGGCACCTTCATCGGTCCCGAATACGTATCGGCTACGGACGCGGGAAAAGCCCAGGACAATGCCGGGAACCTCGCCTACGCCCGGGCTGTCATGGTGGAGGCCAGCGGGGCCGAGGATGACCTGGGAAGCTGCCTGCTTCTCGGTATGTGCCCGGCCATCAGCGATGCAGTTCACAGCTACACCACTGTGACGACCAAGTCCACGGCCGGTGCGGTAACCTACACAGCGGCGGAACTGGTCGGCGGCCTGATCCTCCGGGATCCGGCTGGCGCTAACCGGTCCGATGTGACACCCACGGCGGCGCTGATCGTCGCGGCTGTCACCGGCGCAATCGCTACGTCGAGCTTCGAGTTCATCATCCGTAACACGGCGGACGCGGAAGAGACGATAACTCTGACGGCGGGCGCTAACGTAACGCTTTCCGGCACCATGACCATTGCCCAGAACAACTCCAAGCGGTTCCGGGCGGTCATTACCGACGCCGGGAGCGGAACCGAAGCGGTCACCATTTACAGCCTCGGAACGGTTGTTCACTAAAAAACGGCTGCGGGACGGACGTGACCCGCCCCGCATAAAAACATGAAAGGAGAATGAAATCATGCCTCAGCCCAATGTGAAAGAATTAATCGTCACGGGACCGCTGCAGAACGTTTCCGTGGCCTACAGGAACAAATCCTATATCGGCGACAGGGTCTTCCCCATCCTCGATGGCGTTGACCCGAAAGCAAAGATCGCCGTTTACCAGAAGGGAGCTTGGTTCCGCGATGAAGCGGGCATCCGTGGTCCCGGAGCGCGTGCTCCCCGTGGCGGATATCCCATCGACTGGCTGACCATTGCCACGAAGGAATATGCCTTCGCCAAAGAGGTCACCGACGAAGACCGGCGTTTCGCCAAATCCAAGATGGCCCCTCCTCTGAAGCCGGATCAGGATGCCATTGAATTCTGCTCCGACAAGATTGACCTGTCGAAGGAGAGGAGAATCGCCGCCTTGATCACCGGCGGGACCTGGGTCGATGCCAATGGAGCCGGTGGCGAAGACGCGGAAGGTCTCTGGAGCCCGTCGGGCAACACGAATACCTTCCTCGCCGATATCGTTAAGGGGCGCAAGGCGATCCAGAACGCCACGGGAGTCACCCCGAACTGCCTGATCCTCGATTTTGCGACCTACGAGGCCCTCAAGCAGTGCGATGCGATCATCGACAAGATCAAGTACACCCAGCGGGGCGTCGTGACGTCCGAACTCCTGGCGGCGGTCTGCGAACTGGAAGAGATCCTCGTCGGCGAGGCGATCTACTCGACGGCCAAAGAGACCAAAGCCGGGACCGATTTCACGGCCCGCTACGTTTGGGAGGTCAATGCCGGAAAGGGTATGGGCTTCCTCTTCCACCGTCCGAAGAGCCCGGGTCTCAAAGTCCCTTCCGCCGGATACCAGGCGAGAACGGCTTACGAGGACGGTGCTTCCAGGAGAACTACGACCTGGCGGGAAGCAGCCGAACACCAGGACGTTTACGAAGTGGCCGAGGAAACCGACATTATCCAGGTCTCGGCGGCTTGCGGATATATGTGGAAAGACACCTACGCGACCTAAACCTTCTCCGATCTCCGGGGGTGTGATGCGGCTACAGCATCATGCCCCCGGAGGGAGGATCTAACGGGGAAATGAAATGGCTTACAGCATTCAGTCAGATCTTGAAGAGCAGATCAGCCAGGCTGAATTGGTGGAATTGACAGACGATGCCGGAAGCGGTTCCGTCGACACCTCGGCCCTGGCCCGCGCCATTGCCGATGCCGATGCAGAGATCGATTCCTACTGCGGGAGCAGATACACGATGCCCTTCTCTCCCGTTCCGGTCATCATCCGCAAGTTTTCAGTGGATATGGCGATCTATAACCTCTTCTCCAGGCGGTCCGTCCTGAAGGTCCCGGAGGAACGGCAGAAACGGTACGACAACGCAATCCGATTCTTGAGGGACGTGGCAAAGGGCCTGATCTCCCTGGGAGGGGATGCGCCGTCGGAGCCGAGCGATGGCCTTCCCCAGGCGACAAGAACGAAAGACGACCGGGTATTTTCCCTGGGTAAAACATCCGACGGCAGCGTCGGTACTTTGGACAACTACTGATGATTGAGACGATTCAGGACGACATCATAACGCAATTGCAGAAGATCACTGCCGTGGCCAGCGTCGGCGTCTGGCAGGGCGATATCGAGGATCTGCTCAAGTCGCCTCAGCGCCTGCCTGCCCTGAACGTGATCTACCACGGCGCGGATTTCGAGGAGAAAAAGGTCATCGGGACAAACCGGGCCGATCACCAGATGGACTTCCTCATCGTTCTGGTTTCCAGAAACCTCAAAAGCAGGGAGGCCGGTGCATCCGAAGCCTACACGATCATCGAGGCGGTCAGAAACTACCTCATCGGCCACCAGATCAGCCCTTATGGGTGGCTCTGGCCTGTCAGGGAGGACCTGGTGACTGCTGAGGGAGGGCTCTTGGTCTATGGGCTCAATTATCGTCTGAAAACGAATGTTATCGCAACCGAGCCGGTCCCTGAACCGGAACCGTAAAAAGGAGGATTTATGAAGAAACTCTACTACGAAGAAGGGCCGAAAATCATGGGCTGCGGCATTGCCGGGCAGTTCAAGATCGGCGTCCCGAAGGAGGTCCCCGACGACGTGGCGGAAGTCCTGCTCCGTAAGGGGAGGCTGAAGGAATATCAGGAAAACCAGCCGGAGATCGCATCCGGCCGAGGCAAGAAGGGAAAGGAGGAATAACCCATGTCTCAGCAATCAGGCGCTAATGCCGTATTGATTTTCGACACCGAGACGGCGTTCAAAAGCACCCCCGGTGCGCCGGACGCCCATGTCCTGCCGTTTACGAAAGAATCTCTGCGGCTGAACAGGAACCTTGTGTCGTCCAACACGATCCGTTCGAACCGCAATCCCCAGGCCCCGGTCCGGGGAAATGTGGACGTTTCCGGAGACATCAATTTCGAGCTTTCTCCTCAGTATGGAAAGCTCTTCAAACACATTTTCGGAAACTACGGCGTTGCAGGTGGAGCGGCACCCTACACGCATACCTACAAGATCGGCGCGCTGCCGGTCGGGATGTGCATCGAGAAGCAGTTCACGGATCTCGCCACAGACAAGTACCTCCTCTATAACGGCTGCCGGGTAAACAGCTTCCGGCTGGCTGCCAAACCGGAAGGGATGATCGACTGCTCCGTTTCCATCATGGGGGCGAAGGAGACCATCGGGGCGGCCACTTTCGACGGAACGGCGACCGACAACGGCCACACGCCCTTCGACGGATTTTCCGGGTCCATCCAACGCGGCGGATCCCCGCTGGGGACGATGACCGAGATCGATTTCACCCTGGACAATGCCCTGGACGGCAACAACTACGTCATCGACGGTACCGGCCAGCGTTACAGCCTTCCCGAAGGTAGGGCGAAGGTGACCGGTACGGCCAAGATCCTCTTCGAGGACGACGTTCTTTATGCCCTCGCCATTGCCCACACCGAGACGACCCTGGAGCTGCATTTCACGAAGGGCGCAGGGACAGGGGCATCAGCAGGAAACGAGAAGATGAGCTTCTACTTCGATGAGGTCATTTTCAAGCCTCAGTCTCCGGTCATTTCCGGGCCGACCGGCCTGTTGGTGGAGCTGCCCTTCGAGAGCTACTACAACGACGATGCCGACGCTTCGGCCCTCCGGATGGTGCTCTTGAGCCCGATTGCGACATTCTAAGCGCGGAAAGGAAACGACATGGAAAAAGAAATCGACGGGGAAAAATTCGAGATACGGCCCCTCACCAGGGGCGAGGTCAAGTCCCTGCGCAAGAAGGGCTACAATCGATGTACACCTTCCGTGATCGGGGCGATGAATACCTGACCCTCCGTCCGGAAGCAACGGCTTCGATAATTCGCGCCTATATAGAACATCACCTCCATGCCGCCGATCCGGTTGCCA
>Ga0302248_1001657_pt1 | contig 15653 bp, 12 predicted proteins | sample AAG_UR_Leu_MG_FD_193528 | JGI IMG/M metagenome (GOLD analysis project Ga0302248, IMG submission 193528) | Enriched activated sludge microbial communities from anaerobic digester in WTTP, New Holstein, Wisconsin, United States - AAG_UR_Leu | ecosystem: Engineered > Bioreactor > Anaerobic >... | reverse complement strand
TCCCAGAAATTCTCCCTCTATGAGGATCTCACCCCCTTGGAAAACATCAAATTTTACCTGGGTATCTACGACGTCGCTCCCCTACGCTGGACGGAACGGATCGACCGGATCATGGAGATGACCCAACTGGGGGACGTCCGTCACCGCCTCACCCGGGATCTGCCCCCCGGGTGGCGGCAGCGCCTCGCCCTGGGTTGCGCCCTCCTCCACGAACCGGACATCCTCTTCCTGGATGAGCCGACCTCCGGTGTCGATCCCCTGACCCGGCAGCGCTTCTGGAACTTCATCCGCACCCTCGCCGCCCGGGGCATCACCGTCTTCGTCACCACCCACTACATGGACGAGGCCCGGTACTGCGAACGGATCGTCATGCTCAACCAGGGGACCATCGTCGCAACGGGAACCCCGGGGGAAATCGTCGCCCGGGCCTGCCCGGATCGGCGGGAAGCGGATCTGAACGATGCGTTCATCACCTTGATGAGGAACTGAAGAGCCACCGGCGATGCAACTGCGAAAGATCGGCGCCATTACCAGGAAGGAATTCTACCATCTCATCCGGGACTACCGGAGTCTCTACCTCGCCTTCGCCATCCCCCTGATCCTGATCCTCCTGTTCGGCTATGCCCTCAGTCTCGATGTGGACAACATCCGCACCGTCGTGGTGGATCACGACCGCACGCCGCAAAGCCGGGACCTCATCCGCCGCCTGGAGGCCTCCCCCTATTTCCACGTCACCGCCCATCCGGAAACCTCCCGGGAGGCCGCGGCCTGGCTGGATCACGGTCGGGCGACCCTGGCGGTCATCATCCCCCTGAACTGGACACGGAACATCCAGGCCGATCGGGAGGCGCCGCTCCAGATTCTCCTGGACGGCAGCGATCCCAACTTCGCCAATATCTCCGCCGGTTACATAACCGCCTTTCTGGAGAGGGAAAACACCGCCGCCCTCCAGCGCTTCCTCGACCGCCAGGGCCAGGAACGGATGCAGCCCCCCTTGGAAGGTCGGATCCGCATCTGGTTCAACGAGGATCTGGAAAGCAGAAACTTCATCATCCCGGGAATCATCGCCGTCATCATCATGATCGTCGGGGCCATGCTGACCTCCCTGGTGATCGCCCGGGAGTATGAAAACGGGACCATGGAAACTATAAAATCCCTTCCCGTCAGTGCAGGGGAATTCATCGTCGGCAAGGCCATTCCCTATTTCTTCATCACCCTGGCCGATGTCCTTCTGGCCGTGCTCATGGGGCAGGTCCTCTTCGGCATCGTCATGAAGGCCGGCTTCTGGCTCATGATCACCGCCTGCTCCCTCTACCTGGCCGTAGCGGTCACCCTCGGGCTTTTCATCTCCGCTGCCGTGAAATCACAGCTCGTGGCCAATCAGATCGCCCCCCTGACCACCTTTCTCCCTTCCATGCTCCTGTCCGATTTCGTCTTTCCCGTCCTGAACATGCCCCCGGCCATCCAGATGCTCACCTACATCGTCCCGGCCCGCTACTTCATCGACATTCTGAAGGGGATCTACATGAAAGACCTCGGTCTTACCTACCTGTGGCCGAGTTTCCTCGTCCTGCTCTGTATGGCCGCCCTGCTGGCCGCCCTCAATATCGTCGTTCTGAAACGGGAGGGAATGTAGGATGAGTTGGTTGAGGATCAGGGAACTGGTGCGCAAGGAATTCATCCAACTCTTCCGGGACCGGCGGAACCGCCCCATTCTCGTCGTGGCGCCGCTGGTTCAGATCCTGATCTTCGGCTATGTCGTGAATTTCGACATCCAGACCATCCGCGTCGTCCTCCTCGATCAGTCCCGGACCGCCGAAAGCCGGACGATCGTGGACGCCTTCCGCGCCAACCGCTTGTTTCAAATAGGGAACATCGTTAATAATACCCGTGAGATGGAGGAGACGCTCCTCCAGGGAAAGGCGGATATCGCCCTCAAGATCGGCCCCGATCTCGCCGAGAAGATCCGCCGGGGAAAGACGGCGGAGGTCCAGATCCTCGCCGACGGCACGGTGAGCAACATGACGGCGATCCGGGTTTCGTACGTCATGACGGTCATGGAACGTCTGAACCGCCAATTTCTGAAAGACCTGTACCCGGTGCAGATGACTTACGGGCGCAGCGACGGCCGCCTCCGTACCTGGTACAATCCCAATCTATACAGCCGTCACTTCTTCGTCCCGGGTATTGTCGCCTTCATCGTCATGCTCATTTCGCTGCTCTTCACCTCCATGGCGGTCATCAAGGAAAAGGAGGGCGGCACGATGGAACAACTCGTCGTAACCCCCATGAAACCTTTGGAATTCATCATGGGGAAAACGATCCCCTATATCATCATCTCCCTGATCCAGATGACCTTCGTGCTCGTTTTTGCCGTTTACTGGTTCGAGCTGCCCATCCGGGGCAGCCTGCCTTTGTTCTTTCTCGCCATTTGTCTGTTTTTGCTGAGCACCATGGGGATCGGCCTGTTCATCTCCACCATCTCCGCCACCCAGCAACAGGCCATGATGACCACCTTCTTTTTCATCCAGCCGTCTTTTCTTCTGTCCGGTTTCGTCTTCCCCATCGCCAATATGCCCCCGGCGGTCCAGTGGTTGACCTATCTGAACCCCTTCCGTTACATCCTCGTCATCATCCGGGGTATTTTCCTCAAGGGCGTGGGCATGGATGTCCTCTGGCCCCAGTACACCGCGCTGACCATCCTGGGACTGGCCGTCTTCACCGCCGCGGTCCTGCGGTTCCACAAACGTCTGGATTGATTTTCGCGGGGGAAACAGCGGCGGCGAAAAGTCGGTAAATGCCCGAATTTTTTATCTCTTGCGTTCTTTGAAAAATGGATTTGCCGCAGTTCAAAAATCTCTTTCTCTTGTCAACGGCATGCCTATAATTCTTGTTCACTATCATGAAAACATTTCCCTGCGAGCTCACTTAAGCCATTTTCATCGTTTGCGGGGGTCGTCCAAACATGGCAATTTATATGAAAATGTCCGCAAGTACCTGACATTTTTCATCTTTCGTTGTGCCTACGGCAGGCAGGGTGGTTAGTTTGAATTCTTTTCCTTTTCCAGCACCTCCCGCACCTTCCGGGCCAGATCCCCAATGCGGAAAGGTTTTTGCAGAAAGCCGTTGCAGCCCCGGTCCATAATCTGCCGCGCCTGTCCGTCGAGACTGTAGCCGCTGGACAGCAGCACCCGGACGTCCGGAGCGGCCTCTCGCAGCCGGTCGAAGGTTTCCCCCCCCGACATTCCCGGCATGATCATATCCAGGATCACCAGCGCGATTGACCGGCCTTTCTCCATATATACGGCGAGCGCCTCCGCCCCGCCGCCGGCCGAATAGACCCGATAGCCGAGCGACTCCAGCATCTCCCTGCCGATGTCCAGGATTACCTGCTCGTCATCCACCAGCAGGATGCCCTCCGTGCCCCCCATCATTCCCTCGGACGGCTTTTCTTCCTGTACCGGCGTTTTTTCCGAAGCGGGTAGAAATATGGTGAAGGTCGCTCCCTGACCGGGTGCACTGTCCACGTGGATCATGCCCCCGTGGCCCTTGACGATACCGTAAACCATCGCCAGGCCCAAACCCGCCCCACGTCCCATCTGGCGGGTCGTGAAAAAAGGATCGAAAATCCGCCGGCGGGTCTTCTCATCCATGCCGATGCCCGTATCCGTCACGACAACCTTGACGTAAGGTCCGGGGGGGAGTTCATGGGGGGCCACAAAGGCGGCATCGAGAAGGACATTTTCCGTTTCCAGAAAGAGATCCCCGCCGCCGGGCATGGCCTGCCAGGCGTTTATGAAAAGATTGAGGAGGACCTGATCCATTTGTCCGCGGTCCACCTCCACAGGACGGAGATCCGCGGCATATTTTTCGTGGATGCGGACCTCCTTCTTGGTCCGTCCGAATATGGCGGCGGCTTTCGCTATAATCTCATTGATATCCGTGGGTTTTACATCATAACGCCCGCCCCGGGCGACTCCGAGCAACTGCCTGGTCAAATCGGCGCCGCTGGCCACCTGCCGCTCGATGGCCTGGAGCTTTTCGTAATGGGGATGGCCGGGAGGGAGATCCAGGAGCATCAGGGAGGCATAGCCCTGGATTCCCATCAGGAGGTTATTGAAATCATGGGCGATACCTCCGGCCAAAGTACCGATGGATTCCAGTTTCTGCGCCTGGACGAGTCGCTCTTCCAGTTGCTTTCGCGTCGCCTCGGCCTCCTTTCGGGCGCTAATATCCCGGGTGCTGCCCTGGAGACCCACAATCTCTCCCTGCTCGTCGTAGAGCCAGGACACGGAAACCTCGACATCCAGAAGCGAACCGTCTTTCTTGTTCTGTCTTAGTTCCAGGGTCCGACGTTCGGAGCGTTCCCCCCTGGGCTTCTGCAATTCCTGGGCGAGCAGCTCCAGCACCCAGGGCAGATCCTCCTTGTACATATAACTCTCGATGGTCATGGCCATCGCCTCCTCCTGTGTATATCCCGCCATCATCGTGACGGAGGGGCTGACATAGGTGAAGCGGCCGTCCAGGGACATGGTCCAGATGACATCCGTGGAATTTTCCGCCAGGAGGCGGAACTTCTCTTCACTCATATGCAGGGCCCGTTCCGCCCGTTTACGGTCGGTGATGTCCACCATGACCCCCACCAAACCCGCCAGGGAACCGTCGGCACTGTTGTAGGTCGCCTTGTTCACGATCACGTCGTGGGTGCTTCCGTCGGCATAAACGATGGGATGTTCATAGATCTGCCGCCCCGGGTTCCGAAACAACAGTTCGTCCATCTCCCGGTATTTGTCCGCCAATTCCCGGGGAAACAGTTCCTGGGCGCGCCGGCCGATGATCTCCTCTTTTTTCAAACCCGTATAGGCCTCGAATTCCCGATTGCAATCCAGGTAACGCCCGTGGATATCCTTACAAAAGATCGGACTGGGGATCGTATCGATCAGGGTCTGGAGAAAGTTCAGCATCTCCTTCGCTTGTCCCTCCGCCTGCTTGCGCTCGGTGATGTCGATAACGATACCCCGGGTGCCGACGATCTTTCCCTCTCCCAGGACAGGAACGCTCTGCAGAAGAATGGGAAAGGTGGAACCGTCCTTTCTGCGCCCCCGGTATTCCTGCAAACCGATGTCTTCGCCTTGGAGGCGGCGGCGGAAATTTTCCATCACCCGTTCGTGGTCTTCCTCGGCAATAATCATCCAGCCGTCGATTCCCGCCTCCAGATCGGCCCGAGAATAGCCGAAGAGATCCCTTGCCCGGTGGTTGGCATAGGTGAGGCGTAATTCTCCGTCCGTCTCATAGATGACCACCGGCGAAAGGTCGGCGATATCCCGAAAGCGTGCCTCGCTTTCCCGCAAGGCTTTCTCCGCCTGCTTAAGCTGGGCGATTTTGATGACGAGTTGTCTGTTGACCGCCTCCAGCTCTTGCGTACGTTCCTCGACCAATTCTTCCAGACGGTGTCGATATTGGTCCAGTTCCCTCTCCGCATGGACACGTTCCGTAACATCACGGGCGATGCCCCGGAACCCCGCCGGTTTTCCTTCCGTATCGCGGACGAGAGAAACGGAGATCTCGATATATCGGACGGCGCCGCCCTTTTGAACGATCCGGCATTCCAGCCGCTGTTTGGGAACGCCCGTCAAGTATACCTCGTGAAAAGCACGAAAGACATGCTCGGCGTTTTCCGGATCCATGAAGCGCCGGTTGTTCATCCCGGACATCTCCCGGGGCGGATAACCGAGGATCGAACCCAGGGCCGGATTGAAAAAGGTCAAATTGCCGGCAAGATCCACCTCGAAATAGCCATCCTGGATCGTCTCCAGGATGTTCCGATATTTTTCCTCGCCTTTTTTCAGGGTGCTGACGATTTTATCCTGGTCGGTAATGTCTATCAGCGTACCCACGGCATCGACCAAGGCGCCCTTTTCCATTCTCGGCCGGGTCCGCGTCCGTACCCAGCGGAAGGTTCCCGCCTTGTCTTTCAGGCGATAGATCATGGGATATTCCACCCCCGTGCCCAACTCCAGAAACCGCAGCCCCAAGATATGCCGATCCTCGGGATGAACGAAGTCGAGGAAGTTATTCCCGACGAGATCCTCTTCATCGTAACCCCAAATATCTTTCACTCCGGGGCTTACATACGTCAACACCCCCCGCTGATCCACCGTGAAGACCACATCACCGATATTTTCCAGGATATGAGTGAATTTCCTCTGCTTATCCAATATGGCCTCCCTGTCGGCCAGGGCGGCGGCGAGTTCCCGTTCCAACTGTGCAATTCTTTCCCTCAACGCCGCCTGTTCCCCGGAAGCCGACGGGGATGTATAGCCCTTTTCATTCACGATCATACCCCCTGCTCAATCACGACGGGACAATAATAAAAGTCATCATATTTTTCCTCTACTTGATAATAACTTACTAATGGAGGTAATGAAAATTAGCAAGTATTTATCCGTTATCATTCTTCAATATTTTCCTGGACGAATAAAACATTCTCGGGCAGGATAGGATTAGTCGTAACCGACAAGAAAGAGGAGGTGACAAGAGATGAAGCCTATCGGACCCTTGATGTGGGAGCATCGTCTGATCGAAAAGATGCTCCAGGTGGTATCCCAAGAAACCGCCCGGATGGAGGCCGCCGGAGAGGCGAATCCCGTTTTCATAGACATCGCCGTGGATTTCATCCGCACTTACGCCGACCGGACCCATCACGGCAAGGAGGAGGACATCCTCTTCCGGGAGTTGAAGAAGAAAAAACTGACCCCCGAGCACGCCCGGATCATGGACGAGCTCCTCCAGGAACACGTCTATTCCCGGCAAACGGTAGGCAGGCTCGTAGCGGCAAAGGAGCGCTATGTGGAAGGCTATCGGGAAGCCATCGTGGAGATCTTGGCTCTACTCAAGGAGTTGGCTGCTTTTTACCCCCGGCATATCACGAAGGAGGACAAGCCGTTCTTCCATGAATGCCAGCGCTATTTCACCGATGCCGAACTGGACGGGATGCTCCGGGAATTCCGGGAGTTCGACCGGAAGATGATCCACGAGAAATACGAAAGGCTCGTGGAGTCCTTCACCGGCGAAAAGGCCTTCAAGGCGGGACGGGCGTTGTGATGCCCCGTGGGAAGACAACTTGAGAACCTTGCATAACCACAGAATAACCACAGAATAATGGTGTGCCGGCAGCGATGAAATCCGCACAAGTACCTGAGGAGGTCAAAAGCGGCCACTGGTTTTTCGAACTGTTGACCAGGCTGGCACCGAAACCGGAGGAGGTGGTGGTCACCGGCACCCCCGAGGAAATGATCGCCGAAGCGGCCCAAAAGGCCTTCTGGATCAGCACCTCCCTGGGGGCGGTCCCCGGCCCCCTCGGCCTGGCGACAATCCTTCCGGAGATCAGCGCCGTCACCAAGATCCAGATCGGTCTGGTGCACAAGATCGCCAAATATCACCACCAGTTGGAAACCCTAAATCATCCCATATTGTTGCTGGTATTCGCCAATGCCCTGGGATTGGCCGTGGGCAACCAGTTGGTCCGCCGGGTCGGGGTGCGTTTGGTGGTCAGGGCCTTGAGCGCCCCGATCATCGAAAGAATCGCCCGGGCCATCGGCCTGGAGATTGCCGCCAAGATCACCCAGCGGATCGCCGGCCGGTGGGTGGTGCTGATCGCCGCCCCGCTGTTAGGATACTTCTCCCGGAAGATGACCCAGAAAATAGGGAGGGAAGCCCAAAGGCTCTTTGCGGGGGTGATCGAAATCGAACCGGTCCGTCGTTGCCTCCAGGGCCATGAGGTGGCCGGTGACACGAAATTCTGTCCTGACTGCGGGGCGAAAATTCCGGCAGCGGCAGGGGGGATTTACGACCTGTAAGAAAGCAGAGGGAGGTGAACGAACCATGCAAGACAACGAACATATTGTCTGGGACCCGAAATTCAGCGTCGGGGTGGAGGAAATCGATGCCCAGCACCGGGAGCTTTTTGCCGCCGTCAACACCCTGATCGACATGAACGCCGGCGGCAGCGGGGATCTTTATCCCGTCCTGAAGAAGTTGGCGGACTACCTTTCCGCCCATTTCCGGGCGGAGCAGAAATTGATGGTCGAGAAGGGCTTCCCCGATCTGTCCCGTCACATGAGGGAGCATCAACTATTTACGGAACGGGTTCTGGATTTCTTAGGGCGTTATAAGGAACAGAACCAGAGATTGATCAACGACATGCTGCTTTTCCTCCGACACTGGATTCACTCCCACACCACCACCATGGATATGAAGTACGCCGAATACCTCAAGGGATAAATCCACGCCGGTCAGGGGCGCGTCATGATTCCATGCGGGAGGTTTTAACCATGGAGGCCGACACGGAGACCGTCGTCGGGAAACTCAATATTCAGGAGAGCTGCGAGGACATCGACTGGATGGAGGTGCGCAACTGCCTGCGCACCGTGGGCATGGCCTACCGGGATCCGGAATTGCACCGCCAGGCCTTCAACAACAGTTACGCCGTCGTCTTTCTCCGGGATGGAAAGCGGCTAATCGGTTTCGGGAGGGCGATTTCCGACGGCGCTTACCAGGCGGCCGTCTACGATGTCGCCGTCCTGCCGCCTTATCAGCGGCAGGGATTGGGAACGCTGATCATGGAGAGATTGCTCACCAGGCTCGCCGACTGCAATGTCATCCTCTACGCCAACCCCGGACGGGAGGATTTTTATCTGAAGCTGGGATTTCGTCCCCTGCTCACCGGCATGGGAAAGTTCCTGAAACCGGCCGTCTTGCAAGCGAGGGGTCTGATCGGCTGATGGCGGCGCAGCGGGCGAGAAACGGCTTCGCCGCCATGCCATGCGCGGCCGAAGATCACCCACGGCTTCTTTCCGAGGCAACGGGCCTGCGGTACCGGATCAGCTCTCCCCACCCCAGGTCTTCTTCACCGCCTCCCGGTCGATGTTTCCGGCGGGGGTTTTGGGCAGAGCCGGGGCAAAGACGACGGTTTTGGGTTTTTTATATCGGGCGATCCGGTCCGCCACAAACTTCCCCAGTTCCTCTTCGCTGACGGCGGCACCTTCCTTAAGGACGCAAACCGCCCGGACGGTCTCCCCCCACTCGGGATCGGGAACGCCGAAGACACAGACCTCGGCAACCGCGGCGTGGGCCAGGATGGTCTGTTCCACCTCCACGGGATAGACGTTCTCCCCTCCCGTCTTGATAAGTTCCTTCTCCGGTTTCCGGCCGGCATACCAGAGGAAGCCCTCCGCATCCCACCGTCCCAGATCGCCGGTATGGTGCCAGCCGCTTCGGGCCGCAACCGCCGCTTCCTGCGCCAGATTCCAGTAACCTTGAAACACGGCGGGGGAACGGACGCAGATCTCCCCCGGCGTCCCCGGCGGCACTTCCTCCTCCAGATCGTTGCAGACGGCCACCCTGGTCAAGGCGGCGGGACGGCCGACGCTGCCCGGCCGCTCCCGATAGTCCCCTCCGGAGACGGGCATGGCCTCCGTCTGACCGTAGATACTGAAAAAGGCGGCCCGGGGATGACGTTGTAGGAACCTCTCGATGGTCGCCGGGGCATCCACCCCCCCTACCAGGCGGAGGCCTGCCGCGTTGCCCCTTCCCTGCTCCTCCGCATCGAGCAGGGCGGACAGCATGGGCGGAAACGTCATGAGGCAAGTTCCCCCCTCGTCGGCGGCGAGACGCAGGACCTCCGGGGGCTCGAACCGGGGCGTCAGGATATTCTTCCCGCCGGCGAGCATCGTCGCCAGGGTCATGGCCAAGCCGCCGATATGGAACAGGGGGAGGACTCCCACGTAGGCATCCCGGCTCTCGAGACGGAAGAGCGTCACGAGCTGCGCGGCCGCCGCCATAAGGTTGTCCTGGCTGAGTACGCAGCCCCGGGGCCGGCCGCCGACGGCCGCGGTGTGAATGATCAGAAAGGGATCGGCGCCGCTCCCTGCAGGCATGGGAGGCCATGTGGCCCCGCCGCCGGACACCGCTTTTTCGTCCCCGACCACGCCCACCGCCGGCCAGGGTTGAAAATCACCATTTTCCGAATCCTCTGCCCCTGTTCCACCCTCGGCAATATCATCGCGCCGCCCACTTCCCCGCAGGAGAAAACGCCTCTCGAGGGAAGGGACCCCGGCGGCCGCCTGCCTGGCGAGTTCTCGAAAATCCGCACCACAGAAGAGAAACCTGGGGGTTGTGTCGTTGAGGATATAGGCGATCTCCTCCCCACCCAGGCGCCAGTTCACCGGCACTACCATGGCGCCGAGCCCGGCGGCGGCGCCGCAGAGACAGAGAAAAGACAATTCGTTTCCCGCCAACAAGGCGATTCGCTCACCGGCACCCAGTCCCGCCGCCCGGAGGGCGGCGGCATTTTCTGCACAGCGGTTCAGAAAGGCGGCGAAGGTCAGACGCTCCCCGCTCCCTATCAGGGCTTCCCGGTCGGCATAAACGGCGGCGTTCCGGGCAATCAGATCGTAAAGCGTAAAATCGACGGTACTCAATGATTTTCCCCCATCTTTCGGTTCATTTTTCCACGGTTCAGGTTTATCCGACACCTTTTCAACGACCCCGCGTGGTAAAGCAATCGGTTAACAAGAACGGCCGGTTCTGCAGCGATCGCATCCGCCCCCAGTTTCACCGGAAAATGTCTCGACAACGGAATGACCGTCGCCCCTATGAAAAGATTTCCGGCAGGGCCTCACCCGCCGGCGCCCGGATCGCCTCGTCGTAAAGGGAGGACATCTCGTTCGCCTCGGGATTGATCTCGAGGCAGCGGGCGCCGTTGCCTTTGGCAAAGGACGGAAATCCCGCCGCCGGATAGACGACGCCGGAGGTCCCGATACTCACGAAGAGGTCGCAGCTCCTAATCGCCGCCACCGCGGCCGCCATCACCCCCTGGTCGAGCATGTCCCCGAACCAGACGATGTCCGGCCGCAGCCAGTTTCCACAGCCTGCACAACGATAGGAGCGGTACTTCTCCCCGATGTCTTCCGCCACGCCGTCTTGCCGGCACCTCACCCGCCAGAGACTCCCGTGGAGTTCGATGACCCGCACACTTCCCGCCCGCTGGTGCATTCCGTCGATATTCTGGGTCACCACGGTCACCCGGGGATGGCGCTTCTCCAGCGCGGCGATGGCGGCATGTCCGGCATGGGGCTGACAGGCCAGGACGGCGGCTCGTCTCAATTCGTGAAACTTCAGCACCTTTTCCGGGTCGTCGTCGAAGGCCTCCTGACAGGCAAATTCCTCCCAGCGGTACTGGCTCCAGATGCCGCCGCGGCCGCGATAGGTGGGGACGCCGCTCTCCGCCGACATCCCGGCGCCGGTGAAAAAGACGATGTGATCGTATTTCCGGGGATCGATTTTTTCCATGTGCCGTCCTCCCATTTGTTGTATTGATTACCATGAGCCTCCCATCCTCGCAACCACTATGAGGAGGCGGGCGCTGAGACAGAAACCACCCTTGACATCAGGGATCTTTTTTTATATTTTGCCATGCCACCCTTAAAAACACCTCGATAACAATGAGGAAACAATGACCGGCCAGGAAGAAACCGTACCGACATGCTCAAGGTAATCACCGACGCCGGGGCAATCCGGCGCTGCCAGCAGCAACTGTCCCGGCGGATCAGGGCCGCGGGCGGGGAAAAGACATCCGTCGTCCTCGGTCATCAGGGGGCCAGTATCCGGGCGCGTGTCTGGTGGTGCAACACCCTCGGTTTGTGGTTTTTCCCCGGCAAGGGGGAGGAGAAGCGCTACTGGAACGCCTTCGGGACGGACCGCCCCAAACCGGACGCCGCCCTCTCCATCACCTGCGAGATCAACTTTCCCAAGGAGGGGATTGACCGGCGCATCGGAGGCGCCTTCGCCGCGGATGCTAAAGGCCGGGTCTTCGTCGTCCACCGCGGCAAATTGGGCGGCGGCCGGAAGGGGATCGGCAAGGCCCTTTTCGAGAAACAATACCGGGGCGTATGGACGGAAATGGATGACGGTGGGGAAGAGGCGTCCGTGGCCGTCGTCGGCCTCCTCTCCTCCCCCCGCTTTCCCCGCCAGTTGGCCCAGTTTGTGGGCAAGGTCGAGCGCATCAAGGACATGGCCGCCCCTTCCGCCCAGACGGAAATGGGCTTCGACGACCTCCGCCTCCGGGAGGAACTGCTGGGGATGCGCCATGGCGAGCTGCTCCGGGATATGGCCGGGGAATGCGATCACGGTCTGATCGTCAGGGATCTGTCCGAGGCAGTGAAAAGGAGGCACTGCAAATCGGGCAATGACGGCCTCCGGGACCTCATGGCCTTGGACAGGCAAGGGACGTTTACAATCTTCCAGGTCAAGACGGACAATCTTTTCAAAAGCGTCCAGGAAGGGGCCACCCAGCTCCTCGTCAACAGTCTCCTGTCGACCCGTCCGCCGCGCCTGGTCCTTGTCCTGCCCGAGCTTCCCGACCCCGCCACGTCGCAAAAACTCCAGCGTCTCAACATCCGCGTCCTGACCTATCGCTGGGAGGGAAACGGCGCTGTATTCCCCGATCTGGAAGCCGTCCTGAACGACGGCTAATCACGCCTCCCACACAGGACAAGGCCCCCGCATATTCCTTCAACCGAAACGGCCCACGGGCACCATCCCGGAAGAAATGACAACCTCAGAAAACCTCGAAAAACGGCTGCGCCGCAGATCGGAAAGCCGTTACACTTCTCCCTGGTATGCGTATAATTCTTATTTATTACAAGGTGTTAAGCTCGACACAGATGCGGCGGAAAAAATTTGATTCGCCGTTTGCGAACCCTTTTTCCGCAGATATGCAAAGCGCGCACTTAGTCCCTCAGGGCGAAAGCAGGAGTTGGTTGTCCCGGGAGCGGGATTCCCCCAGGCTGGTGACGGCAATGGCGGGTCGGCCGAGGATCGGACACTTGTTTTCGCAGATCCCGCAACCCACACAGAGGGAGAGGTCCACGTGGGGCTGTTTCAATACCACCTCCCGCCCCCGGCGATCCCGCAGCCGCACCTCCTCGAACCAGATGGCCTTGGGGGAGGTGGGGCAAACCTCCTCGCAGACGATGCAGGCCGTATTATGGGCAAAGGGCAGGCACCGGCCCTTGTCGATCATGGCCAGGCCGATCTTCGTCGCCGCCTTCTGCGCCGGGGCGAGTTGTCCGATGGCCCCCGTGGGGCATACCTGGCCGCAAAGGGTGCAACGATACTCGCAATAGCCGACGCGGGGGACAAGGACAGGCGACCAGATCCCCTCCAGACCGGCCTCCAGAAGGGTGGGTTGGAGGCCGCCGGTGATGCATACCTTCATGCACTCCCCACATCTGACGCAGCGTTTCAGAAACATCTCTTCCTCCAGGGCGCCGGGCGGACGGATCAGCGTAGGTGCGGCGGCACCGGTCTTCACCAGGGAAGTGATCCGCAGGAGGGGCGCCGAGACCGCCCCGGTCAAGGCGGCGCCGAGGACACGCCGTTTGCCCAGATCGAGGGCCGGCGCCGCCGGCCGGACGGAAAAACCGAAGGTGACGGCATTCCGCGGACAGGGATCGTCGCAATTTAAGCAGTAAATACATTCGGATACAGACCATTCCCGTCCTTTTTCACCAATCGCTCCGCCCTGACAATCCCGCTGGCAGACCCCGCAGTCGGTGCAGCCCTCGCTTACCGCTCGTTTCAGCAAGGCGAAGCGGGACAGGAGGCCCAGCAACGCCCCCAGGGGGCAGAGATGGCGGCACCAGAAACGGTTCTCCCGCAGGTTCAGGGCCAACAGGCCAAAGAAGATCAGGCCGATTGCCACCCCCTGGAAAAACAGGGGCGGGGAAAAGGGAAGCACCGTGCTTTTGAGGAAGCCGTAGAGAATCTCGGCGGCGTCGCTCAACAGGGGAAGCTCCCAGTGATAGAGGGTGTCGAAGACGGCACGGAGGGCATAGACGAAGAGGGGATAAACGCTCAGGGAGAGGGAACGGATAAGGATGGTCAGGGGATCGAAGACACCCGCCGCCTGGACCCCCAGGAGAGACATGACCATGACGAAGATCAACAGGAGGTATTTGAACCGGTGCCGCCACCAGCTTTTGGAACCCCTGTTTTCTCCCGCCTTGGGATCGGGGATTACCGGTAGCGCGGGTTCTTTTCCCGCTCTGTCGGGAGGCGGGCGGCGGGACACCCGCTTCCCGCCCCGCCGGAAAATGCTTGGACGCCGGAGAAGGCGTGCAAGTCCGTCGCCGGAAAAGATCGTCTCCGGGCTTTCGGCGGCCGCCTTTCCGAAGAGTTTGAATCTGGAAACGGTCTTCTTTTTTCGGGCGTTCCTTGGTTTTTGTTCAAGGTTTCCCACCCATTGATGGAGGGTGCCGAAGGGACAGATCCAACCGCAGAAAACCCTTCCCAGGAAAACCGTGGCGATGATGACGACGGACGCCAGCACAAAGGCGCCATAAAAAGACCGAGAGGCAAAAACGGTGGCAATCCAAAGGAGGGGATCGGCGTCGAGAAAAATCTTGACGGGATACCCCAGTTCATTGGCTCCCTTTGACTCCGTCTGTAAAAACAGCCAGAGAAAAAGGCAAAGAAAAAGCACCTGACTCAGGCGGCGCAGATTTTTCAGGATCATCGTGCGCCACCCTAAACGGCGAGGCGTTTGATCCGGAGCCGGGAGAGGTTCATGTTTCCCAGTCCGGCGCTGTGGCCGATACGGACACAGCCCAGGGTATCGGGCTTCATCCCGAAGAGGGTGGTTCCGAAGGCGTCAACGGCCACCTGATCCGTCCCGGCGACGACGGTGTCGAGACGTTGGACATCGGTGAGACTTCCCCCCTGCGGGCCGTTGTCCACCAGGATGCGGACGGCATCCAGGACAATCAGGGCCGGGCGGACGACCCGGGCGATGTCCACGAGGCTCTCATCGAGGCGCTGGTGGATCCGCCCCCGCCAGCCGCCCATGATCCCCATCCAGTTCTTCATCCCCAGGGTCAGGGTGGCGATGCCGTGGACTTTGGCTATGGGGACATTGATGACCTTGTCCGCCTCGAGAATCTCCGTGTAGAGGGGCCATGATTTTAGAAGCTGGCCCCGGAGGGCCGTATCCTTGAATTTGCGGTCGTCGAGATAGGACACCTGGGCCCCCGCCGCCATGGCGGCCGCGGCAATCCCGCTTTGCCGATAGGTCCGCCGGGCGTCGCTGACGGGATTGTCGAAGACCTTGACCCTTTTGGCCCCCGCTTCGTAACAGAGACGGACCAGCTCGCCGACGACCTCCGGATTGGTGTTGGCGGCATACTCCGGCGTCCGGTCCCAACCGATGTTCGGCTTGACGACCACAATATCTCCCCGGGCGACGAAGCGGCCCATACCCCCCAGTTCCGCCACGGCCGAGCGGGTGATCCTGGCCGGCGAAGATCCGCGAACCACAACCAGATCGGGCCGCCCGGCCCCCTCCGCCCAGGTAAGCAGGGGTTCCATTCCCAAGGGGGAAGCCAGAGCCGCCCCGGTCAACACGGCATTTCTCAGGAATTCGCGTCGGTTCATAAGCTCTCCTTATCCTGTCTATATTTGCCTGCACCCCGCCATAATAAACGCCCGGACGGGAAAACCCGCCTTTATTACCCTCCGCTCCCGAGAAACATTTTTTTACAGGGATTTAATGATTCTTTCAAGCGTTCTTGTCCCGACGGCATCCCCCCAAACGG
>Ga0302248_1001656_pt1 | contig 15672 bp, 16 predicted proteins | sample AAG_UR_Leu_MG_FD_193528 | JGI IMG/M metagenome (GOLD analysis project Ga0302248, IMG submission 193528) | Enriched activated sludge microbial communities from anaerobic digester in WTTP, New Holstein, Wisconsin, United States - AAG_UR_Leu | ecosystem: Engineered > Bioreactor > Anaerobic >... | reverse complement strand
CTGCAACAAATTCGCCGGACGGCGGGAAACGACAAAAAAACAGGGGACAGATCAAAGCGTCTGCCCCCTGCTCACTTAAAAAAAACGGGACGTGCCACCGGTTTTTCCCTACGGTTTCGGGAAGCCCTCGATAGCCCGGAGCGCCCGGGCGATTTCCTCGTCGGGCAGTTCATGGGGGATGAGTTTGCCCGACAGGTAGGCCTCGTAGGAGGCCAGATCCACCATCCCGTGACCGCTCCAGTTGAAGAGGATGACCTTCTCCTTCCCCTCCTCCTTGGCCCGCCGGGCCTCATCGACCACGGCGGCGATGACGTGATTGGTCTCCGGGGCGGGGATGAACCCCTCGCTCCGGGCCCACATGACGCCGGCCTGGAAGGTGTCGAGCTGATGATAGGCCCGGGCCTCCACAAGATTTTCCTTCACCAGGTGGCTGACGATGGGGGCCATGCCGTGATAACGAAGGCCGCCGGCGTGGATCGGGGCGGGCACGTAGTCGTGTCCCAGGGTGTACATGGGCAGCAGCGGCGTCTTTTTCGCCAGATCGCCGAAGTCGTAGGCGAAGGGACCCCGGGTCAGGGTGGGACAGGCGGTAGGTTCGGCGCCGACGATTTTGATGTCCCGACCGTGAATCTTGTCGCAGACGAAGGGGGTGGAGATTCCGGCAAAATTGCTGCCGCCGCCGGCGCAGCCCATGACCACGTCGGGATAGAGGCCGAGCTTGGCGAACTGTTTCTGGGCCTCGAGACCCACGATGGTCTGGTGGAGAAGGACGTGGTTCAAGACGCTGCCCAGGGAATAGCGGGAACCGGGATGGGACACCGCATCTTCGATGGCCTCGCTGATGGCGATGCCCAGGCTTCCCGGAGAGTCGGGATGCTCCGCCAGGACGTTCCGGCCGGCCTCGGTGATGTTGCTGGGACTGGGGATACACTCCGCCCCCCAGACGCTCATCATCATCCGCCGGTAGGGTTTCTGCTCGTAACTGACCCGGACCATGAAGACCCGGCATTCCAGGCCGAACATCTGACAGGCCATGGACAGGGCGCTGCCCCACTGTCCCGCGCCGGTCTCCGTGGAGAGCCGCTTGATCCCGAAGGCCTTGTTGTAATAGGCTTGGGGAACGGCGGTGTTGGGCTTGTGGGAACCCGCCGGGCTTACGCCTTCGTTTTTGTAGAAGATCTTCACCGGGGCATCGAGAAGTTTCTCGAAATTGCGGGCCCGACAGAGGGGCGAAGGACGCCAGAGCAGGTATTTCTCCAGGACTTCTTCGGGAATGTCGATCCAGCGCTGGGTGGTGGCTTCCTGTTCGATGAGATTCATGGGGAAAATCGGCGCCAGGTCCTCGGGTTGGACGGGTTTTCCTGTGGCCGGGTGGAGAGGCGGACGCATGGGGGTAGGCAGGTCCGCCTGGATGTTGTACCACTGCCGGGGAATCTCCTGATCTTCCAGCAATACCTTGATGGGTTCCATAGTATGTCTCCTTTACAAATTATTGTCCGTGCAAAACCCCGCCGCGTCTCCGACGATGCGAGGCAAATAAAAAAGCCATGGGTCATTCCCATGGCTTGCTTTTCCGTTTTCGTCATGGGAAGGTCCTTCCCTGCCCACGACCTATGTTGACGTCTCAGCGCGGGCAGACCATGTAAGCCCGCCACCACCAGAATTTATTGATCGTTTTCTTCATGCCGTCCATATGTTAGCTTGCCGATCCTCCGAAAATTGCCGCTTCGTCTATCATGACCAAATTGAAAAAGTCAATGAAATTTTTCACGGTGCGTCACGGTCGGTTTCCCCATCGAGATACGGCCGCCGGCAGTTCTATCCTGCGGTCAGGGTCTCCACTCGCCGCAGGTCATGATCGATGATATACAGCATCTCCCGAACGGGAAAGAATCGCCGCCGACTCCGTCGAACGTCCTAAACATCCCAGTTGGACATCATCCCCTTATGCCGCCGGTACCAGAGATTGGGGATCAGGCGGTAGAAAAAACGGGAGACGGGACCGATGAACTCCTTGACCCGTTTGTCGAACTGACAGGCCTGGATGATCATTTCCTTGATGTCGTGCCGGGTTCCCCCCTCGTTGAAGATCCTGTAGGCGCAATGGAACAGGGGACTGTACATGTTTTTCTTTTCCAGATAGCGATGGACGTTGCGGATCGTATTGGGTCCTTCCGGCGTGCCGTCGATCCGGGCCAGCACCTTCCGGTCCGTTTCGATGGGATTGCCGCTGTACATTTCATAGAAGTATTTGCCGTAGCGGTAATTCTTGCTGGCCATGGAGGACACGGTAACATACATGTCCCCCACCCCGGCCTGACTGTGAAAGGCCTGGAAGCTGCCCCCGAGGAGCATGGACAGAGAACGGATCTCGACGCCCGAGCGGGCGAATATCGTTCCGGGGATGGAATCCCCGAGCTCCAGGGAATCGGTCACCCCCTTGATGTTGGCCACGACGTTCTTCAGGGAGCCGCAGGCCTCCACCCCGACGATATCGAAGTTGTAATAGGAGGTCAACTCTCTGCGGTTGTGGCGGATCAGTTCCTCCCGGATGAGATTCGCCGGGCCCTTCTTCCCGGCCACGGTGACACACACGGGGTTTCCCAGGGCGATATCCACATCGAAAAAAGGGCCGCCGATGCAGACGATTTCATATTTGTCCCGAAGACCGCTCAGGTTGTTGTGGATGAGTTGGGAGGGGGTGATGAGTTCCTTGGTGATCTCGTCGGAGGTCAATCCCTTGATAGGGGAAATCAGACAGGTGTCACCGGGCTTCCTTTCCATGAGAGGTTTGAGATAGTTCAGGAATTCCGGAAGTTTGTTCATGGTGAGACACAGGACGATGATGTCATTGTCGTCCACGACCCGTTCCAGGTTGTTGGTGGCATAAACCTTGGGGGCGAGGCGCGGGACGTTGTCCATACCCCCCAGACGTTTGGCCAGGTCCTCGGTCAGATGCTTGGGATTGAGATGTTCCCGGTTGATCGCCCGGCATACCTCGGCGTCGTGGTAGTAGATCGTCACCCGTTTGTTGTCCCGGCCGAACTTGTAGGCAAAGGACGTTCCCAGACGTCCCGGACCGATGATGGCGATTCTCGAGGTGTCGAATTCCCCTAACATTTTCTCTCCCCAACGGTGAAACGGCGGCGATTATAGGGGAAAAACCGGACGCCGTCAAACAATATTCAGTATTATCAATAAAATTGCCTTTGACTTCTCGTGGGTTGCCATTTATATAACGATGTAAAGCCGGTAAACGAAAGTCTCACCTTCCCGGCAAATTCGTCCGCAGGAGAAAGGAGCGAGGAGCTATGCCCGAGAAGCATCTGGCCCTGATGGTGGGCAAACTGGCAAAAAAATACGGGGGTCGGACCGCCCTGCGCTACCGTGAAAACGGTGTCTGGCAAGACATTTCCTGGCAGGAGGCGGACGCGCAGATCCGCGACGCCGCCAAGGGGCTCCTGGAGCTGGGTGTTCCCGAGGGAGGCATGGTGGGCATCTTCTCCCAGAACCGTCCGGAATGGACCCTCGCCGACTTCGCCATCCTGAGCATCCGCGGCGTCTCCGTCCCCGTCTATGCCACCAACACGGCAAAGCAGACCGAATATATCGTCAATGAAGCGGAGATTTCGGTGCTCTTCGTCGGCGGCGGCGAGCAGTACGCCAAGGCGGTGTCGTTGCTCGGCGTCTCCCCATATCTCAAGAAGATCGTCGTCTTCGACAAAACGATCCCCCTGGCCGGTAACGACCAGGCCATGTATTGGCAAGATCTCCTCGCCCTGGGACGCAAATCGACCCGGGAGCAGGAACTGGCGGCCCGGTTGAAACGGGCGGACATGAACGATCTGGCCACCCTCATCTACACCTCCGGGACCACCGGGGAGCCCAAGGGCGTCATGCTCCACCACTCCAATTTCTATTTTTCCTTTCAGGCCCATGAAAAACGCCTCTCCGTAAGCGATCAGGACATCTCCATGTGTTTTCTGCCCTTGAGCCATGTCTTCGAGCGGGCCTGGACCTATTTCGCCCTGGGCAACGGCATGGTGGTCAACTACTGCGACGATACGGGCAAGATCGTGGAATATCTCCAGGAGGTGAAGCCGACGATCATGTGCGCCGTGCCGCGCTTCTATGAAAAGATCTACGGGGCGATCTTCGAAAAGCTCGAAAAGGCGCCGCCCTCCAAGAAACGACTCTTTATGTGGGCCGTGGAGCTGGGAGACCGGGTTTACCGCCGCGTCAAGGAAAAGCAGCCCCTACCCTGGGATCTTAGGCTCAAACACCGCATCGCCGAGAAGCTGGTGCTGCTCAAGCTCCGCGACATCGTCGGCGGCAGGATCCGGTTTTTCCCCTGCGCCGGCGCCCCCCTCTCCAAACACATCGAGGAATTCTTCCATGCCGTGGGCATCCCGATCAAATACGGCTACGGCCTCACGGAAACCACGGCTACGGTCACCTGCCATGAGGAGTACCATTACCGGCCCGGCACGGTGGGCAAGCCGATCTACGGGGTGGATGTCAAAATCGCCCCCAACGGCGAGATCCTCGTCCGGGGGGAAACGGTCATGAAGGGCTACTACAAGAAACCGGAAGCGACCGCAGAGGTATTTGAAGATCACTGGTTCAAGACGGGGGACGTGGGCGTCCTGGAAGACGGCTACCTGACCATCACCGACCGGATCAAGGACCTGATGAAGACCTCCGGGGGCAAGTATATCGCCCCCCAGCTCATCGAAACCACCATCGGCAAGGATCATTTCATCGAACAGATCTCCATCATCGGCGACGAGCGCAAATATGTCTCCGCCCTGATCGTTCCGGCCTTCGACGCCCTGGAGGATTATGCGAAAAGCCGGAATATCCCCTACAACTCCCGGGAGGATCTCATCGGGCATCCCGAGATCGTCCAGTTCTATCAGGAGCGGATCGAACAGAATCAGCGGGAGCTGGCGGGATTCGAAAAAGTGAAGAAGTTCCGCCTCCTCGCCAAGGCCTTCACCCAGGAGGACGGCGAGATGACGCCGACGATGAAGCTCAAGCGCAAGGTCATAAACGAAAAGTACCGGGATATCATCGACGGTATGTATGGGGAATAGTTCGCCTCATAAAAGTCGAAGGAGGGGACGCATTCCCCCCTCCACGTCCGAAGGACGGCGATATCGTTTATGAAATTACGGCCTCGCCGTCGCAAATCATGACGTTCTTTATTGCCCGGACGTAGATGGCCTTGGCCTTGTCTGCCAGCACCTCGAGACGGTCGATGTCGAAACCGGCTTTCCGAACGAGACTTTCCAGTTGTGGCGGAGAATAATTGTTCAAGCCCCCCGGCGGCGGCGGGCCGAACTTTTCCAGGTATCTCTTGCTGATTTCTATCTTTTCCAGGATATCAACACCGTAATCCGTGTAGGCCACGGCAATCAGCACCCCACCGTATTTCAGGACACGGTAGGCCTCCCGCAGGGCCTGGAGCGGCCGGGAAACGGTATTGAGCAGGTTGGCCATCAAAACGGTGTCGAAGGTCGTGGGGGGGAAGGTGCGACCCTCGCAATCCATCTGAAGGAACGAGATGCCGGAAAGGCCTTTCAGGCGTTCCCGGGCCGCCGCCAGCATCTCTCCGGAAAGATCGGTAGCCAAGATGCTCGGCGCCCGTCCGGCAAGGGCACGGGTGAAAAAACCCGTGCCGCAGCCGCACTCGAGGACGTGTCCCGGTTCCCTTTCCGCCGCCACCATCCGGAACAGGGCGCGACGGAGGGCCCTGCCCACGACATAATCCGTATCGTGGTCATAAGTGCGGGCAAAACGGCCCCAATAGGTATCTTCGTTTTCCGTCATTCATCATCCCTCACCCGTTCGTGATGCCGGATAATATCTTATCCACAAAAAAAGCGCTCATCGTCAACAGGAAAAACGCCTTCGCAAATAACGTTTGCCAGATCGGGGCGGGTGGAGTATAGAAGTCGGAAAAGGAGGGTGTCATGCAGAGGCGAATATCCTTGCTCGGTTCAATTTTGCTGGTTCTTTTCTTTTTACCCGAACCCGCCCTTGCCCAGGAATTCAAGATCATCCCCCTGGTCAAGCCCCAGATGGACAGCGGCCGGCTGCTCATGCATGTCCTGAAGGATCGCAAATCCTCCCGGGAATTCAGCAATCGCAAGCTGCCGATCCGGGTAATCTCCAACCTGCTGTGGAGTGCCGCCGGCATCAACCGGCCCGAGTCGGGGAAACGCACTGCGCCCTCGGCCAGAAACTGGCAGGAGATCGACATCTATGTGGCCACCGCCAAAGGACTTTATCTTTACGATCCCCGAAAACACCAGTTGCAGCCCGTGCTCGCCCAGGACATCCGCGCCCTGACGGGTTCCCAGGCCTATGTCCGGGAGGCGCCTCTCAACTTGATCTACGTGGCGGATTACAACCGGATGGAAAACGCCTCCAGCGAGGTGAAGGATCTTTACTCGGCGGTGGATGCGGGCTTCATCGGCCAGAACGTATATCTTTACTGCGCCTCCGAAGGACTGGCCACCGTGGCCCGGGGAACGGTGGATCGGACGGCCCTCGCCCAGGCCATGAAACTCAAACCGGAGCAGCGGATCATTTTCGCCCAGTCGGTAGGCTACCCCAAGAAATGATGAACTCGTAAAAAGTCATCGTTTGGACGACGAAGTAAAAAAGCTCCAGAGGCAAGGCGCGCAAATCCTGAGGAATGAGGCGTACTTGGACGTACGTCGCAGTGACGAAGGATGAAGCGCAACGCCGCATATGGGCTTTTTACGATGTCGTCAAGAAATAATCAACGCCCGGAGGGCGAACCGCCCACTCCCCGAATTGCAGGCCCGGCAGGAAACATCTGCCACATTGTGTTTGTGGGGGATCCCGATGCCATATCCATTTCTCGCAGATACTGTGGTCATTATTCATCTGCTCTTCATCCTGTTCGTCATTGCCGGCGGAGGACTGGTACTCTGGCGGCGGATCTGGGCCCGGCTTCACGTCCCGGCCGTCCTCTGGGGCGCCCTGGTGGAGCTCAACGGCTGGGTATGCCCCCTCACCCCTCTGGAGAACTGGTTGCGCCGCCGTGGCGGCAGCCCGGTCTATCACTCGGACTTCGTGGAAAGGTACGTCGTGGGTCTGATCTACCCCACGCACATCACCCGTCGGGAACAGATAATGCTCGGGTTGGCGGTTCTCCTGATTAACGGCGGCGTCTATGGCTGGCTGATCATCCGAGGAAGGAGACTCGGAAAGAAAACGGTGGGTTGAGCAGGGGGAAAGACAAAAAGAAAAGGGAAAAGGAGTCTGTTTTTAGTGCCCCTTTTCCCTTTTCGATAATTACGGAATATGCAGGTGTCGATCAACCGCCAATGCCGGCAAACTTGAGCAGCGGATTGGCATACAGAATGACGAGGGAAACGACCAATGCGTAGATGGCTACGGATTCGGTCATGGCCATACCGACCATCATGGTAAGCATGATTTTACCCTGGGCTTCGGGATTTCTACCTACGGCATTGTTGGCCCCGCTGGTTGCCTGCCCGAGACCGAGTCCCGCACCGACCGCGCCGATACCCATGGCCAGTCCGGCCGCCAGCACGCTGCAACCCAGAATGATCGCCTTGGTGTAATCAACGGCCCCACCCGGCGCCGCCGCTTCGGCCGCCATCGCGAAAGGAGCAACCATCAACGCCAATACCAAGCCCAGAATGCCTCTTACCAAACCTTTTTTCATCTCTTTCCTCCTTTAATTTGATTTTTGATCTCCTAAATCCAAAACGAAAGGCAATTTGTCTCTCTGCGACGCTTCTCCCTCACCCCCTTCCGTGATCTTCCGGCAACCTCCGCCGCCAGTATAACATTAACGTGGCTCTCATATAAGAGCGGCGATGAGATGTCAAGAAATATTTGGCGATCTATGTATCAATTGTGTTATAGACGACCTCCGCATGGCAAGCTGCGCAAATCCGCCGGGAAAGGATGTATGTTTTCAGCCAGGGAAAGACAAGTCGCCCGCCTCCTCCAGGGGGACATCCCGCTGGTCAGCCGGCCGTTCCAGGAAATAGGCGCGGCCACAGGGCATACGGAACAGGAGATCCTGACCATGATCTCCTCCTTTCTGCAACGGGGCAAAATGCGCAAATTCGGCGCCGTCATACGCCATCAGCGGGTGGGATACACCCACAACGCCATGATCGCCTGGGCGGCACCGCCGGAACGGATCGCGGCGGCGGGTAAGATCCTGGCCGCCGGGAAGGAAGTGACGCACTGCTATGAGCGGACCCCTTCCTTCCTCGGGAGATACAACCTCTTCTCCATGGTCCACGGCAAAGGGGAAGATCTTGACTCCCTGATCGCCCGGCTGGCCGCCGAAACGGGAATAGAGGACTACCTGGTCCTGAAAAGCGAGGAGGAACTGAAAAAAAGTTCTATGGAGTACTTCACATGAACGAGCGATCGCAAGCATGGTTTGCCCGGGCGGAAAGAGCCATCCCCGGTGGGGTGAACAGCCCGGTCCGGGCCTTCCGGGCGGTGGGCGGCAACCCCCTGTTCATCGGTGCCGGCCGCGGCGCCCGGATCACCGATGTGGACGGCAGGGATTACATCGACTATGTCCTTTCCTGGGGGCCATTGATTCTCGGCCATGCACACCCGGTCGTCCTGGAAGCCATCAGGGATCAGGCAGGAAAAGGGACCGGCTACGGGGCACCCACGCCCCTGGAGGTGGAGCTTGCCGAGTTGATCCTCGAGGGCTTTCCCGACATGGAGATGGTCCGGATGACGAGTTCGGGAACGGAGGCGGTGATGACGGCGCTCCGTTTGGCCCGGGCCTTCACCGGCCGGGACAGGATCATCAAGTTCACGGGGTGTTATCACGGGCACACCGATTCCATGCTCGTGAAGGCGGGCTCCGGGGTGGCCACCCTGGGCATTCCCGGCAGTCCCGGGGTGCCCGAAGGGCTGGCGGAACTCACCATGACCCTCCCGTACAACGATCCCGGCAGCGTGACCGCCGCCTTTGCCAAGCACGGCGCGGAAATCGCCGCCGTGATCGTGGAACCCGTGGCGGGCAACATGGGCGTCGTTCCTCCCCGGCCGGGATTTCTCCGACAGTTGCGGGAGCTGACTACCGCCGCGGGCAGCCTGCTGATTTTCGATGAGGTCATCACGGGCTTCCGCCTCGCCTGGGGAGGATATCAGGGAATGATCGGAATCGCCCCGGATCTGACCTGCCTAGGCAAGATCATCGGTGGCGGTCTCCCCGTGGGCGCCGTGGCGGGAAAGCGGGCCATTATGGAAAACCTCGCACCTTTGGGACCGGTTTACCAGGCCGGCACCCTCTCGGGAAATCCCTTGGCCATGGCCGCCGGTCTGGCCACCCTGATGCTACTTCGGGAGAGCATGGGCGCCTACGAGGTGCTGGACAGAAATGCCTTCAGCCTCTGCGCGGAGATGAAAGAGCTTTTCGACCGGCGGGGGATCCCCACAACCATCAACCGGGTGGGCTCCATGTTCACCGTCTTCTTCACCCCCGGGCCCGTCCATGACTGGATCACGGCCGGCAGCGCCGATACGGAGCTCTTCGGGCGTTTCTTCCAGGGGATGCTGCGGGAGGGGATCAATCCGCCTCCCTCGCAGTTCGAGGCCTGGTTCTTTTCCCTGGCCCACGGCCTCGAAGAAATGGAAAAGACCCTGGAGGCCTGCATCCGGACCCTGGAGACATGGTAAACAACCCCTCAAACGACCAAAGGATAATTATGGCCACCATCAGAAGACCCAAGCTCAAACACTTCATCGACCGAAAGGAGGGCATCGCCGTGGTGGGCCTGGGCTATGTGGGTCTGCCTTTGGCCGTGGGTCTGGCCCGGCATTTCTCCGTAACCGGCTTCGATGTTCAGGAGTCCCGGATTCGGGAGCTCAAGCAGGGCATCGACCGGACCATGGAGGTGAGCTTGGAACAGCTCAAGGCGGCGGGGGTCCGCTTCACGAGCGATGAGGCACTGCTGGCGTCATGCCGGTTGATCATCGTGGCCGTGCCCACCCCCATCGATGTTTCCCGGCGTCCCGATCTGGCCGCCCTGAAAAATGCCTCCGCCCTGGTGGGCAGGCATCTGGCCCGGGGCGCCTGCGTGGTCTATGAATCCACCGTCTATCCCGGTGTCACGGAGGAGGTCTGTCTGCCCATCCTGGAAGCGGAGTCGGGACTGCGCCTGGGACGGGATTTCTCCCTCGGCTATTCCCCGGAGCGGATCAATCCCGGCGACAAGGTCCACACCCTGGAGAACATCGTCAAGATCGTTTCCGGCTCCGACGGCGACACGGTGGAACTCCTGGCGGGAATCTACGGGAAGGTGGTCCGGGCGGGGATCTACCGTGCCTCGTCCATCCGGGTGGCGGAAGCGGCCAAGGTCATCGAAAACACCCAGCGGGACATCAACATCGCCCTTATGAACGAGCTTTCCATCATCTTCCAGCTCCTGGGGATAGACACGGGCGAGGTGCTGGCGGCAGCGGAAACGAAATGGAATTTCCTCCCCTTCCGGCCCGGACTGGTGGGCGGCCACTGCATCGGCGTGGACCCGTATTATCTGACCTTCAAGGCGGAAAGCCTCGGCTACCATCCGGAGATGATCCTGGCGGGCCGCCGGATCAACGACGGCATGGGTAAATACATCGCCGCCCATACCGTCAAGATGCTCATCGCCGCCGACAAACCGGTGCGCAAGGCCCGGGTGGCGGTGCTGGGCCTGACCTTCAAGGAAAACATTCCCGATATCCGCAATACCAGGGTCGTGGACATCATCGAAGAACTGAGGGGATACGGAATCGAGGTTTTTACACATGATCCCCACGCCGACACCACGGAAGTCTTCTCCCACTATCGCCTGGAGCTGACCCCGCTGAAGGAGATAACGGATATGGACGCCGTGATCGTCGCCGTGGCCCACGAGGAATACCGGCAGTTGGGTCTGGCGGACATCGCCGGCCGATGCCGGAACGGGAAGCCGGTGGTGGCGGACGTCAAAGGACTGTTTTCCGCCGCAGAGGCGGAGCGGTTGGACATCCGTTACTGGAGTCTTTGAAATGGACAAGATACTCGTCACCGGCGCTGCGGGCTTCATCGGCTTCCATCTTTCCCGGCGGCTGCTGTCCGCCGGGCGGACGGTGATCGGCATCGACAACCTCAATGCCTATTACGAAGTTCGGCTGAAGGAAGACCGGCTGGGAATCCTGGCTAAGGAGAGGGGATTCCGGTTCACCCGCCTCGACATCGCCGATCGTGGAGCCATGACGGACCTGTTCTTACGGGAAAAACCGCCGCTGGTAGTCCATTTGGCCGCCCAGGCCGGCGTGCGCTACTCCCTGACCAATCCCTACGCCTATCTCGACAGCAACCTTACCGGATTCCTGAACATCCTGGAATGCTGCCGCCACCACGGCGTCTCCCATCTCGTCTTCGCCTCCTCCAGTTCCGTTTACGGCGGCAACACCAAGATGCCCTTCTCCGTTCACGACAACGTCGATCATCCCGTGAGTCTCTATGCCGCCACGAAAAAAGCCAACGAACTCATGGCCCATGCTTATGCGGTTCTCTACGGGATCCCCTGCACGGGACTCCGCTTTTTCACCGTTTACGGCCCCTGGGGACGTCCCGACATGGCGCTGTTTCTTTTCACCCGGGCCATCCTGGCCGGCGAGCCCATCGACGTCTACAACGAGGGGAAAATGGAGCGGGACTTCACCTATATCGACGACATCGTCGAAGGGATCATCCGGGTCACGGCGCGTCCCCCCACGCCCGATCCGGCTTGGAACGGCACCTGTCCCGATCCGGCGGGAAGTTTCGCCCCTTATAGAATCTACAATATCGGTAATTCGCAGCCCGTGGCCCTGCTGGACTTCATCGCCGCCCTGGAAAGACATCTGGGCCGAAAGGCGATCATGCGGCTCCTGCCCCTCCAGCCCGGGGACGTGCCGGCGACCTATGCCGATGTCGCGGACCTGGCGGCGGCGGTGGGTTTCCAGCCCGCCACCACCATCGAGGAGGGTATCGGGCGCTTCGTCGCCTGGTACAGGGAATACTATCTCCAGGAACGATAAACCTGAAGTAATGATCATTCAGTAACAAAGGAGGCAATTTTATTTTCATGAAAAAGGCATTCATCACCGGCATCACCGGTCAGGACGGATCCTACCTGGCCGAATTTCTCCTCGGCAAGGGATACGAGATCCACGGGCTGATCCGTCGGGCCAGCACCTTCAATACGGACCGTATCGATCATCTCTATCGGGATTTCCACGATCCGGACGCCCGGGTTTATCTCCATTACGGCGACCTCGCCGTCTCCGGACAACTGACGGACCTCCTCCACGACATCAAACCCGACGAGATCTACCACCTGGGCGCCCAGAGTCATGTCCGGGTGAGTTTCGACATGGCGGAATACACCGGCGACGTCACCGGTCTTGGCACCCTGCGGCTCCTGGAGGCCATACGCAAATCCGGAATCAAAGCCCGGTTCTATCAGGCCTCCTCCAGCGAGATGTTCGGCGCCGCCCCGCCGCCCCAGAGCGAGGCCACCCCTTTCCAGCCCCAGAGCCCCTATGCCGCCGCCAAGGTCTACGCCTATTACATCGTCAGGAACTACCGGGAGGCCTACAGGATCTTCGCCGCCAACGGCATCCTCTTCAACCACGAATCGCCGCGACGGGGGGAAACCTTCGTCACCAGGAAGATCACCCGGGCCGCCACGCGGATCAAACTCGGCCTCCAGGACAAACTCTACCTCGGCAACCTGGAAGCCAAGCGGGACTGGGGGTTTGCCGGCGACTACGTGGAGGCCATGTGGCTCATGCTCCAGCAGGAACGACCGGACGACTATGTCATCGCCACCGGGGAAACACACTCGGTGCGGGAATTCGCCCGGCGGGTCTTTGCCAAACTCGATCTGGACTATGAAAAATACGTGGCCGTCGACCGGCGCTATTTTCGGCCCACCGAGGTGGATGTCCTCCTGGGGGACGCCGCCAAGGCGCGGCGGCAGCTCGGCTGGCAGCCCCGGGTGACCTTCGAGGGCCTGATCGACATGATGATCGCCGCCGACATGGAAAGTGCGGAGAAGGAGAGAACCCTGTGCAACGCCGGTTATACGACGGCCAACCATCACGCCCTTTGAGGAGGGGGAAGGCGGAGCGACCATGAAAAAAAAGCGGCTCACCATCACCGGCGGCAAGGGATTTCTCGGCACCCACCTCGTCCGGGCCTTTCGAAACCGGGGTTACGAAAATATCACCATCGCCGATCTGCCCGATTACAACCTGATCGTCCCGGAAGACGTCCGGCGCCTGTACGACGAGACCAGACCCGACATCGTCATCCACCTGGCCGCCAAGGTGGGCGGGATCGGCTTCAATCGGGAAAACCCCGGGGCACTTTTTTACGAAAACATAATGATGGGGGTGCAGCTCATCCACGAGGGGTATCTCCGCCGGATCGACAAATTCGTGGCCCTGGGAACGATCTGCGCCTACCCGAAATTCACCCCCGTACCCTTCCGGGAAGATGACCTGTGGAACGGCTATCCCGAAGAAACCAATGCCCCTTACGGCCTGGCGAAAAAGATGATGCTCGTCCAATCCCAGGCCTACCGCCGGCAATACGGTTTCAACTCCATCTTCCTGTTGCCCGTAAACCTTTACGGTCCGGGGGACAATTTCGACCCCCGCTCCTCCCATGTCATCCCCGCCCTGATCAAGAAATGCGTGGACGCCCGGCTCACGGGAGACAAGACCGTCACGGTCTGGGGATCGGGAAAGGCCACCCGGGAGTTTTTCTACGTGGAAGACGCCGCGGAGGCCATCGTCCTGGCCACGGAACGTTACAACAAATCCGAGCCGGTGAACATCGGGGCGGGCTTCGAGATCTCCATCCGCGAGCTGGTGAACCTCATCGTGGAGCTGACGGGCTACTCCGGAGACATCGTCTGGGATACCGACCAGCCCGACGGCCAGCCACGGCGGATGCTCGACACCTCCCGGGCCTGGCGCGAGCTCGGTTTCCGGGCGCGGACGGATTTTCGGGAGGGTTTGCGGCGGACCATCGCCTGGTATGAAACGGAGGGCGTCAAGAGAAAATATGCCTGACGGGAGCGTCATTTTTTATTGACTTCCCCAACCGTACGTGTTAATAGGCGCTGCGCCGATGGATAAGGAAAGTAGAAAAGCATACGTTCAGATGGCCTACGCCAGCAGCATCGGCTTCGCCTTCGTCCTCCTTATCTTCGGGGGGCTGTTTGTCGGCAACTGGCTGGACAAGAAGATGGGCACTTCCTTCTTCTTCACCGTGCTGCTGTTCATTATGGGCGTGGTGGGCGGTTTCAGGAATCTTTACGTCCTGATCAGCAAGTCGTTTCAGGATGATAAAATAATTATCAAGAGCATCAAAAGTGAACCTCACCGGAAAAGACCCGTTCCAGCAAAGGCTTGAAACAGTCAATTGGGTCGTCCTCGCCGTTTTCGTCGCCGCCAGTGCCTTCCTTTTTTCCCTTGACTTCACCCTGGGCGTCCTGCTGGGCGGTTTCATCAGTATCGTGAACTACCACTGGCTCTGCCGGGACGTGAAGAAGGTCTTCCAGCATCTCACCGACCGTGCCAAAAGCCGGATCATGTTCAAATATTATATCCGTTTCGGCGTCACCGCCGTCGTTCTGTTTTTCATCGTCTCCAGCCGAATCGTCGATGTGATCGGCCTGCTGATCGGTCTGTCCGTGGTTATCGTCAACATCGCGCTATCCGCTGTGATAACGCTCTCAAAAAAAAATTGCCTTGAGGAGGTCAATTAACAGATGCACAGCTTGTCTTTCCTGCAATTAATATTACCCGGGGTTCCCACATATATCACCTACACATGGTTCGTCATGGCCCTGCTGGCCCTCTTTTCCTTTCTGGCCACCCGGAGTCTGTCCCTGACGCCGGGCGGTTTTCAGAACACCATGGAGGTTTTCGTCAGCGCCATAGACAAGCTCCTGATCGATACCATGGGACCCCACGGCAAGCGTTTCTTCCCCCTGATCGCCACCCTGGGATTCTTCATTCTCACCTCCAACCTCATCGGCCTGATCCCGGGCCTGGAGTCGCCGACGGCCAATCTCAACACCACCGTGGCCATGGCCCTGGTGGTCTTTTTCCTCACCCACATCGTGGGGGTCCAGATTCAGGGTCTCAAATATTTCAAACAGTTCCTCGGCCCCGTGTGGTGGTTGACCCCCCTGATGCTGCCCATCGAACTGGTCAGCCACATCTCCCGGCCCGTATCCCTGTCGATGCGTCTCTTCGGAAACATCGAGGGCGGCCATATCGTGCTGTTCGTCCTCTTTATCCTGGTACCGCTTCTGGTGCCGCTGCCCATCCTGGTCCTCAAGTTGCTCATCTCCTTCATCCAGACTCTGGTCTTCATGCTCCTGTCCATGATGTACATTGCCGGCGCCATGGAAGAACATCACTGATCGCTCCCCGAAATTCATCGGAAAACAAAAGCGGGGCCCCGGTAGGGCCCCGCTTTTTTACGATCAAGCCGGTACCATATCCATACACATCCCTCTCCTAATTTTAATGACGATGACAACACAATCTGATAAAGAAAGTTATATACATATCAATTAAGCTAAATCCAGAGGAGGA
>Ga0302248_1001647_pt1 | contig 15780 bp, 13 predicted proteins | sample AAG_UR_Leu_MG_FD_193528 | JGI IMG/M metagenome (GOLD analysis project Ga0302248, IMG submission 193528) | Enriched activated sludge microbial communities from anaerobic digester in WTTP, New Holstein, Wisconsin, United States - AAG_UR_Leu | ecosystem: Engineered > Bioreactor > Anaerobic >... | reverse complement strand
GGCGGCATTGATGGATACGGCCTTGACGTTCAGTTTGAAAAAACGCTCATTTTCTTCGGAAAAGCGCTTATTTTCGTATTCTTCCATGCCGAAGGCCTTGACGATCCTGGTGCCGGAAATAGTTTCGTGGAGCAGGGTGGTTAGGGCCCCCATGGTGATCTGGGTCCGGGTGGCCACGCTGCGCATCTTCTTTCCGAACTTGGCGATGGGATAGATGATGAGGGGAAAGATGAACATGGCAATGACGGCCAGTTGCCAGTCCCGGTAAAAGATCACGAAGATCAGCCCGATCAGGGTGAAGGAATCCTTGAACATGGTGGTGACGGCGTCGGAAACGGCCCCCTGAAGGGTTCCGGCATCATTGGTAATCCGGGACATGAGAACCCCTGTGGGATGGCGGGTGAAAAAGGAGAGGGACTGTTTCTGGATCTGCCGGTAGAGGCGGCTGCGCAGATCGGCGACCACCCTAAGGCCGATATAGTTCATCAGGACCATCTGGCCGTAACTGCACAGGCCTTTGGCCAGGTAAATGAAAATGACGGCTATGGGGATCCAGATCAGCATCTGGACGTCCTTTTTCAGAAAAATACCGTCCAAGGCGGGTTTGACCAGGAAGGCCAAGGTCGAGGTGGAGGCGCCGACCACAAGCATGCACAGCATCGCCAGCAGAAAACGGCCGCTATGAGGTTTAGCCAGTCTTAGCAAGCGTTTGAATACATCCATTACAGCATCTCCAGCGCCAGGCGGGCGGCCCGTAGAGAGGCACCCGGGGTGCCGAGTTTCTCCCGGATGCCCGCCAGCTCTTCTTTCATGAGTTTTTTCCTTTCCTCGTCGGAGATGATGGCCAGTAACTCCGTAGCCAGCCGTTCGGGATTCACGTCCTGCTGAATGAGTTCCGGGACGACCGTTTTGCCGGCGATAATGTTGGCCAGCCCGATATGACTGACTTTTACAAAAATACGCCCTGCGAGATAGGTTAAAAGGGAGATCTTGTAAACGATGATCATTGGAACACCGATGAGGGCCGCCTCTAGGGTGGCCGTTCCCGAGGCCACCAGGGCGGCGTCGCAAACCGCCAGGACGTCGTATATCTCATTCCTGACAATCCTGACGTTCAGCTCCTGCTCGTAAGGCCGGACAATCCTTCGCACCCAGTCCCGGTTCAGGGTGTCGGCGAGGGGCAGGACAAACTGCGCCGACGGTAGCTGCCGTTTTACCAGGACGGCGGCGTCCAGCATCTCCTTCAACAGTTTCACCACCTCGCTGGGCCGGCTTCCGGGAAGGATCCCGACGATCGTCTTCCCCTCCCGAAGGTCGAATCGGCGGAGGGCCTCCGGGCGTTGATATTTGGTCTTTACGACGTCGAGGAGCGGATGACCGACAAATACGGCCTCCACCCCTTCCCGGCGATACATTTCGGCCTCGAAGGGGAGTATTACGGCAATCCTTTCGACCCGTTCCCGGAGTTGGGCGATCCGTCCCCGGCGCCAGGCCCATACCTGGGGGCTAATATAGTAGAAAACCCTCACCCCCTTTCTTTTTGCCGCCTTCGCCAGAGGCATGTTGAAATCGGGGTAGTCGATGAGGATAGCCAGGGCCGGGGCTTCCTCCGTTAAGGATCTCTTGAGGCGCCTCATGGTCCCCAGGATCGTTCCCAACCTGGAAAACACCTCGGTCAGGCCCACCACCGCCATTTCGGCGGCGTCCGCCAGGCAGCGCACCCCCGCTTCCCTCATCTTCGGTCCCCCGACGCCGTAAAAACTCAGGTGGGGATCGATGGCCAGCATGGCCCGGACCAGGTTGGCGCCATGCAAATCACCGGAAGCCTCTCCGGCGACGATCAGCACCTTCTTCTTACCGAAGTCACTCATGTTGCAATACAACCATGATCTCGTCCTTGGCCTTCTTCATTTTCCGGGAGATCTTCAAGGCCAGTTCCAGGGCATCCCGGCCATCCCGGCCTGTAACCAGAGGGGGGGAGCCGGTGCGGACGGTATTTACAAAGGAGCGGATTTCGGCCTCGAGGGGATCGTGCTGCCGGACCTCCACGGCATTGCTGAAGATCTCCAGCTTTCCCGATTCGCTTGTTTTCTTGCTCAGGGAGATGAGATCCCGTTTGCTGAAATCCACGGCGTGATAACCATCGACGCCGAAAAAGCGGATCTTCTGCAGGGTTTTTCCCGTCACCCGGCTGGCGGTGATGTTGGCGACACAGCCGCTGGCAAATTTCAGGCGGACATTGGTGATGTCCACCTTATCGGAGAGGACGGAAACGCCTACGGCATCGATGGCCTTGAGCGGCGATCTAACAAAATGCAGGATGATGTCGAGGTCGTGAATCATGAGGTCCAGAATGACGTCCACATCCGTGCCCCTCTCGAAAAAGGGGTGGAGGCGGTGGGATTCGATGAACAAAGGTTGTTTGATGACCTTGGCCAAGGCGATGACGGCCGGGTTGAAGCGCTCTACGAACCCGACCTGGAGGACGACATTGCTTCTTGCGGCGGCGGCGATGAGGGCGTCGGCCTCGGCGAGGGTGACGGTGATGGGCTTTTCCAGCAGGACATGGACACCGGCCTCCAGAAAGGTGAGGGCCGTTTCATGATGGGCAACGGTAGGCACGGCAATGCTCACGGCATCCACCTTGCCGAGGAGCTCGCGATGATCGACGTATGCCTGAGATCCGTATTGGGCGGCCGCCCGCTGGGCTCGCTCCGCAACGACATCGGCCACCGCTGTGATCCGACAGCCCTCGATCAGGTCATATTTCTGCAGATGGTAACCGCCCAAATGACCGATCCCGACCACACCGATACGGAGTTCCTTCATTACCGGCAGACGCCTCGCTGGGAATTCTCTATGAAATGGATGAATTGGCGCACCTCGGGGATGTCGGCGACTTCCGCCTTGACCTTTTCCAGTGCCGTTTTCAGCAGCAGGGAGGAACGGAAGACGATGCGGTAAGCCTGCTTCAGAGACTGAATGGTCTCTTCGGAGAAGTTTCTCCTTTTCAGGCCGATGAGGTTGAGACCGTAGAGTTTGGCCATGTTTCCCGAGGCCATGGTATAGGGAGGGACGTCTTTCCCCACCCCGGAGCAGCCCCCGATGATGCAGTGGGCGCCGATACGGGTGAACTGATGGATGCCGGTCAGACCGCCGATGATGGCATTGTCCTCCACATGGATATGCCCCGCCAGATTGGCGGCGTTGGCCATGACGATCCGGTTGCCGAGTTTACAATTATGGGCGATGTGACAATAGGCCATGATGAGGTTGTAGTCTCCCATTACGGTGACGCCGATGTCGGCGGCGGTGGCGCGGTGAATGGTCACGAATTCCCGAATCGTATTGTGATTCCCGATGATCGTGCGGGTTTCCTCCCCCCGGAATTTGAGATCCTGGGGTACGGCGCCGATGGAGGCGAACTGAAAGATCCGGCAGCCTTCGCCGATATCCGTGTGCTCGTCAATGACGACATGTGGGCCGATAATTGTGTTCTTCCCGATATTTACGTCTGCGGCGATGATCGAGTAAGGGCCGATTTCGACCCCCTCGTCCAGGTTGGCGGCCGCTGAGACGACGGCGGTGGGATGTATCTTCATATAGTCCCTTCTTCCCCTTCCTTTTCCTTGATGATTTTCTCCAGCGCGGCGACACGCTTGTTCAGTGAGGCGATCTTGTTTCTCATCTCCGGCAGTTTGGGTATGGATGCCGCGGCGCGGCGCCATTCCCGGTATGGCTGCTGCGGGGCACCGGCGCAAATCTGGCCGGCGGGTACATCCTTGGTGATCCCTGCTCTGGCGGCCACCATGGCGCCGTCGCCGATGTTGATGTGCCCCACCAGACCTGCCTGGCCGCCGATGAGGACGCTCCGGCCGATCTTGGTGCTGCCGGAGATGCCGACCTGGGCTACAATAACGGCATTTTCGCCGATGACGACGTTATGGGCGATCTGCACGAGATTGTCGATCTTGACCCCTCTTTGGATCCAGGTCCGACCCAGGGTGGCCCGGTCGATGGTGGTATTGGCGCCGATTTCCACATCGTCGTCGATCTGGACGATGCCCACCTGGGGGATCTTGCGGTTTTCCTGGCCCGGCATGGCGAAACCGAACCCGTCGCTGCCCACCACCACCCCGGCATGGAGGGTCACCCGGTTGCCGATAAGGCAGCCCCGATAGACGGTGACGTTGGGATAGAGAATGGTCTCGTCGCCGATGACGACATCGCTGCCGATGACGACGCCCGGATGGAGGATCGTCCCGGCACCGACCCGGGACCTTTCCCCTACGCAGACACGGGGGAAAATGGTCGCTTCGGGATCTATCACGGCACCGGCGGCGATAAACGCCCCGGGATGAATCCCCGGGGGCGAGGGTGGGGGGCGGTGAAACAGCAGCAGCGCCTCGCCGAAGGCGGCGTAAGGATCAGCCACCACCAGGAGATTCTTTCCGGCCGCCTCCGTTCCCGGTTTCACCAATATCGCCCCGGCCCTGGTCGTGGCGAGTTTTTCCTGGTACTTGGGATTGGCCAGGAAGGACAACTCCCCGGCCTGTGCCTCTTCGAGGCTGTTGACCCCCGTGATCACCACGGCGGCATCGCCGACAATCCTCCCCCCCAAATGGGCGGCCAATTCTGTTAAGGTCATTTGCAAGGTCTTATTATTTGGATTTCTTGGCTTTGTTGAACTCGTCGATCACCCGCTGGGTAAGGTTCTGTCCTTTGGCGTGGTAGGCAACGGGAACGGTGCTGAGGTCAATGATCAGGGTGTAGTTTTCCCTTTCACCGATGGCGCTCACGATCTTGAGGATTTCGGGGACGTTCTTGCCCAGGAACTCCTGGCGACGGGACTGCATCTCGTCGTTGGCGTCCTTGACCAGATCCTGATAATCACGGTACTTCTTCTGGTAGGACTGCTCCTTGTCCCGCAGGGCCTTTTCCGTAAGGACAGGACGCTGTTTTTCCAACTCGTCCTTCAGGCGCTGCAACTCCTTTTCCTTGCTCTGGATGGTGGCGCGGTTTTTTTCGTAGCTCTTCTTGAGTTCTTCACCGGTGGCCTTGCCTACATCGGAGTTCATCAGGATCTCCTCCACATGGACAAAGCCGATTTTTTCCGCCCGGGAAAGATCGGGGATTGACAGGGAAAAGAGCACGGCGATGCCGACGGTCCCTAGGAGCAATACAATTTTTTTCATGATCAAAGCCTCCGTTTTTATTGATTCCTACATCATCATGCCGATGGTGAACTCCCAACGGCTGGGGTCTTCGCCGTCCTTGCGGTCCAGGACGTAGCCCCATTCCAGACGCAGGGGGCCCACCGGGGAGTACCAGCGGATGCCGGCCCCCGCGGTCTGGCGCATATCGTTGAGGTGATAACCGTTTTCCCAGGCATTGCCCGTGTCATAGAAAACGACCCCCTTCATGCCGGCGTTCTTGATCAGGGGGAAAACGTAATCCGCACTGAAGGAAAGCATGGTGGTGCCGCCGATGAGGTCGCCGGTCACCGGGTCCCGGGGACCGACATCCCTGAGGCCGCGCAGGGTGCCGATGCCGCCCAGATAGTAGCGCTCATAAACGGGCAGAGGCTTCCCTTCGTTGGCCTGAAGATAGCCGATGCGTCCCCGGATATCGAAGACGGTTTCCAAAGGCAGGGGGAAGAACCATGACGAGGTGCCCGTGTATTTGGTGAAACTCGCCGTGCCCCCCAGCAGCCAGCCGGCCTGGAGGATCGTAGCGGCATTTTTGGATCCCGTGGTGGGAAAGAAGTCGTCGTCGGTGGTGTCCCGGGAGAGGGTGAAACCCATGCTGCTCGTCGTGGCGTTGCCCTCCTGTTGGCGGATATAACTGGAGGCGTTGGCGGCAAGATTGGTGACGTCCGTGAAGGCCAGGGTGTAGGAGACATAGCCGGTGACCTTCTCCCAGAGGGGATAGCCGAAGACGGCGCCGACACCCTTGGTTCCCAGGTCGTAGCTGTCGTAAGTCCTCGAGGAGTTCCAGATATCGAACTTGCTCCACAGGGGGATGTCGAAGAGCCAGGGGTCCGTAAAGGAAAGATCGTAATAGGTGGAGACGGAACCCATGTTGGCCTTGAGACTCAGGGCCTGACCCCGGCCGAAAAGGTTCTGCTGGGAAATCTGGGCCATCACCATGGCCTTGTCCAGGGCGCTGTAGCCGGCGCCCATGCTCACCATGCCCGTGGGCTTTTCCTTGAGTCTGATATTCACGTCCGCCAGGGATTCCTCGGGGCCTTTTTCGGACTGGAAATCCACCTCTTCAAAATAACGAAGACGCATCAAATTCTTGTAGCTATCCTTCAGCTTGGTGCTGCTGTAAAGATCCCCTTCACTGATGAGCAGGACCCGCCGGATCACTTTGTCCCGGGTGTTCGTGTTGCCGGTGAGTTGTATCCTGTTGATATAGACCAGGTTCCCCTTCTTGATTTCATAGGTGACATCCACGGTGAGATCGTTTTCGTTCACCTTGGTGAGGGGTGTCACATCCGCGTAGGCGTACCCCTCATCGTTGCAGGCCTGGGTGAGCAGCTCCATGTCTTTGATGATGGCGCCCCGGTCGAAATTTTCCTGCTTCCGGATATTTAGCTTACCCATCAGTTCCGAGCGCTTCACCTTAAGCTCGTCCCCTTTGATGTCGATCCGGCCCACCTTGAAACGCCGGCCTTCGGTGATGGGGATTTTTATGTAAACGCCTTTCTTGTCGTAACTGATGATTCCGTCCCCTACCTGAGCGGTGATAAACCCGTTGTTCAGGTAAAAGGCATTGATCCGGTTTATGTCCTGCTTCAGTTCCGTCTTTTTCAGAACGCCGGAGTCGGTGAAGAAATAGAAGAAGCCCTGCTCCGAGGTCTTCATGATCTTCTTGAGCTCGTTGTCCCGAAAGGCGCGGTTGCCCTCGAAGGAGATCTTTTTTATGTAGAGCTTCTCGTTTTCCTTGATGGTGAAGATCACCCGGATGTCTTTGGCCTTTTCCCGTTCCACCGCGTAGGTTATTTCGGCATTGAAGTAACCTTTTTCATCGTAAAGGGCCTTAATTTTCTCCAGGGAAGAGGTTATCTTCTCCCGGTTTAGGGCCTGGTGGGTCTTGAAGCTCAGGGCCGCTTCGATGTCTTTGGTATCTATTTTTTTATTTCCCTTGATCTGGATGTCCGTGATCAGGCCCTTTTCCTGGACGATGAAGACGATGTTTTTCCCCTCCGGACCGTCACTGACGTCCGCCGAGACGTCGTCAAAGTATCCCAACTTGTAAATCGCCCGGATATCGTCGTTGAGGGTGCTTTCGGAGTAAACCCCTCCGGGGATGCTCTTCAGGACCTGTTTGATGGCGTTGTCTTCGATCTTTTTGTTACCCTGGAAGGATATCTTGGTGATCCTCTGAGTGGCCGCCATCTGGACCAGGAGCTCGCCACGCAACTGTCCCACCATGGCGGCGATGCTTTCCTGGCCCTTTCCCTGGGCGGAAAGGGGGGGGGAGAACCGGCCTTGGGCCACGTCATATACCTTTACATCCGCATTGAGACTCTGTCCCAGTTCCGTGACCGTGCCCGAGATCACATATGCCGCCTGGACTGTCTTACCCAAGGCGGCCACGGCGGCGTCATCCGGCTTTATCCCCGCCAGATGACGCATTATGACGTCCTTGTCTACGATACGGACATTCTTCGCCTTCCCCAGCTCCCGGGCCAGGTTGTCGTAAAAGGCCCCTTGCAGGGAAGCGGTCGGTCCTTTGCTGTGGATGGTGAAGGGGAGAATCGCCACCGTTATCGTTTCGACGGCCGAGGCCGCGGGACACAACCATGACGTTGCCGCTATGGACAGCGCCAAAATCAGCGCTACCGCCATTTTACGTTTTGGAGATGTCATAAATCCTTCCGTCACGGAGGCCGACCTTCCGCTGCAAACGGTCTGCCAGGTTTTTGTTGTGCGTGACCACGATCAGGGTTATCTTTCTGTTGATGTTGAGATCCAGCAGGATGTCTTCTATCTTTTTTCCTGTTTCCGTGTCAAGGTTTCCTGTCGGTTCGTCGGCCAGAATAACATCCGGTGTCATGATCAGTGCCCGTGCCACGGCGACCCGCTGCTGCTCCCCTCCCGAAAGCTCCCCTGACTTGTGATGGAAACGATGGCCTAGTCCTACATTTTGCAGGAGCGTTTCCGCCCGTTGTTTTGCTTCCCGACGCGAATAACCGTTGATCAGGGCCGGCATCATGGTGTTCTCCAGGGCGCTGAACTCCGGCAGCAGATTGTGGAGCTGAAAGACAAAGCCGATCTTGCGGTTCCGGAAATCGGCCAACTTATCGGCGTTCCAGGAAAAGATATCGGTGTTGTCGAACAGGACCTCGCCGGAGCTGGGGCGATCCAGTGCCCCCAGGATGTGGATGAGGGTGCTTTTCCCCGCTCCGGACACGCCCAGCAAGGCCAGGGATTCCCCCCTGCGGACGGTGAGGTTCAGACCTTTGAGCACCTCGATATTGTTGCCGTCCTTGATGAAGGTTTTTTTCAGGTTCTTGACCAGAATCATCAATCGTACCTTAAAGCCTCGGCCGGATCCAGCTGCGACGCCCGCCGGGAGGGGTAAAGTGTCGCCAGAAAACAGATGGTCATGGCGCCGATGATGATCAGGGACACATCGCCGAAGTTGACCTTGGAGGGCAATTCGGTGAGGTAATACACGTCTCCCGGCAGGATCTTGATCCCCAGGAGGCGTTCCACAAAGGTCGAAATGTCCGCCAGGTTGAAGGCAATGGACAAGCCGCCGACCGTGCCGAGAAAGGTTCCGATGGCACCGATGATCAATCCCTGGAAGACGAAGATCTTCATGATGTTCCGATCGGTTGCCCCCATGGATTTGAGAATGGCGATGTCTTTGCTTTTTTCCATGACCACCATGATCAGGGTCGTGATGATATTGAAGGCGGCCACCAGGACGATAAGGCTGAGAATGATGAACATCACCCGCTTTTCAAGCCTCAGGGCGGCAAAGAGATTCTTGTTCATTTCCATCCAGTTTCTCGCCCAGTAGGGATGTCCCAGGGCTTTCGCGATATTGGCGGCGATGGTGTCGGCCTTATAGAGATCGTGGACCTTGATTTCCAGACCCGTGACCACCCCCGGCATATTGAGAAACTCCTGGGCATCGGCCAGGGAGATGTAGGCCAGGGTGGAATCGTATTCGTAAAATCCCGAATCGAAGATCCCCACGACCAGGAAGCGCTTCATCTTGGGGATCATGCCCATGGGCGTCGAGATCCCCATGGGGGATATTACCGTAAGGGGATCATAAAGATATGTTCCCAGGTTTTTTGCCAGTTCCTTACCGATCAGTATTCCGGGCAGCGCCGCTACCTCACCGGGAAGAGACAGACGGACCCGTTTTGCCGGCTCGAGATAATCCGTCTTGCCCTCTCTGATCTTGCCGAGACTGATTACCCGAAAGGCGGTTTCCGGCGCCAGCCCCCGCAGGACCACCCCCGTGACGCCGTTCGGACTCTTCAGCATCGCCTGGCTGTATATGAAGGGCGTCGTGGCGGCTACATCTCCTATTTCGGACACCTTTTTGGCCACCTGATCGTAATTCTTCATCGGACCAGCATATTCCATGAGCAGGATATGGGAGTTCATCCCCAGGATTTTATTCCGGAGATCCGTTTCGAACCCGTTCATGACGGCCAGGACGATGATCAGGGCCGCGACACCCAGGGCAATACCTCCGATGGACAGGAAGGTGATGATGGAGACGAACACCTGCTTCCTTTTGGCCCGGAGATAGCGGAGACTGATGAAGAATTCGAAGGACATGGATTACGACTCTTCCCTGACTCTCAACTGGGGGAAGAGGATGACATCACGGATGGAGGGGGAGTCGGTGAAGAGCATCACCAGCCGATCGATACCGATGCCCTCGCCGGCGGTGGGCGGCATGGCGTACTCGAGGGCCCGGACATAGTCCTCGTCCATCTCATGGGCCTCTTCGTCCCCGGCTTCCCGTTCCCGGAGCTGCATCAGAAAGCGTTGCCGCTGATCCTCGGGATCGTTGAGCTCGGAAAAGGCGTTGGCGATCTCCCGTCCGCAGATATAAAGCTCGAAACGGTCCGTGAATCCCGGATCGCGGGGGTTCCTCCTGGAAAGCGGCGAAACCTCCACGGGATATTGAGTGATGAAGGTGGGTTGCACAAGTTCCTTCTCCACCTTTTCTTCGAAAATCGTCATGAGAATTTTTCCCAGCGGGGCCTTTTCGTCGGTTTCCAAACCCATCTCCCTGGCGAAGGCAACGGCCCGGTCGCGATCCGCCAGCAGGTCGGGAGAAATCCCCAAATGCCGCTGAACGGCCTCTTTCACCGTCATGCGCCGCCAGGGCGGCGACAAATCTATCTCCTTGCCCTGATAGGTTAATTTAGGGCCGCCGATGAGACTTTCGGCCAAAAAGAGGAAAAGCTCCTCGGTGAAGCGCATGAGATCCTCATAGGTGGCATAGGCCATATAGAATTCCATCATGGTGAATTCCGGATTGTGGAAAGTGGAAATGCCCTCGTTGCGGAAGTTACGGTTGATTTCGTAGACCCTTTCCAGACCTCCGGTAACCAGGCGCTTGAGATAGAGCTCCGGCGCGATGCGTAGATAAAGGTCCATCCCCAGGGCATTATGATAGGTCCGGAAAGGCTTGGCGGCTGCGCCGCCGGCCCGGGGTTGCATCATGGGTGTTTCCACTTCGAGAAAATCCCGCCCGTCCATAAAATCCCGGATCAGCTTGATGATCCGGCTTCGGCGTTGGAAGACCTCACGGACGGCGGGGTTCATGATCAGATCGAGATGTCGCTGGCGGTATCTTGTCTCCACATCCGTCAGCCCGTGCCACTTCTCGGGGAGGGGTTGCACCGCCTTGGCCAACAGGCGCAGTTCCCCGGCCTCGATGGTCAGTTCCCCGGTCCTGGTTTTGAAGATCCTTCCCTTAATATAGACGATATCTCCGATATCGAGGCGCCGGAAGAGGGTGTAATCCTTTTCCGGAAGAGTCTTTTTTTGAATAAAACCCTGGAGACGGCCCTTGCGGTCCTGGATACTGATAAATGACGCCTTGCCGAAATTTCTCACGGCCATGAGCCGGCCGGCGAGACTGAAGAACTCCTCGACCCGGGACAGCTCTTCATTTTCCAGGGCTCCGAAGCGCGCCTTCAATTCCGCCGAGGTGTTCTCCACCCGGACCTCGTTGGGATACAACTCCACGCCGGCGGCGCGCAGCGCCGCGATCTTTTCTCTACGTGTTTTTATGAGTTCGCTTTCTTCCATTTGCTGTAGGCCTTATTTTAAAAAATTTGAATTTACTATCTTTTTTTCCGGCAATAGTCAAGGATGTTTTCCGGAAGATCTTTGCGGAATATTATTGCCATCCGGTTGGAACTTATGTATGTATGCCCGCAAGGAAGAACGCTGTCGGGAAAGGAGGAGCTTATGATCAACAAGGTCATACTTGTCGGGAGGTTGGGAGGAGATCCGGAGGTCAGATACACCCCGGAGGGATTGATGATTGTGACCTTCACGCTGGCCACCGACGAGCAAAGAAAGGATAAGAACGGCGAAAAGATTCAGAAGACGGAATGGCACCGCATCGTAACCTTCGGCAAACTGGCGGAGATATGCAGCAGTTACCTTGCCAAGGGCCGGCTCGTTTTCATCGAAGGCCGGATTCAGACACGGGGCTGGGAAGACAAGGAAGGGGTAAAAAGATACACAACCGAAATTATTGCCAATAATATGCAAATGCTGGAAGCGAAGGGCCAACAGAAAACGCCGGGGACAACGGCGTCGGAAGGGACGCCGCCTTATTTAAGTGCGGAATCCCTGCCCGAAGATGACGTCCCCTTCTGATGGATTCCCGCTGATCCTCATTTGGGCTCGATTTTCCTGTTTTCCGGTGTAACGTCGATATCTTCCGGTTCGCGGGTCGCCTTCTTGAAGTTCTTGATGCCCTTGCCGATGGCGCCGCCGATTTCCGGGAGTTTGCCGGCGCCGAAGATTATCAGGATGATCACCAAAATTACCAGCAATTCGGGCATGCCGATGCCAAACATATCGCATGTCTCCTTTCCGGGACAGATTCTTTATCGAGCAGTTCTTTAGAACATTGCCACGGGGATGTCAAATCTTTCGGAAGCGGTGACTATGAGCGGTCAAGGAAACTTCAGATGCTTCACCTCCCCCCGTTTTCCCAGTTCGGGCAGGGGGCGCCCCTGGAACCAGACCTTGGCGCCTCCCGCATTGCCGATGACGATGGAGAAGGATTCTCTCGCGGCCCTTTCCAGATTGTCTCCGGCGGCCAGGGTTAACTGTTCGGGCTGTCCCTGATCGGCGACTATCCGTACCCAGGTTCGCTCCGTCGCTTCGATCTTCACGTTCAAGGTCTGAGGAGGGATCGGCAACGATGGTCCCGGAACCGCCTGTTCCGGCAAAGACTTGCCGGGGAGGGTCGTTACCGGCTGCCCGGGTGTCGGTACGGCGTTTGTCGCCGATGTTTGTCGCCCCGGCGGCGGGGCGGGCAGCGGCGGCCCGTCGACCGCCCCGCCGGTGTCGCCCTGAGGCGGGCTCGATTGCGGAGGCAGGGACCGATGATTTCCGCCGAGACTTTCAAAAAGTACGATGACGGCGATCAGGCCGATCAGCAAAATGACCAGAATGATGCTGAAGATGAGTTTCCTGCTCATTTTCTTGGTCTTCATTTCCTCTCGTGTGGTTTCTTTGTCAGGACCGGCAGGGGAGGGATGAGGGAGGTTTTGCAGATAGCCCTCATATCTTTGCAGCAAAGGGGCGCTGTCGATTCCCAGAAATCGCGCATAGGTTTTGATGAACGTCCTTGTATATACCGGTTCCGGCAGCGATTCATAACGGCCCATCTCGATGGCCTCGAGATGGGCGGTGATTATCCTCGTCGCCGCAAAAATATCCTTCAGGGAGACTCCCTTGGCTTCTCGGAGACTCTTCAAATCGAGATCGTCTTCGTTGTTGGCGGCGGTATCAGCCGCCGGCAGAGACTTATTTTCTTTCAAGCCGGTACCCCCTGATGTCTTATCGCTGAATCGCCGGAAGCATCGCCATGCCGACGTTTCCCTTAACTCTTTGCCTGCCAGGTCCCTATGGGCGGGGATTTTTCGGCGCTCCCAGCCGTCGCCGCAGGAACACCTGCCTTTTTTGTATGGCGGGAGTTTAGCATCAATATCGGGACCATGCAATTAAAATGAACGTCTCTAAGCGATGTGGAAGGGGGTGTTCATGAAAGAGAAAAATCTTACCGAGGAGATAGGTAACATGCCGGAAAAGGAAAATAAAGACAGAAGCGCTGCAACCCATGACGGGGGGACGGCCGGCGGTGGTTATCGGGAATTGGCGATCGCCGCGGCGGCAAAGGCCGGGAAATACTTAAAAGACAATCTGGATAACAGCCATCAGGTAAGTTTCAAGGGGGAGATCGACATCGTCACGGAAGGGGATCGGCAGGCCGAGCGGATGATCATAGAAATGATCAGCGCCCGTCATCCCGATCATGCCATCCTGGCGGAGGAATCGCCGGCCCGGCAAAGTGGCGCCCGCTGCCGCTGGATCGTCGATCCTCTGGACGGCACGACGAATTATACCCACGGCTATCCCGTCTTCTGCGTTTCCATCGCCCTGGAGGTGGCAGGGGAGCGCGTCCTGGGGGTGGTTTACAATCCGATGCTGGACGAGATGTTCGTGGCGGAAAAGGGAAGGGGGGCGTTTCTCAACGGGCGGCCGATCAGGGTTTCCGCCACGGCGGAAATGTCCAAGTGCCTCCTGGCCACCGGTTTCCCTTACGATATCCGCTACAGCACGGATAACAACCTGGACCTGTTTGCGGCCCTGGCCGTGGAGGTTCAGGCTATTCGTCGCGCCGGCTCGGCGGCTCTGGATCTGGCCTATGTGGCGGCGGGACGCTTCGACGGATTTTGGGAGCTGAAGCTGCACCCCTGGGATACTGCTGCGGGATGCCTGCTGGTGGAGGAGGCCGGCGGGGTGGTCACCGATCTCCAGGGCGGGGTTTTCACCCTGGATGCCCCCCATGTCGTCGCCGCCAACGAGCTTATCCACCCTCAGCTCCTGGCGGCTCTCAATAAGGCCCGTAACAGACAAAGGAAGGGCTTTGCATAACGGCGGAAAAATGTTGCACCCGCAACTAAGCGAACGTCTTTCTCCTTTTCGCGAGGGATCTTAACCCAAGTTCTTGGTCTGGAAAAAATCAACACCCGGTGGTGAGCCGGAATTGTCGCCATCGGAAGCCCGGTTTTTCAGAAGCTGTATTCCAGCTCCAGAATGATACGGTCGTTGCGCACCCAGCGGCCGTAAAGGCTGTCGGACTGCCCGCCGAAGAACTCCGCGGCCAGTTTGGAAATCAGCCCGTCCCGGAACTTGTACTTGGCCTCCAGGCGCTGAAAACGGCCTTCCTCGCCTCTGGTGAGCTGGAAATTGCAGACGAATTGGAAGGACAGCTTGTCGCTGTACTCAAAGTTGATACGGCTCAGGATGTCGTTGCGGCCCACGCGGGATTTTTTGGAGCTGGAGACGTAATTGTCGGCGTTCTGGAACCGCGTGATGATTTCATTGGCATATTCCACGGTGATGTCGATCTTCTCGAGCCAGAGTTTCTTGGCAAAATCGTCGAAGGTGTAGGTGAAGCCCGCCACATAATTGAAGTAATCGTCGTCCTTGCGCTCGTAGGTGTAATTGTATACCACCTCGCCGTGGAACTCCCAGCTTTCATAGGTGGTGGAAAAACCGGCGGCGTAATCGTCCACCTTGACCACTTCTTTGATGCGCTGAGGTTGGGTCGTACCGGGAATCGTACCCGGGATCCGTTCCTCCCGGACTACCCAGTAGGGATTGGGACCGTGGTAATAGGAGAAAAAGAAGTCCCAGCCGTGAAAGCCCTTCTTCTTGAAACGGGCGAAGTAGCCGAAATTCGTGTCCGTGATCTTCGGGGTATCCTCCTTCATGTTGGCATTCCCCGCATCGTAGAGATCGAATTCCGTGCTATCCCCCTGCTTGCGCTCCCCCATCCACCGGGAAGTCTCGCTGGGCTGTTTCTGGGGCTGATAGATAGGCAGAAAGGCCAGGGTCACCGTCGATGATTCGGCGACGTCCCAGTCCAGCTTCCCCTGCCAGACGTTGAGATCCTTGACGTCCATGGGATCGTTAAGGTCCTGGGGGCGCATCCGGTCGGACGGCAGGTACAGGGTCGACATCCCGTTGGTGAGCGTCTTTTTTCCGATGAGGAAATTGAAGGTGTCCCCGCTGTAGTTAAGGTACAGGTCGTTGACGTAGAAGATGCGGCGGCGCCGGTCCATGTCCTGCCAGAATTCACTGAAGGAGGTTCCGGAGTAGGTGTTTTCCTCGTTGCCGTATTCCACCCAGGCCCCGATGTTTAAATTGAGATTTTTATATCCCGTCTTGTCGGTGAATTTCAGCAGGGTGTTGCCGAAGTCGTTACGGTCATCCGCGCCTTCCCGCTCCGGAGGATTCTGCCAAAAATGCATCCCCCGGAGGCGGAGACTTCCGTGAAAATTATCCACCAGCTTGGAGAGGATCGTGATCGGTTTATCCGGGACGTCTGCCGGCGATGCCTTGTCCGTCTTGGCTGCCGGCGGGGGGGTTGGGGTTGCCTCCTCCATTTCCTTGAGGAGATCGTCCTGCTGGCTATCCAGCGGTGGTTGCGCCCAGGAGAGGGCCGGACAGAGGAGAACTAGAATCAGCAGCGCTGACA
>Ga0302248_1001643_pt1 | contig 15797 bp, 12 predicted proteins | sample AAG_UR_Leu_MG_FD_193528 | JGI IMG/M metagenome (GOLD analysis project Ga0302248, IMG submission 193528) | Enriched activated sludge microbial communities from anaerobic digester in WTTP, New Holstein, Wisconsin, United States - AAG_UR_Leu | ecosystem: Engineered > Bioreactor > Anaerobic >... | reverse complement strand
TTATGATATATTGGATTGCAATCAAAATACTTTACTAAACACTTTTAACCTTAATATCTGGTATCCTGTTAGAATACAATATATACCGGCTTCCAGGAAATTTAATTACTGGATTAATAATAATTTTATAAAATCTGTAGTTGCTGATTCATATTTATCATCTTATCATTCTCAACTTATTCTCAGAGCAGACAAAAGCAGTATTGTCTGGTTTGATGAAGTTGAGGTTTATGACCTTTCAGGGCTTAAACTCAGAAATTAAGTGAAATAAATCAGAAAAATAAACATATAACCTTATTACAGTAGTAAAAAATCCTGTAATAGCGAACGTCTGGAAAATCCGTCGAATTAAATCTATAAAAACCTATAAATAGGAGTATCTACTTATAAGTTTTCTCGAAGACGACGTTGTTAGCCAGAAGCTAACCTTATTCTTCTCGGTATTAATTAATTTTATTAAATTAACTAATTCCCAGTCGCATTTTAGTTTTATTGGATTACATATCTTTTCCCAGATATTCTTTATATAATCCATATTCTTCTTTCTGAATATCTTAATATAATTTACTGCACCATTAAGATCACAATTCCAGACTTTGTTTATTAATGTATCTTTAAAGAGTCCTCTCTTAGCGCGATATCCATTTATATCATTAGCTAATATAGGATTCTCCTGTATCTTTGATACATCATCTGATAAACAGGAAGTCTTAGAACTGTAAGCTTCATTAATATTATGAACCCTTATATTGTAATCTCCTGCTTTATATGTTATATAATCCAGTAACCTGATAATTGGTATCTGTATAAACTTCTGATTATTGGATTTTCCCAGATTAACTCCTCCATTATTCTTTAATTCCGATAAATTCCTTGAAATTATTAAATCTGTTACCCTGTTTAAATATAAATACTCTAATATTCTTTTAGATATTTTATGAAACTGATCTCGAAAAAACCTGTTTCTCTTTTCATAGAGAAAACTTCTGAACTTCTTTAGATATCCTAATCTTTTTAACTTTTCTTCACTCTCTTTTTCCTTTAATTCATTCTTTAATAAATCTATTGAATTATTCAGTTTTCCCAGGAGTCTGTTAAAATCACAATTATAGCTTTTAAAGGCTTCTCCGGAAACTATCAGGGATTTTGCTTCTTCATCATCTATAAATATTGATGCAAGATTGGTTATTCCTGAATCCAGGGCAGAAAGTTTTTCTTCTCTATTTCTTTCTTTTTCCTCCCTCAGATAATTGTAAGTAAAATGAAGGTAAATATCGTCATTTGATAAACAGATTGTGAGAGAGTCTATTTTAGTTAATTCTTTTACAACCTTTAAGAGTTTATCCTGTCTTACATAAATATAAAACATTTTATCTGAAAGATTTATCCCCAATAAATTCTCTTTCTTTAATGACCAGCTTAGTTGATCCAGAGGAACGGAATATTCTACTGACGATAGCTTTTTGGGCTTTGGTGGTCTTGAGCCTTTAATCATATACTGCAAGAAAAGAAACTGAAAGTTTTATTTTCTGAAGAGCAGCCAGAAGAATTTTCTCCTCTCAGGCGATTTTTATCATAATTCCGGCTTTTTAAAATTCTATATAATTATAAAAAAGTTTACTCTACTTCTGATTTTCTAAAAACTAATACTATTTTTAAGAACATACAACAAAAAAATCAAGTCATAGTAAGCCTTTTTAAATAATATACCACTAATTTTTTTTATTAGTGATACATACTATAAAAATAGGTTTTACTTTTTAAGGAGCTTTACTTTATTTTAACAAGTTTATTAAATTTTTTATTAAAACTGAATTTTATTCCTTCTCCCCTAGATTTTTTCTTTAATTCAGAAGGATTTTTTGATATCTTTGAAGAATTTAAGAAATTTAAATAAATCTTCACTTTGTGGAGGTAGCTTTTATGAAAAAGATATTTACTAATTACTTTTCTCTTATATTAATTATTATAACAATTGGAATAATCCTCGGAAGCTGCGGCGGAGATAATAGTGGATTATCTCCAAATCTGAGCCAGAATCCTCTAAATACCAATCCAACTCCAACACCTGTATTGGTGAGTAAACCTGTAAGCGGGTACATTTATATTACTTCTCCTGGCATAGAAGCCAAAGAAGAAGGAGAAGAAAATATAAAAAAAATAAACATCCTGGAGGTACCAGCTTTTCAACCTGATTCATCAGGAAATATTCCCCTGGTCAACCAGGTATTAACTTACCTGCAAGAGGAGTATCCAGAAGATTGGAATAAGCCTGAAAGTCAGGAGCTTTACAGCCAGTTAAGCACAAGCCTGTCCCAGAGCAAACCTTTACCTGAGTATGATTCTCAGGCAAAACTATTTACCATTTACCAGGATTCAAAAAATTCTGATTCTATTCCTGTCAGTTCTGACGGTCATTTCGAGGGAAATGCTTTAACAGGACTAACAGATTCTACTGTAAAGTATGAAATAGCTTTAGGAGAAGAAAAATACCTGGAAGCAGAAGGGATTATATCCTCAGATAATCTTACCTCCAGTGATGCTACAGGTGTAACCATTAAATCCTGCCCGGAGAAAATATTTGCTCTTCCCGGTGAAGTTGTAATCTTTAAGGTTTATTCTGATCCTGCTATAAACCTTAAAGAAGCAGGGTTAAGATTCACCCTTAACAATACTTCTTTAGGATATGTTTTCCCTATGCCAGTATATCTGGATATCTGTGGGCATTCAAGCTATACTACTGGTTATGGTTTCTTTTATGCTAAAAGAGGGTTAACCACGCCGGTTGACACTACAATTACTGCCTATACTAATACTGGCTTAACGCTTGATATCTTTACTGAAGTTATTAAAAGTAGTGCCAGTATATCCGGGCATGTATATACCGGAGGGAATGCTCTTGTAGGTGGATATGTGAGGTCTATAGGGCCGGATGCTTTTTGTTTCCTGGATGCAGAAGGAAATTATACTTTATCGAAGACCTTTAGAGGTCACTATCGAGAGATCGTTTGTGTATATTGGGTGCGTGAAGGAGAGCAAGTGGTAAGGCACAGGGAGGAGAAAGTTATAGAGTTTTTTAATGGGGATTTGACAGGGTTTAATTTTGGATTAATCCCTACTCCAACACCTACTTCAACACCTACACCATTACCGACTCTCCGTGAACCAATTGATCCATTTTATTGTGAGACGTCTATGAGAGTAATGATTCAGCGAGACCGATGGGCAGAAGATTTAGGATTAGAGCAGGCTGTACAAAAGACTGTGAACTGGTTGAATGGGAATATGACAGATTATCCTATTCCTGAAGGTATTGCCTGGGCTAAAGTAGATGACTCTGATCCTACTATAATATGGATTAAATTTACAGATGGTAGACTTAGATTTATTGCAACTAATCCTCTTATCAATGATAATTTAAACTCGCAAGATTCTATTCCAAAACAACTTAATAAAGAAACTCATAGTAATTTACAACGCAATACTACTACAGTTGGATCAGATAAAGTAAAAATATTAGCTCCCTTTGCATGGATAGATAATACTGATATGTCAGTATATGGTAGAATTTGGCAGAAATTAGTAGCAGCAAATTATGATAAAAGAGGTAGTATATGTAAAGCAACTACATTAGCTGATGTTGAAGTTAATATGATTGATGATGAACAACACATATATAAAACGACGCGTTCATTTACTAATGACACTATAACGGCTATATCAACGTATATTAAAGATACTACTGGTAAGGATATAACTGAAGCTCAAAAAAAGACATTAGAATATCTTGTAGAGCGTAATTATGAATTTGAAAAAAAAGTTGAGATTAAAGATCTATCTATTGCATTTCCAGACCCAAATCAAATTGACGTAATTTGGGACAATATGATGAAAACTAATTATTATAAAATAGATTGCATTATAAAATCTGAGAATATTATAAGACCGGAAGATTTTCAAGATTTAACTAATTATGGAGTGATTTATATTAAAACTCATGGTTTAAACTATGAAATAGGCTGCGGTCCTATTTACAAAGGAGATAATTACCTTAAAGACCACGGTTGGTTGAATGATAATAATAAATATGATCCCAATGATCCTAATTCAACAGGTATCTGGTGCGTTGGTTATTTACCTTATAATATTCATGACAAAACACATAATATAGAAATTTATTTCCTTACTAAAAATTTCTTTAAAACTTTACCCAATCAGGATTTTAGTAAATCACTCATATATATAAATGCCTGTTATTCTTTTAACTTTCTTGAACTTCCAGACAATCCTTTACATAGTGCAAAGGCTTATCTTGGTTTCTCTAAAGCAGCAGGAACTGAATGGGCTAATTATATTTCATATTATTTTTTCCTCTATCTAATAGAGGGATATCAACGTCCAATCGAGGTATTTCCTGGTAATGCATCGTTTAATTTATCTGATCCTGATCCATACCCTCCAGCAGAACCAATGAGTATTCAAAAAGCTCTTGCTACATTCTCACAGGTATTATGGACACGACCAAAATATCCGACTGAGTTTGCTAATCCAGATCCAAACCCTTATGATCCTCAATTTTATAATCCCAATGATAACCCAACCGATTGTGAATTAAAGTTAACTGTTAAAGATCCAAATGAAGATATTTATTTCCCTGTCCCTGTAACTATAACAGTTGAGAAAAAATAATTTCATAGCAGGAGTTACATATGAAAAAGAAGTCTGGAATAATCAGGTTAATAATAGTTTCCATTGTTATTATTATGGTGAAAGTATGGGGTTATGATGATTCTTCATCTCCTGTAAGTCAGTCGCCATCCTATATATTTGTTAAGCAATGGGGAACAGAAGGTGAAGGAGATGGGCAATTTGGAGGAATTTATTGGGCTTCAGGTACCACTTTTATAATTACTGATGAAGTCATAGAAAATTTAAAAGATAAAATAGATGATGAAAAGTTAAAAATCTTAGAAACTATGAAAGATAAGAAATTTAATAAACATGATGCTGATGAACTTTCCTCTATTCTGTATGACTTGAAATTTACTGGTATAGAAATTTATATGATTCAGAAAGCTTCAGCATTAAAAAAACTAAGTGATTATGAAATAGCTGATGGACTTTGTAATCGACTGGATAAAATAGTTAATGGCCCTCTTTATATTGCATTAGATAAATCAGATAATGTTTATGTATCTGATTTTTATAACAATATAATACAAAAATTTGATTCTGATGGTAGATTTATAGTTAAATGGTATGGTGTCGCTTATCCCTATGGAATTACAGTAGATTTAGCTGGTTATATCTATGTAGTAGATAATCAATCTCACCGTATCCAGAAATTCGATTCCGATGGCAGATTTATACTTAAGTGGGGGAGTGAAGGATTGAGTGATAGTCAATTTTATGACCCTACAGGGATTGTTGCAGATTCAGAGGGATATATTTATGTATTAGATTATAGCACCGCTTTTGAATTTAATCATGAATTTCCTATTAAGTCATGCTTAAAAAAATTTGACTCCAATGGAAATTTTATAATGAAAATGTTTGTTACTGTACCAAATGTTAATGCTATTACAATAGATCCAATGAACCATATTTTTCTGGCAAATTGTGATAATGGGCTGTCTGATATCTTTAAGTATAAATTAATAGAGAGTGAATTATTAATAAAGGGTGATTTATACTCATTACTGGTTAAAAATGAAGAATGGCATTTATACAAAGAAAATATAGAATTTAAAGGAAGAGTAAAGCTAGTTATAGATTCTGAGAGTAATCTCTTTGTACTGGATAAAAAAGGCAGTTGTGTTTATAAATTTAATCCGGATGGAAAATTACTTACTAAATGGGGTTCTTTTGGCTCAAACGAAGGACAATTCAATCGCCCTGAAGCAATAGCAGTAGACTCCAAAGGCAATGTCTATGTAATGGACACCGGCAATTACCGCATCCAAAAATTCGCCCCAAAAATGAAGGAGGATTCGTAATAAAAATAAAAGTTCTATTAACACTCTGATTGACTGACAAATTTTTCCCTATTCTTTCCTTGAGATTAGAAATTATGTTTTACTGTCTCACTCTGGGAGTAAAGCCCTCGCCTTTAGGCGAAGACTTCAGTTTAACAATGGGTTCAGGTCGTCACCGGCATGCGTAGTAGTCGGTGGTGACGGGGTTGGAGAAAGCGTTATAATTTAGTATAATGTCGTCATGAAAAATTACCGAATGACATCTCATAGTGTATATGATATAAAATGCCATATAGTATGGACGACAAAATATAGGAAACCAGTATTATATAGTCAGATAGCTGTCAGATTATTATCTAACCTACTACTCGAGACCTCTCGATATTACAGATGAAAATAGCGAAAAATTGTGGTAAACTTTTCTGTGATACCAAGAGGTCTCGATATTACAGAATTTAACTTTTACCCGGATTAAGCCACTCTTCCACAGCCAACCTGACCTTCTCAAAATTAGCATTATCAATATGCATCCCATAAGCTTCACCATCTATCCCGCCAGTATCCTCCACCCACTTATCTACCTGCTTCTTCTTCGATGCACTTACCTTCGATAAATCCCTCTTTGCATAAGCAATAACATTTTTATCAAACAAATCAAGACTGCTCAAATGACTCATAATAACTTCCTCAAAACCAAACACCGGCTCTCTGAGCTTCTCTGCAAAACTCTCTGCAATATTGAACCCCCAGGGATCCCAGTCCGTAAGGCAGGCAAGCTTCACCTTCTTAACCTTCCTCCTCTTAAGCTCATCGGCAAAATACTCCATAGTCAAAAGCCCCGGTTCACCGTGAGAAGCTATTACAGTTATACCATAATCCTTTCCATACTGTTTACAAAGCCAGAACAAACCTTCCTTCTCTGTATAAAAAACACGGCTCGGCTTATTCCTTCCCAGAATACGAAAAGCCTCCCTGGGGTCTTGAAACTCAAACTCACCCTTAAACTTAAAAAAAGCCCTCACAACATACTGGTCAAAAGCCTTACTCATCTTATCCAGTAAATACTTCTCACGACCAGCACCACGAACCCTCAGAGGAGGACCCTCATCTGTCTGAACGAGATTATGCTGCTTCATTAGAGGCCCAAGCTCCTTATACCAGAAAGAACGAAGATTACCCTTAACAGGATTAAGCTCACCCGTCTTAATCTTCAAAAAACACTGCCAGATAAAAGTATATATAAGCCTCGAATCATTTACAGTAGATAAAAGCCCCTGTTCCTCTGACACCTTCGGCTTGCCGGGAAAAGTTCTCCTCAACTCCTCGGTAGACATCTTCTTCATGTCTTTAGCAGATAAATCAACCTTTTCCCTGAGCCACTTATCCTGTTCCTCTGTCAATTTATCCATGACCTCTTTCTGCAGTTCCTTCAAGCTCATTACTATACCTCCTGAAAAACTATAATCTCTTTAACACTACAGAACACCCGGAACACCTCTTTAAAAGGATAAATTCCAACCAATATCGAATTATATTTTATGGGACACACTCAAAATGTACTGGCAGACAAAATATCAAAAGAACTGGGACTTTCAAAACAAACAGGAAGAAAATTCCTACAGAAAGTCCTCAAAACTGTATCTGACGACATTGTTTATACAGGCCATATGGAACTTAACGGCATTGGCACTTTCTCTATAACAGAACGTTCCAGCCAGACAATAAACCACCCGGAAACAGGACAACCCATAAATGTCCCTCCAAAGAAAATCTTAACCTTTCGAAGCTCTACAGTAATTCGACGACGCCTCAACCCGCCAAAACCCAAAAAAATTAAAAAGAAAAAATAACCATAATATTCAATAACAAATTTTAAAACCCGTGGAAATATGGATAATTCTGAATATTCAAATACTGACAGACCAGAGGAATTAAAACAGAACTGCTGCAGCATCCAAGCAGAAGCCCTCCGAGCAGGCCAAATATAATACCAAGAACAACCTTCCTATGAGTCCAGGTTACTTCCGGCACAGGCGGATCTGAAGATGGAGCCGGCTCAGCAGGTTCAGGAGTTGGTCCGGGTTCAGGCAGTTCCGGAACCGGTTCATCTTCATAAATTATATTCCCTGTTTCCCTCTCCCGTGCAGCCAGATTCAAAAGATACTTCCTATCCTTATCACTGAAGCCCATTACATCAGCTATCTTATTTAACGTTTCATCATTGGGCGTAAAATCTCTCTTATCAGATACAAGTTTATAAGCATAGCCCTGACTCAGGCCGGTTTCTTCTATAAACTTCTTCATACTCCAGCCATGTTCATCAATCTTATCCTTTATAAAAGAACTCATAACACTTATCTTATTAATATCACTCATAAACCGGAACCATCCTTAAAAAATTATCAAAAATATACCTTTATGAGATTCTCATGGTCATGAGAAAATTCTCATGCCTGTAATAACAGATTCTCATGGCCGTGAGAAAATTCTCATGCTTGTAATAACAGATTCTCATGGTCATGAGAAAATTCTCATGCTTGTAATAACAGATTCTCATGGTCATGAGAAAATTCTCATGCTTGTAATAACAGATTCTCATGGTCATGAGAAAATTCTCATGCTTGTAATAACAGATTCTCATGGCCGTGAGAAAATTCTCATGCCTGTAATAACAGATTCTTATGACTGTGATACTGGCCGTGTTACTGACTGTGATACCGTTAACACCTGTCATGCAAGAGAATTTCACCAGACCTATAATTTAAACCTTACCGGCACTTCTTCCAGCCCCAATTCCTTTGCAGCTATATACTGTCCATAGGTCTCCATGAGATGTAAATTTTTCTTATTCACAACAAAGGGCTTTTCAAACTTCCCGTAATCTTTATAATAATCCTTTACCTTCTGTATCTTTGCTTCTTTCGGCCTGGTATTTAAAAGAGCTTCTGAAACTACAATTTCGCTCAAGGAAAAATTTACTTCTTCAGATAGACTCTCAATAACAGGTTTCTTCCCGGCACTTTTCCTTAAAGATTTCTCTTTACGTTTCTCGTACATATCCTCTATCCATTCTTTCACCGGCGATTTCCACTTCTGCTTCTCATTCGGTATATTCTTTATAAGGCTTTTAGGATTCAATTCCATTTCTTTAGCCATACGGATTGTTTCCTGATTTAAACGGCATTTCTTTTTAGCTTCAGCCCATAATTCATCACTATATTTTTTACTCATCTCTTTACCCCTGATTTTATCCCTCTTTCGGTTTCGGTTCAGTCAGCTTAACACCGAACGTCTTTGAAGTGGCAATAGCAAACCATTTGCCATCCGGGAGCTGATAACTTACTACTTCAAGAACAGGAACTTCCTCTTTCACAACAGGTTCAGCACCGCCGGCCAGGGTAACTCCTTTAGAAAGTAGAGGAATAAGAGGTTTTGCAGTATCCATAATAACTTTCACATCTTCTTTAACCTGAAGAGCTGCACCCTCTTCGGCCTGTTTCTTTGTGCCGGCATGATTGGTACGGATAATGGGGCCCAGTTTTATTATCCAGTCAGGATCTCCTATGGTCATAGCACTTACCTCCCTTTATATTAAGCTAAAAACCTATTCCACCTGTTTTAAAAAAAATCCTTCTAAACCGGCAAAAGCAGGAAACTTTCTTAACCTGTGGAATATATGAGAAAATAGAGCAGGTGAAGATGTCTTGTTATAAGGCAATTCACTTGCTTTATTATTTCCGATGGAGGATGGACATATGAATAATAATGGCACAATATCAATAATTGAAGCCTCACAACTTACAGGAAAAAGTCAGACTACTATTTACCGATACATTCAACGGGGAGTAATTACCTGCAAAAAACTGTTTTGCAATGGTAAACAAGTTTTAACAGTGCAAAAGTCAGATATAGAAAGACTTTTTAATATATCATGTAAAACAGTGCAAAACACTGCAAAAACTTGCAAAACAGATTTTATCACTGATAATCATTGTGAAACAGTGCAAAACACTGCAAAACAGGAAACGGAAACCCTTACAGCTGAACGAATCAGAAAAGTAATAGAAGATTTTTTCGAAACGAAGCAGACCCAGTTGATCAAACCTTTAGAGGAACATGCTTTAGTCAAGTATGGAGCAATAAGTAAAGAGAATGAATTTTTAAAACAAAAATTAGAAACTTTACTTCAGGAAAACGACTTTCTCAGAGAACAGGTAAAAGCCTTACCAGGGCCAGCAGAACTGGAGAATAAAGAAAATATCATCTTACTGCTACAGAAAGAGAAAGAAGAACAGATCCGAAAGGCAGAAGGTTTAAATCAGGTCTTGCTTGATAATGCCAATAATATAAAAGAACTGGCTAAAGAAAAGGATAGTTTACAGTCAATATTAAAAGAGCATGAAGCAACTATAAGAGAAAAAGAAAAAGCACTGAAAGACCTGGAAGAACTTCACCGGGCAGAACTAGAAAAAATATTAAAACAGGCAGAGGCAAAACAAATAGAGATATCGGAAGCCTGGAAAAAAGAATTAGAACTGGCAAAAAGGCCATGGTGGAAATTCTGGTAAAAGATATTTTAGAAATAAATTAAGATAAAGAGGATTATAAATACTACAAATAGAATCAATCTTCTGGTATATTTTTTATTGGGTATGAAATTAAATAAAAAAAAGATGGGGTAAAAAAACAAAAAACCGAGTGGATCAGACTCGATTTCAGAGGTAAACCAACATCTTTAGGCAATCTAAAGTTTTGATTGCTCTCACCTCCTTACGTTTAAGATGTAGGAGGTACTTTATACCAATATTATATTATTATATACATTATAACAAAATCCTTCAAGCATTTTAGAGAAAAAGGAGAAGTTTAACTATGGATGTATTAGAAAAAATATATAACAATCTAAATCATGAGAAAATATGGGGCCTCGATGGACTCACCCCTTTAAACAATTTTAAAGCCAACTCCGGCGGTTATAGTGCCTGCTGCCCTAACCCTGCTCACCAGGATAATAAACCATCTTTCCTTATGAAAGAAGGCATCCCTGCCGGCAAATGCCAGTCCTGCGGATATCATCTCACCTGGTTTAATGCAGTAGCGATCCATCTGGGATATAAAGACTGTAAAATTAAAGGCAGAGATTTCTGGCAGGTCTTTAATACTCTGGCCAGTCTTAATGGAGGAACACACTTTGAACTGTCTCAGAAAGATAAAGTTAAATATGAATTTCAGCACGAACAGCAGACATTAAATAATACTCTATCTATATTTCTGCACGAGCAGCTCCTGACAAATTCATGGGCAAAAGATACTAAAAACTATCTCAACCAGAGAGGAATTCCTGAGCAATATTTACCACGTTTCCCTATGATTGGATTTTATCCATCAATTAAAACAGTTGAGCAGTTTCTAATAAACGAAGGCTTTAGCCAGAAAGCTATTGAAGAAAGCAATGTCCTGTTAAAATGCTTTGAAAAAAATTGTCTTATCTTTTCCTATAAAGACGATTTAGGAAATACTTTAGGCTTTAAAGCAAGAAAGCCTTCTCTTAAAGTCAAAGATATCAAATATCAGAAAGGCTTTAAAGGTGAAATAAAAGAACGTGCTATTATGGGGCTTGAGTGCTGCAACACGGTAATACAGCATAATGGAAATGCTGTTTGCCTTGAAGGAGAATTTGACTGGCTTACTGCTCAGGTAACCAGTCTTAAGATGCATGATAAAACCGCTGAATTCATATGTTTTGGCGGGTCAGACGTGAAACCTGCAAAGTTGGAAACACTTAAGAAAGCAGGGGCAAAAGTTTTATACCTGACTTTTGACCCCGATACAGCCGGCAGAAAAGCAACCCGTGATGCTATTAAATATGCAGAAGAGCTTAATTTATGCCCCTTTGTTGTAAATCTTCCTCCCGGCTCAGACCCGGATGACTTCATAAAATCTAAAGGTTTAGAACCATTTAAACACCTGGTCAAAAATGCTTCTACAGCCGGAGAATGGCTTAAACAGGAATTCCTTCAGAACTATTTAGATTTAAACAAAGAAAACCTGGAAAAAGCTAAAATAGACCTTTTAGAAGAAGCAAAAAATCATAAAGGATTTATTCTGGACTCCTTTTTAAAATCCACTTCTAAAGAATTAAACATTGATTATGAGCTTATCCGCCAGAGGTTAGAACAGAGATATCGTGAGTTAAACAAAGAAATAGAACTCCAGGCATTAAAAACCTATCTGCCAGATGCACCGGTAACAGAAGAATACCTCATCCCTACCGGCTGGATAATGAATAAAAATGGACTTGTCAAACTAACTCACACTAAAGAAGGATTAAAAGAAATAACAATAGCTCCAGCACCTTTCTATGTATCTTCAAGATCAGTAAATATCGATACAAAACAGGAAAAACTTGAAGTAACTTACCTGAGAGATGAAAACTGGAAAACTTCCTATGAAGAAAGATCCACTCTCATGGATCACAGAAAAATAGTTCAGCTTTCAAGCATAGGCTTTCCTGTAGACTCACTTAATTGCAAAGAAATGGTTAACTTCATACATAATTTTGAAGCTATTAACGATAAAATACTTCCGAAAAAAACAACTATCTCCGGCTTTGGATGGAAAAAAGAAAAAGGATCTCCCTTTTTTGTAATGCCGGAAAAAGCATATGGCACAGAACGATCCATAGTATTTGAGCCGGAAGGACCTGGAGATGAAAGACTTGCCAGGGCATTAAGAAAAGAAGGAAATCTTGATAACTGGCTGAGAGGTATAAGACGATGTATTGACTATCCCAGGGTAATGTTTCTCATATATTCCTCCTTTACAACACCACTGTTAGAAATACTGGACGCTCCAAACTTTATCATAGATAACTGGGGGTTAACTTCTATAGGAAAAACAACCGTCATAGAAATAGCTGCTTCAGTCTGGGGATTGCCTATAAAAGAATTAGGAGGATTAATTATTGCCTGGGATGCAACTAAAGTATCAATAGAACGTCTTGCCTGCTTATTTAACTATCTGCCTATACTCCTGGATGACTCTCAGACTGCAAATGAAAAAACTATAGCAACAATTCTATATATGCTTGCAAATGGTATAGGCAGATTCAGGGGAGCTCTAAAAGGCACTCAAAAAACATCAAACTGGAGAGCAATAGCCTTCTCTACAGGTGAAAGAAGACTGAGCGAAGTTACAGAATATGAAGGAGCAAAAGCAAGAATAATAAGTCTTTACGGACCTCCTTTTAAAACAGATAACCAGGCAGAACTCATACACAAAATAAAAGAAGATATTCATTCTAATTTCGGAATAGCGGGCCCTATGTTTGTAGAAGAAATAATCAACAAAGGATATCACGAATCAAACAAAGAGTTAAGAGAAGAATACAGACAGACAGCACTGGAATTAGCCAGATTAGGAAAAGATAATGTATCAGATCGTATGGCACAGTATTTTGCAGCAGTGCAGGTAGCAGGAAAAATGGCAGAAAAGCTCTTTAAATTCGGTGGAGACCATGAGAAAATCATAAGAACTATATTTGAATATACCTGTGGAGAAAACAAAGAAAGAGGAGATTATCCTCAGAGAGCTTTAGAATATATAGTTTCATGGGTTCAGGGAAATCAGAATAGTTTTGATAAAACTGACTATCTTGCTACAGTAGAAAAAGGAGAAATCTTTGGAGTAATAAGAGAAGGAGAATATATAGGGATCTTCCCTCATAAATTTAAAGAGATTATTAAGAAAAGCGAATTCGATAGTTCTTCCGTTATAAAATCATTTAACGATAGAAAATGGCTTCAAACAACCACAGGAAAACATACCTATCCAGTAGGATTTAGAAACAAAAAAATACGAATGATAAAGATATTATGGAATTCTTTTAAACATCTTTGGGAATAAATAACTTTAATAAAATACAATTATTTTTTTTTCTATTTTTATTTTAGAAATAAAAATTTTTTAGGGGTAACGGTGTAACTTGTAATTTTTAATAATTATTATACTTATTTTATAATAGTTTATAAGGTTACCCTTAAAGTTACCCCTAAGTTACCCCCGTTACCCAGGGTTACCCCTAGTTACCCCCTGAGTTACCCCCTGAGTTACCCCTAAAAAAGTCTTATAATTACTAAGGTTTCTTAATAGGTTACCCCCGTTACCCCTATTTTTTTATATTTTGCATGTAAAAAATAAAAAATTTTTTTATCAATTTTATAAAAATCGGATTAATTTTTAATGTATAATTTTCATAAAGAAAATGAGGTTAGAATCGAGGTAAAACAATGAAATATCACGCAAAAGCCATGAAAGAAGCAAGAAATTTAATAGCCTACGCAAAGAAAAGATCAGCAAATTTTCAAGTAGACATGACAGGTCTTTTAGTAGGTTATAAATATAAAGATACACTATATGCAGCAAACGAAATGCTCTACGAAGAAATGAAACATACAGATAAAACAGTGTATTTCGACCCCAAAGAAATAAATAAAAATTGGAGAAATGCAATCCTAAGAATAGATAAAGATATAATCCCAACAATCAGAAAAGATTGGGAACTAAAGTTAAATATATATCACATCAGCGGTCCATTAGTAATGATTCCTTTAATAGCAATGAAAGCAGTATTACAAGGTATTATCCCCTGGTTTTTAGTATTATTATTTGACAACAATTGCAATTCATTAAAATTTATAAAGTTCGATAGTTAATTATCTTTGCTTTTTTATCAGCCTATTGCCAGCATACCCTCAGATTCGGCTACTACCCCCCTGACGGGCCCACCTTCTCCAGACTAAATAAAGTCCTCTCTATAACGCTTTTTCTACCTTGCTCCGGTCCTGTAATATGCACCTTAAACATTTTAGACCGGTACAGATCCGCCGGGTCAATTCATGCAAATATAGGAGCTGCAGAGCTGCAAAAAAATAATAGAGCAATACTGCTGGGAGATTGAGAAATGCAAAGAGCAGAAGCCGGTGATCTGCTCAAAGTCCGGCAAAGCAGAGTTACCCTGCTATTAAACCTCCCCAAGGCTTTAAAGTGCCCTGCCCTATGCCAGCCCTGCAATTCAAAGCCTTTTCCTACCCTTCCAACCTCTTCCAATAATTTTTAAAAGTAAGTTTCACTGTAACTCTCCCAGGCTTTAATTTGTCCTACCCGTTGCCCGCCTACAAATCAAAGCCTTTTCCGCCCTGTGAAAGAGTTTACTTGTAGTTCTAAAGAGCAGCTATGAGAAGACGAAAAGCAAAAGTCTGTAGCTCTTAACGGAAGTTTGTAGAAAGCCGGCAGTTTTCCCACCCGGCAAAAAGCGGGCGTCAAATTGCTTTTGACGTTGGCGTGAGCCTGCCCTGCCCCCCCTGCGCCCCTCTCACGCCAATAAAAAGCCTTCGGCTTTTTCCCGCTTTTTGCCCCACCCTCTAAACCGATCTTCTCTTTGTTGTCAGTTCGTTCATCGAAACCGAGCATAAATAGCTCAAGTAAAAGCCATCAGATAGACGTTGATTTGCAGTGAAGGAAGTTTAAGAATAGTGACCCGATCCCTACCCGCCCCTATGAATCAGGAGGCCCGGCGACAAGTCCACTGCAGCAATCAGCAGAACTTTTGCAGAATTCAGCAAAGTAGATCCAGAACCAGCAGTGAAGGAAAAAAATGAGCAGAGCAGGATAACCGAAATTTTGCTGGAGGAAGGCCATCTTTGAATCGAATAAATTAAGTTCGTTGTTTTTTGTCCGTTTTTTACTACGACCCCATATTCCACAGGTATAATTCCCTGTGAACAACAGCATCATATTGCTACATAGTAAATTTGTAGATTC
>Ga0302248_1001614_pt1 | contig 16078 bp, 14 predicted proteins | sample AAG_UR_Leu_MG_FD_193528 | JGI IMG/M metagenome (GOLD analysis project Ga0302248, IMG submission 193528) | Enriched activated sludge microbial communities from anaerobic digester in WTTP, New Holstein, Wisconsin, United States - AAG_UR_Leu | ecosystem: Engineered > Bioreactor > Anaerobic >... | reverse complement strand
GGAACTATGCCGGGGGGACGGACACCAGGGGGATGATCCCCTTCCTTCTTTCCCGCGTCCGGGATGTGGAATGGATCCTGACCGCCACGGAAAAGGAGGCTCTCATCCTGGAAAACAATATCATCAAGGAACACCGGCCCCGCTACAATGTGGATTTTCGGGACGACAAGGCCTATTTCCATCTCCGCTTGGATCCGGCGGTTCCCTTTCCCCGTTTTCAACTTGTCCGGCGACCGAAAAACGACGGGGCGAAATATTTCGGTCCCTACCCGTCCAGCGGTGCCGCCAAGGAGACCCTGCGCTTCCTCCAGACGGTGTTTCCCCTGCGCACCTGCCGGGATGTGGAACTCCGGAGCCGCCGGCGTCCCTGCCTGGAACATCAGATCGGGCATTGTCTGGCCCCCTGCGTGGCGCTTGTTGAGGAGGAGAAGTACCTGCAGCTGGTCCGCGAGGCCTTGAGTTTTTTGGAAGGAAATGCGGCGGGTTTGCTGCGGGAACTGGAAGACCGTATGGAGAAGGCGGCGGCCGGGCTGCAGTATGAGGAGGCCGCCTTCTTGCGGGACAGGATCGGGGCGATCCGGACGACCCTGGAAAAACAGCAGGCGGCCTCCCTCAGCGCCAAGGACCAGGATGTCTTCGGCGCCGCCCGGGAGGGCGATTGGACGCAGCTCTGCCTGCTCCGGATCCGGGCGGGAAGGGTGGTGGGAATGCAGAGCTTTCCTGCGCTCCGGGTCGAGCTCCCGGTGGCGGAAATCCTGACCGCGGCGGTGACACAGTTTTATGATGCGGGGCATGAAATCCCCGGGGAGATCCTTATGGCCGCCGCCGGCGAGGACCGGCGGGTTCTGGCGGAGTGGCTCGGGGAAAAGCGGGGGCGCCGCGTGCGCGTCCTGGTGCCGCATTGGGGACGGGGACGGGCCCTGGTGGAGATGGCGGTCCGCAACGCCGCCTCCCTTCTCCAGATAATCCGCCGGCAGGGCGGACCCAGGGAAGGTCTGGAGCAGTTGGCGGCGGCCTTGCAACTCCGAAAGGTGCCGGAGCGCATGGAATGTTTCGACATCTCCAATATCGGCGGCCGATACGCCGTGGGGTCCCTGGTGACCTTCTTCAGAGGCGTCCCCCGGCGGAGCGGTTACCGCCGTTTCCGTATCCGGACCGTGGACGGGGCGGATGATTACGCCATGATGTATGAAGTGCTCAGCCGGCGTTTCTCCCAGGGGCAAAACCTTCCCGATCTCCTGGTGGTGGATGGGGGCAAGGGGCAGCTCGCCGTGGCCCTGTCGGTGTTAAGGGATCAAAGTATCCAGGGCGTGGAGGTTATCGCCCTGGCCAAGGAACGGGATATTTTCCCGGAACGTGGTCACCGGAAAGGCGCCGCCGCTGACCCCCGGCGGCCGGGTTTATTCGACGCCGGGGCGGAACCGGCGTTGCCGCCAAAGGAGGAAGCGGCGACGGAGGGAGGGAGATACCGCCTTGCCGTTTCTTCCCCCGGGGAGGTCTTGACGTCGGGAAGAGATACGGCGGGGGCCGCCCCGGAGGGTGGAGAAAGGGCAACTCGGGGAAAGGTGGGCGACCGGATATATTTGCCGGGGCGTAAAGACGCGCTGCATCTTTCCCGCTATCCGGCCGCCCTGCTGCTCCTCCAGCGGCTCCGCGACGAGGCCCACCGTTTCGCCCTGGACTATCACCGGAAATTACGAGAAAAGGCGGATTTTTCCTCACCCCTGGATGCCATTCCCGGCCTCGGTGTGGAGAAGAAAAAGGCCCTGTTGAAAGGAATGGGTGATCTGGATCGTATCAGGGCGGCGACGGTTGGGGAGCTAAAGCAGATCAAAGGAATCGGTAGCGGGCTGGCAATAAAGATCAGGGCCTATTTTGATGCCGTCGAGGATGGCGGCGGCTCATAACCGGCCGGAAAGAATGGGCAACGAAGGCAAACCTTGGCAACTTGCTTTTTTGCCGTGCCGGGATCGATCCGGGAGCGGTTTATAACGGGTAATAATTTGAAAAATTGGAGATTTCAGTCGGTGCCGGAGTGAAAAACGGCCGGTAGCAAGGTTTCCTTTCCCCGGTATCGAGCAAGAGCATTTTTCCCATAGCCATTCTCTCCGGATTCTCGAGAGATGACAATTATGATGAGTTTCTGGTCCATATTGTTGATTGCCGTCGCCCTGGGCATGGATGCCTTTTCCGTGGCCATCGGCATCGGGGCGGCCATACGCCCCATCTCCCCGGCGCCGGTTTTACGCCTGGCGGCAAGTTTCGGTCTCTTCCAGTTCGTCATGCCGGTCGCCGGCTGGCTGGGGGGGATGACCATTGCCGCTTATATTGATTCCTTCGATCACTGGCTTGCTTTTGCCCTGCTCCTTTATGTAGGGGGCAAGATGATCTATGAATCTTTTCAACGAGAGGATGCGGGGGGGCCGGTGAACGATCCCACCCGGGGGCTCACGCTGCTCATGCTCTCCGTGGCGACGAGCATCGACGCCCTGGCGGTGGGCCTGAGCCTGGCCCTGCTGAAAACGCCCATTCTGTATCCGAGTGTGATCATCGGGATCGTCGCCTTCCTGATGACCGCGGCGGGGATGGTCTTCGGAGATAAACTGGGCCGGATGTTCGGCAAGCGTGTGGAAGTGGCGGGGGGGCTGATCCTGGTCGGGATCGGCGTCAAGATCCTCTGGGATCATCTCGCTTGAGCGGTTTGGAAAGCTATCGAGGTTTATGGCTGCCGGACCCCGCCGTAAGGATTGCCTTGCGTTGAGAGGAAAGGGCAAGCAATGGTTCAACATGGAAAGGGGTGGGGTTGACGATTGCCGCCTGGAAATATGAACTGGTACCCTCCGCCTGGGGCGATATAACCGTCGTCTGGCACGGCGGTCTTTCCGGAACGCGGGAGCTCATAAACGAGGTCGTCCTCCCCGGCGGAAAAACGGCCGGTGCCGAGGAACTGTCCCGTCGCTATCCCGGCCTGGTACGGGGGACATCGGCCTTCGTCCGTGGCTTTTGCAACGATCTTGGCCGTGCCCTGGAGGGGGAAGCGGTCCGTTTTTCCCTGGCGGACCTCGATATGGCCCGCTGCCCCGACTTCACTTGGCGGGTATTGACGGCCTGCTTCCGGATTCCCCGGGGCACGGTCCTTTCCTACGGCGAGCTGGCTGTCTGCGTCGGCTCGCCCCGGGGGGCCAGGGCGGTGGGGCAGGTCATGGCCGCCAATCCCTTCCCCATCATCATTCCCTGTCACCGTGTCATCAGAAGCGACGGGTCTCTGGGGGGATACGGCGGCGGTCTCGCCATGAAAAAGGCCCTGTTGGCGATGGAAACGATGTGAGCTCTTAAGAACCGCGGAAAAATTATTCACAAACAGCGGATCAAACGTTGTTCGCCGTTTTTAGATATGGGTCTTAACCAATCGTAATGAATAAGATTTATTCGTCATCTATTGAGAAAAGGCGAAGATTTCTGAGCCGCGGCGAAGCCACTTTTCAAAGGTCCTAGGACGTGATCGCCGCCGCGCCGGTGGGGTGAAAAAGCATTTCTTGTTTATTGACGAAATTCGTGATTCATGTATAACAAAAATCAATAATGTAAACAGCTTGGTTATATGGTCGCCAACGCCGTCGATGAGGTGGAAAAAGCGCCGGCGCCAGGGGGTTGCGGTATCTGGAAAAAATCTCAGCGATTCGAATTCGTGAGAAAGGGGGTTTTTTTATGCGGAATTACGGGAGATGCTTTATTTGTGCTTCGGCGGTTTTTTCCCTGCTCATCCTTGTGTCTTCTGCGTACGCTTTCGAATTGGGTGCCCGGGGCTATGTCTGGTTCCCCGATATGAAGACGGCGGATATTCAGTCGACTTTTGCCGGGGTGCAGGATTCGACCATCAATGCCAAGGACATGCTGGGGGTGGGCAACAAGGCCACCTATTCCGTGGAGGCCTATGGAGGCTTGGGTAAGCATCATCTGAGCTTCATGTTCACACCTTTCGGTTATACAACCGACAGTGTGCTGACGGCGGCCCTCAAATACAACGGCAAGACCTACAACACCGGCACCGCCGTGCATTCGGACCTCAGCTATTCCATGTTCGACCTAAAATATCAATATGATTTCATCAACATGGAAAATATCCTCGCGGGCTTTTCCGTCGGCGGCATCGGTCAGATCAAATATTCCACGGGGAGTTTCAAACTGAACGCCGCCGGCGACGGTTTCGATCAGAGCAAGTCTTTCAATTCCGTTCTGCCTATGATCGGTCTCGGCGCCCATGTCGGGCTGCTGGCGAATTGGCTGGAGTTCCGGGCGCAGATAACCGGCGGCGGTTACAGCTCAGGGAACTATTCGTTCGAGGGTTTGGCGGATCTGTCCCTCACCCCCTTTCCGTTCGTAGACATCCATGCCGGTTATCGCCTGCTCAAGCTGAAGGTGGATGCCAACGACTTCACAATGGACAACTTCTATACCGGACCTTATGTAGGCTTGACGGTCGGTTTCTGAGGCCGGTCTTCAGGGCTTGGGCCGGGATGCCTTTTCCGGAGACCGGCGGCGGCGGTGAACAAGGGGCTCGAAAGCCCCGGCGCGATTATTTGTGCTGGAGCTCTTTGTCCACCGCCATGTTGTCTCGGTGGATCACCTCGTCATAGTCCTTGTATCCCAGTACCTGCTGGATCTTGGTGGTCTTGAGCCCCATGATCTTCCCCACCTCCTCGGACCCGTAATTGGTCAGCCCCTTGGCGAGGATCTTCCCCTCCGTGTCCAGGCAAAGGACGGGGTCGCCGACGTGAAAATCCCCTTCCACGGCAATGACTCCCGAGGGGAGGAGGCTTTTGCCCTCCTCGATCAGCGCCTTTTTCGCCCCGTCGTCCAGGGTCAGTTTGCCCCGGGAGCGAAGGGTGAAGGCGATCCAGTATTTGCGGCTGTTGAGGTGGTCCTTCATGGGGAGAAACAGGGTGCCCCGGTCCTTGCCGTCGAAGAGATCCCGGAGGATGCCCGGCTCCTTGCCCGGGGCGATGATATAGGGGATGCCGAAGGCCGTGACCTTTTTCGCTGCCAGGACCTTGCTGCGCATCCCGCCGGACCCCACGTCGGAGGTTTCGTCCGTGGCGGCCTGTTCGATCACCTCGGAGATCTCCCGGACAAGGGGGATGACCTTGGCCTTTTTGGACCGATTGGGGTTGTGGTCGTAAAGCCCCTCCGTGTTGGTGAGATTGATGAGCAGATGGGTTTCCGTGATGTTGGCCATCATGGCCGCCAGATGATCGTTGTCGCCGAACTTGATTTCGTCCACCGCCACGGTGTCGTTTTCATTGATGATGGGGATGACGCCCCAGTCCATGAGGGTGGTCAGGGTGTTGCGGATGTTGAGGAACCGTTTCCGGTCCGTGAGGTCGCTCATCGTCAGGAGGATCTGTGCCACATAGATCCCGTATTTGCCGAAGGCGTTGGAATAGACCCGCATGAGACGTCCCTGGCCGATGGCCGCCGCGGCCTGCTTCTGGGGCATGCTTTTCAGGGGCCCCGTCAGGCCCATGCGGTGCTTGCCCGAGGCTATGGCCCCGGAGGTGACGATGACCACATGGTAGCCCCGCTTCTTAAGTTCCACGATCTCCTCCACGAGCTGTTCGATGATGTGGAGATCGAGACCGTTGTCCCCCGTCAGGACGGCGCTGCCGATCTTGATCAGGACCTTCCTGACATCCTTGAGAATCTCTTTGCGTGTCATGATGCTGCCAACCTCAAAATGTCCGTGGCCGCTCGGCGGCGGTATCCGCCATGAGCCGCCGGGGAAATCGTTTTCCCGTACCGCCGGCCGGTAGAATGCCGCGGTCTATTGTTCCTTCTGCCGACGCCCCCCTCGGGGTAAATCGCCTCTCGGGGCGGCCGGTCCCCACTGCCCCGCGATCAATGTTCGGTTGCGGGCGGGGCATTTCTTTCCAGCAACGTGATTATCCGCCGTAGTGCCCCGTCCATCCCTTCGCCGGTAATCGCCGAAAAAACGGCTACTTCTATTCCCTTTCCCCTAAAGATGTCAATTTCTTTTTTCAGCCTTTCCCGGACCAGGGGTAAATCAGCCTTGCCGATGGCCACGACCTGGGGTTTTTTCGCCAGCCCGGCATCGAACATTGCCAGCTCCCGGTTGATCTCCTCATAGCTCTTCCAGGCCCCTTGAGCATCTTCTTCGGAGATATCGATGATGTGCAAGAGCACCGAGGTGCGTTCCACATGCTTGAGAAATTGAACGCCCATGCCGGCGCCGGTATGAGCCCCGGCAATCAGTCCGGGGATGTCGGCGATGACGAAGCTCTGCTGGCGGCCGTAGGAAACGACGCCGAGATTGGGGACCAGGGTCGTGAAGGGATAGGCGGCGATCTTCGGTCGGGCGGCGGAAACCTTGGAAATAAAAGTAGATTTTCCGGCATTGGGCTTACCGATGATGCCTACGTCGGCCAGGAGCTTGAGTTCGAGTATGAGCCAATGTTCCTCACCGGGCATGCCCTCCTGGGCAAAGCGGGGGGTGCGGTGTGTAGCGGTGGCGAAATGGGCGTTACCCTTGCCGCCGATGCCGCCGCGGGCGGCGATGAACAACTGGCCGTCGTGATCGAGATCCGCCATGATATTCAAGGTGTCGGCATCCTTGACCACGGTGCCCACCGGGACGGCGATGACCACATCCTCTCCGTTGCGTCCCGTGCGATTGCCCCCCTCGCCGTTCCCGCCCTTCGGGGCCAGATGTCGGGGACGATAACGGAAATCGAGAAGCGTGGACAGATGACGGTCGGCCCGGAAGACAATGTCGCCCCCCTTGCCGCCGTCGCCGCCGTCCGGTCCCCCCCGGGGGACGTACTTCTCCCGGCGGAAGCTGACGCATCCCCGCCCGCCGTGACCGGCCTGGACAAATATTTTCGCTTCGTCGACAAACTTCATCAAGTCATAAAATAGTATGCAAAAATAAAGGCGCTTGTTGCCAGCGCCTTTCTGAAAAACCTCTTGATGTCCGTCCTTTGGATCCCGGTCCGGCCGGGGCTACTGTTCTACCGCGTAAACACTTACCTTTTTTCTCGTTTTATCGAGTCGCTCGAATTTCACCACCCCGTCGATCTTGGCGAAAAGGGTATAGTCCTTGCCGAGGCCGACATTCTTGCCGGGATGAATCCTGGTGCCCACCTGCCGAACGATGATGCTGCCGGCATGGATGGCCTGACCGCCGAACACCTTGACGCCCCGGCGTTGGGAGTTGCTGTCCCGGCCGTTTCTCGAACTGCCCTGTCCCTTTTTATGTGCCATGGTCCTCTATCCCTTCCTTAAAACGAAATCTCCCGGATACGCATCCGGGTCAGCGGCTGCCGATGCCCCGTCTTTTTGTGGTAGCCCTTCCGCCGTTTCATGTGAAATACGGCCAGTTTCGGAGCCTTGGTCTGGGCGACGATCTCTCCGGTAACGGTGGCGCCGTTCACCGTCGGCGTCCCGATCCGGATCTCACCTTCCGAGGCCACCATGAGGACGTTGTCGAACACCACCTTGTCGCCCTTGCCGCCGTCGATCTTCTCTATCGCCACCACGTCGCCTACGGAGACCCGGTGCTGTTTGCCGCCTGTCTTGATAACTGCGTACATCTCTTCATCCTTACCGAAAAATTTTGAACGCGCAATCTACTCGAAAAGCTGTTTATTTGTCAACAAAAAAAGTTGCAGTTTTCGTCAAATTCATCGCCGCCGGCAGCCCGGGGTCCAGACCCAGGACCCGGACCAGGATGTCTTCCGGTCGCACGGAACCCTCGTTGCTGAAACGTAGGTCCATGAAGATCCGACGGTCGGGTCGGGAAAGACCCAGGGAGACGACGAGGGGATGGATGTCCCGGATCACCGTACGCTCCCCGATGTTCCGGGCTATGGGGAACTCCTTCGCCGACAGAAAGGCGGAGACCTTTTCCTCCAGAGCGGCGAGGGCGCCGGCGTCCGGATCATCGGGCAGGGAGGCGACATAGCGGAATCCCTTTAGGGAAGAAGCCAGAGACGGGCTGTCCGTCGCCAATTCCACGAGTTCCGTCACGGTCATCCCCTCGGGGAGATAACGGTTGATCCTCTCTCGCAGAGCGGAAGGTGCCGCGTCGGTTTTCACCCACACGACATCGCAATACTCCGCCTCGCTGGCCAGACCTACGGCGGTGGCGACGGCAAAGGACAGGCGGGGGTGAGGATGAAACCCAGCGGTGAAAACGAACTGTGCTCCGCTCCGGGTGATCCCCCTGGTCAGGGCCGCGGCGATCTCCAGATGGGACAGATAACGGGACAGCCCTTGCTTGGTGAAGGTCAGACGAAAACGCCGATTTTCCACCAGCGGCGGAGCGGTTTGCTGCCGGGCGGCGGTTGCCGTTGCGTTTCTCCGGGAAGGGTCTTCTTCCGGGGCTACTGCCACCGGGCCCGATGACCTTCCCTCCGGTTGCTGCCCGTTCAGGCGGGCCGCCACGCCCTCAGGCGCCGCCGCCGGACGATCCGCCTTGTTGTCTGCCGTTTCATCCTCCGCCAGCAGGGTCCTGATCTCGATATGGTCGCAGGTGCCGCATTGATAACAGCCCTCCCAGCGGCAGTCCGGGGTCAGCTCTTCCCGCCGGGCCTTTTGCCCCTCCTCCCAGAGAAAGTCTTTCTCTACGCCGGCATCGATGTGGTCCCAGGGCAGCGCCGCGGTCCGGGAAAGGGCTTCCAGGCGGGCATCCACGTCGATGCCCAGGGTCGACAAGGCCTCTTCCCAGCGTTCGGGACGGAACCGGTCGCTCCAGCCGTCGAAGCGGCAACCGCGGCGATAGGCCTCCTCGATCAGTTCCCCCAGGGAGGCGTCGCCCCGGGAGAACAGCCCTTCCAGGAGACTCATCCGGGCGTCGTGCCATTTGATCTGCAACTGGCGATGGCGGAGCCGCTGCTTGAAGAATTCCTGCCGAGCGGCGGCTTCCTCGCGGCCGATCTGCCGCTCCCACTGAAAGGGCGTATGGGGTTTGGGGACGAAGGTGGAAAGACTGACGGTGACCTGCCCTTGCTTCCTCCCCGCGTGGAGCACCCGGTGGGCCAGGGCGACGATCCCCTCCCGATCCCCCTCCTCCTCCCCGGGCAGGCCGATCATGAAATAGAGCTTGACGGATCGCCAGCCGGCGGCAAAGACCTGTTCCGCGGTTGCCAGCAGGTCCGCCTCGGTGTTGCCCTTGTTGATGATGTTGCGGAGGCGTTGGGTTCCCGCTTCCGGGGCCAGGGTGAAGCTCGTTTTTCGCACCCGCCGGATAGCCTCGATGAGGGACCGGCTCAGGGTTTCCACCCGCAGGGAGGGCAGGGCCAGGGCGACGCGCCGGGCGTAATACCGGTCCATGAGGAGGGGCAGGAGGCTTTCGATGAAGGTGTAATCACCGGAACTGAGGGACAGGAGGGACAGTTCCTCCTGTCCGGTAGCCGCCAGCATGCGGTCGGCCATATCCTGGAGGACGCCGGGATTTCTTTCCCGGACGGGACGCCATACCATTCCCGCCTGGCAGAAACGACAGCCCCGGGTGCACCCCCGGGCGATCTCCAGGACCGCCCGGTCGTGGACGGTCTTCATGAGCGGCGCCAGCGGCCGGAGGGGGGACCTCCAGACGTTCAGATCGGCCACCACCCTTTTTTTGATTTTTTCCCCCCGGAGATGCACGGCGGGTACATATAGCCCGGCGAGCTCCGCCAGCGCGGCCAGCGTTTTTTCCCGGCCGGCGCCCCGCTCCTTTTCCCTGGTCATGACCGCGGCGATCTCCCCGATTACCTCTTCCCCCTCCCCGATGACAAAGGCGTCGACGAAGGCCGACATGGGGGCGGGATTGAAACAGCAGGGGCCGCCGGCGATGACTACGGGATCGCCGTCCCGGCGGTCGGCCCGGCGGAGGGGGATGCCCCCCAGCTCCAACATGGCCAGGACATTGGTGAAGGACAGCTCGTATTGGAGGGAGAAGCCGACGAGATCGAATTCATGCAGTGGTGTCCGGGATTCCAGGGTGGTCAGGAAAAGGCCGTAGCGGCGCATCAGCCCCTCCATGTCCGGCCAGGGGGCGTAGCAGCGTTCCGCCACAACGCCCTCCCGGTCGTTCAGGAGTTCGTATAGGATCTGGAGCCCCAGATGGGACATCCCCACTTCGTAGGTATCGGGGAAGGCCAGGGCGACGCTAAGTCGGCAGGCACGGCGATCCTTGCGGACGGCGTTGATCTCCCCGCCGAGGTAGCGGCTGGGCTTGGCAACCATCAGGAGGAGGTCGTCCAGGCTTTTGCGCTCTTCAGGCATGGGAACGGTCAGAGGCTTTCGAGGCGGCTGCGGTATTTATGGGGGTTCTGGAGCAGCTCTCGGTATTTGGACTGGGAGAAACGACGGGGGAAATCTTCCTTGGCCAGATAGGGCAGGACGTCACGCTTGAAATCGCCCAGGAGTTCCGCAAATACCCTTTCTTTGTCGTCGTTGTTCACGAAAGTCCTCTCCTTACGGTATTCATAGGTGTCCGACGGCCCGAAAACCCGGCGCACCTTCAGATAGTGGTCCTCCTCGGCGAAATGGTCGGCGGCGAAAGGGATGTTCATCTTGATCACCAGCTCCACTTTGGTCGTGTCGGCGGCGATCCGCCGGGAGGCATCCCAGACATCGAGATGCAGTCCGTTGGGAAGGGTTATCTTTTCCAGATGTTTCATAGCGACCGCCCTCTTTTCATGAGGGGCTTTCATATCATCTTTGCCCTTGACCTGCAATCCCAATCCTCATATAGAGAACGGCGAAAAATCCGTTTTATGAGGGTGTCATGTCCGAAGAAAAAGGCGCCAACGCTGTTTTGCTCCTCTCCTGCCAGGATCAGAAGGGGCTGGTTTACAACATCTCCAACTTCATCTACCGGCACAACGGCAACATCGTCCACGCGGCGCAGCATACCTCGATGACCAGGAAGATCTTTTTCATGCGCATCGAATGGGAGCTGGACGGTTTCGTCATCCCCCGGGAGGAGATCGGCCTGGTCTTCAAGCATGTGGCCAGTCAGTTCCAGATGACCTGGGAGCTCCACTTCACCGATCGGATCCCCCGGCTGGCCATCTTCGTTTCCCGGCATCCCCACTGTCTTTACGACCTGCTCCTGCGCCGCCGGATGGGGGAATTCCGGGCGGAGATCCCCCTGGTGATCAGCAATCACCCGGACTTGCAACCCCTGGTGGAACAATTCGGTCTCAAATTTCTCCATTTCCCCATCACTCCGGAGAACAAGGAGGAACAGGAGGAGCGGGAACTTAAGGAAATCAGGAATCAGGGTGTCGACCTCATTGTCCTGGCCCGTTACATGCAGGTGCTGACCAACCGTTTTGTCGCCGAATATCCCAACAAAATCATCAATATACACCACTCCTTCCTGCCCGCCTTCGCCGGTCCGAAACCCTACCAGCAGGCCTACGACCGGGGGGTCAAGATCATCGGCGCCACGAGCCACTATGTCACGGAGCAGCTTGACGACGGTCCGATCATCGCCCAGGACGTCATCAAGATCACCCACCGGGATTCCATGGACGACATCAAGCTCAAGAGCCGTGATCTGGAGCGGATGGTTCTGGCCAAGGCGGTACGCTTGCACCTGGAGCACCGGATCCTAACCTATGGTTCCAAGACGGTGGTTTTCGAGTGAAGACGGCTGAAAATGGCCCCTAAGCACTTTCCTCACCTCTGCCAGCCCGATCAAGGCAAATCCTGTGGGGCCTGCTGCGGGCTATACAACTATGCCGACAGTTCCCGGGAAACCCTGACGGGCCGCCTGCGCCGCCGGACCGCTCTCATGGCCGCCGCCGACAAGTCTCCGGCGGGGCTGGAGGAGTTCGCACAGATGATTCGGGATACGGAAGACATGACCAAGCGTTACGAGGTCATCTATTGCTGTGAGTATCTTGGATTTCTCGATCCGGACGAGCGGCGTGTCGGCTGTCTTCTCCACCCCCTCCGGAACGGCGGCACGGATCTCCGCGGGGTGTCCTTCTACGGCCGGGAGTTGTGCGACGGCCACTTCTGCCCAAGTTACCATTATCTCTCCCGGGAGGAAAAGTTCTCCCTACTGAACCTATTGGACGATTGGTACCTTTACGGCCTGGTCGTCACGGACATTGATCTGGTCAAATCCTATTTTCAACTCATCGGCGACGGCATCGGCGAGACGCCCGACCCGGCGTGTTTCCGAAGCGGTAGGCTCCGGGAGGCGGCCCGGGACTTCTTCGCCCTCAAATTGAACTGGCCATACCGTGCCGCCGGGGTGAACCGCCTGGGGAAATATTTCTTCGACGGTTCCCAGTACATGATCAAATACATCGATTACGAGTCCCTGGGGATGGAAAAATCTCGCTTCGACCGGATCTTCATGAGCCTCTCCTCGGAATTCACCGCTCCCGAGGATGTCCGGGCGGCGGAGGGAATCATCGCCCGCCATCTCGACACCTTTATCGGTCATTACAGAAATACCGATTGATTTCCTGTCACTTTGGTGTTGACAAAACATATCCTCTCGATTAGCATGCCGGAAAATACCAACCATGAGCGAAAGGGGAGGGTGCTTCCCTTTTCTTATGGCGCTTCTGACCGGAATGCCGGGGGAGTTCATCCCCGGGCGAGCATAGGGGCAAGCGCCGGAGAAAGAGGCGGTGCAAGGGCGGCATCAAACAGAAGCAAACGTTCCGGGGGACGAAAAATGGAAAAAATGCAGAAGGAAATTCTCTTTTCCCGGGAGGCGATCGCCCGGCGGGTCGAGGAATTGGCCGCGGAGATCTCCCGGGATTATGCGGGCCGGGAACTGTTGGTGGTCGGCGTCCTCAAGGGGGCCTTTGTCTTCATGGCCGATCTGGTCCGCCGCCTGCAGATCCCCTGCGTGATTGATTTCGTACGGCTGGCCAGTTACGGGGCCGGTTCCGTCAGCTCCGGCCGGATCGTCTTTACGAAGGATGTCGAGATGGAGATCCGCGACCGGGATGTCCTGATCGTGGAAGACATCGTCGACACCGGCCTGACCCTGACCCATCTCGTCCGGGCCTTCCAAGAACGGAAACCCCGTTCCCTCAAGGTCTGCGCCTTCATGGACAAGCGGTTGCGCCGCCAGGTCGTCTTTGAGGCGGATTATGTGGGCTTTACGATCGACGACGGTTTCGTCGTCGGTTATGGGCTCGATTTCAACGAACAGGCACGTTATCTTTCCGATGTTTTCATCGTGACGAATATATAGAGGAAACCATGATCATTCAATGTCGCGTCTGCCGTACCAAATACCGCTTTGAGGAAACGCTGCTCGGCGCCGAGGGGGCATGGGTGCGTTGCACCCGCTGCCAGAACGTGTTTTTCCAACACCCACCCCTGACGGCACTAATGGATACGGCGGCCGAAACAATAGCGCCGGACGACGTTGGCCGGAAAGAGCCCCTGCGGGAAACGGCACCGACGCCGCAGGCCACGCAGCATGTCCCGACCACGTTTCCGGAAACCAACGGCCCGCTGCCGACCGGTCCGGACAGCACTACCCCCACCGGTCCCGAGCTGTTCGGGAAGGAAATTCTTGTCACCACCTCGTTATCTCCCGGTGGGGAAGACACCGGACTGCCGCCGGAGAAGGCGCCTTCCCGTTCCCCGGGGCAAAAGATACGTCTCTGGGCGCTGGGGATCGTCATGCTCGTTCTTGCCGCGGTCGGTGGCGCCTTATTCGTCTTTCCCGAGTACGGCCAGATGATCATGGGCGAGCTGCATGTCCTGTTTCCCGGACTCGCGCTGACCCCCGCCCCGGAATCCGCCTCTCCCGTCGTGGGACCGGCCCAGGTACGAATCGTGGATGTGAAACAGCGCTTCATCAACAATCCTCTTTTGGGAAACATCCGCGTCGTGGAGGGCTTGGCCACGAATACTTCGCCCTATCCGATGACGAGGATCAGGATCCGGGGGGAACTCATAGATTTGGCGGGGGCGATGGTCAAGGAGACCTCCGCCTACTGTGGTAATCTCCTCAACGATGAGGAACTGGGGATCATGTCGGAGGAGCAGATCTTCCGGGAACTGGCCATCCCCCAGGGAAGCGATATTCCGAACGACCGGATCGCCCCCCAGGGATCGATTCCCTTCATGCTCGTCTTTGTTCGGGAGCCCCCCGGCGTGGCCAAGACCCTGGTCATGGCCATAGCCGCCGAGCGGCTCCTTTCGCCCTGAGGGCTATTTCTTCTGGCTGTCGTAAAGCTTGATGATCCGCTCGGTGATATCCACGCTTTCATCGGCGGTGATGACGGCCATCCGGTCGAGGATGAGGGTGAAACGTTCATTGCGGGCATAGTTTCTGATGACCTGCATGATTTCCCCGATGACCTTCTGGGTGATCTCCGCATCCTTTCTCTTGAGTTCCCCTTCCGCATCCTCGCGGAGATGCTGTAGCTCCCGGGCCTCCTTCTTGATCTGTTCCGCCTTTTTCTTCCGGTCATCCAGGGCGCTCGGGGCCAGGCGGTTGAATTCCGCCTCCAGCTTCCGGAGTTCCTCTTCCTGGGTCTTGATGGCCGCCTGCTTCTTTTCCACGTCTTTCAGGAAGGCGGCCCGGACGTTGCGGGCATTTTTCGAATCCCTAAGGAGTCGCTGCATGTCCACGAGACCGATCTTGCCGCCGACACTGCCGCCTGCCCCCCGGGGCGGCGCCGCCCAGGCGGGCAGGGCCAAGAAGATGATCAACACAAGGGAAGTCGCCCAAAAACAATATTTTCTGTCTCCGGTCACTGGTATTCCTCCTTATCAAGAAAATTGGGAATTCTTTACCCCTTTTGTCCCCAAATGTAAATAGCGGGAAGCAGACATCCGCCTCCCGCTATGTGAACAAACCCTGCTTACTTATCTGCATGTCGCGAGATACCAAGACATGCCTTAAGGGTTTACTTTGTCAATTAGCCGCTCCCTGCTTGACAACCCCGGCAGCTGTGCCGGAGAAGGATGTGGGCGTGTCAATCTTGCCCGCCGCCGCCCCTTTGAACTGGAGATTCTGGAGATTCGGGGCGGTGTCGATGCTCCCCGAGCCGTTGGTAACCGTGGCCATCCAGTTACTGTTTGCCGTATCCCAGTTCTTGACGGTGAATGAGGCCGTCAGTCCCCCACCTGCCATGTTTACCGTTGTATTCAGCGGATGGGTGCTGGTGAAACTGCCGTTGACGCTATTGGTTGCCCAGATATGAGGAGCGGTGCCCGAGGAGAAAGCGAAGAATTTCATCTCGTTCATGTTGACCGTAAGATCTCCCGTTGTTCCCGTCATGCTGGCGCTGCCTACCTGGACACAGGGGACGTTGATGCTGCGCAGGGTTTCCCGACCGGACTGACTTGCAGTCATACTGAGGTACTGGGCCGTTTCCAGGAAACCGCCGGCCGCCGTGGCCTGATAGGTGTAAGAGTTCGGATCGAAGGTACCCAGCAGTTTTCCGAAGGTTATCCCGGTAAGGGCGGTTTCCACGCTGGCCCAGTGCCCGAAGGTGCTGCCCGCTATGCGGTTGTCCTTCCAAGGCTCGCCATAGATTACGGCCCCCATGCGCTTTGTCGGCATTGCCTGCCCTTCTGCAGGTTCGGGTGTCTTGATCTCGCCGATCCAGTGATCATGGGTTCCGGGATCAACATAGGTTCCATATAGGTCCGTCGACCAGACGCCCCATTTGCCTTCGTCCATGTAATTGGCCGTTAAAGTCCTGCTCACGGGATTATCTTGCTTTTCCATATATATCGCCCCGGTCGCGGAGCTTCCCACCCCATTGTAGAAAGCCCCTATCTTGGCCGGGACGGCCGGATCGATAACGCCACCGAGGTAGGTATATGCGGTGGTGCGGCTGCTCAAGTAGGTTTTCAATCCCGCGGCATTCGTGACCGACGTGGTTCCGATCTGCACCAGGGTGGCCTTTTCCTGCCAGGTATCGATGCTGAAGGTTTGATTGTTGAAGTCAAAACCCCAGTAGGAGGTTGGATTCCAGGCATCCGGTCCGCCGATCTTTCCGAAGAGGAAACCGGCTTTATTGTTACTGTCCACGAATACCGTGGCGATGCCCGCCTCCATACCGTCCTGGGTGCT
>Ga0302248_1001594_pt1 | contig 16221 bp, 9 predicted proteins | sample AAG_UR_Leu_MG_FD_193528 | JGI IMG/M metagenome (GOLD analysis project Ga0302248, IMG submission 193528) | Enriched activated sludge microbial communities from anaerobic digester in WTTP, New Holstein, Wisconsin, United States - AAG_UR_Leu | ecosystem: Engineered > Bioreactor > Anaerobic >... | reverse complement strand
GCCGCGGTCGTCCCCCTCTTCTGGTACGAGCGGGACCAGTACTGCCACCTGCTGCCCCTCTGGATGCGCTTCAGCGAGCCCGGCGGGTCCGACACCTACGCCCTCGGCCCGATAGTCAACTTCAAGGAGACCGATGCGGTCTCCGGCTGGCGGGTCTGGCCGCTGGTCGGCGACTATCGCGGCAAGAAGGGCGACTCGCGCTACAGTTTCGCGCTCTGGCCGCTGGGGCACTACCGGCGCGACGGCGACGAGCGCATGCGCCTGTTCCTGCCGCTCTACTACGACTTCGCCGGCCGGGACTCCGGTCGGCGCGCGCTGGTGCCGCTCTACTGGGGCCAGTGGGACCGGGAGCGCGCCTTTCACCTGACGCCGCTGTTCTCGGCGGGGCGCGGACCGGCCGGCAGTTGGAGCCTGCTGCTGCCCGTCTACTACCACGGGGCGGACGCCTCCGGCCGCTCCAGCCGGACCATCACGCCGCTCTTCGCCCGGGCCAGCGACGGGGACAGCTCCTGGGCGGTGATCCCTCCGGCGCTCTCCTGGATTACCCGGCGCGGCTCGGACCGCGACCTGTGGGCGCTGGGGCCGCTGTTCCACTCGCGCTGGGGCGGAGCGGTCCACCAGAGCCACGCCATGCCCTTCTACTACTACGACCGGGAGGGCGAGCTGCTCTTCACGCCGCTCTACGCGCAGGGCGGAGGCAAGACGCCTTGGAGCGTGCTGGTGCCCTTCTACTACCGGCGGAGCGACCCGGCCGCGGGGACCAGCCTGCTGGTCACGCCGCTCTTCGGCCGCAGCGCCGAGGGGGACCGCGCCCAGTGGCTGGCGCTGCCCGGGCTGTGTTCCTTCACCAGCCAGGGCGCGGACCGGGACCTGTGGACGCTGGGACCCCTGGCCCACTTCCGCTGGGGAGGCGCCTCGGTCCGCAACCACGTGCTCCCGCTCTACTACTACGATCGCGAGAGCCGCACGTTCCTCTCGCCGCTCTACTCCCAGGGCGGGGATCCCGCGCGGCGCTGGAGCTTCCTGCTGCCGGCCTACTGGCACCAGTCCGAGCCGGGCCGGCAGGCCGACAGCCTGGTCACGCCGCTCTTCGGCCGCTTCAGCCAGGCGGACCGCTCCCGCTGGCTGATCTGGCCGGCGCTCTCCTCCGTGCGCAGCGACGGCCCGGACCGGGAAGTCTGGGGCCTCGGCCCGCTGTCGCACTTCCGGTGGGGCGGGGGGCGCCACCAGAGCCACGTACTGCCCCTTTACTTCCACGACCGCGAGGCGCAGACCTTCGTGTCACTGCCGTTCTCCCGGGTGGGCGGGGCGCAGGGCTTCTGGAACGCCCTGGGCCTGGGGGCGCACCACTGGTGGTACGCGCCGGACCGCCACCGGACGCTCGTGCCTCCGGCGCTGTCCTTCTACCGGCGCGACGGTGCCGACCGGGACCTGTGGACGCTCGGGCCCCTGGCCCGCGTGCGCTGGGGCGGGGAGCACCACCAGAGCCACGTCCTGCCCCTGTATTTCCACGACCGCGAGGCCCGGACCTTCCTGTCGCTGCCCTTCTCCCGGCGGGGCGGGGAGGACGGGTTCTGGAACGTCCTGGGGCTGGGGGCCCACCGCTGGTGGGAGGGGGCGGGGCGCTCCGGGGTGCTGGTTCCCCCGGCGTTGACCTTCTACGAGCGCGTCGGCGAGGACCGCGACTTCTGGACCCTCGGCCCGCTGGTCCGCGCCAGGTGGGGCGGCGCGCACCACCAGAGCCACGCATTGCCGTTCTACTACTGGGACCGCGAGAGGCAGTTGCTCCTGACCCTGCCGTTCTCGCGGCGCAGCGGCGCCAACGGCTTCTGGAACGTGCTGGGAATCGGGGCGCACTTCTCCAAGAACGGGGAGCAAGGGCGGTCCCTGGTGGTGCCCCCGGCGCTGACGGCATTGGCCTGGGACCGGGAGGAGCGCGACGTCTGGACGCTCGGGGGGCTGGCGCACGCGCGTTGGGGCGGGGCGCGCCGGGAAAGCCACCTGCTGCCCCTCTACGTCTACGACGGGGAGTCGGGCACCTTCCTCTCGCTGCCGTTCTCGCGGCGCGCCGGCGCCGACGGCTTCTGGAACGTCCTGGGGCTCCTGGCCCACTCGTCCGACGACGCCGCCGGCCACCGGACGGTCCGGGTGCTGCCGCCGTTCACGGCCTTCGCGCAGAGCCGGGACTACAGCCGGGCGTCGGTTTATCCGCTCTTCTCCACGCACCGCAGCGGCGACTTCCGCAGCACCTGGGTCTTCCCCTGGGCCGTCACGGAGAGCGGCGCCGGCGGGACCTTGAGCGAATTCGTCCCGCTATGGTGGTACGAATCGGGCGTCGACGGCACCGGGTACCGCCGCAACTTCCACGTCCTGGGCTGGCTCTACGACGACCACCAGGAGCACATAGGTGCGCCGGCGCCCAAGGACGGCAAGTCGCGTCCGCCGGCCGAGCACGTCCGCCGGCGCGTCCTCTGGAAGATCTGGGACTACGAGCGCGTCGGCCAGGACGTGGCCGTGGACGCCTTCCCGTTCATCTCCTACGACCGCCGTCCCGACGAGGAACTCAAGCGCTTCTCGTTCGCCTGGCGGCTCTTCCGCTGGGAGCGCTCGGCCGGCGGCGGCCGGAAGCTCGACGTGCTCTTCATCCCGTTCATGCGCCGCGCCGGCCAGGCCGCGAAGGCCCCGGTGCCTGCATCGGTGCCGGCCGCAACGCCGGCCGAGCCCCCAGCGCCCGGGGCGGTTCCGGCCCCGGCTCCGGAAACGGTGCCGGCGGAGGGCGGGGCGGGGGCGTGAGCCTTGCAGCCCCATCCAATCTGTCAGACCAGTCCGACCAGCCTGACCGGTCGGATAAATTGAGGAGGTAAGGTGTCCATGCCGAAGAACTGCGGGTGGTTGGTGGCCCTGGCTCTGTCCGCCGCGCTGGCGGGCGGGTGCAGCAGCATCTACGCCAAGGGCACCCCGTTCTACTCCGGACCGGCCGTCTCCAAGGGCACGGTCGCCGACTCAGAACGCGTGCAGGTCTGGCCCCTGGTCTACCGGCGCGACGCGAGCCTGTCGGTGCTCTGGCCGCTCTTCGAGACCACCGACGACCACTACGGCATCCGACCGTTCTGGTCGGTCTACAACCTGGACCGGGGCGGTGACGAGCGCGAGTACAACGTGCTCTGGCCGCTCAGCCAGTTCGACTTCCGCTACAATGAGCATCGCGTCTTCCCGTGCTTCTGGGGAGGGGCGTCCGGGGACCGGTACTTTGTGCTCTTTCCGGAGGTCTGGTGGTTCCGCGGCGGCAAGTGCGTCTTCCCGTTCTTCTGGGGAGGATCCTCCGGCGACCGCTACTTCGTGCTCTTCCCGGAGTTCTGGTGGTTCAAGGATGCCTACGGAGTCTTCCCGTTCTTCTGGGGAGGCGCGGAGGGCTCCCGCTACGCCGCGGCCTTCCCGCTCTTCTGGTATGGACAGGGCAGGTACTGCCACTTCTTCCCGCTGTGGCTGCACGAGGAGGGCAACACCTCGTTGCTATGGCCGGTGGTCAACTGGCGCGACGACCACGAGAGCAAGGGCTGGCGGGTCTGGCCGCTCTGCGGCGACTACGGCAAGAACGACCACCGCTACGCCTTCGCGCTCTGGCCGCTGGGCCACTACTGGCGGGACGGCGATGAGCGCTGGGCGGTGGGCGCGCCGTTCTACTGGCAGCATGACGTCGACAAGGCCACCGGCTGGCGCCTGGCGCTGCCCGTCTACTACGGCGACTGGGGCGCGAACCGCTCCACCCATGTGACCCCGCTGTGGTCCTGCGGGCGAGACGGAGAGCTAAGCTGGAGCCTGCTCTTCCCCGCCTACTATCACCGGCGGGGGCCCGGGGACTCGTCGTTCCTGGTCACGCTGCTGGGCGGCATGAGCCGCAACGGCCAGGACCGCACCTGGATAGTCCCTCCGGCCCTCACCGTACTGGGCCGCAGCGGCGGGGAGAAGGATCTTTGGACGCTGGCCGGTCTGGCCCACGCGCGCTGGGGAGGCGGCAAGGTCCAAAACCACCTGCTGCCGCTCTACTACTACGACCGGGAGGACCAGCTCTTCCTCAGTCCGCTCTTCTCGCGGCGGGGCGGGGAGGGCCGCGACGCATTCTGGAACGCACTGCTGATCGGGGCCAATTACAGCCAGGAGGGCGGGCACGACACGCTGCGGCTGATCTGGCCTCTGACGGCCTTCGCGCGCGAGGCGGGTTACGGCCGGGCCTCGGTGTATCCGGTCTTCTCCACCGAGCGCTTCGGCGACCGCCGCGAGACCTGGGTCTTCCCGTGGTTCTGGAGCGAGAACCGCCCCGGGGGGCGCGAGAACAGCCTCTTCCCGCTCTGGTCCTGGAAGTCGGGGACCGGCCGGGCGCCGGACTACGGGGGCGACCCGCACATGCGCCCGCGTTCGGAGGACGGAGCCGGCGCCCAGCCCTCCGGTTACTGGCGCGACTTCCGCATCCTGGGCTGGCTCTACGAGGACCACCGGCGCAACATCGGCTCGACCGACCCGAAGGGCGAGGGCGAGGCGGTGCGGGCCAGGGTTCTCTGGAAGATCGTCGACTATCAGCGCGCCGGGCGCGACAAGTCGCTGGACTGCTTCCCGTTCATCGCCTGGGACAGCCGCGAGAGCGGCGCGCGGCGCTTCGCCTTCGCCTGGCGGCTCTTCCGGTGGGAGAGCACGCCCGACGGCGGGCGCAAGCTCGACGTGCTCTTCGTTCCGCTCCGGCGCAAGGCGGGGGAGCCCAAGGCCGAGCCAGCGGCGCCGGAGCCGGCTCCGAGGCCGTCGCCGGCAGCAGGCGGGGCCGGGGCGTGATGGCCGCCGCCGGGTCTGACCAGTCGGACCGGTCCGACAAGTCCGACCGGTCGGACCGGCTAACTCCCGCCGACCTTCAGCTCCGCCTCGCAGCCGCCAGCCACCGGTGCGTGGAACTCAAGCTCACCCGCAACCTCCGGCGCTTCGTGAGCTTCCGGACGGACCTGCTCGGCCGGGTCAGGGCGCGGGTGCAGGAGGCCTTCCTCGACGCGCCTGAGGCGGTGGTCGAGGCCCTGGGCGGCTGGATGGGGAAGGGCAGGGGGCGCTGCCCCGATGCCGTCCGCGAGTTCATCCGGGCCGTTCCGGTGCTCGAGGCCCGGATCCGTCCGGTCCGCGCGGCTGAGATCCGGACGGCAGGAGTCTGTCACGACCTCGCCGCGCTCTACGCGCGCGTCAATCGCGAGTTCTTCGGCGGGGCGGTGACCGCGCCGATCTCCTGGGGACGTCTGGCCAGGCCCGGCCGGCGCGTGCGGCACCGACGGCTCGGGGCCTACAACCGTCGGCGGGGGCTCATCACCATCAACCCGGCGCTGGACCGCGCGGAGGTCCCGGAGTTCTTCGTGGCCTTCATCGTCTACCACGAGATGCTCCACGCCCTGCAGCCGGCCGACACCCGGCGCTGGCACGACCGGGAGTTCCGCGCGGCCGAACGGCGCCACCCCGACTGGCGTCGCGCCCGAGAGTGGGAACGCGGCAATCTCTCGTTGCTGATGCGTCCGCTCCGGAGAGAATCCCGGCGGACCATGCCGGCGAAGTCGGAGGCCGCCATTCCGACGCCTCCGCTCCAGCCGGCGCTCTTCTGAAAGGAGACCGTCCCGTGGCATCCCTGCAGCAGCAGTGCCTCGACCGCGCCCGCAAGCTCGCCGACTGGTTCGTCAACATCCAGGTGACCCGCCGGCACCTGGCCGACCACGGCCGCTTCGAGAACGGCATCCGGGTGCGCGGCAAGCCGGAGAAGGTCTCCTACACCACCAACTGGACCACGGGCATGACCGTGATCGCCATGCTCATGGCCTGGAAACGCACCGGGGACAAGCGCTACCTGGAGGCCGCCGCGCGCGCCGGGAGCTACCTGAAGTCCCTGCAGGTGCTCGATGCTCGCAGGCCGCGGTCCTTCGGGGCAATTCGCGAGGTGACTCCGCAGACCGCCGAGTTCCACCCGCGCGACGCGCTTTCCGCGGCCTGGGGCCTGCTGCACCTCGGGCTCTACGCCGGCGACAAGGACGCGCTCTGGCGAGCCAGGACCTTCGCCGAGTGGTTCCGGAGGAACTCCATGCGCCGCGGGTACCCGGCCTGGACCTTCTTCATCGAGCCGGAGGGCGAGCCCTACTGGCAGATCGGGTCATTCCACGGCGGCAGCCCGCTCTTCTTCTTCGATCTGTTCGCGGCCACTCGGGATAAGCGGTGGTTGAAGCTCGGCCTGACCATCTGCGACACCTGGATCCGGACCTTCCCGAAGCCCGACGGCTCCATCCGCATCGAGGTGGATCCCAGGAGCGGCCGGGACGTGACGGGCAGGAGCAAGGACCCCAACCACCTTGGTTGGCAGGACATGCACAAGACCAACGACGACTTCACGACCCAGGCGCTGCTGCGCGCCTACCGGCTCACCAGGCGCCCCAAGTACCTGGACGCCGCGCGCAAGTACCTGGACTGGGCGCTGTCCATCCAGCGCAGGGACGGCGCCTTCGGCCGGCCGGCGGTGAACTCCGCGGCCGCCACGCTGATCCTCGAGATGCTGGACATGGCCGCGGTGAGCGGCGAGAAGAAATACCGCGAGGCGGCGCTGCGCTCCGTGCCGCACTTCTTCTCGCTCCAGGAGCTGAAGGCGCGTGAGCCCCGCTTCCACGGCGGATACTACTGCGTTCACGGTGACTATGTCCACGAGTCGCGCGTCGAACTCGGCGCCCGGACGGCGTGTTACGCGCTGGCTGCGCTGCTCAGGCTCGAGGGCAAGAGGAAGTACGCGGGGTACACGGCCTGACGAATGCAGAATGATGAATTATGAATGCTGCCGGGGGATGGCGGCGCCCGCTTCAGTCCCCGCATTTCTGCATTCATCATTCAGCATTCATAATTGCTTGGCGGCCGCTACTCCGTCGGCACCCCCAGCACCCGGAAGACCTCCGCCAGGGAGGTCTGGCCGGCGCTCGCGCGGCGGACGCCGTCCGCGGCCACCGTGGTCATCCCCTGGCGCACGGCCGTGGCGCGCAGTTCCTCGACGCCGGCGCCGCGCCGCAGCGCCGCGCCGACCTCGGGCGTGACCTGGATGGTCTCGGCGATCACCGTCCTGCCGCGGTAGCCCGTCTGGCCGCACTTCGGGCAGCCGACCGGCTCGCGCCAATCCGCGGGCAGCGTTTCCCATCCCAGCCCGCCGGAGCGGGCGGCCTGCTCGGCGCGGCGCGCGAGGTCGGCCGACGGGGCGGCCTTGTGACGGCACTCCGGGCAGAGCTTGCGCACCAGACGCTGGGCCAGTATCACCCGGGTGGCGTCGGCGACCACGAAGGGGTCGGCGCCGATGTCCACCATGCGCCTGAGCGCGGCGGCGGCCTCGTCGGTGTGCAGGGTGCTGAAGACCAGGTGGCCGGTGAGGGCCGACTCCAACGCCAGCAGCAGCGTCTCGCGATCGCGGATCTCACCCACCATGATGACGTCGGGGTCGGAGCGCAGGATGGAGCGCACCGCCCGGGTGAAGGTCAGCCCCTGGCCCTCGGCGATGGGTATCTGCGTCACCCAGGGCAGGAGATACTCCACCGGGTCCTCCACCGACATGGTCTTGATGCCCGGGCCGGCCAGCTCCTTGAGACAGGAGTAGAGCACCGTGGTCTTGCCGGAGCCGGTGGGCCCCACCAGCAGGTTGAGTCCCCACGGCGCGGCGATGGCCGTGCGCAGGCGTTTCATGTCGGCCTCGGCATAGTCGATACGGTCGAGGCCGAGCAGCACCGTCCGGGCGTCGAGTATCCGCACGGTGACCGACTCGGACATGGCCGCGCCCACGAAGGAGGCCCGCAGGTCGACCTGGCGCGATTCGACCTTCACCAGAATGCGGCCGTCCTGGGGGCGGCGTTTCTCGCTGACGTCGCAGCCGGCCAGGGTCTTGAGGCGCGCGACCAGGGCCGGGAGCAGCCGGAGGTCGAAGGTGGCGATCGGCTGGAGCACCCCGTCGATCCGGTAGCGGAGCATTGCGGCTATGTCGCTTCCCGGCTCAGTGGAGAAGGACTCCAGCGTAAAGTCGCTGGCCTTGAGCGCCACGCCCAGGAGGATGGCGAGGTTCACGGCGCGGCCTATGTCATCGCTGGTGCCGGCGCCGGGGCCGGCGGGCTCGCCGCCGGGCGCCGCCTGAACCGGTCCGCCGGACCGGGCCTGGGCCAGCCGGGAAGCGAGTTCGTCGATGAGCGGCGCGATGCTCACCGGCAGGTCCACGCGCGGCTCCTGGCCCTTCAGGAAACGCTCCACGTCGCCGCGATAGAAACGCCACTGCCGGCCGAGCTTCATGGCCTTGATCCGTCCGGACCGCAGCCAGCGGTAGAAGGTAGGGCGGGTGGTCTTGAGCAGTGCGATGGCCTCGTCCATGCCTATCATGTCGTCCGCCTTGGCGGCGGTGGCGGCGGCGGGCTGTTCCGACGAGGCTCTGCGGGAGATCTTCCTGGTTGCCATGGGATTCTCCTTTCTGTACGTAGTATGTCATAAGCGTTATGATGCGTCAAGGCCACTGTGCGCAATAATCAGCAATCATCCGTGCAGTGAGTCTCCATTTTCGGTAAGTCTCGTTGAAATGGCTAGTTAAGTGGCCGATGGGGCCTCAAAGTCGGCGCGGGCCCCAGCGCTGCTCTTGTCAGCGCAGGGGTGCTGCCAGCGTGGTCTCGTGGGGCGACGGCCCGGGTTCGGGCTGCGCCGGCATGTCGGCCGGCCTTCGCAAGCCTGTCCCAGGGCTATTGCCGCGGGCGGAAAGTCTGCCTGCGCGTCCCCCTCGACTTGCCTCGGGGCTCTGAGGCCGTTGAGGTCCCCGGAGCCCTCTGTGGCTGGGCCTCGTTCTGTTCGGCACCGCGGCGGCGAGGCGGGTGTTGGCGGGGGAGAGGCTTGGCTACCCTGAGCGGTTTGGCGGGCCTGGCCGACTCCTCCTCGGCGACGCAGACCCGGTTGCGGCCGGAGTTCTTGGCCTTGTAGAGCGCCTGGTCGGCCAGCTTGTGCATGGCGGTGAGGCTGTCTGCCGCCTTGCTCCACTTGCAGACGCCGGCTGAGACCGTCAGGCGGAAGCGGTGGGCGCCGTGTTCCATCTGGGCCGAGGCCAGCTCCCGCCGGATGCGTTCGGCGAAGAGGGCCGCGGCGCGGGTGCCGACGGCGGGCATGAGCACCAGGAACTCCTCGCCACCGTAGCGCGCCGCGATGTCCACCTCGCGACAGTTGGCCTGGAGCATCCGGCAGAACTCCCGCAGGACGTGGTCGCCGGCGTCGTGGCCGTACTGGTCGTTGACCTTCTTGAAGTGGTCCAGGTCGAACATGACCATGGCCATCAGTCCGCCGTAGCGGCGGGTGCGGCCGAGCTCGATCTGGAAGAAGTTGTTGAAGGCCCGCCGATTGAAGAGCCCGGTCAGTTCGTCGCGCTTGGCGGCCTCGGCCATCTTCACGTGCCGGTCGGCCAGGTCCACCAGGCGCCGGCTGGAGGCCTCCAGGATGTCGGTCTGGGTGATGATCCCGGAGAGGCCGCCGCGTTCGTCTATGACCACCAGGCGCCGGATGTGGTTGTCGCGCATGCGTTCCAGAGCGTCGAGCACCGGCTCGCCGGGGACGGTGGTCAGCAGCGGCCGGTTCATCACCTGGCTGACCGGCACGGACAGGGACTGCCTGCGGGCGAAGCGCCGGACCACATCGCGCTCGGAAACGATGCCCAGCGGGTTGCCGCCCGAAGCCACCACCACGCAGCCGATCCGGCGCTCGGCCATCAGCCGGCAGGCCTCGATCAGCGGGGTCTCCGGCGGGATGACCACCACGGTGCGGCTCATGTGCGCGCCGACCGTGCCGAGGCGGGCGCTGAGGTTGAAGTGGCTGGTCGCGGGGATGGTGCGGGGCGGAGCCTCCGGCTCGGCGTTCCGCGGCAGCGGAGCGGGAGGGAGGGGGGGCGCTGGCGCCGCCGGCGGCTTGCCATTCTTCGTGTTGCTCATGACCGTATATTACCTCTTCCGGTACGGGCGGCGAATGCAGAATGACGGATTGCAGGGGATCAGACGGGAGGGTCAGTCGGCTCCCGGCCGCCTTCCTCCTGCCTCAGTCATCGTTCCGCATCACCCCTCTGTGGGCAGGTCGGAGTCGCCGGCGCGGGCCGGCAGGTCGGTTATGCCGTCCGTCTCGGCGGCCGGTGCCGCCTCCTGTCCGTCCTTGCCGGCGAAGGGCTTGGCGTTCTTGCAGTCGGGGTAGCCGGTGCAGGCGATGAACGGGCCGCGCCGGCCCCAGCGCGCCACCATCGGCTTGCCGCACTTGTCGCAGTTCTCCTTGACCTCGGGCAGGCCGGCGGCGGCGCCGCCCAGGGACTTGGCGAACTTGCACTTGGGGTAGCCTGGGCAGGCCAGGAAGGGGCCGCGCCGGCCGGTCTTGGTCACCAGGCGGCTGCCGCAGTTCGGGCACTTCTCGTCGGTCTCGGGCAGGAAGACCGGCTTGCCGTCGGCCCCGAAGTTGGCCGAGTAGCGGCAGTCCGGATAGCCGGCGCAGGCGAAGAACTTGCCGCGGCGGCCGGTCTTGAGCATCAGTGGCTTGGCGCAGCGCGGACACTTGTACTCGGTCTCGACGGGGGCCGGGCGGCCCTCGCCGTCCAGGGGCTTGGCGCTCTTGCAGTCGGGGTAGCCGGAGCAGCCCAGGAAGCGGCCGGTGCGGCCGACGCGGATGACCATGGGCTTGCCGCACTTCTCGCAGGCCACCGGTTTCTCGGGCTCCGCGCCCTTGACCTTGACCATCTGCTCCTCGGCCCGGCCCAGCTCGGCGGTGAACGGGCCGTAGAAGTCGCCCAGCACCGTCGTCCAGGTCTGCTTGGCGGCCTCGATGGAGTCGAGCTTCTCCTCCATGTCGCGGGTGAAGCCCACGTCCATGATGCTCGGGAAGTGGGCGGTCAGGGCGTCGGAGACGATGATGCCCAGCTCCGAGGGGATCAGCTGCCGGCGCTCGCGGCGGACGTAGCCGCGGTCCAGGATCGTCGAGAGGATGGTGGCGTAGGTGCTGGGCCGGCCGATGCCCTCCTTCTCGAGGGTCTTGATCAGCGACGCCTCGGTGTAGCGCGGCGGAGGCTGGGTGAAGTGCTGGCTGGGGACCAGTTCGCCGAGCTTGAGCGGTTCGCCGGCGACGAGCGGCGGCAGCGGCAGCTCCTTCTTGGCCCGGCTCTCGCCCTCGGCGGTCTGGCTCAGCACCGTGTGGCCGGCGAAGTCCACGTGCCGGCCCTTGGCGCGGAAGAGGTGCTCCTGGCCGCCGGCGCGCTGGGCGACCACGTCGGCCAGGCCCACCTGATAGCGTGCCGGGGACATCTGGCTGGCGATGAACCGGTTCCAGATCAGGCGGTAGAGCTTGGCCTGGTCGGGGGTCAGCCGGGCCTCGACCGTCTCGGGGGCGCGCTCCGGATAGGTCGGCCGGACGGCCTCGTGGGCCTCCTGGGCGCCGCGGCGCGAGGCAAAGGTGTTGGGTTTGGCCGGCAGGTAGTCGGGCCCGAAGCGCTCGCCGATGATCCTGCGCGCGAGCTCCACGGCCTCGGTCGACACCCGGAAGGAGTCGGTGCGCATGTAGGTGATCAGACCGGTCGGGCCGCCCTCGCCGAGGTCCACGCCCTCGTAGAGCTGCTGGGCGATGGTCATGGTCTTGCGGGCGGTGAAGCCCAGCTGGACCGAGGCGGCCTGCTGCATCAGGCTGGTGATGAAGGGCGGCGGGGCCTTGGAGAGCACCTCCTTGTGGTGCGAGGCGGCCACCTTCCAGTCGCAGCGGCCGAGTTCCTGAAGCAGGCGGTCGGCCGTGGCCTGGTCGGGGACCTCCGCCGGCTGCCGGTCGATCTCCCGGAATTCCGCCTCGAAGGGCCCGGCGGCCCCGGAGAGCTTGGCGGCGATCCGCCAGTACTCCTGGCTCTTGAAGGCCTTGATCTCCTTCTCGCGCTCCACGGCCAGGCGCAGGGCCACCGACTGCACGCGTCCGGCCGACAGACCCTTGGCGATCTTCTTCCAGAGGAAGGGGGAGAGTCGGTAACCGACTATGCGGTCGAGCACCCGGCGGGCCTGCTGGGCGTCGACCAGGGACATGGCGATCTTGCCGGGGTGCTTGAAGGCCTCCTTGATGGCCTTCTCGGTGATCTCGTTGAAGCTGACCCGGAAGGCGCGCTCGGCCGGGACTTCCAGGACCTGGAGCAGGTGCCAGGCGATGGCCTCCCCCTCGCGGTCCGGGTCGGGGGCCACGTAGACCTCGGATGCGGTCTTGGCGGCCTTCTTGAGGTCGGTGACGTTCTTGCCGCGGAGCGTCACGTAGCGGGGCGCGAAGCCGTTCTCCACGTCCACGCCGAAGTCCTTCTTGGGGAGGTCGCGCACGTGGCCCATGGAAGCCTTGACCACGAAGTCGGAGCCCAGGTAGCGGCCGATGGTCCGGCTCTTGGCGGGAGACTCCACGATGACCAGTTTCTTGCCGCGCCCGGAGGCGCGCGGAGCGGCCTTCTTCTTCGGCTTGGCCGGCGACTTCTCCTCGGCGGTGGTGGGGACTTCAGGCTCTTTGGTCACGGAGACTCCTAACTGCCGGCTCAAACTTCCGGCAACGGGCGCGGGATTATAGTAATGAATGCGGGGATGTCAAAGACACGGGGAGTTTCTGGCCGCATAAAGGCGCAAGAGACACAGAGCACCTGAATCTGAAACAGGCATTTTATACTTCTCCCGTCTTGATCAACGGGTTGGGTTGTCCGCTGCCACCGGCCAGCCGGAACAGTAGCGGCTGGGGCAGAATATCCTGGTCCCAACTTCCTGTACTGTCTTTGTACCAGTGGTTCACAAACAACCGGTTATCGACGCCGACCTCAAAAACAATTGGTGGCAGCGTGATGCGCGGCCCCTCACTCGTCTCGCATGCATACAACCCGCTGACTCTAGCGAGGACCATTGTGAGATCTACCCTGTGGCCCACATGGAACGCCATGTCCAGGATGGGCGCCTGATAGTGGAAAGGTATAAGCAACGCCTGATCCCCGAGATGCAGATGGCGGTAAAACCTATCGTCGAGAAGGCCGCGCGCCCCGGAGAAGAACGAGTCTTCGTCGAAGGCAATCTTCCATTCCAGCGGCGCATCGTCAAACCGGACGAACGCTGACGTCGAGCCAAAATCGGTCATCTTCGTGACCACTTCTTCGACAGTCCAGATTGACTCGTACTCCCATATTCGCCCTTGGTCGTCGACCAAACGGACCAAAGAAGAAAGAAGATCGACCTCTTCTCCCTTGTGTCGGATGCCAAACGAGAACGAATACGGAGTGAACTCCCCCGGCGTCAGGACCAGAGTTCTGCCGGCATCGGTGGCCAATGATGTTGGCCGTCCCACCCATAGCGAGGCTACCGCGAACTTGGCCGGCGCTTCGGACAAAGACGAGATCCTCCTGCCGCCCTGAGTTTAGCCTGCCCTCTTACGTGATGCAAGAGTGTGAGACAGGGCCACAACCACCTGTTTCTGGCGTGGATTGTCGGTCACAATGGATTGATCTCGTGTTGCCCCCCTTGCGCCTTTTGCGCCTTCTTGCGGCTAAACGGTCATCCCCGCCACCCGGTCGGCAGCCTCCTCAGCCTCCTCGCGCAGGTGGCTGACGTAGACCGCCGCCAGCTTCCGAGAGCGTACCAGGGCAAAGACCTTGGCGCGGGTTGCGGCGCGAAGCTCCGGGTCGAGGCCCCCGAAGGGTTCGTCGAGGAGCAGCGCCCGCGGATCCTGGGCGAGCGCCCGGGCCACCGCGGCCAGTGCCGACTGGCCCCCGGAGAGCTCTGCGGGCCGCCGCCCGGCCAGATCCGCGATGCCGAGTTCCGCGAGGATGGCGCCGGCGCGGATCGCGCGCTCGCCGTCCGGGACGCGCCCGGCCATGACGAACTCCAGGCTCCCGGCCACGGTCAGGTGCGGCCAGAGCGCCAGGCGCTGGAAGATCATGCCCACGCCGCGCCGCTCCGGCGGGATGAGCAGCCGTCCGTCGGCGGCGGCCAGTTTCCCGCCCACGAGCACCCGGCCGCTCTCGGGGATCTCGAGGCCGGCGAGCAGGCGCAGCACGGTGGTCTTGCCCGAGCCGGTCGGACCGACCAGGGCCAGCACCTCTCCGGCGCGGGCCTCCAGCGAGAAACCCGAGAGCACCGGTCGCCCGGAGTAGCGGAAGCTGACTTCCTCTAGTTGCAGCATCGGGGCTAGCTCCTTCCGGGTTGATAGGTCCGATAGGTCCTATAGGTCGTATAGGACCCATGTGGCCCCCAGAACGCGACCAGGCCGGCGACGGCTGCGGTGGCCGCGGTCGTCAGGAAGGCCAGCGCGGCGGTGGTCACGCCGTGGTAGTTGTGCATCTCGGCGAAAACCCGGACCTGGAGGGTGTCCCAGCCGGGGGGCGCGGTCTGGACGGCGGCGCCCAGTTCTCCCAGGGCCAGGGCGGCGGCCACCAGCCACGCGGCGGCCACGTGTCCGGGCATGAGCCGGAATGCGAGCCAGGCCCGGTCGAGCCGCCCGAGCCCGGCCGTCCGGGCGGCCTCGAGCATCTCCGGTGCGATGGCCAGGCGCCCGGCGTGGAGGATCGCCGCCGCGGCGAAGGCCCCCCGGGCCGCTCCCGACCAGACCAGCACCAGCGGGCCGTCGAAGACCGGAGCTCCGGCCTCGCCGGCCCAGTCGCGCAGGCGCAGCGCCCCGATGCCCCAGAGAGTCCCGGGCAGGACGAGCGGCAGGGCCAGCAGCGCGAGCACCGCGGCCAGCGTCCAGGCCGGTCGCGAGCCGGCCCGGGCCGGAGCCGCCGCCCAGACCGCCGCGCCGCCGAGGAGCAGAGCCGCGGTCGCCCCGGCGGCAGCCAGGGCCAGGCTGCGGCCCACGAGTCCGAACTCGCCGGCCGCGGCCCGGGCGATGACCGCCGGCGAGCCGGCGTTGGCGGCCAGCCCGGCCAGCACGGCCGCGAGGGTCGCCGCCAGGAGCGCCCAGGCGAAGGCCCGCGGCGCCGGGCCGGCGGCGGCCGGTGCCGCCTTGGCGGTGGCCATCTGAGGGAAGATGCGGCAGGTCAGCAGCGCGCCCAGCGCCGCGCCGAAAAACAGGGCGAAGCCGAGCAGGGGCAGGGCCCTGCCGGCGGCCGCGGAGTAGTCGTGGGAGACCTCGAAGCCCTTGAGGACGTCGCGGGTGGCCGCGTCCACCCTGAAAAGGTCCGTCGCGCCGACCTCGGTGGCGGCGAGCGCGAAGACCAGGCCCGCGCCGGCGAGCGCGGCCGGCAGCGCCGCTGGCAGATCGACGCCGACGAGCCGCCCCCAGCGCCCGCGGGCCAGCAGCGCCGCCTCGCGCTCCTCCCGGCCCACGGCGGACAGTGCCCCGGCGGCCGAGAGCGCCACGCAGGGCCAGAGCGAGCCGGCCAGCACCGCGGCCGCACCAATCAGGTTCCCGCCGCCGAGGAATCCGCGGGTGGCCTCGGGCACGATCGAGAGCGCCTGGTCGGAGAGGCCCACGAGGCCGAGCCGGCCAGCGAAGATCAGCCAGACCGAGGCGGCGAGGTACGGCGGCACCAAGAGCACGGCCAGAGCGCCGGCGAGCATCCAGCGCGGACCACGGCCGGCGCCGGCCAGCGCCCAGCCGGCGGGCAGCCCCAGCGCCAGCGCCAGCGCCGCCGCGCCCGAGGCCAGGACGAGCGAGCGGACGTAGGGTGCCGCGGCGAGGCTGGAGGGGTCGGCCCCTCCCAGGAAGAAGGCGACCAAGGGGGCGAGGAGCAGGCCGACTGCGGGCGCCGCTGCCAGGAATCTGACGATGGGTTCTACCTCCGGAAGATCTTCTCAAGCTCCGCCGGCTGGGCCTCGAGTTCGTTGGCGACCTTCTCCCAGTCGACCTTCATGTCCCGGATCTGCCAGAGGGCGACGGCGTCGTCGGCGGTCGGGACCCCGCGCTTGGGCGAGCTGGGCAGGTGGCGGGCCGGCTTCTCGGCCAGGATGCGCTCGGCCTCCGGGGAGCACAGGAAGTCGAGGAAGGCGGCCGCCGCCCCGGCGTGCGGCCCCCGGGCGATCCGCGCGGCGGTGTTGGGGATGATCAGCGCGCCGCTCTGTCCCGGGCCCTGGTCGGGGTAGACCATCTCGATGGGCTTGCCCGAGTCGCGGCGGTCCCAGGCGTCGTCGGTGTCGGTCAGGCCGACCAGCGCCGAGCCGTCGCCCACCCGGTCGGCGACGATGCCGTTGCCGTTGACCA
>Ga0302248_1001591_pt1 | contig 16224 bp, 22 predicted proteins | sample AAG_UR_Leu_MG_FD_193528 | JGI IMG/M metagenome (GOLD analysis project Ga0302248, IMG submission 193528) | Enriched activated sludge microbial communities from anaerobic digester in WTTP, New Holstein, Wisconsin, United States - AAG_UR_Leu | ecosystem: Engineered > Bioreactor > Anaerobic >... | reverse complement strand
TCAGGTAGATTATCAGAATCTAAACAAATCGTTGGTCTTGGATCTCTATAACGCAATTTTTCAAGGTTAATAGGTTGTTCTTTTTCCTTTTCGGATAGTCTTTTCATTGTAGACCATTTCTTTTTAATTGCCATAATATTATTGTTTTATTTTTAATAATTTATTTAATAGTTCTATAAAAATATAGTTTAATGCTATTGAAAATAATATCATATCAATACTACCTAATCCGATAAATATTACAAATGATACTATATTTATCCAAGTACCATAACAATAGTAACATAGTCCAATCGGTTTAAGCCACTTTCTTTTCCATCTATCTTTTTTCTTATGCCACTTTATCCAATAGTATATTAGAAGTAAATAGTATCTTCTGAATATCATTCCTCTTGTCATGAACTTCCATATACACATTGTTAAACTTGCGGTCAAAAGGCAAAGAATACCTAACATAGCAACCTTTTCCATTGCAACTATTCCTGATAATTCTGTCATTTCTTTTAATTTTTCTCATTGTTAAATTATTAAAATTAATTCATATTCATAACGATTATTTGATTTAAATACTTTGATTGTATTATGAAGACATCTTCACAGTCTAACGTAGATATGTGTATGCCAGATAATTCAATATTGTTAAAATCTATAAACATTATATTTATCCTAATTTATTCTAATTTATTACTTCGCATTGCTGTTTGTTTTTGGCTATTAATAACCATATTTCCCATATCAATATTTTGTTTCCTATTTGACAACAAATTATCGCTTTTAATCTTTGCATCTTTTAATAATGAATTTACTTGTATCTCTAACATCTTAATTTTTTCATTATTGTTCAAATGTTTATCATTCATTGCGATAGAACTATCATCTACTTCTTTTTGTGCTTGTATTTTAGCCGATTTAATTACAGTATCGTTTTCTATCTGTTTCTGCATAACCTGATTTTTCTGCGACAATATCTGCGAGTTCATTTGTCCTAATGACTGTTTTATCTGTAACTCCATTTCCTTTAACCTAAGCTCTTGTTCTTTCCAGGGCGCTAATAATTCATTATTCAGTTGTATTTTTAATTTCTCTTTTTCTACCTCTGCTTGTGAGGAATTATTAGCTATCATCGTTCTTATCTCTTGTGCCTTTTCTGCCATGTATTTTGACTTATCTTTAAGTTCAGCAAGAGTTTTTATTCCCCATAAATCAACAACATCTGAAAATTGCATTTGTCCTGATTTCCAATTACCAATAATTAACTGCCTCATATCTTCCATGCCTTGTCCTTCATCTGTATTGTTGGCTACTAATACTGAAAATCTTATCTTATTAAATACGTTTGGAGGTATGTTTATTATCTCTCCTGATAAGTCATTATTATTAATTCCAAATGTTTCTCCGTCTTTATAACAGAATGTTAAAGCTAAATTTAATGCGTGAGTTAATGCTTTAGATTCTATTAAGTCGTGTTCTGCGAACATTATCTCTGTTATAAGTCCTGCTTGTTTTAATGAAGCATTATAAGTACCTACTTGGTCTGTTGCAGCCATTTGACCTTTCATTTGTCTTGGCACTCCCATAATATCACCCATTGTTTCTTCTATGCTCGTTTTTATCTGCTCAAGTGTTCCGATAGAACTCGATACTGATAAATCAAACATAGTCCATTGGTTAAAAATACTTTGTTGCCTCTTTCCGTCTGGCCCAATACTCTCAATATTTAAAACTCCTTTCTTTTTGTCAGCTTCCCATTGTTCGTCTGTCATACTTCCAGGCTTAAATGCTGTATCGAAAAGAACTGTCTTTGTTCCTGATAATGCTAACATTAACTCCTGATGATAATGAACTATATCATATAGGTCTTGTAAGTCTTTTGTAGCCATTATAAGGCTATATGGTTGGTCAGATATAGATGAATATGTTTTTCCAAAAACAGGCAATAATATCTTTCCATGGAAGTCTATATCTCTTAATACAAAGCTTTGTTTACCCTCGCAAACAATTATATCATTATTAATTATTACTCCATACCACCTATCATTAGTATATTTATTTCTATACTTTTCTCCTTTTAGCGAATTTACTACTTCTACATCTCCCTCTTGTCTTACGTCTTTATCATTTTTCTTATTGATATAAAAGCCATTATCATATTTCCAATCTCGTTTATCTATTACTTCCTTATTTTGTATGAAATGCCTGAAATAAAGACCTTCCTCGAATGGGTTAGGAGTATATTTTACCTTTATATTTCTTGGTACTTTTATCCATATCCTCTCTACCTTTATTCCGTAGTTATTATCATCTGTTCCTGAATATAACATGCTTTCTTCATTAAAATACGCTTCTCCATTATTTCCTCTTATCATGCTATGTGTATTTTCAGAAGAAACATTACTTAGCTTTTCTAATTTGTCTTGTCCGTATTTTTCGACTATCTTATCTCCATAAGTTGCTACAATATCGTTATAAGACATATATTCAGTTATCTTAACCCAGGGGCCATCTTGTACCCATTTTACTGAACTTATTTTAGGATATGTTACAGTAATAGGGTCTAATGACTTAAATGTAGGTAGCCTATTCCCTTCTTCGTAATCTACATAAAAATACTGTCTGCCAACAACTCTTCCTATTTTAAATGCCTCTGTTGATTCTGAATTAACATTAAGTTCTTGTCTTAACATTAATAACACTTTTTGTGCTGCTATTTCTTTCCAATCCTTTTTTTCGTATCTATGATAATATTTAAGTTTGGATATTTGTTCTTGTGTTAATGCTCCTTGTTCGTTAAGCATTGTAATGGCATACTGAAAGTTATTTATAACGACAGGTAGCTGTTGTTTTAATTGCATTATCTGTTGTGCTTCATCTGCTGTTTTAGGTTCTTGCTGAACCATAGACTGCATCTGTGCTATCTTTTCTTCTATTTGTTGTATTTTAAATGAAGTTTCAAAATGGATATATTGTGCGTTTGACTTTATCGCTTCTATATAATCATTGGCTTGATCTAAATACTTGTCCTCTATACTTTTCTTATCAGACAAAACACATGAGAAAACAAAAGGTCGTCTTTCTTGTTGAGAAACAAGTCTGTCTATAAAAGGTCTTTGTTTTGGTATTCTTCTTACAGTTGCAGGTAATTCTGAACCACCTATTTTTGTCAAGTAGTCTGTATTGTCCTTGTTAATTAGATTTTGATAATATGACCAACAAGTTATATCATTTCTATAATATTCGTTCAATGATGATAATGACGATATATATCGAAGATATTGTTCAATCCATGCGGTTGTTTTTTCAGATTCCTTAACAAGTGTTATAGGTGCTAAATTTTTCTCTGTCATATTTTTTTTATTAAACAAATTCCTGAACTATTCTTCCATTTACTCTTTTATAAACTAATCTCTTTCTCTTATTTATTATATCGCCTTCACTCTTTACTATTACCATTTCATCTTCTTTGTCATATATCTCACATTCCATTGTTGCCATTGTTCTATCGCAGTTGTATGGCTTTGTTGCTGACGGAATATATTTAAACTTTGCAAGTGCTTCTATTTGACTTAAAAAAAACATATTGCCGATATATTCGTCAGTTAATTTGTCGGCTAATATTCCAAGTCCTTGTGGTTTTAAACTCTTATCTGTTCCGTACTTATTAGACAATGTAGATTTTAATATCTTATTTGCAAATGCTAATCTCGGTCTTTCAAATAATAAATGCTCAAATCCCCTATCTTCATAATATTGGAATATTCTTAAATTTGAATACTCTATATTTACCTTGCACCTATACCATATACAAGCTAATATAGTATGGAAGTAAAATGTTTCTGCTCCACCCTCGCTTACAGTCGGTCTTTCTACTATCTCTGCAACATAAGTATTGACAAGAGATTGTCCCATTAAAAAGCCTTTTTTTACATAAAAAGCACCTTTAGAGTTAGAGTAGTGGGCTTCTTCGTAGTCGTAGCTATCTGCTCCAGCTCGGTATAGATTAATATATACTAAGCCATTTTTGTCAGTTACAGGTTCTTCTATAATATTTAACCACCCTTTATCGTCATACTCAAATTCAAGATTAGAATATACTATTGGTTTATTTACGTCTTTTATTTTTAATATCCCTCTACGTTCTAACTGAAATTGAGGATTCTGTTTTATTTCTATTCTTCTTCTATTTAAAGAGCCTATTGCGACATCTCCGAAAAATCCAAGTGTTGATACTTGTAACGCTTCTGATGCGTATATAGCCTCCTGTGTTACGTGTATATATAATTTATCGGGGGCTATACTTTTACGTTCTTCTAATAAGCAAGCTATGCTTTCCTTTTTTTGAGTATTGCCATCTTTATCTATAATCTTAAACCACCATTTAGGTAAAAAATATCCTACTCGTTTGCTTTCTATATTATCTTTAGGTTCAAATGTATTTTTAAATGAAAGATTATTGTATTTTTCAGGGTTGTAAAACCTTTGTTCCAAATCATAAGCCCCTCCATCAAGATTACCTGATGTGCCTATAAATGACTGAAATCCTGTTTTTATATTATTAGTATAAATAGCGGCTCTTGCAAAACCAGCTACATCTAATGACCATGCTTTCTTTCCTTTACCTATTTCTTCATAATATATTTCATAAGGCGAATATTTGCTAATAATCTGTGGTTTATCCCTTGCAGATAATGACCTTATCCATGAACTTGTATATTTTGATTTTATTAAAGGATTTGATTGTAGCTTACTTACTGACCTTTCAAGATAAAATTGTGTGTTAGCCATTAAATCTAATCCTCTATCGCAATTCTCAAATGTATGGTCGGCATCTCCTTGTTCTCCTGCTACTATAATATTCTGCGATGCTGAAACAAATAAATAGTTATATGCGAGTTTACCTCCTGCATACATTTCGCTTATTCCCAATTGTCTTGTTTTCATCAACTGCAAGTCTTTCTGTTGTTCTACTTGCATTTCCCAAAGACGAGAAACTAAAAATTGATGATCGAGAAAGCGAGGTTTTATTATTCCCTTTGCTTTACTACCTTCTGCCAATCCGTATATCGGCCAAAAGTTTAAAAAGAAATAATATCTGCCTGAAATATGTACTTTCTTATTTATGATATATAAGTCGTATTGTGGTAGATAGCAATTATTATCTTTCCAAAAAGCATCAACATTATCTTCAAGAGCATCTCCACCTTTCTCGATAGCATTTTCTACTGTATAACCATAAATACATCTGTTGTATTGTTTAGTCCACCATACTGTATCTACGTATATGTGATTGTCTTTTATGAATTTTACTCTTTCTTCTCTTTTTCTTGGTATCTCTGATTCTTTTATATGGAATAGGTCATCCTTGTAAGGTAAGTCCCCACAATGAATAACAGGTTGAAATCTTTTTGTATCTATAAATCTCATATTATAATCCTATTGAAAATACTTCCTCTCTAAAAGTGTCATTCCTTCGTTACTATGCTCTTTTGTCTTTCTTTCTCTTACAATAATATCTCTGAACTTTTCTTCCATATCTTGCAATTTTAAAACATTTGCAAGTGCTTTCATTCGTTCCTCTGAATTATCTATAAAATAGTCAATTTTTATATTTACTTCTTTTGTTATTGTTTTTTTGAATTTCTTTTTTTCTGTTTTTCCATTAGAAGTTGGTACATCAAAATACGTTTCTACCTCTATTTCAACTTCCACGTCTTCATTAAAATATTTCTTCTTCTTCATTGGTATTTCGTTTATGCTACCAATGGTATCGTCTATATCGTTCTTTATTTTCTGATATGCCCATTCATTTTGAGAATACTCTAAAGATATATATATTTTTATTATTTCTGAAATATGTTTATCATTATCGTATTTAGAAATATCCTCTCCGTTTAAATATAATTCTGATGTTTTTAACTTCCTCTCGTTTATACTTAAATTAGAGAATATATGTTCTTTCTTATAAACGTGATATATAAACTTTAAGGCATTATTATAAAAGAACTTATCTTCACTATTATCTCTTTCTCTTAATTCTCTTATTAGCTTTAAATTATATGCTTCTTCGTTTACTGTTACTTCTTGTGTTTTCTCGTCAAATCTTAAAAATTCTGACATTATATGTTTTTATATAAATATTTATTTGAATTATTAATGGTTAAATCTTTCCATATTTCTTCGCCTAAAAATACTCTTAATTTACAAGACCATTGCTGTTCTGTATTTTCTATTACGTTCATATAATAATCACTACCAAATAAACAATGACTTCTTAATTTCTCGTTAGTTATTAATTGGAGTTTGAACTTATACCAGTAATTCTCATTAGCCATAGCGTAACTACAATCAACATAAAGATTATCATACTTTTCAATCATTTCTAATATGACATAATCCCATTCTCTACCTCTCCCGAAATGTGCTAAACAAAAATTAAGTTTAGGGTATTTTAACAGTAATCTTTCATAATTCTTTGGATGAGTAAATAAGCTACATAATTCTTTATTTGTTTTATGCAAATCAACAGGAAATTCATATTTGCATAGTAGCTGAACTAACTCTTTTCTACTACCTTTAAAATGAACAGGATTTCCGTCAGTGCAATGAGCCATTATAGGGATATTGTTTTTTTGACATATCTCATAAATATGAGAATATCTATCATCAAAAGGAGCAACTCCTAATGGAGGATATAATTTAACTCCTTTAAAGCCTAATACGTTAATGCAATTATTAAATAACTCTAAATAATTACTTCTCCTTACGTCTATATGACAAAAAGCATTTATTTGTGGATATTGCTTATTTAATGCTGATAATTCATTTAACTGCAATTCATAATTTCTCGGAACTTTTCCTGCACCCATAAAAGACATATCCATGGTTAAAACATTAAATTCTGTTTCTTTTGGATATTCTTTCATTATATTCTCAAATATCTCTTTCTGTCCACCTAATTTCCCCACTCTAACAAAATCTAAATACCTATCTAAAATATCATTATCCGTAAATGGATTTAGATTATGCAATATCCAATTAAATACTTTCCTATCCTTTTTCGCCAACCACCTAACTAATCCTAATGGAAGAAACTTATTAGGTATATCGTCTGTCGTAAATATATGAATGTGATTATTTACCATAATGTTTTAAATTGTATTAAATGAATATGCTGTGTTTACCCCTGCTTTTCCATCAGGCTTCCATTCTCCGATATAGATACCTCCATATTGATTTGTCTGATGAAGATTAACTTTTCTATGATGTAAATGTAAGCAAGTATTTTCAATAATCATTACATTTGTTCCAGTATTTATTATATCTTTTACTAACTTGCTCGTCATCCAATTCTTAAATTCTTCTCTTATCTTATCTCTTATCTCTGCCCATTTTGTCCTATCTGTTGTTACGCAATCAACAGCAGGTGGTGTTTTTCTATGAGCATCAGGCATATATATTGGATCGTTTGGTCTATAAGATGATGTTATAGTTATTTCTAATCCATAATAATCTCTTAATATCTGTATTGCCTTTGGAATACAAGTATATATCTCAAAATCTCTCCCTTTCCAATATTCTTTATATTGAAAATCATTTGTGATATTATCTCTTTTATTTGTTATTAGTACTGTCTTCATATATAGTTAATTTATCAATATTTACAACAAACTCATAATCTTTCGGGCAATCATATTTCCATGAAACACCAACGTATTTAGGCTCTTTCGCCATTAAATTAATAACATATAAAGGTGCTCCTGTATTATAGTCGGAGCAGTTTACTTTCATGCCCTCTTTCAAATCTTTTTTTTGCATTTCTTTGTTTTTTCTTTTTTTATTACATACATATAAAACTTATATAAATAACCACAGACAGCCATAAACCCGACTATTATTGAAACTATATAGGCAATCATTTGCATATAAAAAATGTAATCGGCTTTATCGACAGCACTTATTTGCGGAAGATTATAACCAAAAATAAAAGATAGAATACTGCTAACAGATATTTTTTCAGTATTGCAAATCGTAAAATCAAATAGGCGTAGTAGCATAGTCGTAGGCGTTTAGTCGTTATTAATAGTTTTATCTTTGTTAGGTAAAAATGAAAATCCAAACAATACAATGAATAATTGATATAGCTTATCTGCTATTGCCACTACCTTTGCAGGTATTTCATAATTCAATTCTAAATAAATAAATAATTCATTAGCGTAGGAAATAGAAAAGAATATTACAAATAATATCATGGCGACTTTCTGTAATTGCTTAAAGAAGTCGGGTTTTTCCTTGCGAAGTCTGTCGATTAATTCTTTAATAAAGTTTATCATAATTTTATTTTTTAGTTTGATTAGTTTTTTTCATTTCTTCTTTACTCATTCTATATTCCCAATCCTTGTAATTCCGTTTATATCTTACATTACACCCGACAAGGAATAATATTAAAAGCATTAATAACATTATCTTTTTCATATTATTGTTTAGTTCTAAATCTTAAAGTTGCTTTAATTGTATAACCAAGTGTATTAGTTATAACCATTCCACTACCGCCATCAGTTATGTTTAAATATCCATCTGTTGAACCTACTTCTACGTATGTAATACTACTCCATCGTTTCCATGAAACACCTTCTAAATAAGGAGTTCCATCAGCATCACAACGTATTTGTGCTGTGAATAAAGTATAACCTAAACTATCTACATCTATTTCTCCTTTCCATGAACGATTAGTCGGAAATGAATATGCTTCATTATCTGATAGTGTTGTTGAGGGCGAATGAAATCGTGTGCTATCAACTACAACATCACCACTTTTTACATTTATTGCAATACTACCACTACTTGCCATAACTTCTAAAGCTGTCCCATATCCATAATTGTTAAAAAGTGCTGCCTTAGCACCTATTGTACTTGCAGTTCCTATTATTCCATATCCATCACTTCCTGAGGCACGTCCACTAATTGCTGCTCTAGCGTATGAACCTGAATATTCAGATTTTATATTATCACGATCATCAGAACCACATACATGAAGTGGGTGTAAAGGTGCGGATATTCCTATACCTACAAAACCATTACTTTTAATTACAAAAGTGCTATCGTAAGTAGAATTTATGTCATTAGATACTTTTAATAAATTGTCAGTTCCTCCATTCCCAAATATATCTAATTTATAATTTGGCGTTGTCGTTCCAATACCTACATAACCGCTACTATCAATATACATTTTAGTAGATAACCCTCCTTCTTTTGCAGTTTGAAAATATAAACTACCACTATGCAAACCAAAAGTATTTTTTTCTACACATCCCATTATTTGAGCATAATCCGCAATAGTGTCTTTGTCTGTTCTTGCTGACCATTTCAAAGAAGTATATCCCATATTAAAACTGTTAAGCAACCTCAAAGGGACGCCACCTATTATTGTTAATCTTGACTCTGATAGTGGATTATCAATGCTTTGTAATATATAAGAACTATCTCCTAAAATTAGTGTACCATTAGCTTTTACAATTATACTGCTATCGTTATCAGTACCTCTATTATTATCTAATTTAAATAAATTACTTGCAGTACCATTGCCAAATACATGAAGTCTGCTGGTAGGAGTTATCCCTAATCCCATAGTGTGGTCAACAATTCGTATCTTGTTATTATTTAAATTCATTGACTGCGAATAAATCAATGTACTCGCTGTGAATAATAGTATTGTTATTATTATCTTTTTCATTGTTCTAATTGTTTGTATTAATAGAAATATTCCACCTTTTACGAAGTAACATTAAATAATCTTTATTTATTTTTAAGTCATTAATATAAGCATTACCGCCACCAGATAGATAACACCAGCCTAATGTTAATCCGTTTTTATTTAATACTTTTAATATGTTTAATATAGATTTCTCATCTAAAAGATTTACCGATATATTAAGATATATCAGTTCTTTCATGCTGTCAATAACTATCTCTTGAATATAATTATCTGATAGGTCTAATTTCTGTAAATTTTTAAGTGTATCATTATAAGTGAATGATGTTAGTTGTTTACCTGATAAGTTAAGTTCTGTAACTTGTGCATTGACACTAATTGTAAATATCAATGATATTATTATAAATATTTTTTTCATCTTGTTAAGGTTTTAATATTGCATTCCATTCATATAGCTTACCATTGGGATAAGTACCTCCATAAAGTTTATTATTATAAACACACAAAGCAAATATAGATGATTCTGAACCATATGGTGCTTTCTCAACCCATGCATTTGTTCCGTTCCATTCATATAACTTACCATTGGGACTTGTACCGCCATATAGCTTCCCATTGAAAACACATAGCGAATAAATATATGTTTCCGTACCAAGTTTAGGTGCTACTTCTACCCATGCATTAACCCCATTCCATTCATATAGCTTTCCATTCTCTGCGGTACCTCCATATAATTTACCATTGAAAACACATAATGCTCGTATATATGTTTCCGTACCAAGTTTAGGAGCTTTCTCTACCCATGCATTAACACCGTTCCACTCATATAACTTACCATTAGGATAAGTACCTCCATATAGTTTACCATTGAAAACACAAAGAGAATAAATATATGTTTCTGTACCAAGTTTAGGTGCTACTTCTATCCATGCATTAGTACCATTCCATTCATATAGCTTTCCATTAGGTGAAGTACTTCCATATAATTTACCATTAAAAACACATAATGAAACAACATCTGTTTCTGTACCTAACTTCGGTGCTTTCTCAACCCACAAATTAGTACCATTCCATTCATATAGTTTACCATTAGGATAAGTGCCTCCATATAGTTTCCCATTGAAAACACATAGCGAATAAATATATGTTTCCGTACCTAATTTAGGTGCTACTTCTACCCATGCATTAGTACCATTCCATTCATATAGTTTACCATTAGGATAAGTGCCTCCATATAGTTTTCCATTGTAAACACATAAAGAGGTTATATATGTTTCCGTACCAAGTATAGGTGCTTTCTCTACCCACGCATTACCCCCTAGCATTACATAATTTTTTCTTAATACATAATTATTATGCTTTAGTACCTCACCTCCAATAGTCAGCACCTGTGCATTTACTCCTATGCCAATAAAAATCATTATAAATAAAAATAATTTTCTCATATAATTACTTTTTCTGTGTTAATAAATAAGTCCTACTTCCACCGCTGGTATTTTTTATATTATAACTTCCTGCACTATAATACAAGCATATTTCATAACCATCAGCATCAGCACCATTTACCAAAGGCGTTGATGCTTCCATATAAATAGTTCCATCGGAATCAAATGTGTATCTTACAAATGAAGTCATTTTCCCTGCATTATAACTATATAAACTCGCAACACCATAACTCGTTTCAGCAAATGAATAAACTCCATCATCAGCCAACGTGAATTTTTTATCTTCACTCTTAACTCCGCCAATTACTACATACTTATCAACCTTTAAACTATCTAATGTAGTTTCTGTTATAATCATTACTTGCGTAGTATCAATATCACCGCTTAAATTAGAAACACTTAATACTGGCTTATTATTACTTCCTAAATTAGGCAATACTAAATTCTGCTCTATTGACGTTGTTATATTAGCATTTGTAATATTTGAAGTAAAAGAATTTAAGGTTGTCACATCTATTTCTCCAACATCTAAACTATCTAAATACGTTCCCATTATTGAAATAGTTGAATTAGTATCTATTCTGCCACTTGCCAACACCTTTAAAACAGGCTCTGTCGTATTATTTGCAAATTTAGGTAGCTTAATATAATTTGAAAACTTCGTTGTATCGGCTTTGATATAAAGATTATTAACATCACAACCAGTAATCTGTTTGTAATAGAAATTATTAAAACAACCTGACGAAGTGCTATCGGGTTTAAATGAACTACCATCTACACTTTTTAACTGCCCATTCTCCATTATTAGAACACTATCAATATCAGTCCCTAAAGGCACATTGCCTATATCTACTGTTCCTTTAACAACAAAATTTCCATTCTTTATATTTAACGTGCCATACATTATATCCCCCGAAGTACTCACCTTGCCTGTATCTAATCCATGTATTAATGTATAATGATTAGATAATGAATCATAAACTGAATTAGATAGTGTGTCTAAATCATATTTTGTAGCTATTAATACTAACGTATCAGTCCACATTACAAAACCTGTTGTATCTAACGTAAATCCTATAACTCTATGATTTGCTGTTGTCGAAAGTTTTGATATTGGAAAAGCAGGAATATCTAACATATAAACCGCATCGCTATCCTTACAATATACCATTTGATTTAATGGCAAGTATCTTAAAAACGGATCGTCATATTCAGTTACTATCTGTATTGGCACATATTGTGAATATCCATAAGAAAAGCCAAGAAATAGTAAAAGAATAAATAATAGTATCTTTTTCATATTATATCTTTATTAATTTATTCTCTCTATAATTACTACTTCTCCTCCTATCATTCCTGCTGCGTATGTAGGAACTCCTAATGGAAATGTCCAACCTGCTAATGAATCCCTTACTCCTTGCACGTATATCCTACAAGTAGTTGCATCACAAGTAAATGTACAAGGAAATGCTGTTTGTCCTATTACAGCTATAAACTGCTGTATAACTCCAACTGCCGAAAGACCATCAATTATATCTGATGCTGTATCAAAGTCGGTATATGTTACTCCGTCAATGATTAACTCTCCGCTAATAAAGTCTATGTCGTAAAGTCTGAAAGAGTTATCACCAAAAATAATAATCTTAGGGTATGTTTTACGTACACCACCGATTTTACTTTTTGCAATAGTTACTTCATCTCTACCATTATAAATTGTTATGCTCGAAGCATTTGAAACTATTTTTACCATTGTCTTTTTTTTTATTTTAATAACCAATCTAATAATGCTACTTCCTGTCCTGAAACAGTACGTACAACATTTGTTTTATAACCTAAATGATAATTTGATGCCATGATTTTAAAGATTTGAGATTTATAATTTATTTCAAAGATTTAAATTTATTATTGTTAGATTTTTTTTCAATCCACTTGTCAACTGCTTCTTTCCCTTTTTGTGCTATTGTAAAAGGAACTAATAACGAACTGTGAAATTTCTGTTCTCTAATAGTCTTCTTCCCTTGTTCATTTTCTTCAAACCAATAAACAATAATTCCGTCTATTTTACTTCTTTCTACTTTCTTAAATGTTCCTGTTTCTTGGTCTATTTCTCCTGTTGACTGAAATACTAATCTACGCTTAACTTCTTTAACAATCATCTTTTGACCTAAATTATCAATATGTGCTACTGCATCACTTTCTGAAAATCTATAATTATCTTCTATCATGGCTTATTTATTAATCTTTTATACTACAAATAATGTCAGTAAAAAATGCGTGTCCGAAAACAATACCATTAATTATAACTGTATCTCTGTTTAACTCTCCGCTTATATTTGACCTCATTAAAATATGATCTCCTACTTTTAATGATGTTGACTTAATATCACTTCCTATTGAAACGACAACTCCTTGATAAGGGTGTGTTTTATAAAACTTTGTTACTGAAATATTGCTTTTCTGTCCTTGAACAGCTATAAGTCCTGATTTCGTTTCTTCCGCTTCTTTAATAAATATAGAACGAATTATAACTTTCTCTCCTGTTGCCATGATATTATCTTTAACCAAAGGAATAATATCTTTTCTTATAACATCGACTATCTTATTAACCTGCTCGTCTGTTGAACATAGGCTATCTATAAAGCTTTCTTTTTCTTCTAAATTAATTATTTCCATAATTTTCTATTTTTCTGTTATTTCTTTTTATTACTTGTCGAAACAAATATATATAATTATCATTTAAAAATAAAGATTTTCCAAAACATTTATTAAATTAATTATTAACATTGCTTTGTTAATTTAATTTTATTTTTATACTTTTTAATAACATTGTTACACTTCTTTTTACTCTCTCTATTTATCTGTATATCATGACTAATATTAAGAGAAGAGCTACTTACTCTTAACAAGTCCATGACACACCAAATATAACCATTAATGAATTTTATATATTCCTCTTTATTGGTATAAACTCTCCATCTTTTTGCTTTTATCCTGCTTATGACATCTCTTGTCGTTATTTTTATTATTTTATCTGTTTTAGGTAGTTCTTTTAATACTTCTCTATTATCCTCTTTGCATCTAACTCTCTCCCTTCCATCTTTAAGTTTAGGTCTGCCTAACTTTTTTCTCCTGCCTAACTTTTTTCTCCTGCCTAATACTTTTTTTTCTTTAATCTTTTTTTTCATTTTTAGCTTTATTTAAAATTTAAACTTGGAATCACTATTGGAACTTTTATTCTCTTTCTTTTCTTTTTTTTAGTCGTTTCTGTATTTTCTTTTTTAACATTTACTTCCAATCGTAAATGTTTATTTTCGGTAAAATAAGACCACCCTGTTTTACATAAGTTAAGTTTATCATTTTCCATTGCCCATTTTACTGTTGCATAAAAACTTCGTGATATTTCCTTTTTGTTAGTTACTTTTGGGTCTTTATATCCGTTAAAACCTAAATCTGCCAAATATTCTTTGAATTTTTCTTCTAATGTGGTTTGTAATGGTTCTCCTACAACTCCCCTTTCTACGTACATATATCCATTGTATTTTAATAGTTGAGGTATATGATTATTACAATAACCTCTACAAACTAAAATCTTTGCATTTTTATCTACATTTAACTCTTTTATCATTTCTAAAACTTTTAATGCGATTTGAGATAGGTAAGACTTCTTTTCATACTTTGGTACTTGGAAGTGATTTTCTTCAATTATACGCCACGAAAACTGCCTTGTATCGAATTTATATACACCCATAACTATACCACCTAACGGACTTCCCCATCCACTATCATCTATCAATATATCGTAATTTCCTTTGTAACTATTTGATTTTTCCATGGTTAAAATTTTAAAATGTTATAAACTGTTTGTTTTCCTTCTGATTTATGTAAGTCGTTAAAGTCTGAAAGTTTCCCATTTTGGTCGTTTTTGAATATTGGAATACGATAACTCACATCTTTAAACATTGATAACGCCTTCTTTGCGTATCTTAATCCTGTTCCGCTTTCTTTATCGTTATCTGCTGCTATCATAATCTTAATCTTTGGATTAATGTATCGTATTGAGTTAATACAATGACAGATATTACCAGCATCAAAAGAAACAACTGTTGGTATATTCATACATTCAACGACAGAAGCGGCTGTTGCAAACCCCTCTGCGAGATAGCACTTGTCTATATTTATAATTGACTTAATGCTACAGAAAGCACCTGTCTTATCAACACCATAAGAAAACCTTTTCTTAAACACATTTTCCGTTTCATCAAAGAATATCCGTTGAACGCCAACAAATCCATTAGGTTTAAACATTGGGATAACCATATCTCCATTGTCAGTAATCCTACTTCCATAATGCCAACATAAACCTTTTGCTTTCATGTAATCGTGAGTTTCTTCCTTTGCATGTTCCCATATAGGCAACCATTTGTCGGAACACTTTATTGCGAGTTCATGTTTTTTAGCTTCGTTTTTAATCCGCCTATCAATATCAATCTTCTTTGTGAAATCGCAAACGTCTATTTGTTTGTTATCCCATGAACGAAACGTAGAACTTGTATTTAGTTTCCAAGAACCAAAACTAATTGTGAAATATTTTTTGTCTTTGAAAATATATTCATGAGCAACATACCAAGCGTGTTTATTTTTTCCAAAGCGATGAATAGTTCCATCAAAAATAATTTCTTGCAATGTTTCATTTATCATGTTTTGAATTTCTGTTCTTATCGTATTTTCAAAATCCATGTTTTTTAATTTTTATTTTTTTCAAATCCATTAATAAAGGAAAAAATATGTGCAATAACATCAACCGTCCAACCATCACCCAAAAGACAAGCTGCTTCATTTCTTTTTAAAATGCTTGTATATCCTTGAGGTACTGTTTGTAAATTTTCTAATTCTGTTTGTGTTAATATTCTTATGTTTTCATTGTATTCACATTTTGGATTATCAAAAACTATGTTTATAAATCCTAATTCGTTATATCTTCTATAAAGTTTCTCTTTGCTTATAAGTGGTCTACTTTCACTTTCTAAAATACATCTTGCTTTTAATCGGTCAGTATATCCATTTTCCAAAATA
>Ga0302248_1001579_pt1 | contig 16294 bp, 20 predicted proteins | sample AAG_UR_Leu_MG_FD_193528 | JGI IMG/M metagenome (GOLD analysis project Ga0302248, IMG submission 193528) | Enriched activated sludge microbial communities from anaerobic digester in WTTP, New Holstein, Wisconsin, United States - AAG_UR_Leu | ecosystem: Engineered > Bioreactor > Anaerobic >... | reverse complement strand
TCTTACGCATCTTCGCACCTCCCCATAATCAAAACCCCCGGAAGATTTTTCCCGGCCATAGGGACCGCCCACAACGTCGCCATTATGGGAATCTTCAAGGGGTTCTTGATTTGTCGTTATTCGTTTTTTCATTGTCCTATGTTTGGAAGAATTGCGTTATAGTTATCCATACAACCATACATCTATCTTGTCAAGAAAAATATTGACTGCCATATAACTACATGATAAAAGAGAATCATGGAAAAGAACAGAAGCCCTTACAACACAACCCTAAACAATGATCTTGTGAAGAGATTAAAGTTCCTCTCTGTCGAACTGAATAAGCGTCAAAACTACCTCTTGGAGGAGGCCATTGAGGACCTTCTCAAGAAGTACGAGACCCCCCAGGATCAATCCAAAAAGAGCTGACCGGGAATAGCAATCTTTTCCATGGCTTTCCTTTCTTTTGCCGTGACTGTTGACAAGCCGTCCTAAAAGGTGCATAAAGGGCGCAAGAGGAAACCGCCCATGACAGGAAAAGAAATAACACCCGGCGAACTGGTTTTGAGGTGCTACGGTCATAGACAGCATGACGGTTCATGGTATGGCGTTTGTCTTGACCTTAACCTTGCCGTGCAGGCTGATTCCGTTGAATCCTTGCGCCGTAAGCTCCGTGATGTCATAGCCGACTACATTGAGACGGTCCTTGATACTAAAGACACTGGCTCCGTTCCGGCTCTTCTTACCCGCCGCGCCCCTCTTTCGGACTGGCTCACTTATTATTTCATCGGCCTGGCCCTCTTCGTACGTCGCCTTCCTGATAGTCTCACTTTCAAGGAAACCTTGCCCTTTCACTTGGCCTGCAACTGTTAATGGGGAAGCATTACCCGCCCCTTGATCGCTCTCAGGTAGAAAGCATCTTGAAGAAAGCCGGATTCTATGAGAAACGCCATAAGGCTTCCAGTCATTCCCAATGGGAAGGGTATGTTGACGGCGTTCGTCGGATCGTAACCGTTGACCATCTCGGGGGCAGCTTGAAAGAGAAGTACGGCCATAGTCTTATTAACAAAATGATTCAGCAATCCGGCATGACAAAGGACGCCTTTTATTCGCTTATGAAATAATCTTCCCTGCTCGGCTTCCCAGGCTGCCCGTGGTTGGATGATCTCCCCTTCCGGTGATAACTACTTCATGGCCTACCGTTGTCATTTGGTGAGTTATCTTTTTTTGAAGCTTCCCGTGATGCTCTCAAGAGCCTTCGTCCAGGGCATGACGGCATCTGCCAGACCTGCCTCGACTGCCTTCTTTCCAAAATACAAGCCCGCTTCCGTGTCGCGCACGGCCTGGGGAGTTAACCCCCGATTGCGAGCCACCGTCTTAACGAAAATTTCATAAGCGTCGTTGACCATGCTTTGAGCTATGGTTTGCGCTTCGGGAGACAGGGGAGCGTGCGAGTTGAAATCCGCCTTGCGGGCGCCGGCATGGATCACAGTGTATTTTGCGCCCTGGTTTTCATCGAATTTACTCTGATCAAGATGAACGGTAATGACGCCGATGGAGCCTGCCTTTGCCGTCCGGGACAAATAGATCGTCTCCGCTGCCGAGGCGATGGCGTAGGCGGCGGATAAGGCTGTTTCATTGACAACGGCGTAGATAGGTTTTGTTCCCCTGGCTTGATAAATCTCGTCAACCAGGTCAAAACAGCCCTCCACCTCGCCGCCGGGACTGTCGCAATCGAAGACAATCTTTTTCACTGCCGGATCTTTTAAGGCACCGATGAATTGCGCCCTGATGGTCTCGTAAGAAGTATCGCCAAAAATCCATGCTACAATCGAATCCAACCCGCTTAATCTGTTGGATAAAATTCCGTTGACAGGGATAATGGCTAAACCCTCTTTTGTTACGGGAATTCGGGACGGTTTTAAAGTCAGTTGCCCGGCGGCTGCTTCTTGGTCAGGAGTCTCAATAATCTGCCGGATATCACACATCCCCAGGCCCCAGAGTACGGAGGTGAAATAGTCGCCATGGATCAAGAGGGGTCGATTCAAGAGCGGCGATATGTCCGGTATGCTGATTTTGACTTTTAATTCTTCCGCTTTTTGGCGTCTAAAGGGGTTCCAAAATAATTGCTTGTGACTCATTGCTTGCCTCCACTGTGATTTATTTTAATATTTGGTTGATGTCCTTGCCATCCATCGTGATTTTGCCGTTTGCTTTGTTGCCACTGGAGCTTTCTTTTCTTCGATGTCCGGGTCAAAGAAATCCTCGGGGTTAACTTTGTTCTTGCTGATAAAGTCAGTCAATGATTGATCTGAAATGCGGTACTCGCGCCCATTGGCGCCGATTTTAATAGCTGCTAACTGACCATCAACAATCAGACGGTAAATGTGACGTTCCGAACAACTCAACATTTCTGCCACCGCGGGGACGGTTCTGAATTTTGGTTTTGCATCAGTCATGGCAAAAAACCTTGCGAAAAGCGGGAGAGGTGGAGCGGTCATGAAGTAACCGCCGGGTCCTCACGGTTTACCCGCCTCTCCCGCGTTATTGGGAAAAATGCTCATAAAATAGGCAGGTGGAGAAAGCAGCAACAGCATGGAGACGCCGGGGTTCTCGCGAAATCCCCGCGTCTCCGCCTGCAACCTCCTTATGAGCCGATACACGCCGTGTTACCGGCATTGGCCGCCCGTGCCTGTGCAGATAAGACCTGGCGCGTGTGATACGTTAGCGAATCGGTGTTAACCTCTATTGAAAGCAATCTTGGCGAGAGCGGAATCCCCTGTAGGTCAGGCTCGGAACGAACGGCGGCTGTGTCGGAATCCCAAGCGACCATTTTTGCTTTGATCTGTCCGATCATTTCATTGATAGCGTCCATCTCAGCTTTGTAATAGCGCCCCACGATGACATCAAATGCTGCCCGTAGCGCTTCCTTGGTGGCCTTAAAGTGCTCGTAGGCTTCTGGAATAAACCGATTTTCAAACAGTTTAACCGCCTCTTCCGCCTCTGAAAGCTTATCCCTCAGGGCGTTTTTGGATGCCATATACGTCACAATCTCCTTGGCGGATAGTCCCAGGGAAGGCTCAGAATCAATCTGGGCCTGCAAATCCTCTGCTTCTTTTCGATATTGCTCAAGTAGTGCTTTGATGTCCTTGATGTTTGCCACTGCCTGGCGGTAAGCTGCGATTTCATCCGATGCCGTCTCTCTTGTTTCTTCCAGTATGGCCTCTGTGCGCGTTTTTGGTTTTACTTCCGGTGACACTGCTTCTGACTTTTTCATTTGGTAGGTCTCCTTTTTTTGTTTTTTATGAAAACACTCTGGCATTTCCATCTTTCGTTATTGCCCTCATCTGCTCATCCACCTTGACTTCGCGACATTATGATTTTGTGGCTTGGCCGGTGGGTGCGCGTTTGATGCTTCCTGTTCGGTCGTGGCATTACAAATGGAATTTTCAAGGCTGTCCCAATTTATATGAACGATACCGGCCCGGATAGCGGCGGCGTAGGCATAGACTTCACAATCAAGCGCCTCGTTGCGGGGTCCGGTCTTCACCCATTCATGAACAGGGAAACCCTTGACAAAGCGCGTCATAAGCTTTTCAGCGGTTAGTTGGATGAAATAATCATCCTCGATGCCGATGGGGAAGTGGTAGCATCCCGGCCCCGGCGTGGTGATCTTCAATCGGGAATAGAGCGTTGATTTTGCTGTATCAGTTCCGATGCTCCATAGTTGAACCCCATTTTTGACAACCTGGCCTCTCCAGGTGAAATCAATACTCTTTGGATGTCCGATAATCGGCCTGCCTCGGAGATTGGAACCCTTAACTGCCATAACCACGGGCGCTTTTCGCCGGGCAAAAGAATAAACTTCCGACGTGTGATGACCGCCTGAGTCGATACCCGCTGATATAATCCGCAACTGCTGTCCGCTGACGTGATCGAAGGACCGGCTCAGGAGGTCATCAAGTTCTTGCCATACCTCGGGACGTGCCGGATCGCCGTATAACTCACCCCAATAGATCAACCATGATTCCTCTCCCCGGCCCCAGGCACGAATGACCACGGCAAGGCGATTGTCCTGAGTATCAATTCCGGCGGTCAAGAGTAGCCCACCGGCGGGCACGGTAAGGACGTGATAGCTTTCCGCTCGGTTTTTCAAGGCTAACCAGTCGTGGGTTTCGCCTTTTTCCTCAAAGACTTCGCCCAAGCGAGTATTCATCCAAACTTTAAGCCGCTCTTTGAAGGTCTTCGCTTCCAGAAATTCCTTGACGATCTGCAACCATGAAACCCACCCCAGGGGAGAATACAGGCTTGAAATCTGATAGCCTCGCTTGAGTCGTTCCGGGTAGGTCGGCAACCATCGGCCCTTTTCCAGTATATCGGTCTTGTGATGCTCGTCGATCCGCTCATGACAGGCGGCGCACTCATACCAGACATCAATTGCCTTGCCGTGGTCATCTCGGGTGAATTTAAGCCCGAAATCGGCCCCAGGACCTCCCCACAAAAGGCGCTGATATTCTCCGCAATGCGGGCAAGGGACATGGTAAAATCTTTGATCAGATTCCAGGAAAGACCTCTCTATCCGGGAAATATCCTTGATTGTGGGCGTGCTGACCTCTAATATTTTCTTCCGGTTGCCGTAGCTGTCCGTCCGGCGCTTGGCAAGCTCCGCCGGGTCTCCTTCCCCGCCTATGTCGCTTTCAAATCCGTCGATGTCGTCCAGGAACAAAAAGCGGATTGACTTGCTTCTAAAGAAAGCGCCGGAGTTGCTTCCCGACAAGAACAGGATGCCGCCGGGGAATTCCTTTGTCTGAATCGTGTTGCCGCTGTCGCGGGTCCGATGCTCCTTAACCCTGTCTTTCAGTCGGGGCGTCTCCTGGATAGTCGGCTGCAATTTCTGCTTGCTGTGGTCCTTGGCAAGCTCGGAGGTGGGGAAGATCATCATCATTGGACCGGGCGAGGCGTCGGCGACGTAGCCAAACCAGTTGTTGCCTATTTCGGTGAAACCTAACTGCGTACCTTTCATGACGACAATCTCCTGCACCCGGCTTGAGGGCGAGAGGCAATCCATGATTTCCCGGACGTAGGGAGTCCGGCTTGATCGGTACTTTCCCGGCTCGGCGGCGCTCTTTTTGGGTAGCATCCGGTAGGCGTCGGCCCACTGGGTAACGGTAAGGTCGGGATCGGGACGCAACCCGGCGTTGAAGGCTTCGATGTAGATCATGGCGGCGTCTAACATGTGGTAGCGCCTCCCATGCCCAGGGCAAAAGTAACGGCATCCTCGATTTGTCCTGTGCATTCCAGAAATGACGGAACGGTCGGCCTGATTCCATAGCGGCGGGCGTGCTCATGGCGCAACCACGGGATATTGACGCGCTTGTGGGCGCTATATCGCACCTCAAAGGCTTTCCATGCCTCGTTGTAAGGGACATGATTCTTTTTGGCATATTTATGAACTGCATCGTTCAACTGCTGCCTGGGTGTAAGGTCTTTCCAGTAAGAAGGCGTGTTCATTTATCGTACCCCTCCAAAGGCGTTTCTCTCAGGTGATCGAATATCCACGGCCTGGCCTCGCTGAGATATTCCAGCCCTCCCAGACGCGCCACGGCCCGGCGGACATTGACAAGGGGTTCGTCGTGCTTTATGGCAAGAACGATCTCCCCGGCTCCCCATGTGATCATGAACCGCTTCCAGTCTTCCGGCATGATCCGGCGAAGAATCTTGAAACCGGAGTTTGTGAACTGTGCCCCGCCTCCGCAATAGAGACAACCGATAGTGACGGCCCCGCGCTCCTTTGCCGGGTGAATCGGGAGATTGTTTTCCTCTGAGTAGCGGCGGATCATCATGTCAGTCCAGCCAAGAAGAGGATTGCAGACGTGCATCTTGTCGCCTTTCAGATAAGAGATAGCACCGTCTTTGATTGCCCTCATGCCTCTCAATGCGTCGTCAACCTGGCCTCGCTGTCCGGTGAAATGAAGATCAATCCCCAGGGCCTTCATGACCTTCCGCGCCGGCGCAATCTTCATGTCCCGGCAACATCGGGAAACGTCCAACTTGAATCCATAGTCCGGGTGGGTCTGCATCCACTTCCGGGCGGCCAGCTTTCCTAACATCGGCCAGCCTGTCTTTTGCCACTGTTCAAGAGGCGTCCGGTTTGCCTGGGCGATGTGAAGCTCCGCGCCATATCGCTTACAGACGGATTCGATAAAAGGCAGTGTTTCGGGATATTCCATCTGAGAATCGGCGAAGATAACCGGCGGCCTGGCGTCGGTCCTGGCATATATCAGGTGCAGCAGCACGTTTGAATCAGTCCCGCCGGAGTAGGCAATAGCGGTTTTCCGGTTCATTTCCAGGGCGCGATTGATGATTTCCAGGGTCGTTTTCATCTGTCGGCCTCGCTTGCCTTCATGGTGAAGATGCTCTTAAACAGACATTCCAGGGGGCTTGTCTCACCGGCGGCATGATAACGCTGCAATTCCCGGATTGCATCGCCGGTGTTCGGGTCGGCAAGGACCAGGCAGGAGCGGCAACCGCGCCTCAGTGGTAAAATAATGGCTTTAGATTTCTCAAATCGTTTTGGATCCCCGGCGGCTATCTCCTGCAGGCGGTCGGTGATCTGCTTTGCCACGTCCTCGATGCCGTTTTCCTCCCCCGGGGGCGGCGGTTCCTTCTCGCCCATGATCTTCAGTTCCAATTCATCATCGGCGCCGGTGATGTCTTCCAGGGTGAATCCGGCAAGCTCGATGTCATAGCCGGCGGCGTGAAGCTCGCGCAACTCCTCCTGCAGGATGTCCTCAATCCAGTCGCTTTCGGCAGCCCTGTTGTCGGCAATTCTGAATGCCCGTATCTGCTCCGGGGTGAGGTTCCCGATATTGACGGTGGGCACTTCGGCCATGCCCAAAAGCCGGGCGGCCTCATACCTTCCATGACCGGCCACGATGACACCTTGAGTGTCAACCACGAGGGGCACCAGAAAGCCAAACTCCGCAATGCTGGCGGCAATCTTCTTGATCTGCTCCGGCGGGTGTTCCTTCGGATTCCGGTCATAAGGGGTCAGTTTGTCCAGGGCAATTATTTTGATCTTCATCGCGTCAACTCCTCGAGGGCGGCTTTCAGTTCATGAGTCATAATTTCCGAAACCTTGGCCTCGTCGGTCTCGGCGGCAAGGATAGGAGATATTCGGTCGGGGATGTTCAAGAGGGCGTCCCGGACCTGGCGGGCCTTGTTGAAGGCGGAAACCTTGACTTGCTCGGAGTCCACCAGGCGTCCGGTTTTTTCGTCCAGTTCGAGGCGAAGGAGGGCGGCTTTGTAACGTTGTGCAAGGGTTCGTGCATCGTGGAAAGACAGTCCCGCCGTCCCTGCCTTCTCGCTGGTCTGTCTCTGCTGCGCCGGAGTTGCCTTTCCAGGGGATGGAGATGGTAAAATCTTATTTTCTTTTCCATCTAAAAGCTGTTTCCGGGTCGTGGCGTGCTTGGCAAGGGACCTGTCGGCTTTAGCCTGGTCGATAAATATAAACCGGCCACACCGGACGACTGCTGCCTCTGGAATGAGACCGTCGGCGAGGTAGCGGCGGACGGAACGCTCTGCAATGCCCCGGTGTTTCGCGTAATCTGCAACTTTTAGTTTAGGCATATCCGTAACCTGTTGATTTTAAATGACGTTAATTTTAGTCTCTATCACTGGCTAAATCCTGCGCCGCGCGAACGACCCGCACGAAGGCAGCTATAGGAAGGACCCGCGGCCCGTCACTTAGCCGTGTTTATGGCCTTACCAATGGCGAAGTGGAGGTTATTGGAGAATGTTGTGTTGGCTACCTTCTCCGCCGTTTCCTCAAACGGATACCGTTTTCGATAGCCCGGCTTCTTGACGAACATTATGATGGATTTGATAGCAGTACCGAAGGAGAAGCCATGTCTGGCGTATATTCCGGGCGGTAGGTGCTGTGGTTTGCCTGTCATGCTGACTGAACCGCGCCCTTGTGAAACGAAGTAGGCCAAAGAGGCTGTCTTCTTCGTTCCTTTGGCCATCTTGTCTCGGCGTTTATCAGTCATGTTCTTTCTGTATCCTTGCTCGCCAAAGGCTTTGAAGTATGACAGGATTTGAAGTAGTTGTGTGGTTTTAAAATTCCCGTAGGCGTCCAGGGTTGCGCCCTTGCCGGGGACACAGTACATACCAGAAGGAAGCACACCAATTGCTTGCAGCGCTTTTTCAAACCTTTTCAAGTTTCGATCGCCGCCGTAAACTTGGGGAGCAAGATACTTAGGGGCGGGAATTCCCCTTCCTGCTTGCCCACGAAATCCCGTCTCTGCTGTTAGTTTTTGTTTTGTGGCATATCTTACAAAAGTACTCCCCAGGGTGTAAGGTGTCGGCCTGTCGAAGACCTTCCTCATCTCCTCGATCTCGGCCTTTTGAATTTCAAGAGCCGTTTGATTGAGGCCCTCCTTTATGGCATAGGGCAACTGATTACTCTGAAGATCATTAAGTTTGCTTTGGAGCGCGTCAATGCCTGTTACTTTAACGTCCATCATGGTTCAATCCTCCCGTTCTCAATTCTCGCTATTAATGCTTACTTCGCCTTCGCTATGTGTGATAGTAAAGTAATCGCCCTGTCTATCTCACTCAGCACACCACCACACATGAGCATCGGGCCATTGGTCTGGTCTGGCATCATGTGTGGTGAATGAAGATTATAAAGTGCTTCGGTCTTCCACCTTGCCGTTTCCAGTGCTTTCCTTGCCTCTTCGATGTTCTCCATCTCATTCACCTCCTGTTAGATTCCCGTACCAGTCTTGCCAGTCCGATAATCTCATCATCACAAGGTCGCCGTCGTGCCGCTTCCCGGTAAGATGGATAACCACCATCGGCGTCTTTCCCTCCGGGGAATTCCTGACGGCCTGCTCTATCCATCCCGTCCCGACAAAGGCGGCCCGGCTCTTGACCTCAACGGAGAACGGACCGGCGCTTATATCCTCGTTACCCAGGAGCCCCAGGCGTTTCCCGTTTAAACGCTTGGCAATGGCCTGCTCGCAACGTTTCCCTCTCGCCCGGTTCAGCTTCGGATTCATGGCGTTAACTCCATGCCGGGCATCCTGCTGGGTTCTCCCATATCAGGCTCCGATGCGGCGGCGGTTCGCAACTCCTCCTGCTGAATCCGCTCCTGGACTTGCCGGCGCATATCCTCGGCGCTCTGCCCTTTGTCCTGGCGCTTTCCCTGTTCCTTCTTCGGGCGCTGCGCGGTGGTCCATTTTCGGAACTCACTGAGGAAACCGGCCATGTTCTTGGCGGCCTCGGTCTTGATCGTCTCGACAGGCTTCTTGAAATGTCCGGCGCAAAGACCAAGGTATTTGTCCAGGGCGGCCCGGTCTGTGTCGTTCGGCAAGTGTGAATCGAAATCAGGGGCGGCCTCGGCCTCAAGTTCGATGATCGGCAATCCGTCGTTGCCGGTGGGGGGTAGCTCGTCTTCGGAGTAGATTTGCTGAAATTCGTCCGGCCATAAGGTTCTTAGTCCCTGCGCCTCGGCAACCTTGGAAATCATCAGAGGCTGGTTCTCTGTCTGCCAAAACCGGGTAATTTTCCCCTCAGAGGTCTTTTTCAGGTAGCCGGAGAGATTCACTTCCAGGCGAAAGGGCGTTGTCCATCCTTCCGGCTGCGCCTCGAACCATCCCCCGACAAGCTCTTCATCCTTCAAAACGAGGCCATGCGAATCTTTAACCTGTCCGTCCTTGGTCCTGACGATGACGCCTTTTTTCCACCCTCGGCAATCCTTCTGTGCCCGGGCGCGTTTGCGGAAAAAGTCAACACTGGTGACGATGGCGGCGGGTTCGCTCCCGTACTTGATGAGGTAACAATCCTTGACCAGCGGATTCAAACGACGTGCCCGGCAAATGTTGAGAAAATACATAAGCTCAGGCACGGTGACTAATTCGCCCTTGCCCTGGACCAGATACTTTTTCACAATGTCCGGGGTCAGTCTGACCTCCTGGCCGTCCGCGGCCTGATAAGTGATGCTTCTATCTTCTTGCTTTGCTAATGCTTTTTCCATTTTTCATCTCCTATCTCAAAACTGTTTTTGTGGTTTCAAATATCCTGATTCCGGGGATGTTCCTGATTCCCATGCGGATCGCATCACGAACCTTTTTTTCATCAAGGAGAAGATATTCACGGGGAATATTCCCGATGTCCTCAACCTCGAATTCCCATGACTTTCTCTGGAAGGCGGCGGCGCCGGTGTCTGCCCTGGCGACGTTTTCCGCCTTCGGGACGACGGGCGGCACGACGACGGGGGCCTCGATTTCAACGGCCTTTGCTTCCTCCTCGGCCTTCTTCCGTGCGGCCTCGATCTGGGCGGCTTCCCGTGCCCGGCGCTCCTTTTCCTGCGTCGCTGATTCCGCCTCACGTTTTGCCCGCTCCTCCGCTTCCCGTGCCAGACGTGTGCGGGTCTCCTCCTCGGCCCGCCGGGCGGCCTCTTCCCTGGCCTTACGGTTTGCCTCCTCCGCTTCCCGGCGAAGTTTATCTTGAAGCTCCTGGGCGGCTTTCCGGGCGGCCTCCTCGGCCTTCCGGCGTTCCATCTCGATACGCGCCTGATAGAGGCTTATTTTGCTTTTGACGGCGGCCTCCGCCTCGGCAAGGGGATCACTGAGGCTCTTGCACAATCCATTGACGGATTTAATGAATTCCGACGGGTCGGCGATGATCTCCTTTCGCCGGGTGTCGATTGCCTTCGTGATCCGCTTTGATTCGCCTCCCAGGGCGACGGCGAACTTAAGGCTCTGTTCGTCGGAAACCTCAACCGTTTTTGCGTCGGCCCGGATTCGTTCAACCACGGCGGCGAAATCCTGGAAGCGTTTCCTTGCCGCCGGTAGGTTCAGAGGGTTATGATCCACGACAATCATCTCCGCATCGTCAAGATTGCCTTCCCAGGGGGGCGTTGCCGCCGGCGCGGGCGGGGCTTCCTGTCCTTGTGTAACCTGTGAAAAATCAAGCATGTTTTCTCCTTTCTATGAGTTAAAAAAGCGGTAAGCTGTTAGACAATTCAAAAAAACGGCGAAGTCCTGCAGGCGGCTTCCCTCGTACCAGTCCATTTTCGGCGGCTTCCCTTCGGGGTGCAGTCGCAATGATCCTATCTTATCCGGGTGATGTCCGGCCTGCTCACATAGGTGGGCATAGGCGGCCAACTGCAAACGCCAACTTTTCGACTTCGTGACGGGTGATTTCAGGTCCACGAGGAGTGTTTCATTATCCCGCGACACGACCAGCATGTCGGGGTGGCCGATAAACCCAAGGCGGTTGTCTGTCAGTTCCCTTTCGGTAAAAAAGCACTCTTTAACTACGGCCTCAAACCAGATTCGGAAAGAATCGACATACCCGACAATCGCCCGGCCTTCGTCTGTGATGGGAAACCAACCAATCCCCAGGGCGACGGCGGCGCACGCTTCGTGAACCAAAGTTCCCCGCGCCGCGGCCAATGCAAGGCGCTCCTCCGGGACATGAGACCAGTCAACCCAGGGGGCGATGATGCGAGTGACGGACGGGACGGCGCTCATGAGTTGATCTCCCATTTATTCCTCCGGTAGATGGCCTGGCGCTTTATGGCGGCGGACCTCAAGACGCCTTCCCGGTCGATGTAATCATAAACCCTTGCTTTCTCTTTTCCCGGCGCTGGTCTCAGTACCCGGCCAAGATATTGAATGACGCGCCCGGAAAAACTGATGGGCGTTGCCATGAACAGCGTTGACAGCCCCTTGCAGTCGAAGCCCTCCCCGACAAGCTGGCCGGTGGCGATAAGGACGGGGATTTCCCCGGCGTTCAAGCGGTCAATTACCTCCTTTCGATCCTTTGCGGGATGCTGCCCGTGAAGCAATTCGGCGGCGATTCCCAGGCGGCGAATCTTCAACCAAAGGGCCTCACAATGTTCCCGGCGGTCGGTGAGAACGATGCAAACCCCTCCGCCGTTTCCGGCCTCTCGCGCTACATCGGCGGCTATTAAATGATTTCGCGCTACATCGGCGGTAAGCTCGGAAAGCCCGCGGGCATATTCCGTTGCCATATCGACGGACGGACGGTAGCCGGTGTTTCTCAGAATAACCTCCGCCGGTACGATGTCCCCGGATTCCTGCAAGACATTCTGATTGATCCTGTGGCGTAGGGGTCCGGCATACCAGAAGATCAGGCTGCTTAATTCATCCCGACGGTAAGGTGTAGCGGAAAGGCCTGTGATATACCGGCAATCAAAGGCGCTGACGGCCTCGGTGAAGGTCCTGGAGGGTGTCCGGTGGCATTCATCAATGACCAGGTGGCCGATATGCTGCTTGAGTTCGTCGGCAATGGGGTAGATGCTGTTGACGATCCCGACGGTTATCTTGTCGCCGACCCGCTTCTTGCCGGCGCCGATGATCCCGATTTCCGCCTTTGGAATTTCAAGAAAAGTTTCGATGCGCTCAACCCATTGGTGCAGGAGTTCCTTCGTATGGACTACGACAAGGCAAGGTTGCTGTCTCAGGGCAATCAAGCAGAGGGCCATGACGGTCTTTCCACTGCCTGTTGGTGCCTGCAGGGTGCCCTCGTCGGCCTCCATCATAGCGTCAACGGCTTCGTCCTGGAAAGGCTTAAGCTGACCGGCAAAGCGGAAACAGGCATTAGGCAGGGTCCGCCGGCAATCAATGATTTTGACGGGGGTGTCATACTGCCCGGCCAAATATTCCAAAGACGACATGAATCCCCTCGGGATAACGAGACCGTCACTGTCGGCACGGTAAAAATACAGCCTTTCAGAAAGATTGCCGGTCCATCGGCCCATTTTTTCCGCCTCGATAAAAGCCGGATTCGAAAAGGTCAGCCGCGCCTTGATCTCCCGGCAAAGGTCAGAAGGGGCCCCGGTCAAAAGTAGATGGTTTGTGATTTCGATTTTCATGATTATGCTCTCTGCCAAAATTTAGAATAGAAAAGTTAGAACTTAGAACGTCACCCCCCTACGGGGGGTTGACTTTTCTAACCGTTCTAAAAATAGAACCGTTCTAACCGCTCTAACTTTTCTAACCGTTCTATTCATTGAACATGTCCCCGCTAATCCGAATCCATTTTTTGTGTGTTTTTCTGGCTCTTTCTTCCCTTGTAGTCAGATGGGGTTTCCCTCCTGATTGTGCCCATGTTAAAAAATCTTTGATCCGATTATCGCTAAGCCCGCTTCGTTGTTTGAAAATGCTTTTAAAAACACCTATTTCCATTTCGTTATTCTCTAAAATGATCTGTGCGATAGAGAGATATGATAAAAGCGCCGGTTGAGCTGCCCGTTTACTATTCGCTGTCTTTTTTTCCGGGGCTATATCTTCGCGTGCTTGGAAGCAATATCCTCCGCTTTCATCATCTTCCGCCCACTCAATAACGAAAGGTTCCTGTGGCCGGTAGTTCCTCAAAAGCATTTCTAAAACAACGGCGTCTTCCTCGCTGGCGTGTTCGGTGAGGACAAAAGCGGCGTCATAATCGCGTGAAAGCACGTTACTACCTGCCCCCCGGTCCCTGGTGCTGCGGTCTCCTGCCTGTCCCTTTGGATCGTGGTGAACATATCCGACGGCGGCGCTCGTCTTTTCTGCAAGATGATCAAACTGCGAGAGGATGATCTTCATGTCTTCGGCGGCGTTCTCAACTCCCTCGCTGATTTTGTATAACGGGTCAAAAAGGATAACTTCGGGCTTATAGCTTGAAAGGGATTTAGATATTTGGTCTATACCGCGTTTTCCTGTCAGATTCAGCCCACGGGCATTGATGATGTGAAGGTTGGTCAATTCCGCCCTGTCAATCCCCTCGGCACGGGCCATGCGGATCAGCCTTTCCAGAAAATGACGCTCCGTGATCTCGTATTGAACATGAACGACGGTTCGGGCCTTAGGGACATGCCACTTTAGAAAGGGCCTCCCCGTGGCAAGGGCCATGATCATCTGCAAGGTGAAGAAGGTCTTACGGGTTTTACTTCCGCCGATGACGGCGAATTTGTCCTTCACGTCAAAAAGGTCGGTGATGATCTGCTCTGCCGGCAGCAAGGGGGTAAGCATCCATTCGCTGGCGGTCAGAATCCTGATTTTATGCTGTGATGTCTCCTCCGCCTGGATCTGAATAGAGGCCGCCCCTTCAATAAGAATTGCTAACCGTTCGGCGGCCTCTTCTTTGCTGGCGAATTTGGAGATAAAGTCTGATACGTCTCCCTTTTCAGGAAGGGCGGGGAGTTCCAGCAATCGGATAGATGCTGCATGGCCTTTGAGGTATGTTGCCACCTTGTGCATATGCACCCGGCCCGGATCATCGTTATCTGGAATCAGAACAACATGCTTGCCCGCAAAGTATGGCCCGAAGTTATCCGGCCACTTGCCGGCACCGAACGGGTTTGTTGTGGCGGTGAATCCCATCAATCCGAGGTTTTCGGCGTCCTTTTCGCCCTCGACAATCAGGATTTCATCGGCCCCCAAGACCTCCGGCAAGTGATAGGGAACGATCTTGACGCCTTTTGAATCGTAGGCCCATCCTTGCCCGTCTGGTCGGCGAATACGAAATGACTTGGGATCCATTCGCTCGATCTGATATACGAGCCTTCCGGCTTGGTCGGTGTAGTCGTAACGCGCTACCACCCGCGGAGTCGTCTTCTGTTGCCTGGCTTCGTGATGTCCGTTCCCGTTCGTGATTTCAAACTGCTGCGCAATCTCGGTGATGATCCTGTTAAGATCCCGGCGGGCGTCCAAGTCGTTCTTCTTGGCATAGAAATCGAAGATTGAACCGGCGGCGCCACACCCAAAGCACTTGAAAAGGCCGTTGTCGTTGCGAAGTGATAGCGATGGTTCCCGGTCCTCATGGAACGGACATAGCGCTATAGACTGACCGTTTGCCGCTGGTCGGATCTCAGGCAAATACTGACGATAAAATTTCAAGTAATCGCCCCGGAAATAGGCTGCAACAGCTTGTTTGTCCGTCGGTATCATTCCTTAAGCCCGGTTCTTCCTTTCGAGCCATCCGCGAACGGCCCGCTCGTCATATCGCAAATATTTGCCGATCATGATGCATGGTATGGCATCAGGGCCTTTCCGTCTTGCCGGTGAATAGAGAAAACTTTTCTTTACCTTAAGCTTTTGGCAAAGCTCATCACCTGTCAAAAGTTCATCTCCCGCGGGGTTCAAGTTTGTTCTTTCCATAGCTCTGACCTCCATCATGGTTTGATTTCGTGAAATAAAAAAACCGTGGTCAAGCAACCACGGCCTAAGTAAAACACAACAAGACGGTATAGTCAAAGAAAAAACTCAATAATATTAATTAATTAGGTTATTATTCCTCCTTTTTTTGCGTAAAAAAAACCTTAACTGTTTTCAGGTAGTTCATGATGTTTTCGGGGCGCTCGTCCAGCTTGCAGGCGTGGCAGAGTATATATTTCGTCAGTTCAAACCATGCTCCCTTCTTCGTGACAGTTGCCTTAATTTCAAATTGATTCAATAGCTGCCATGCGTGCATGGTAATTATACACGGTGTCTCCGTGGCCGATGGCCTAATCTTATATGTTTTGTTTGTTATGGAATCTTCAACAACCCTTCGCATAAGTTTGACCATCTCAGGAAAGCCCGCAAAAGCTTTGCGGTCGTCGTCGCTTGCTTTAAAGCCGCTATACAGTCCAAAGAAATGGCTTTGTAATTTACTCGCGGGGCCGATTATCTTGCAAATGTGGTCCAGGTGGGTCTTTAGGGATTGCATCTCTCGCCGGACCTGGTCGTTTGTCCATTTCCGCCTGACCTCTTCAAACGGCTTGCCTCGCTCGAAGTGAGAAACAACCTTTTCTAATTTCGCTTGAAAGGCATCTTTCTGAGACGCTTTCAAGGGTTTCAGGGCATGGTGCTTGAACTGCGCATGGTTCGACGTATGACTGGTTAGGGTGTTTTTCTCCATTGCCTATCCCTCGCAATCATCCCAGGTGGTTAGTGAAGGGGAAACCGGCGGGATATGTCCGGTTTTCGGGTGCGCTCCCTATCCCCTTCAATCTTAAATTTCAGTCAAAAATCTTGTGACCAAATTGTGACCAAACCATTGAAAAACATCCTCCAAGATGGTCAAAAAAGAAAAAATGACCACGGCAAAGTGAAGCCAGAAACACTTGATTTCATTGTTTGTTCTTTTATCATATTTTACCTTAATCGTCAAAGCCTTAATGATTTCGGGCCATTCACACGGTAGAAGTCACTGGTTCAATCCCAGTACCGCCTACCATGAAAATCAAGGGGTTGCTGGTTCACAGTAACCCCTTTTTCTTTGACGACCTTAAGGTGAAAATTGGTGGCACCATTAAGGC
>Ga0302248_1001562_pt1 | contig 16452 bp, 14 predicted proteins | sample AAG_UR_Leu_MG_FD_193528 | JGI IMG/M metagenome (GOLD analysis project Ga0302248, IMG submission 193528) | Enriched activated sludge microbial communities from anaerobic digester in WTTP, New Holstein, Wisconsin, United States - AAG_UR_Leu | ecosystem: Engineered > Bioreactor > Anaerobic >... | reverse complement strand
CATGAATCCCCTCTCCTTTGTCACCGTGTTTACCGTCGGCGAGGTCCTGACCATGGCCGTCCTGTCATTTGTCTTTCTCGGCGGCGCCGGACCCCTCCGGGCGGCGTTGACGGCGACCCTTCCCTATGCCTTCTGGCTATTTCTCGGCGGTTTCTGCTGGGTCATCGGCGACCTTTTCCAGCAGTTCGCCGCCAAGTATATCGGCATCGGGCGGGGCATCCCCTTGGCCAACACCAACCAACTCTGGGGATTGGCCTGGTCGGCATTGGTCTTCGGAGACTTTGCCCTGAAAAGCGTCGGCGTGATTGTCGCCGTGGTGGGCGGGTCGATCCTCATGATCGCCGGAGCGGCGGCCATCAGCACGGCCCAGGCCACGGCGGACGAAAAGACCAACTGGGAGGAGGCGATGGCGCGGGAGTGTCGGAAATACGGACTCAACAAAGACCGCGTCTATGCCGCCGCCCGAGGAGAAGACCTTCTGGAGGCGGATGCCGGCCGTCGCCGCTGGTGGGATTATGCCGTTATGACGGCGGCTACGGCCGTTTTTGTAGCTCTGGCGTTTTTCTCCGCGGCGCCGCCCCTGAAGATCGACGTTTTATGGTTCATCGTCATCCTGGCGGCGACGCTGGCGGCCCTCGTTTGGGCGGCGGCGATCCTGAAGGGCCATACGGGTTTTTCCTGAGCTGCAACAGGTACTTGCCGAGATCGACTTTTTTGGTTCCTTGTCGATCTTTTCGAACTAATTTCAGTAAATCCCTTGGTGTACCTGGCGCTTTGGCGGTGCACTTCTTATTTCCTGAGGGTTTCTCAACAACCTGCTAAGAGGAGTACATACTATTGTGCTATGCAAAAGTGGTGGACATTTAGGACTGAAAAACAATGTGCCCTGCGTGCGCCGTCCGACCATTGTGTTATCAAGTATCATTCCAAATAATAAACGCTGTTGGCCCATGAACCGCCGCATATTTCACTGCCTTTTCCAGAACAGGCCATATTGCAATTATCGGCGGCGCCTGATCTACCATAGGAATTACCGCAAAAGCAGTAGGAACCATATTGTGTTCCAGCATAAGAGAAGCCTTTTGATCTGCACAGAGAAACACACGCTTCCGTTGTCATGTTATTTGAAGATGAAATGATACCGGAGAGATCGCGACCATTTGTCCCATATGGATCACCTTGGTCTCTGTAGCAGCCGATATATTTGTAGCCACCGGTATTGCCAATATTTTCATGCCTTTCCTTTTTTTCGCTATTTCTTCCTGTCTTAAAAAGATTATCCACCAACTCATTACTCATGCTGGTAAGGAGATTGAGATCGTTTCCGGTCACATTCTTACCCAGTTTGGCTTCCCCGGTTTTGACGTCGATCATCCGTGAATTGATCGTATAGGCATTACCGATCTTTACAACAGAACCAACAACGATGAGATCGGCTCCCAATAACTTCCCTAACTCGACAGCGCTCTTGTCGTCTATTATGCCCGATTTCTGAAACTTCTGCTCTGAAAGGGCCTTGCTTATTTGGGCACGTTCTACAACTTTGTAGCTCTTATTGCTTACAAGGGCCGTCCTCATTATTTCTGATACAGCTTTACCGAGATAATCCTCTGTTCCCATGCTTTCAAAATCCAATACGGCAACGGAGGGTTTATTGTCGGCGCTGAATCCCGTCGTTGAAAAAACGATAAGCATCGCAGCGATAAAAAAGGTGATCAAATATCTCCCGTTCATTTTTTACCTCTCTTTCGTGGCCGTGCACATCTCGTGGTACCAAATTCGATCTCCCCGAAAAAAAGTTGCAAATGACCTTCCCCTTCAAGTGGATTGATAAGACATTGTTTTTGATGGTTTGGAGTATATGGGGGGATGTTTTTGCCTGTCAAGGCATAATTTCATTACAAAACAGGAGTTGTTGCTGCTGACGGGCAGTTTATGCTGATTGGCGATGGCCCTTTTTAGTCGATCTGCTCATCATTTGGATGCATCACCCGTCGGGCAGGCATTCCCCTCCTTCGTGGGGACAGGCTTGGGCGCATTTCGGACAGACCTCTTCCCCAAGCTTTTTTATGCTAAGTTATGCTTCGATGTAATCGTCCTGTGAGTATTGAGGGTCCCCATAGAAATGATCGTCATGAGCGGGAAGCAAAAAATGTAGAATGGCGAAGGGGGTATAAAGCCTGTCAGTAAGGCGTCTGGCGGAAAATCAGCGGGCGAAAACGATATTTGTTTAGCTCGACGACCACAAAATGTCCGGGCAAACGGTCCCCATGCTTAGCAATTAGCGCCTCCAAACGCGACAATTTCTCATTTCTTTTCTCGACGTCGATACGGATCAGAATGATTCCATAGGCAGGCTTCTTCAGTCGATAAACAAGTTCACCGAAATCCTTGTCCTCCGTCAACACAATTCGCTCGGCAACAAAGGCGTCCTGTAAAACTTCATCGTCAGAGATGCCCGTCTGTCCTTCAAGTACGTAAGACACGTCGTATCCATCGGCCCGTAAACCGGTTACGAGGCCAGCATCGCAACACTCATCGGCAAGAAAATTCACTTCTTTGTCACCTATCCGAAGGCAATCTGCTCATCGGCAAGATAATCAGCAGCAAACGCCTGTGCCGCATATATGTCGTCAGGGGTTAGATGTGGGTGGTCCTTGATAATTTCCTCAATCGTCATGCCGCCTGACAGCTTCCTGAGAATATGCTCCACGGTAATTCGCGTATTTTTGATTACAGGCTTACCAAACATGATCTTTGGATCCATTTCAATCTTTTCGTACGTCTTCATGCTCCCCTCCCTGATCTCGGCATGGCACTTCAATTATAATTGATTGATAAGGCATTGCTTTTAATAGTTTGGAGTATATGAGGGGATGTTTTTGCCTGTCAAGGCATAATTTGATTACCAAAAAGGAGTTGTTTCTACTGACGGGCCGTGTATGCAGACCGGCGGGTCATGGACTTTGGGTGGCGGTCTGGCACGTGCGAGCCATAATTCCAGGTGTTCGCGAACGACCCGGGTGACGGAAGGGTCCTAAATGCTGCCGATGACCGGCATGGCTCCCTGACATTTAGGGCAGACCAGTGGACTCTCTTCTCTTCATCCCTCGGTAATCCACCCATCCTTACCATCATGGCAATGGCGAAACGTGTGAGCAAGGTTTGTGCTCAAGGGTAGCTGAAAAAAATGTTGTGGAATGGATTCGATTTCTGGTTTGCATGGCAGGATGGGCAAAAATGACGTCGTTTGCAGGAAAAGGCCAGCAGGTATTATAAGGCGCCCCAGGGCAGGGGGGCATGGGTCGCTATCTGAAAATACCTTTTAAGGTTTCCAACCCTTTTTGAACGCCTTTTTGGAGGCCTTCCTGTACGATATTTTCCATGGCGCCCGGTACCTGCTGACTTGTCGAATATGAGGGGGGCGTTCCCGAATTTTCCACGCCCCGTTGGGCGCACCTGTATATATAGCCTGGTGTGCCGCCCCCCGTGCATCCTTCCGGTGCGACATCTTTATAAGTGCATTGAGGCTTGTCCGAACCCCAGTGTTTCATTGTTGAACCGTCCCAGCAAACGGCCGTCTTGTCGAGGAAGGAAGCATTGCATAAATCCGCCCTCGGCACGGGCGATCCCAAGCTCAGGGGTTGGACATCCCGTCCAGTACAATCCCCCTTTCCGACGTAGCGCCATCCCATGTTTCCGGATGCTGATGAACCCTGCGCCGCCGGTCCTTGCGGGCTTGCGGCTTGTTGAGATGCCGGCGCCCCTGCCGCCGGTTGTCCGTCCTCCGAGGCAATGGCGATAAATTCACCCTTGATGTGGTTGTTTTCGATGTAGGTTTGCGCTATTCGGAATCTTACCTTGAGATTTCTCTTGAATTCATAGGGCTTTAATTTTTCATAAACGGCGGGTGAATGCTTTAATTCCAAAGTGGTCACGCATTTTTGATTGGTATGAAATTGTATGGCTTCAGGGAAGCAGTCAACAAGAAAAAGGCCGCCGATCTCAGCTACCTTGCCGATGGATTTTTTCCCATCCCGGCATATGTCTTCCAGTTTCGTGTAGCTTGCCGCATTACCTCCGGCATTCGATCCTTGTTTTTTGACGATAACCTTTCCACAACCGGGCGATTTATAGCACTTGGCCGGATACCCCTTCCACTCGTCAGCGTCAATGATGATCTGGTCGCCTATCTTGACGTTGCCGAGAACTCTGATGAATTCACACGTTTCTGTCGTATAGCGGGTGTTCGATGGAACATGATGCTCCACCATGCAGAGGCGATGACCGTCGATCTTCGTCACGATGCAGTTCATTTCGGGATGCACCTTCCCCCCGTACGAAAAACACGCGATGCTGGATGCATGGGAAATGCCTGCCCCAACCGCAACTATCCATAATGATGCGAAAAGGACGCTAACCGATCTGCGCATATCAAGCCTCCTTTGCGAATATTGAATTGATAAGGCATTGCTTTTGATGGTTTGGAGTATATGGGAGGATGTTTTTGCCTGTCAAGGCATAATCAAACTTTTTTATAAGGTCTTTTCATCCACCCTGTGCTTCGAGAATGCAGGGGACGGCATCGTCGTTCCCCGCCTGCTCCAGGTACTGCATCCGCTTCTGGGTGAACGACGCCCGGATGATATAGCGGGCCAGGTTCTCCATGGCCGTATCGTCGTTCGGTGAAATACGGTTTCCGCAGAAGACGTTGAACTCCGTATGTTTCCATCCGGAGAGCATCCGCGCCATCTCCCCGGTAATCTTACCCCTGGAAAGCAGCATCCTGAGCGCCTTGTGCCGGAAAATGGCCTCCAGCTTTTTCAGTTCCAGAAGCGGGGCAACGCGGAACATGCCCCTGCCGCCGTAGAAACAGCCATCCGTCACGAGGATGTGGCAGTGGGGATTGAATCCGAGAAAATTGCCAAAGGTCTGGACGGCGATGACGGCGCCGGGAATGGAATCATCCTCCGGAACCGCCTCTTGGAGAAAGACCTACAGGGATTCCCAGGCGCAGCGAAGGAGCTTCCGCAAGGTCCACTTATTTAACAATGAAAGTACGCATCAACCGAAAGAACCAAAATTAAGCCTTGAAGGTCAGAAAAGTTATTTTTCAAGAGCCGACCGGCAAACGGTGCTTCGTTCTATTTCTTCTCCGAAGAAAGCAAAGGTTTTGGCCACAGCCTGGCTGGCCTGTATTTCGGCTTCTCCGTAAGGGGCTTCGCCAAAAACGTCGTTTTCGACATCCAGGCTTTTGGTCAGCAAATTTCGTCCATGCCTGTCTTCAATCTTCAGCGTAATCGTCATGAAAAAACCGGTGACCGCCCAGCTAAGCTTACGTTCCTCTGTCGTGACGGACATTCTGGCAATCAGATCGAATTTCTCCTTCGGGATGGGCTCTCCATCCGGAAGGATTTCCACTTTTTCAAAATGGGCAATGAGAGTTTGCATCAGAAAATCAGGCAGAGAGCGGAAAATATAAGTTTTATCTCCCTCCAGATATTTAAGAACCGCCCTGTATTCCATCAAATCGTTGGAAACGACAACCGCGACGGAGCATGGCAGCAAATTTGCGGACGTTTTGGTCAGGGTAGGCGGCTTTAAATTCCGGACATAGACGCCTCCACAGCCTGCCGAGAAAAAAAGAAACGAGATCAGGATGATTGCAAAGAATCGATTTCTCAAAGGTTGATCATAGTTCATGACGAAGGCCCATATGTCCGGATACTATGGCGCCGGTTTAAAATTTTTCAACTCTTCCGCCTTACCCAGCTCTTCTGAAAATTGAAGAAATGCTCGAACAATCATGTCCGGCTCTCTATACAATTCCTGCAAATCTTTTAATCCCTCCCGAATTTTTCTGGTCATCACTTGCTTTCCGGATGGAGTGATAAAAGTGAAAGTAAAAACAATATCATGGACCCTCCAGCCCCCCAGCCTTTTTTCGATTTGCTCAATGGACATCCGGGTGAGCAGATCATAATCTTCGCGGAGGAAAGGTTGGTCTTCCTGATAAAAGTCGACTTTCTCAAAGTGATGGGACAGCAGCCGGCCGTAGCAGGAAGGAAGTGTGCGATAGATATTGGTCATGTTTTCCACCAATCCCCACCGTGTTATGGCAACATTGAAATGCTCCTTGCTTGTTAAATAGGCGACTTTATACGGATAAGGTTGGATGGCCGGTAAGGAAGAAAGCGGCAGTTCCACATTTACCACAACCGGGCTCCAGGCAATCGGACCATGTCCGCATCCCATGAATAAAACGGCCAGGGTCGCAAAACAGATAATTTTTAATTTCATGATGATCTTCCCATTGTTCCGCTGTTTTCCGGACACAACAACCGACCGATTACAGCCGTCTTTTATAGGTTAATCTCTGGCTCCCGCCAGGTTGAAGGATGCCCAGTAATAAGGATCGGGAAATTGTTTCATCGTTTCCAGTTGGGCCTGCTTAAGCGCCTTGTTTTTTGGCATTTTTGAAAGATGGCGGTAAAAGGATGTCATCAGAAAGCCCGTGGCCATGTCGTCGATGCTCCATAAAGAAGAAAGAATAGTGCGTGCGCCGGCGAACATCAGAGCCCGTTGAAGGCCGATCAATTCATCTCCTCTTTTCTGCCGGCTAAGTCCTGTTTCACAGGCGGAAAGGGTTACCAGCGACGCCTGCCACTGTGTGGAGAATAGTTCCGCCGCCGTCAGAATATTTTGCCGTTTTGCCAGTTCGCCGAAGATGATTCCAGAATTGAGAGGATGCTCATCATCGTATATTCCGTGGGTGGCGAAATGGAGATATTCAAAACGACCGCCCTGCTGCCTTAGGAAGTCTATGGAGGCTTGCTTCCCGGTTAACAGAGTTGCGTCCGGCCAGATTGCGGCGATTTTTTTTGCCTCTTCCTCGGCAAATTTCAGATCTTGCGTCGGGTTTCCCATGATCAGGATCTTCTTGTTTCCGGTTGATTTTTTCCGCTCGGCAATCTTGAGGGCCGTGGCGCTGGGCGCATAGGAGAGAGCGTATTTTTCAATCAGATATGTGTTGCCGTCCTGAATGGCCTGAAAAGGAAGGTAGTGAAGAACGTCGTGAGGAATGATGATGACCTGGTTTCGCGTAATCGATTCTGCCACCGGCGCTATAAGTTTCTCATAAAAATAACGGGCCAGCTCTTCGCTGTTTTGACGTTCGGTTAGCTTTCCCCTCCATTTCCGGGCCTTTTCGACAAGATCATTTTTTCTTGCCGGAACGGTATGAGCTCGTATTTTATCATTCTGCACCAAAAAGATTGTGATGGCGTCTTCGGAGACAAAGTATTCCAAAAATGCCGATTGCGTCCCCGCCAGTTTTTTCATTTCATCGGCGCTCAAAGGTTCGACGCTGGAGAGAGACTGCAACTCAAAATCACCGGCTTCTTTCGCCTCGTTTTGTATCTTTGTTTTTATGACGATGCTACGCTGGAGTTTTTTGGCCAGTTCACCGATTTGATCGGCGCTTACACCCTGATGGCTTAACATCGTGTCCACTTCGTCTTGTGTTGCGATGATTTTAGCATATCGTTCCGTCTGGGCCTTTGTTTTCAACCGGAGACGGCCTCCGCCCAAAATATCAATAAAAGCGCGTGATTTGGCTCTTTCCACATATTCCAGAGCCGCCTCCGGCTGATTCATCCGGATCAGGAGATTGATCAGCCGTTCATAAAGCGTCTGCTGTTTGCCGAAGAAGGTGATTCGCTGACTTTCTGTCAGGATGGTTTTTCGCTGGCGCTCAATTATTTTTACTGCTTCTTCGTACTGGATAACCGATTTTTTAAGATTTCCGGCTGCTTCGTAACCTTTTCCCAGGGTCATGAAATAATCGATCATTTCATACTTATCCAGATAACGGTTCACTTTCAGGGAATAGGGGGAAATATACTTCGCCAGTTCGGTTCGCATTTGGGCGGATGCCTCAGTTGTCGCGATCCGGACCTGCCCCGCTGCATAGATCTGGCCTGCCATTTGGGAGAGCTGCTGCGCCAACTGCTGGCTGGTGACTGAGGGTGCTCCTGATAAATTGGCGCTTACGGACGTATAGGCGCCCCCGGCTAAAAGCAATATGGCAAAAGCGGTTTGCCACACGGCGGCCTTGCGCGCCGCCTCGATTTGCTCCACATTTACTTTTTTGATCACTTCTTTTTGCTTTTCATATTGCTGGTTTTGAAAATCTTCGTAGCGGTCGATACCTACCAGAAAAGCTTCCAGATGTTTAATGCCTTCTCCGGTAAGACCCTTTTTCAAACAGGCAATGCCTGTCCAATAATGGGCCAGATTGATGCTGTTTTGAGTTTCCAGCGAAAGTCTTGTTTTCGCCGCAAGGAATCTTTCACCGTTTCTGATCACTTCGTCCAGCCAGGATGGGTCTTCCGAGAAGCGATAGAAACCAAATGCCGCTGCACAAAGAAGGAAATCAATCTGGCGGCGATCATAATCCTTATTTTTGCTCAGGAAATCTGCTATTTGGCGAAAAAGACGCAGATCAGGGATTTGCCGGGAGGAAACATCGGATGATGAAAAAACAACGGTTTCTTCCAATTTTGTCTTCAGAAATTTTTCTCTTTGCCTGATTCTGACTCCCACCAGCTCCAGATCCATTTTTCGGATGGAACGAAGGTAAGATGGGGGAAAAGGCGTAATGAGATCGATTCTTCCGGGAAACAGAGCGTAACCCTCCGGTATTTTATCAATCGGGCGATAGAAAAAAGTCCTGTACAGCGAGCGGCGGCTGTTGAAATAATCGGAAACGGTTACATTATCGATTCCCTTTTCCTGAATGCGGGTCAAGACGGTCTTTGCCTGATCGTTATATTCCCTGGCTTTCTTGAAATCGACCAGGAGATAGGTATGGAGCTGGGCAAGATCGTCCAGCAGGTATAACTTTCCTTCAGGATCATATTCCCCGGTTCGCGGATCAATTTGGCGCATCCGGAAGAAATCCTCCAGGGGGTTTTCGGAGCGGTATGGCGCAAACACGTCGCGAATCGTCGCTTTTTCCGCTTCCGTTAAGGAAACTCCCCCACGGACGTTGGTTTCCATGAGTTGAACCGCGCTGTATTGACCCCGTAGTAAATTATTCAACTGATCATATTTTTTGTTCTTTTCAAGATCGTTGGTGTAAGTCCGGGCGTCGGTGATGGAAAGCCGGGTCGGAGTGATGTTGGGCAACTGGGAAAAGTTGGGCGCTGCACAGGCCATTATAAAAAGAGAGAGCAAAGGGATCAGCCTTGGCGCAAGGCGAAAACCGGTAAACATCATTTGCCTCCCTGGTCAATCCACTGGAGAATGTCAAGAATCGCCAAATATGTTGAAAGGTTGAGAGCTGTCCGTTGGGGATGATAGTCAATGGCGTGATTGCCGATCATGTGGATAGGATAGTTGGTGATGAAGGGAATGTTGTCGACCTTGATGGAACGTGAAAACCTTTTATTCCCGATGGATTCAAAGGTATTTCCCTTCAACAGCCGTATATCGAAAGAAACCGCCGCCATGCTTCCGGCTTCATACTCATTAACAATACCCAAAACAACATAATCGGCATCCCTGGGTACGCTTCCGATCTGATCCAAGGCAATGATCCGGAGCTGATGATGGAAGCCAATCGAAAGGAAACCGTCGCGAATCATTTCCAGATAATCGACTGGCGAAAACCATCCTGAAAAAACCGCATCAGTGGGTTTGGGAGAATAGAATTCATTTGTAAAGACCCGTTCATGAAGCGGCGCGAGATGATCGGGACTCATGGGGAAAAAGGGCAGAACGGCAATTTTTGAGCTTTTTAGCCGTGGGGAAAAACTTGTTTGACACAATTCCGGACGGTTGCAGTTCTCTGCACTTTGACTATTTTGTGCGAAAGCAATAAAAGCGAGGATCATCAGTAGCATGAGCAATGCAAAACCGTTTTTTTGGTGCATAGTCATAAATGATTTCCTCATTGTTTTTCTGTATATTTAAGCAAGCCGGTCTTGATTGTCAAGAAAACTAAAAAATTTTTTTGTCATGATAAAAAATGAAGACGGGCCGGAGAATTGATTGCATTGATAAGGCATTGTTTTTGATGGTTTGGAGTATATGGGGGGATGTTTTTGCCTGTCAAGGCATAATTTGACAAGTAGTGAGGGCCCCCATAGAAGTGATCGTCATGAGCGGGGAGCGGTGAGACGTCATCCGCGCTGGATGGGGCAGTCGGCCTGCCTGTGCCGTGCATGCAGACAGGCGGGTCATGGATTTTTGGCGGCGGTCTGGCACGTGCGAGCCATAATCCCAGGTGTTCGAGAACGACCCGGATGACGGAAGTGTTCTCTATGCTGGCGATGACCGGCATGGCGCCCTGACGTTTAGGGCAGACCGGCGGCTCGACTTCGTATATCTTTTGAATCAATCGTGCCAATTCCGCCGGAAGGTTTTTTCGTCCCCCTGTGCTTCGAGAATGCAGGGTACGGCATCAGGGTTACGAGGTTTCCGGGAGAAATCTTTTTGCTCCGTACCTCCGCGATGGCCTGTTGTCATGGGGGATCATGAAGCAGGGGAGGCCGAGATGCGGGCGCTTCAACATCTGCCCCGCTTCGACTGGCATATGAAGGCTGAACTTGCCGAGATGGAAGCCTTCCCGGGGAATACCCCCTTGGCGTTCCGGCTTGTCTGTCAGGCCCTTGGAAACCGCCAGGAAGACCTGAGAGCATCGTTTGCTCGTCCGCCCGGCGGCGTTTCCGTGACGGTGTTTCAGTGGAGGCGGAAGCGGATGGGAACGTCCACCCACATGGCGACGGGAACGCCCATTTTCCGCCCCGGTTCGAAGGACCACTTTTTGATGCTGTCGAGGGCCGACTGATCCAGGAGGGTGTAACCGGAAGAGGACTTGATCTGAAGACGGCCCACCTTGCCGTCCGGCAGCACCTCCACAGTGAGGAGCACGACCCCTTCATGGCCCCGGAGACGGGCCAGGCGCGGATAGGCCGGATGGGGGTTCTCGTGATACCGGGGCACCGCCAAGGAGTTCGAGGTTCCGTCCGTTTCTTTCCCTCCCGGGGGGGCGGCACCGCGCGCGGTTGCGGTGGCGGATCCGGAGTTCGCTCCCACCCTGGCGACGTCGTCCTTTCCCTTTTCTCCGGGGTTACCGCCGTCATGACCGAAAGGCATGAGCCGTCCCAGGGAGGCCAGCATGGCTGCGGCGCGCGGTGGTTGTTCGCCGTGGGCGCTTTTTACCGGCGTCGCAGGCGGCGGCAGGGGGACGTTTTTGGGGGAGGATTTTTCCTGTGCCGCCGCCGCAACGGCCGGGGGAGCGGCGAGGCTTTCCCGATGGGCCGCGACGGCCGCCAGGGACACGAGATCTACATGAATGCAGGGGTCGATATCCCTGGCCAGACGGGGTGGCGTCGAGGCTGCCAGGGCGGCCATCAGGATCATGGCCGTCAGCCCATGGACCCCCAGGGACAGGAAAATCCCCTTCCGCAGTCCCAGGGCGGCTTCCCGGCGGCCAAAAATTAGCTTTTTCTCATCCTTGTCCATGGCCTCGGCATTGGCGCCGGAGTTCAGAATTCAAGGGTCACTCCCCCCTTGAAGGTCCGCTCCGGCATGGGATAGTAGGTGTTCAGGCCGCCCCAGGATTCATTGTCCGTTCCAAAGCCTGAAAATTTCTCGCTATTGATGTTCTCCACCGCCACGAAAGCCCGAATGTTGAAGGTCTGTTTCTGGATCTCCTGCCGTTTCTGGAAAGAGAGGAACAGGTTGTAGATGATGAAGGAGGAGAGTTTTTCCGCATTGTTGTCGTAGTCTCCGGAGAGATAGCAGTCGCTCACGTAACGCACCTCCGGGCGGAGGGAAAGGTGGAACGGCAGTTTGATGTCGGCGCTGGCCCCCACGATCCGGTTGGGGACCAGGGGCAGTTCCTTCTTGTTGTACTGGCCGTCTTCGAAGGTCGCCATGTGGTAGGTGAACTGTCCGTTCAGGGTTACATAGCCCATGATATTCCAGGAGAAGGAGCCTTCCGCCCCCTGGTGGCGGGTCCGGTCGAGGTTTTCGTTGCGCTTGGTTGCGTTGTTCCAGGTGATTTCGTCTTCCATGTCGATGCGGAACAAAGACAGGGAGATCTTCATCGCCTCCAGGGGGTACAGGAGGGTTCCCACCTCCATGCTCTCCCCCTTTTCCTTCTCCAGGTTGGTGTAGAAGCCGCCGCCCCAGCCGTTGAAGGAGGCCTGTTCGTCCAGGAAGGGGATACGGTAGATCCGGGCGTATTTCCCGTAGAGGTTCGATTTCTTCCCCAGCAGAACGGTTGCACTTCCTTCCCAGGCCTCGGCGGGATGACGCTTTTCCTGATCGGAAAAATTGTTCTTGGGATCCGTGGTGTCCGTGTAATCGCCGCCGATGGTGGTATTTCCAGCCCGGTAGCCCGCCGCGAGGATCAGGCGTTTCCAGGGGGAGAACTCGTCGCGGAGGTAGAATTCCAGCGTCTTCCGGCGCAGCTCCGCCCAGCCGTTCTTGACCTGGCGCTCCCGGGTATCCCAGGAGGCCTTGCGATAGGGTTCGTCGTAGTAGTCCAGCCCGGCGGCAAACTTGTTCTGGAAGCCGTAAATTGTCCGTTCGAGGGTGTATTTGGGCGTGAAGGCATAGGAATCCATATCGGTGTTGGTGTACTGGTTGGAGTTCCAGGAGGGCATGTTGTACTCATAGGCGTTTTTGCCGTAACTGAAGAGGACATCCAACTGCCCCAGGGTTTCATGAGCGGCCATGGCGCCGAGGGTTATCCGCCCCGTCCGGTCCCGGCCGTCGTCGTCCGGCGCGGCATTGGTCCAGTTCTCCGGCGTTGCCGGTTGGTACTGGCGACGGTCCTGGTCCATCTGCCCCTTGGTCAGGGCGCCGGGAAGGTTGTAGTCGCTCCGATTGCCCGCGATGCCCAGGGATAACTGCACATGGTCGCTCAAATCGTAACCGAAATCGAAGCCGGCGGACTGGGAGGCGAGCTTGGAGCGATCCCGGTAACCCCAGGAGAAATAGTTCTCCCCGTTGACGGCGTAGGAGAGCTTCCCCTGTTTTCCCGTGACGCCGACGCGTTCGTTGTGCAAACCATAACTCCCGAAGGTGGCCGCCACGGCGCCCGACGGTTTTCCCCTTCCCTTCTTGGTGATGATGTTGATCACCCCGCCGATGGCGTTGTCGCCGTAAAGGACCGTGTTGGCCCCCCGGACCACCTCCACCCGCTCGATGTTCCCCAGGGGGATCTGAAACCAGTTGTTGGAACTCATGTCCGGGCGGTTCTGACGCCGCCCGTCGATCAGCACCAGGGTCTTGTCGAAGGGATTCTCCCCTCCGAAACCCCGGAGATCCACCATGGACTGGGGGGACTGGCCGCTGTAGGAGCGGATCTGAATGCCTTCCAGCTTTTCCAGGACCTCCACCAGGGAGGTGGCCCCGGATTTCTTGATGTCTTCCTCCGTAATGACCGAAACGTCGGCGGGGACCCGCCGCACCTCCTCCCAATCCCGGGTCGCCGTGACGACCACCTCTTCCATACGGAGGGCCGACGCCGCCCCGCCATGCCGGGCGGAACCCGTCCGTGCCTCCTTATCCGCTACGCCAGACACTCCACCTCCCGGCACGACAGCGGTTCCGGCGGTACCGCCCCTGAGCCGATCGCCTTTCTCCCGTGATTCAGGGGAGGACGTTACCGCCCCGCCGCCCTGGGCCAGAACCAGATCCGTCCTCAGGGGGGCTCCATAGACACCTGCCTGAGCAAACACGGGCATCGCCCCACCCAGGGCATGACAAGCCAACCATGTCAATGCCGCCCAAAACACCATTCTTTTCATGAGTTATCCTCCTTCTTCCCCCACGGGAGAAAAGATATGGTTTGCTTCGTCAGGTAAGTTTCCTGGCTTGGGGCTTTCGCCTAATCACCGCGCCTTCCCGGTCGCCTTGACGGCGGCCAGTGGCCTGTTGCGGTTTTCGTTCCCCTTACAGTTGCGGGGCAGCGCCGGCTTAATACCGGCTTCCTTCCCCTGACGAAGTAATGTTCACGCCTTGAGGCAAACAACACAAAAGATAAAAGAGCCCCCCAGATGCAAAAATCCTCTCAAATCCTCATTTTCCGGCGGCGGGCACAACGAAAAATGAAAATATTCAAATATTTGTGAACATTTTCATGTAAACTATCGGGCATTTGCTGCTATTCTCCAATAAAATGAATCATCTCCAGCCCATGGCCCATGGTTCACCAAATCTCCGCCCGGGGCGCCACGACGGGCCGTCCCGTCAGCTCATGCCGGCTGGTCAAAACCGGGGTCCCGTAAACGGCCTCGATGTTCCGGGCCGTGAGGACCGCCTCCGGGACGCCGTCGTCATGTATGATCCCCCGATCCAGGAGGATGATCCGATCACAGTACAGGGAGGCCAGGTTGATGTCATGCGTCACGGCGACCACCGTCAAACCTTCATTTTTGTTGAGTGATTTCAGAAGGCTGAGGATATCCACCTGGTGACGGATGTCGAGGAAGGCCGTCGGCTCGTCGAGGAGGAGGAGCTGTGGCTCCTGGGCCAGGGCCCGGGCGATGAGCACCCGCTGCCGTTCCCCGCCGCTGAGCTGCTCCAGGGGGCGGGCGGCCAGGGCCAGGGTGTGGGTTTGTTCCATCACCCGTTGGACCACCGCATAATCATGTTCCTCCTCGAATGACCAGTTGCGCAGATGGGGCGAACGGCCCATAAGGACGATCTCCCGTGCGGAAAAGGAAAAGATCCCCGTATAATTCTGGGGCACCACGGCAATCCGGCGGGCCACCTCCCGCCGCTTCATGGTATGAACAGGGCTGCCGTCCAACAACGCCTGGCCTTCCTGCGGCGTGAGGATACCGTCCAGCAGGCGGAGGAGGGTCGATTTGCCCGAGCCGTTCGGTCCCAGAACCCCGATGAATTCCCCGCCGTGTATGATGAAATTCAGATTCCAGAGCACCCAGGGTTCCCCGTAGCGAAAGCCTAAATTATTGACTTGCATGATGTTCATGGGGACGACCTCAGACTGCGGCGGAGTAGGAGGAGAAAATACGGCGCTCCGCAGAGGGCGGTGATCACCCCCACGGGAAGCTCCGCCGGGGCGACGAGGCTGCGGGCCAGGGTGTCGGCGCCGATCAGAAAGGTGCCGCCCAGAAAAAAGGCCGCCGGCAGCAGGATGCGGTGATCGGGACCGACGAGGAGGCGGATGATGTGGGGAATGATGAGGCCGACGAAGCCGATGGTGCCGCTGGCGGCGACTGCCGCGGCTGTGATGAGGGCGGCGGCGGTCAGCAGGCCGATCTTGGTTTTTCCCACCGACACCCCCAACTGTTGGGCCGTTTCCTCGCCGGTGACCAGGAGATTCAGGGAACGGGCGTAGGTATAGATAAAAACCGTTCCCAGGAGGAGAAATACGGAGGTGTAGAAGAGGGCCTGCTCATCCGCCAGGCTCAGATCGCCCATGATCCAGTTGAGCGCCCGCTGGAGTTGGGCATGATCACTGATGGTGAAGACGAAGAGGATGAAGGCGTTGAAGAAGGCGTTGACCATGACGCCGGTGAGCAGCAGGGTGTTGTTTTCTTTGTGCTTTGTCCGGCCGGCGATCCCGAAAACGATCAAAATCGCCGTCAGGGCTCCCAGAAAGGCCATGCCCGGCATGCCCAGTCCCCAGGTGCCGGCCGTACCGAAGAGAATTCCCAAGACGGCCCCCACCGCGGAACCAGCGGATATTCCGAGGATATAGGGGTCCGCCAAGGGATTTCTCAAGAGGGCCTGAAATACCACGCCGGCCACGGACAGAGAGGCCCCGACCAGGGCGGCCAGCAGAATCCGGGGCAGACGGACGGACATGATGATGGAGGTCTCCGCCTCGGTCAGGGTGCCGGAAAGAAAAGACGCCCAGGGGAAAAACTCCCGGAGGGTGGCCCGGACGGAGATGTCGGCCGTGCCGGTGAACAGGGACACGAAGGCCACGGTAAAAAGCAGGAGGCACAGCAGGAGGGAGAGTTTGACGACCCGGGACGGCGTTACGGTCAGAGATGACGGCTGGAATAAAAAGGCGCCCATTTTCCCTCCCCACGAGGTCAAACAGATGGGCCGGTCTTCCGGCTCCGGGCATCCTACTCGCCGCCTTCCCGTCTCGCGGCGGAGACAGTGGCATTCCGACTTTCGTTCCCGTTACGGCTGCGGGGCAGCGGGGGCTTTGCACCCCTCTTCCACACACCCATCTGGTCTGGCAGAAAACTGAGGGAAAATTACCTAAAGAAAGGGCGGATGTCAAGAAGCAAATTACGTGCGGCCCACCGTGGAGCTTCATAGTTAGGAAGCTTTGATCCGGCTGCGAAAAAAATTCGGGGCGGCGGGAAGGGATGTTTCCTTAAAGGCCGCTCTTGTTCACGGCGGCCTGCATCTCCTCCAGACCGGTCAAAATCCGGGGGCCAAGGCGGAAGA
>Ga0302248_1001561_pt1 | contig 16467 bp, 7 predicted proteins | sample AAG_UR_Leu_MG_FD_193528 | JGI IMG/M metagenome (GOLD analysis project Ga0302248, IMG submission 193528) | Enriched activated sludge microbial communities from anaerobic digester in WTTP, New Holstein, Wisconsin, United States - AAG_UR_Leu | ecosystem: Engineered > Bioreactor > Anaerobic >... | reverse complement strand
GAAATATAAGGTGAAGGAGCTTCAATGGGTAGAAGCCATACTTGATCCGGAAAGCACGGGGATCAAGACCTTCTATATCTATGACAATTACTCGGAGGCTCTGGCGGAAATAAGGAGCAGGAAAGCAGCCAGCCTGCACAAACTGGATGTTTTAAAAAAAGAGGCAATAAAGAGGGCGGAAGCAGAGCTTGGCATACCTGTGAGAGCCAGCGGGGAAATAACCGTCAGCAAGACCCAGACCAACCTGATAAAAAAGTTCAATGAAAACAACATGCTTCAGCCGGCAGGGGAAACATACATAAATGTAACCTACAGGGTAAAACCCGGGGAAGAAATGCTGGAGCTTATGAAGGAAATAGAAGAAATGAAGGGCGAAGAGGCCATGGAAGAGGCGCTGATATTGGAAAAGCTTTCAGCGCAGATATCCGTAAGGGGCAGCGAGATACTGGAGGTAATGGATGCCGTGGCTGAATTCGACCTGATCATAGCAAAGGCATACATGGCCAACGGCTATAATGGAGTAAAGCCTGTGATTTGCGATGATGAAAAGCTTGTCATTGTCAGGGGAAGGCATCCTTTGGTGGAAACAAGTCTCAGAAGGAAGGGCAAGCCCTTTACCCCTGTCAGCATCAGCCTGGATCCGGGGGCAGCCCTTATAACGGGGGCCAATATGGGAGGCAAGACCGTATCCCTCAAGATGGCGGGCTTGCTTGCGGCTATGGCTCAGTATGGATTACTCGTACCTGCGGATAACATGGAATTGAGGATGAATGAATTCATATATATTTCCGCAGGAGATGAACAGTCGATTGATATGGGCCTCAGTACCTTCGGCGCAGAAATCCGCTCGGTTAAGGAAGCGCTGATGAAATCGGATGAAAAAGGGCTGATATTGATAGATGAACTTGCCAGGGGGACAAATCCCCACGAGGGCTATGCAATATCCAAAGCAATTATTAATTATCTTAAGGATAAGCCCTGTATGGCTTTAATTACAACACATTTTGACGGGCTTGCAGGGGAGGGCATCAGGCACTTGCAGGTCAAGGGGCTTAGAGATATTGATTTTAGCGGCATAAAGGATCCTGATGCAATATCCGAATACATGGATTACACTCTCATAGAAGTAGAAGGGGAATCCAAGGTACCTCAAGATGCAATAAACATATCCCGCCTGATGGGAATACCGGAAGAGATACTGAGCAAGGCGGAAGAAATAATGAAAAAATAGTCGTGGAGGTGTATCATGAGCAGTCTGAAGCTTGACGTCAGATTGATAGACAGTGCAAGGGAATCAGCGAGGCAAATAGCCGAAGATACGCAGAAATTAATTGATATCCATACTACAGTGGCAGTGGAAAGAACGATTACAAGGCTTCTTGGAGTTGACGGCACAGATGATGTGGGGACTCCCCTTCCCAATGTTGTAGTAGAAAATATCAAAAAGGCCGGAGGCCTTGGCATAGGAGCCGCATATTTCCTGGTGAATGCAGTCCTGAACACGGGACTGACAACTCAGGAGGTTGCCGAAAAAGTATCGGCGGGAGAGCTGGACTTGACCAAGCTGCCTGCAAAGCCGGAGGAGGAGATCAAAGACAAGGCTTACGAGCTGGCGGTAAAAATGGTTGAAAGGATAAGAAGCAACAGGGAAAAGCGGGATGAATATCTGAACACTATCGGGGAAGGCAGAAAGCCATATCTTTATGTGATCGTCGCTACCGGAAACATATATGAAGACGTAGTGCAGGCACAGGCTGCCGCAAAGCAGGGGGCGGATGTCATAGCAGTTATCAGAACGACAGGCCAGAGCCTTCTGGATTATGTGCCCTATGGAGCAACTACCGAAGGCTTCGGAGGAACCTACGCCACCCAGGAGAATTTCAGGATAATGAGAAAGGCTCTTGATGAAACAAGCCGGGAGGTAGGAAGATATATAAGGCTCTGCAACTATTGCTCGGGGCTCTGCATGCCGGAGATAGCCGCAATGGGTGCCATGGAAAGGCTTGATGTAATGCTGAACGACGCATTATACGGGATACTTTTCAGAGACATAAACATGCAGAGGACATTGGTGGATCAGAACTTTTCAAGGATAATAAACGGTTTTGCCGGTGTAATAATCAATACGGGAGAAGACAACTACCTTACAACAGCCGATGCCGTTGAAGAAGCACACACGGTATTGGCCTCCCAGTTCATAAACGAACAGTTTGCCCTTAAGGCAGGAATACCTGAAGAGCAGATGGGTCTGGGACACGCCTTTGAAATGGATCCAGGTATCGAGAACGGCTTCCTCATGGAGCTTGCCCAGGCTCAGATGGCAAGGGAGATATTCCCCAAGGCTCCTTTGAAATACATGCCTCCTACCAAGTATATGACAGGCAACATATTCAAGGGACATTTACAGGATGCGCTTTTTAACATTATATCAATATGGACCAATCAGGGCATCCAGCTTCTCGGAATGATGACGGAAGCACTGCATACTCCTTTTATGGCCGATAGAGCCCTCTCCATAGAGAATGCGAGATATATATTCAACAATATGAGAAGCATCGGAGAAGAAGTGGAGTTTAAAGAAGGCGGAATGATTCAGACCAGAGCCGCCGAAGTTCTTGAAAAAGCTGCTGCGCTTCTGGAGGAAATCGCAGAAGAGGGGCTTTTCGCAACCCTTGAGCAGGGTAAATTTGCGGGGGTGAAGAGAAGCAGGACAGGAGGAAAGGGACTGGACGGCGTTACGGAAAAGGATGCAAAATATATAAATCCATTTATAGAATTGATGTTGAATAGATAGGAGGTGCTTTCATGAGTTCCGGTTTGTATTCGATGAATAAGAGAGAATTCGATATAGCCTTTGACCCAAAGAGAGTGAAGCCCTACGGAGATACAATGAACGACGGCAAGGTGCAGCTGAGCTTCACACTGCCGATTGCGGCGGATGAACTGGCAAAAGAGGCTGCCAAGCTTTATGCAATGAAGATGGGGCTTGAAGAGCCCAGTGTAGTGCATATGGCGGACCTGGGAGTAGGGTACTCCTTCTTTGTAGTCTACGGAAGCTGTATTCATACAATCGATATAACGGATATAAAGGTAACCAAGGTTGAAAGCTCAGTAATGAGCATGACCGAGGTGGATGAATATATAAGGAAGAATATAGGAAGAAAACTTGTGGTTATAGGCGCCAGTACAGGTACGGATGCTCATACCGTAGGAATAGATGCAATAATGAACATGAAGGGTTATGCGGGACACTACGGTCTTGAAAGGTATGAAATGATAGAGGCCCATAATCTTGGGAGTCAGGTGCCTAATGAGGAATTCATAAAAAAAGCTGTGGAGCTTAATGCAGATGCACTTCTTGTATCCCAGACAGTGACCCAGAAAAACATACATGTGCAGAACATGACCAACCTGATTGAACTGCTTGAAGCGGAAGGGCTCAGGGACAGGTTCATAGTGGCCTGCGGGGGGCCGAGGATAAGCCATGAGCTTGCAAAGGAGCTTGGGTACGATGCAGGCTTCGGAGCAGGAACCTATGCGGAGGATATAGCCTCCTTTATATGCCAGGTGATTAAAAAGCCAGAATAGGGTACTTCTTCTACAATCGAAGTACTTCACATACTACTGCAATTATGCAGCATTATTTTAAAAATATGGACAGGAGTATTGCAAACTGCTTATTAAGAAGTTTGCAATACTCTTTTTTTACAAATCATATATAAAAAACGGCCTTTCATCGATAATTATTGACATATAATTACAGAATTAGTAATATTGTTCCATGTAAATAATTTACAGTAATGTATAAATGAAAGGCGGTAAATTAATGTTAAACAAATCAATACTTATGGGAAGGCTTACGGCTGATGCCGAAACAAAGACCTTCGACGAAAAGAAAAGGGTAACAAACTTCACCCTGGCAGTGGACAGGGATTATTTGGGCAATGACAATAACAGGCCTACTGATTTTATCCAGATTGTTGCATGGAACCTTCCGGAAAAATTCATATCGAAGTATTTAAAGAAGGGGGAGCTTGTTTCTGTTGAAGGCAGGCTTCAGAGCAGGAAGTATGAGAAAGAAGAGGTACACTACATAACAGAGCTCTATGCGGATAATGTATATCCCACAAGCTTTAAGAAGGGCGAGTAAACAAAACCTTTGAGGTAATCGGATAGAGCAGGTGTGGTTGACCACTCTCCAATCTTCAGGAAAGGAGGTGGTGCTGATGGTTACATACGAGACATTTAACCTTGTGTTACTTTTCTCTATGTTTACCTTGACGCTAATCTCCTTGACTATTGTCATTGTTAAGGCAATTGTTGAGAGAAAAAAATAATCACCCTGCCTAGCCGCAGAGTGATTACAGTAAAACTGTAACACTATTTATGGCAACCGCACCTTGCGGTGCCGATTACCTCATTCATATTATACCACAAATACAAAATTTGTAAACAATGAAAAATAAAAGAGGATGGAACTATGAGAAAGTGTAATAAGGGACTTGTGTTTTTACTTATAATAGCTTTTGTGATTTCAGGTTATGTATCAGCTTCAGTCAGCTTCAACCCACAGGAAGAAGTGACAAGGGCGCAGTTTGTAGAGATGCTGGTACAAGCAATGGAGTATAAGAGGATTGACAGCGTAAGCTTCATTGACATAAAGCCATATCCTGCCTCAAAGCCTCACTGGGCAAGTGTCTATATAGAAACTGCATTGAGAAACGGTGTGATAATCAAGGCAGAAGAAGGGGACAGGTTTTATCCCGATGTACCAATAACAAGAGAAGATATGGTAATGATGATGTGCAGAGCATTGAAGCTGGAACCTTCTGAAGGACCTAATCCGTACTTTGATCTGGAAGAACCCAACGGATACTTTACAAAGGCCTATGAAGAATACCTTGTAAGGGGTATCCCCATGAATGGCAAGATTATATTCAATCCCACGGGAGTAACCACAAGGGCCCAGGCAGAAGTAATAATATCAAGGCTTGCAGAGTACAGAAAAGACCCCGGGGCCTTTGCAGATAAAATGGCAAGGGAAGAACGCATTGCCAACGGAACAGCGACAAAAGAGGATTTGGAAATTATGAGGCAGTCGGAAATAGAAAAGGCAAAGGCTGATCCAAATTACATTATAGAGCCGGATATTAGGATAATTAATACCCGCAAGGATTTTGATGTAATGGGAGATAGGGCAGATAGGTCCTTTAATCTAAATGCAGGATTTATTGCTTTAGGAAATTACGAAGATTATGATAATTACGCTCCTGATACTCAATATAAAGTAGTATGTACCGATAAAGACAAGGAGCTTATTAATACAGGAACTTTGCTTACACAGCCTTTCATATCTTATGACCATGTTTATGAAGTAAGAAGGGATAAGTGGAGGGCTTTTGGTGATGGTATATCAAAAGATGAAGATTTTGATACATATATACTTTTTTCTATACAAAGAAATGAAGAAAAGTCAGTAAACGGAAAGTTTGTAAGAGTCTATGACTATATAAAAAAAGATGAAATCCTTAACTTTAAGCTGTATCTAAAAAGAGGAAACAACAGTAAAGAATATGATATACAATTCAAAGTAAATTAGGCAGGTGATTGATATGAATAATATAAATATCAGAACACATGTCGCTGTGCTGATTTGTATAGCAATGTTATTTACATTAATGATAGTAGTCAATGCGTCATTAATTCCGGTTAGATATGAACTTTATGTTATTGACGGTAGAGTAGATTATAAAGAGTTATATAAAGAGTATTTCAAACGAGTATTAAGCGGAAATGAAGATTTAAAAGCACCCACATCCAGCTTTACCATTACTGTCAAACGCGGAAGCACCGAAGTTGCATCCGGAACCAGCGACTCCGGAGCTATACTGGAAGCAAGAGTAGGAGATACCCTGACAATAGAAAATACAAGCACAAAGGGCAGCGGAAGCAGGTGGAGCAAATGCGACTTCCAGATATCCGACGGCACGGAGATCATATATTCCTCAACCCTCTTAAAAGAAACGGAGGATGGAACAGAAAGCGGTATAAAGCTTGACAGCATCCCAATGAATACACCCGGAACCTATAACATATATCTCAATGTCATGGATAACTCCACACTGAATACCGAGGGCTGGGGCAACTGGGCATACAACGGAACACACAGGGCTGCCGGCACTAATCCGGGAGGAGGTACCGGCTATGACTTTCCCGGCTGGTGGTATTACAGCAAGCTTACGGTAAAAGTGGAACACAATAAGCCAACAGCAGACTTCAAAATTTACTATAAAGGTGAGGATGTCACGGATAACAAAAACAAGGCAGCCACAATAGATCCGGGAGACACGAGCCTGGTACTGGAGGACTGCAGCATGCCCTTTTCACCGACAGAACCTATAACCGCACGCAAATGGTCATATTGGGATGTCAACAACGGCTGGAAGGGAATCATCGGAAGCGCAGACAAAACTACGGTAAACATAAGCAATATGGACAGCAGCCTGCCCGGCTCAGGCATAAACAAAGCCTTCAAGCTTGATGTCACATCTTTGACCGGCGGAGAGGATTATGCTGAGCATACCGCATACTTCAAAAAGGTGCTTGCAAGCGGATACATCATATACTACAGAGACATAGACACCGACAGGGACATATATCCCGCAAAGGAAATGTCCGGCCTGGGCTTCGGAACCTATACAGAATATGCAAAGCCTGCCCCGGCAAACAGTGAGTTGATAACCCCAAGCCCGGTAATAATAACACTCAACGAAGATACTCCGTTTGTGGAGTTTATTTTTTACTATAAATTCACTGCTCCTCCGGCAGATAAACCTCCCACAGCCATACTGGAAACCCCTGAAGAAGCTATGGCGGGAGAGGTTGTAAAAGCTGACGGAAGCAAGAGCTGGTCAAACAATCCCGGAGGTTATATAGCTGACTATTACTTTGAATACGAAGGAGCCAATCTTGAAAAAGACAATGGCAACAATGTCAGGATATGGTATCCAAACACAGGCATATATGAAATATACCTTGAAGTAGAGGACGAAAACGGAAAGCATGACTCAGCGGAAAATGAAATAAAGGTAACACCGCCTGTTCCCACAGCAGTGATAACCGTAACCGGGAAGCTGAAGGAAAACAGGAAGGTGACAATAAGCAGCAGCGGAAGCACATCACCGAAATACTATCCGATAGATGATGCATATACAACCTGGACAATTACTCCCATAACGGTCGGAACGGCCGAGGATATCAAATATAACGGTACCCTGACAGGTTCGGCATCAAAGGATATACTGTTCAAAAAAGCGGGAACGTACAAAATAGGCCTGACTGTCAAAAACACATACGGCAGAACTGCTTCCGCCAGTCAAACAATAACCATTGACCCGGACCTGCCGCCCATTGCAAAAATACAATTACCAACACCGGCAGGTGTGCCTTATAAAGTCTATAGAGATCCGGATGATTCCAATTATGCAGCCTTTGAAATATTCAACGAAAGCTATTCCCCGGATGGAGATACCATAGGCAAGGCAGCGGCTTTGTATTGTTACGATTCAAATAATGACGGAAACTGCTCTGATGAGCAATGGTATTACAGCGTGGACGGCACAACCTGGCAGCAGACGGGAATGGACTATGACAATACAGTCGGATTTTTCAATATATATGATATTGCAGATTCCAATATGCCTAAGTTTACACTCAAGTCAAAGCAGGTGGGAGAATACTATTTTGCAATAAGGGTGATGGAAACAATACCGGAAGAAGAAACAATAGCCGAATTTTTGACAGACAGCGATTACAAACGGGCAGATACTTTTGACTGAGGGGGTGGTTTCAGTTGAAGAAGTTTGAACATTTAGCTGCATTGACAACTATATTTGTTTTGTTTAACAGCATTTTCGCATATGCACTGCCTCAGGATAAAGGAAGGATTGATAATATAAATCCCGTAATAAGCTTAAACGTAACCCCTGTGAAAAAGCCCGTGGATATCGTCATATTGACCGACTATACCGGCACAAAGCTTTCTGCTCTTAACAGCCGGATAGATGCATTAAAGGCAGAATTCAGCGCAGTAAATGTTGATCCCGCATTTCATATTATCTCCGATGTAAAAAAGATCGGTACGCAAAGCGATGAGTTATATTGGTACAGGAGATATGCGCATCTTAAATATCAGGTAAATTGTTATCAGACCTATACCCATAATCAAAGCTGGAACTATTACTACAATTATGATTTTGATGACACTTTGCTTTGGGAGCAGATGCAGGGCCTTGCCGGCCAGGTTGGCAGTATGCCTAAAAGGAACCCGACAAATGTGAGCTACAGCAAGGGCCCGTTAATATATTGGGAAAACTCAAGCGGCAATACACGAAAGAGTTATTACAATGTTACCATAACTTGTTCCAATGACGTTAAAACATATGGTGTCATAGAACAACAAAAATATTACGACAGGCTTGACGGTAATGGTGCTCATTATTCGTGGGACTATCTGAAAAGCGAGTCGGTTTCAATTGACAATAAATGGACACGGGAAGAGAAGATCTCTAATGTAACCTATGATGTATACAGCATGGATTTCAGCAGGCTGAACACTTTGCCGCTGCGTAACGGTTCTGACAGGCATATGGTTTTTTTGTCGGACGCATCAAGTAAAAACTTTGGTTCGGGTTTTGGAAATTATTTTTGCTTTGGGGATATGACAGATTCTTTAATGAGTTTTATTACGGAAAACAGGTTTGAATTATATGGTGTTGTGCCTGAGGAGACAAAAGACATGACGATTCTCCCGGACAAAGTATCAAAGGTATTCCCATTGGGAGATACGACAATACTATATATGCAATCCGGTGAAATCATGAAATTAGGGGATAAAGTATTGGCAGGCACATTGGCAAACGGAGAAAAAATGTTCCCCGGCTCGATATCCGGTATGGGCGGTATAAAACAAATTATACACAGGTATGCTTACACATATTTATTAATGGATAACGGATCAATCAAATATTTATATAATTACGGCAATGATATTTTAAATTTACCGGGCATCAGCGGAATAACAAAAATATTCTATGATTCTAGTTATATCTACGCTGTTAACAGCAGCGGCAAAATATTTGAAATAATTAATGACCGGGTAACTCCATATAATAATTCTTTTGTATGCGATAGAGTCATAACACTTGAACCTAATGGGCCCCCCGTATTTATATCAACCGATGGAACTGCTTATATGAGATACTATCAATCCGACAGGTTATACAAAACAGAGTCATACTATTTTACACAACCCCGTATAAGAAACAAAAATACCGGAGCTATAAGTTATTTAGGCTCAATAAAGGATGCAGCCGCTTATCGCATATCGGGCAGCAGTTATCAATACGGTTATCCCATTGCCGTATTATTCACATCCGGCTTAATGAGGCAATTTGCCGGCACTGCACAAACAGTGATAAGCGATGACAGATATTACACACAATATACAGAGTTTCTTTACGATCCCGCTTATTATATTGACGAAGCCAATGTTGACAGAATTGAAAACAGTCAGGCAAGCATTTTTATTTATAAGAAAGACGGAACTGTTAAAATGCTGACAACTGATTGGCGGCAGGAGCACGGCGAAGACGGGTATTATTGGGCTCCGGTACTTAGAAACTATTTGGTTAACGTCCCGTTATCAAATATCCGAAGTACTTATAAAACACCCGGTAAATACTTTATTACTGACAGTAATGATGTAACATATTTATACAACGGATGCGCCAGAAATGAAAATCCTGTTATCGGAACAACTCTGATCAATATTGGGACAGGTGTTAAAAAAATACAAGAAAGGGCTGTTTCCTCATACAGATACCTATATATACTTTACAATAACAAGACCGTAAGAGAAATAAGCGCCGTTAATGAAAGCTCATACATAAGCAGTAATATACTTCTTCCTTATGACAACATAAAAGACATAAACAGCTCTAACAAAAATACCTATTTATTGACTTCAAACGGTCAAATTTACGGAACGGGAGACAGCAATTACGGACAGCTTGGATACAAGGGCTATGCTTCGAGTGGATTTGTTAATTCATACCCTTCTACAATTAATTATGATTCGGCAAAAACATATCTGTCCTTGCTTGATATTTTCAGAGGCATGGCAAACAGTGAATTTTTCGCTGCCGGCCAGTATACGGCTGCGTTTAATAAAATATACAACGGTTATCAGAACAACGGAGACGGAAAAGTCTATGTCCTTCTCGGCGAAGATATGGAATACCAAAGTACTTACAGCGATTACGAAAATGACACCGAATACAGCAGAAGATGGAGAATCTGCCATGATCCCGACTATTTTGACAACGGCATGGGGTTATCCGCATATCATAATCCGGCGGGCTTTACGGACAATCCTCCTGTAAAGCTTGACAAAGTAGGAAAATATATTATCAACCTTAAGGCAAGGGATAATCCGATAAGCGATCTCAGATTTCTGAGCGACACCGATGAAGATAAGAACTACTACAAATGGAGCCTGGGGGAGCAGAGTCTGACAGCGTATGTCCATAGGCGGCCGATAGCCCGGCAGCGTATTACAATAGAGGACAACGGCAATGGAACATATCGGGTAAAAGCCTTTGATGCAGGCAGTTACGACCCGGATCATACAAGCAGGGCCGACAAGGGCATAGCAGCCCGTGAATGGAGATGGAGAGACGACTCCCGCATGGTATGGCACTATGAGCAGATGGATAAATCAGACTGTGATCCCCAAAAAGTATATACCCTGCAGCTGAGAGTACGGGATCTGGAAGGAGCATGGTCCGGATACAATACCATTGAGATAGCCAATAATCCTCCCGTTGCACTATTCTCAATAGAAAAAAACCCGATTTTCGATAATGAGATGCTGCTGGTTAAGGATCAGTCCGTGACACAGAGCTTTGCAGCTCTCACAAGATGGCATTGGATAATAAAAAAATACAATGAGGATGATACCCTGCCGGATACTGATATCCAGAATGATCAATTTTCTGCCAGTAACGGCGGAACTGGAGACATGGCAGGTTATGATACCAATGTAAAAACCGGCTACTCGGATACAGGGGCCGGCAAGTACAGAATATATTTGCGAGTGAAGGACAGTAACGGAATGTGGAGTGACGAAGGTACAGACAGCACTTACAATCTGAATGGCTTTTATGCCATGGATTTTATAGTACAGGAAAGCTTCAAAATGAGCAATTTCAGAGTGGTTTTGATAAGAGACCTTCATCTGGAACCTTACTATAATGTCAATGGGGAATACCGGGACAAACCTTTTTATGCAGACTCCATGGCAATAGACCCGTCAAACTTCATGATAGGCGGAGTAAGCCTTGTACCGGGCTTCAGCAGTCTGACCAAAGGCTATCGTTTCGAGTTTGAAATCGACACCACCAACTTCAATGAAGCCGATGATACTCTGGAGGTTGTACCGGCGTTTTATCCTTATACCAAGGGGATACCGGGATTCAGAGGGGCTGAGACGGACTTGTACTGGGAGGATTCGGACAAAAGGTTACACAAATCCGGTGAGGGGGGACATTCAAAATGGGAGACTGTTGTACTGGACAGCAGCAACAGGATAATAACCGGAGAGAATGAAGCAACCTGGCGGGGAGAGTACTTCATTCCCGCAACATCCTGGCTTGTGCCGCAGGGGACCTCCGCGGCCGATGCAAAAGCCAACAGAATTAATGAAGACATCATTGTGAATTTCACAATAAGAGGATATAGGGATGGTGAAATGAAGTACGACTACAACGAAAAGCAGTGGCCCGCGGAAAGAACAGAAATAAAACACCCCTATGAAATAGGGGATGTGATAAGATACGACCACACTAAGAGCAGCCTGGACGATATAGATATTATAATAAACAGACCGTGAGACGCGGGGACGTTTCACGTGTCTTACTTCTCATTGTCCTCGGAATCGGTATCCGGCGGCGGCAGATCAAGCTTCGGCAGTACTTCTACAAGTATCTTGGCCGGTTCGCTTACTGCGCCATGGGTATCGGCTACCACAAGAGTGACTTCAAATTCGCCGGGATCAACGAAGGTATAGGCTATACCCTGAAGCTTGGATTTAAATATAGAGGTCCCGGCTTTTGATATATTCCACAAAACAGATTTTATGCTGTCACCTTCATCGGGATCGGTAGATTCATTGGTGAATATAACCTTCTCACCTTCGAAAACCTGTATGCTGCTTGCGGTAAACTCAGCTACGGGTTTTGAATTGACGGCAGTCCTCTTAAAAGTAAGCATATCCCAATCCTTCATAAGCATCCAGGCCCCTCCCGCAACCAGCAGTACAAGCACCAGTGCCGCAAGCCTCTTTAAAGGGGTGAGCCTTCTTCTGACCTTGGCTTTCTGGTAGTTCGCCCTAATCTGATTATCCACGGATCCGCTGCCCATAAAAACAGAATACAGAAGCAAAGACTTAAAATCATTATAAAGCTTTGCCATGGATTCATACTTTCCTTCCAGACAGCTCTGCACTATCGGGAAAAGGGCAGGGGGCATGTTGTCCTTTGCATAGTTCAGATCAGCAGCCGCTGTGTTTGAATAAATTGCGCAGATGAGTTCCCCTACTCTTCTTGACACATCACTTCGGGTCACTGCCAATATTTCAGGAGTGAGCTTGAAATTGCAATTGAAGCAGATATTTCTTTTATTTGTAACTGCGATATTATCCATATCGCAAAGGGAATAGGCAACAAAAGGACTGAGTTTTTCAATTTCAATAAGTTGGGAAAGTAAGCTGTCGGTTAAGAACATCTTATCCGTGAGCCTGAGGCTGTTGTCTGAAAGAAAGGCTTCCATGGCGGGTCCTGAACAGATATTGCAGACTACATAGAAACAGAAATCTTCGTAGAGGGTTTCAACGATATTTCTGATATAGTGGCATTTTTCTTTTGAAAAGCTGTCTTTCATGCCGTAGATGGTGTCGGCATCCTTGAATTCGTTGATTATGAATTGCTGCGAATCTTCGGAGCCGGATAATCTGCCTAAATATATCGACTGCAGCTCATTTGAGAATAAGGTATCGATTATTTCATACTTTTCTGCAATAACACGATTGTCCATATAACCACCCCATCCTACAATATTCTACATGAAACAATATTTTCCTCTTTAAAATTACCAAAATTTAATATATTTTTTATTATATATGGAGCACAATTTCATTCTGAGCACAAAAAAAAGTGCACCTTGTTCAAGGTGCAATATGAGTGGGGTTAACGATTGTGTGTGTATCCATAAGCTATGAGTTATTCAGGGGTTAAATACAAAGTAATTATAATATATAAAGAATGAATATGCAATAGGTTTGTGAAAGAAATGTGAAGAATTTGTGAACTAATGGTAACAGATTAGACAGACATGTAATTTAACGGCTGTAATAACTAAATATTATGCATGTTCCGGGAACCTTCTAAATTATTGATTAATGCACACTTACAGATATAATGGCAGCAGCTTAAATATTTTTATATGCATAAATATACATCACTCATAATTTATTCAGACTAATATGCACTACTCTCTCATACTGCAGTATTTTTCTATTTCCATAATTAATATACACAATTTTCTCATACTGCAGCATTTTTCTATTTTCAAATTAATATGCATTATTCTCCCATTATGCAGCATTTTCTTATTTGTAAAACAAATGTAATTATTGTAATTATGAAGAATATCAGCGTATATGGTATAATTTAACTGGACTAATTTACTTCAGCCATTAGAGGAAAATGTCGATAAAATATATGTAGTATTGAGTCGAGGAGGTACGTCATGAAAAAGCTTATATCATTCTTATTGATGTTTACGATAATATTTCCTTTGTTTTCTGATGTGATTACAGTTAATGGAGCTGTTGAGATATTAGGAGTCCGTTTCGAACGAATCAAGGATCCTGCTACCGGCATTACCGGAGAAGCACTTTACATATACGGCTCTGAATTCGATGAGCCAAGAGTAAGAGCGGGTGTATCAGGCAATATCCCCGTTATTGTGAACGAAGCCCTTTCCGATGAGAATAGAATTATTATAGATGATACAAATTCATTGAAGGAAATAAAGGGAAAAATAAACATAATAAGGGTCACTTCGGGGGTCGGAGCAGGGGCTGTTACGGTATCGACAAATGTGGACCTGGAATCCCTGCCTACAATAAGCGGTATATCCAGTGCAAAGGTATATGTGGGCAAACCCCTTGCAATAATGGGAACCGACTTCGGGAAACTGGGTGACACCACGGACGCCTTTACCGACACCCTGTATATTTCCAACAAGCAGTACAATATGGATACAGAGTGCACTATTACCGGCGGTCTGATAAGCATAGCAGCTGTCAAAGATCCCATTGACCAGGGAGTTTCGGATATAAAAATAGAAAGAAGGGCCGGAAACAACGAAATCATAATTACATACAGCAACAGCATAACGGTAGTAAATGAATTGACCGGCATAAAAATTGAAAGGATAGACCCCAACGCAGGACCCAAGAATATGAGAAACACAATCAGCATATATGGGCAGCGGGGCTTCAGCAATTTTTCCGATGACATGAAGATATTTGTAGACGGTGTTGCTGGCACCAACAAAGGAACTTTAAAGGATGATGGCGGACTGATAATCGGGGTGAGCTTCGAGCTGCCTACAAGAGCCACGGCAGGAGTAGTAGACCTGATTCTGACCTCGGCGGATCTGGGTAGTGAATTTATAATACCCGGTGCCTTTGTGTACCTTGAGATAGGAAATACCCTGATGATAGATTCCAACGGTATAAACCCCAATTCCAAGAAGGAAACCGAACAGGTGATTACACAGATTAAGGGGCGGAACATCGGACATTTCAACGGATCAGGCTATGACAAGCTCAGCGGAGTTGATAGAGCAGCAGATTTCATATACGGATATGAGGACTACGGTGATTATACCATGTTCAAGGATACTCCCTACTATAAGCTGAAATACACCGGCACCTATGAATCCTCATCAGGACCGGTGGACGTTACCATAATAAGGCAAATCAGAACCCTGATAAGCGGCGAGGCAACGGTAACAGACCAGGTGTACGGCGACATCAATTACACACCGGATTTTACCCCGGAAAAGGATACTGTTTATGTGAAACCTCCGGATGTCACATTGGTATTCAAAGAACCAACCAAGGCTGACGTGGAAATGCAGACAATAACCACAATATTCAAGGAAACGGCAGGAGCCTCCCCCGAGATCATATACAACAGGCAGGAAAAGTACGTTGTCCCGGGCGGCTTCACATATTTTCCCAACGAGATATTTCCGGAAATCACCTCCGTTACTCCCGCTTACGGACCGGGCAACAAGGAAATATACATGACAATAAGGGGTAAGAACTTTCAAGTCTTTGAAGACGGCAGCAAGCCCAGCGTTACAATAGGAGGCAGAGCATGTATCGTGTCCGGAGTTTACGATGCAATGAACAAAGTTGTAGACGGCAAAATATTAACCCTGGGAACAAAGCTTAAACTGAGGCTGCCGGCAGGTACTCCTATTTCGGGAGCGGAAGATGTGAAAGTCATTAACCCAAGCAACGGCCAAATGACCTTGGTTAACGGCTTTGAGTTCAGGAGACCTGCGGATGAGACTAAGATGCCCTTTATCGATTCTCTGAAGGAAAGCTATACAGACATGAAGGGCGGAGTAATAAGCGGAGAAAGAGTGCTGATCACGGGAGGAAACATATTTACCTCGGCGGATGAAACCCCCAGGGTAGTAATAACCATAGACGGAGAAAAGGCAGACATAGTCGGGAAGGTATCCTCTGACGGAAAGACTGTAACAGTAATACCGCCTCCCGGCACCATAGCGGGAATGACTAAGCTGCAGATTATCAATGAAGACGGTTCCATGACCGACGCTGATTTTGAATACAAGCTGATTACCACACAGCCTAAAATCACAAGGATTGTACCCACCAAGGGCGGTAATGGCACAAAGCTGATAATAAAAGGAGAGGACTTTGTGCTGCCTGATTATACCGTAGCCAACAATGATCCTAAGAAAAAGGGTTCAGTTGTGCTATTAGGCGGGATTGAGCTTAATGCATACAATTATGATGCAAACGGAGTAATAACAAATGTTGATCCAATAACCGGAATCGGTACAGGAGATTTTAGAGACGAAATATATTTTCATAATAATTATGATCCGGATGGGGCGGGGCCGCAGCTTTCCTATAATTTGGACGGACATATGGTAAAGGTTCAGGATATTACGACAATTTATGTGGATTTGCCGGAACGGTTCTATAGCTTTGTCGGAGGAGCTGCTCCTGCAGTGCCGTATTTGAAATCCGACAGGATTCCCGTGGGGTCCCTTAAAGTGGAGGTCTTGAATCCTGACGGT